>Ga0157380_10003481_pt1 | contig 10810 bp, 4 predicted proteins | sample S35metaG_FD_119757 | JGI IMG/M metagenome (GOLD analysis project Ga0157380, IMG submission 119757) | Switchgrass rhizosphere microbial communities from Kellogg Biological Station, Michigan, USA - S3-5 metaG | ecosystem: Host-associated > Plants > Roots > Rhizosphere > Soil | place: USA: Michigan...
CGGCGCGCGCAACGACTGCGGCGGCGGGCCGAGGATGGTCGACCAACCGCCGCTTGAACTGCTGGCGCATCAGCAGGTAGCTCACCGTCGCCTGCAACCAGACCGTCGAGACCGACAGCCACCAAACCTCGTCGAGATGGAACTCGGGCTGCGCGGCCACCCAGACAGCGAGCGGCACGAACACCGCGAGGCGAATGCCTGAGCTCAGCATCGCCGGAATCGTGTTACCGAGGCCCTGGAACACGCCCGAGCAGGTGAACACGATGCCCTGCGCGATGAAGGTCCACGAGATGATGCGCAGGAACGTCGCGCCGACGGCTTGCGCCTCGGCTTCCGCCGTGAAGAACCCGACCAGGGCTTCCGGGCGCCATTGCAGGAACACCGTCACGAGCACCATGACGACCGTGTTCAGCATCAGCGCCTTGGCGAACGTCTCGCGAACGCGCGAGCCTTGTTTTGCACCGAAGTTCTGACCCGCGATCGGGCCCGCTGCAAACGCAATCGCCATCGCGGGCATGAAGATCGACTGCATGATGCGCGAGCCGATGCCGAACCCGGCCTGAGCCGCAGCGCCGAAGTCGCTGATGACCCAATAGATCACGCCCATGTAGATGAACATCAGCGCGAACTCGCCGCCGGCGGGCAAGCCGACATCGAGCATGCGCTTCCAGACGTGGAGCTGCGGCCGCCAGAGCTTCGCATCGAAGCCGACGTACTTCTCGAGCTTCACGAAATAGGTGGCAAGCAGCACGATGCCGATGGCGATCGAAATCGAGCTCGCGAGCCCGGCCCCGGCCACGCCCATCGCGTAACCCGTGCCCCAGCCGGCGATTAGGACCGGCGCGAGCAGTGTGTTCAGCAGTACCGTCAGCGCTTGGATCGCCATCGTGGGTTTGACGATGCCCGTGCCGCGTAGCGCCGAGCCCATCACGACCTGCGCAAAACCAAGCGCCAAGCCGGGCAGGAACCAATAGAGATACGTCACGCCCGCGGCCTGCGTCGCCGAATCGGCAGCAATCGACCCCACGTAGCTGCGCGCGAGCGCATAGCCCCCAATCAGCGTGGCGAGCGCACACGCGACGGCGAACAGCACCGATTGGTTGAACACGAGGTTCGCATCGGCTTGATCGCGGCGGCCGACGGCTTGCGCGATCAACGCGACGGCGCCGACGCCGAGCACCTGCGTCAGCGCCATGATCACGAACATCAGCGTGCCGGCCGCGCCGACGCCGGCGACGGCCGCGTCACCCAGGCCCGCGACGAAATAGAGGTCGACGAGGAAATAGAGCGTCTGGAAGATCATGCCCGCGGCCATCGGCGCCGCCATCGCGAGGATGTTGGCGACGATCGAGCCTTGGGTCAGGTCTTTCATGGGGCACCTCGCGAAAAGGCCGCAAGAATACTCGCTGGCGTGGAACTGCTCTAGTCCGAGCGCGACGCGAGTTTGTTATGCTCGGGCACGTGAGCTCTGGCCCGCCCCATAATCGCAAGGAACGCCCTCCCCGCCGCGGCCTGGCCGCCTTGCTGGTGGGCGTGAGCCTCGTCGGCGTGGCCCTCGCCGACCCCTTGCCATTTCGCCAGTACCCGGGGGTCGAGTACTACGATTTCGAGCTACCGACCGACTTCCGCGAACCCGCCGAGTGGGTATTCGCCCGCCTTATGTATCCGTCGCTCGGCTGGGGCGGCCAGTGGCAGTACGGCGGCACGAGCTGGACCATCGACTACCCGCGCGGCGATCGCCACATTGCGGCGTTGGTCCGCCGCTTGAGCGTCATCGACGCCCGCTCGGTCGAGCAGCCCGTCAATCTCGAAGACGGGGACGATGTCTTCAATTGGCCGTGGCTCTACGCCGTCGAAGTCGGTCAATGGGATCTGACCGACTCACAAGCGGCGCAGCTGCGCGAATACCTGCTTCGTGGCGGCTTCCTCATGGTCGACGATTTCCACGGCACGCGGGAATGGGCGATTTTCGTCGAGAGTATGCGGCGCGTGTTCCCGGAACGGCCGATCGTCGACTTACCCGACGACGACCCGATCTTTCATACGTTTTGGGATCTTGCCGAGCGGGAGCAGATTCCGGGCTACCAATTCGTGTTCAGCGGCCGCCCGTTCGAGCAGGACGGTTTCGACGCACACTGGCGCGGCATCTACGACGAGCAAGGGCGCGTGATGGTGGCCATCTGCCACAACATGGATCTGGGCGACGCCGTCGAGCACTCCGACACGCCGGCGTATCCTCAGGAATACTCCGCCGTCGCGATGCGCACGTTCCTGAACTACATCGTCTACGCGATGACCCACTAGCCTACGCTCGAGCATGTCGATCGAATTCCATCGTCGCATGCTGGCCGACCGCGTTCGTCACGAGGCTTTTCGCGCCGCGCTGCGCCAAACGATTCGCCCCGGCGCCAGCACCGTAGCCGACATTGGCGCCGGCACCGGCGTGCTCGCATTTTTCGCGCGCGAGCTCGGCGCGCGTGAGGTGTGGCTCTACGACCCCGGCGCTGCACTCCAGCTCGCGGAAGTCGTCGCCGCACGCAACGGCATCGATGCGCTGCACTTCGTACCCGAGCGCTCGCTCGACGTGGCCGACCCGGAGCGCGCGGATGTCGTTGTCGCCGAAGTCCTCGGCAACTTCGCCTATGAGGAAGACGTGCTCGAGACGCTGCGCGATGCCCAGCGTTTTCTTGCGCCTGGCGGCACGCTAATCCCGGCTTCGATCGTCCAGTGGGTCGCGCCGGTGACGACCGATCGATTCGAGCGCGACCTGCGGAGCTGGCGCGACGTCGGCTTCGGCCTCGATTGGTCGGATGCCGAGCACATGACGCGCAACAACATGTACGTGTTCACGATCGAGCCCAACGACCTCCTCCCCGACTCAGCCGCCGCCTGGGACGCGCTGGATTTCCAAGCACCGATCACGAGCCGCCGCCGCGGTAACGTCTCGTGGCACTTGCCCGGTGTGCACAAGATCTTCGGCTTCGCGCTGTGGTGGGAATGCACCCTGGCCCCGAACGTGGTGCTGTCGACCAGCCCGCACGCGCCGCGCACGCATTGGGAGCAGATCTACCTACCTGTACTCGAGCCGATCGCCGCGCAGGCCGGCGATGACGTCACCTTCCAACTCGACAGCGAGACCGGCGGAAATGAAAGCGGCATCGAAGTCCGCTGGGCCGTCACCCACTTGCGCAATGGCGAGCGCGTCCTCGAGCAAACGCTCTCGATTGCCGACGGATTTCTCGCTTAGTTCTCTCTCTTTTTTCCCAGCCCGAACGTACCGGTTCGGCCAGGCAATGCTTGCGGCCGTGGCAATGATGTTAGTACTTCAAATAGGTGCAATAACAACAGGTTGCAAATCATAAATCTTATGGCGATCCCCTCGCCGCGGGCGCTAGAGTCGCGCGCTCGCGCAGCGGACGGTGATGTCACCGTTTGCGACTAGCGGTCTTTGTCGTTTTTTCTGAGGGGTAATATGAAAGTTACAAAAGTCCACGCAGCGGTCGTGGCAGCACTGACGGGAGTCAGTGGCCTGTCGTATCAAACAGCTTCTGCCCAGGAAGGTCTCGAGGAAATCGTCGTCACGGCAACACGCCGCGAGCAAAATCTCCAAGAAGTCCCCATCTCGATCGTCGCCATCACGGGCGAAGGCCTCGAGACGCGCGGCATCGACAACCTCGAAGAGGTCAGTCAAAGCGTCCCGAACGTCATCATCACGGGCGGCACCGGTGGCACCGGCGGCACGAGCTTCCGCATGCGCGGCATCCCCAACGTCGGCACCTACGTCGATGGCGTTTGGCAGGTCGGCACGGCGGGCTTCCTGACGCAAGAGTTCGTCGACATCGACCGCGTCGAAGTCTTGCGCGGTCCCCAAGGCACGATGTTCGGCCGCGACTCGACGGGCGGCGCCATCCGCATCTGGACGCAGCGGCCGGCCGCAGAGTTCGGCGGCAATGTCACTGTCACAGCGGGATCCCTCGATCGCGCCGACGTCAAGGCGTCGCTCGATATACCTCTCGGCGAGAAAATCCGGACGAAGTGGACAGGCGCGAACCTGTCCCGTGATGGCTACATCAATAGCCAGACCACGGCCACGAACGGCGGTGGCATCGATCAGCAAGTGCTGCGCGGCGACATCACTTGGGACGTCACGGACAATCTCGACTTCCGCTTCAATTACCAGAGCGACGTGAGCACGTTCACCGAGCCGCGCGTGATGGATGCCATGTTCCGCACGTTCGACGATCCGAACGAACGGTGGGTCAAGTCGATCATCGGCACCCCGGAGCTGTACACCTACGTGGGCACCGACTTCCGCGGTCTCCCCGTGGAGCCGATGTACGTTCCGGAGCTCCAAGTGGCGGGTTATCCGGGCGGCCGTGTCGGCAAGTGGGAAAACCGCTCGAGCGCGGCGTTGCCGAACCAGTACGACACCGAGCAGCTCTCGATCGAGACGAACTGGCAGCTGTCCGACAACCTGAGCTTGCAGTTCCTGACCGCGCAGACCGAGCAAGATGCCGACTCGGTCATCGAGTGGGACAACACGCAATACGACCTCGTCCTCGACATGAACCGCAGCAAGCTCGACGTGTTCAGCCAGGAGATCCAGCTGACGGGGGGCCGCGACCGTTTCGAGTGGCTCGCGGGCGTCTACTACTGGGACCAGGAAACCAACACGCGCAACGGCCGTTGGCAAGTCAACGAGTTCCAGAAGGGCCTCATGAACCCGAACAACGTGTTCGTGAACCCGGTCTGTAATCCGGTGGGTGCGGTTCTCGAGCCGACGCCCTCCACGACCGACAATCCGGGCAATTTGCGCTTCCAACCGGGCACCTCGGGCCTGGTCTCGAACGGCCTCTACGCCGGCCAGATCGTCAACTTGGGCGGCGCTGCTGGAACCGGTGCCGGCGCCTGGCAGACCTGCCAGCAGATCTATTACACCGCAGCCGGCGGCGCCTACGACAATCTCGCGCGAAACGGCCAAGACGGTTGGGCCGTGTTCGGCGAGGCGACGGTGCACCTGACCGATAAACTGGATCTGACGCTTGGGGTGCGCCAGCACGATCAGAGCGGGTATACGGTCAACATGGTCGCGATTCCGGGCGTCACGGCGGCGAAGCCGATCGACCCCAATCGCTACCATAGCGGCGACGCGTTCGTCGGCACGGACAACAGCGCGACCTATACGCCGTTCGAGTTCGATCAGCTCACGTCGCGTTTCGCGCTGCAGAACCAGTTCACCGAGAACTTCATGGGCTACGTGAGTTACTCGGAGGGCTTCAACTCCGGCGGCGTGTCGACTCCCACGGTCGGCGTGACTCGGCTCATCCTGCCGTACAAGCCGTCAACGCTGAAAAACACCGAGATCGGTATGCGCTCGGATCTGGCAGACGGTTTGCTACGCTTGAACGCAACGCTGTTCCACACGATCTGGGCCGATCTACAGGCTACGGGCGTCGTCTACGATCCGATCACGGGCGTGCAAATCCCCACGACCGTCATCACCAACGTCGGTGAGGCGAAGGCAGAAGGCGCCGAGTTCGAGCTCACGATCCTGCCCATCGAAAGCATCGCCATCAATATTGGTCTCGGGTTCCTCGATACGGCTTACACGGAGATCGCGGCAGGCACGTACGCCGGCCATCTACCGCTCACGCCCGATACCGATTTCGAGCATGCTCCGGAAGAAAGCTACACGATCGGCTTCGAGCACACGGCTGGCCTCAGGAACGGCGGCACGTTGGTGTCACGCCTCGACTACAACTACCAGGGCAACTTCTGGCGGTCCGATCCGTACCGTCGCGTCGACGGCTACGAGGTCATCCCGGACGGCTTCGAAGAGAGCGGCGACTGGGGCATTCTGAATATGCGCTTCTCGTACGAGCCGGCGGATGCCAACTACCAGCTCTCGGTCTTCGGTACCAACCTGACGGATGAGTACACGCTGAACTCGGGATTCTTCCACGGGATTTGGGGCTTTGACTTCGCCACGGTGGGTCGACCCCGCGAGGCTGGGGCTTCGATTACTTTGCGTTTCTAGGACACGTGAGACGAGTGGCGTGAAAGCGCCACCCGCCTATTGCGAACTTCAGGCGCTGGCGAGCAATCGTCAGCGCCTTTTTCTGGCCCGGAATCGAAGCGCTGAACCGGTCACGCACGAAGCGCGCAGACCCGCAGACGCATCCGTCACCTCGGAGATGTCTTCAGCTCTTAATGAATTTCTCGGCTCCGAGTCGGCCCGTTGTCCTGGCCCAACACCGATTGCGTGCGCCAATCCACGGTTTTTGTCTGAAACGGCTGGTATCCCTACCACCAGTTACAAAAAAACAACACGCACGCATTGACGCTGAGACCGTTTCTTAGCAGACTCCACGGTCACAAATTGGGACTGAGCCATAACGTTCGGTCTCGATTGCTTGCGGGGCGGTCGGCGACGTCGTAGTTGTCGGACCGATTCAATCTTCCAATTGGGGGTTCTATGAAAGTCAACAAAGTCCACGCAGCTGTCGTGGCGGCTCTGACGGGCGTGAGTGGTCTGACGTATCAGACTGCATTCGCTCAAGAAGGTCTCGAGGAGATCGTGGTCACGGCGACTCGCCGTGAGCAGAACCTCCAAGAGGTGCCCATCTCGATCGTTGCGATCACGGGCGAAGGCCTCGAGACGCGCGGCATCGACAACCTCGAGGAAGTCAGCCAAGGCATCCCGAACGTGCTCATCACGGGCGGCGGCGGCGGCACCGGCGGCACGAACTTCCGCATGCGCGGCATCCCGGGCGTCGGCACCTACATCGACGGCGTGTGGCAGGTCGGCACTGCCGGCTTCTTGACGAACGAGTTCGTCGAAATCGACCGCGTCGAAGTCTTGCGCGGTCCGCAAGGCACGATGTTCGGCCGCGACTCCACCGGCGGCGCCATCCGCATCTGGACGAAGCGCCCCGCTGAAGAGTTCGGCGGCAACATCTCGGCTACGGCCGGCTCGAACGAGCGCTTCGACGTCAAGGCATCCCTCGACCTGCCGCTCGGCGAGAGAGTTCGCACGAAGTGGACGGCCGCGGACATGTCTCGTGACGGGTACATCCACAGCCAGACGACCGGCGAGAACGGCGGCGGCATCGACCAGAAGGTTTTCCGCGGCGACATCGTGTTCGATGCCACCGAGAACCTCGACTTCCGGTTGAACTACCAGAACGACAAGAGCGAGTTCACCGAGCCGCGCGTGCAGGACGCCATGTTCCGCACCTACGACGATTCGAACCCGAACTGGGTCAAGTCCATCATCGGCCTGCCCGAGGTGTACACCTTGGTCGGCACCGATTACCGCGGCAACCCCGTCGAGCCGTTCTTCGTCCCGGCCAACCAGGTCGCGGGCCATCCGGGCGGTCGCGTCGGCGAGTGGGAAAACCGCTCCGGCACGGTTCTGCCGAACGTCTTCGAGACGGACCAGGTCTCGCTCGAGACGAATTGGCAGCTCTCGGACAACCTCTCGCTGCAATTCACGACGGCGCAAACGGGTCAGGATCAGGACGCGGTCGTCGACTGGGATAACAGCCAGTACGACCTCGTGCTCGATATGAACCGCAGCGAGCTCGACGTGTTCAGCCAGGAGATGCAGCTCACGGGCGGCCGTGACCGCTTCGAGTGGTTGGGCGGCGCCTACTACTGGGATCAAGAGATCGTCACGCGCAACGGCCGTTGGCAGGTCAACGAGTTCCAGAAACAGTTGATGAACCCGGCCAACGTGTTCGCCCACCCGACCTGTAATCCGGTTGGGGCGGCGACCGAGCCGACTCCGTCGACGACGGACAACCCGGCCAACCTGCGCTTCGTCCCGGGCACCTCCGGCGTCGTCCCCATCGGGGCCTATGCCGGCCAGACCGTCCAATTGGGCGGTGCCCCCGGTACCGGCGCAGGCGCGTGGCAGACCTGCCAACAGGTCTATTTCACGGGCATCGGCGGCGCGTACGACACGATGTCGCGCTCGGGTCAGGACGGTTGGGCCGTGTTCGGTGAAGCGACCATTCACATCACCGACAAGATTGATTTGACCCTCGGCCTGCGCCAGCACGACCAGAGTGGCTACTCCGTCAACAAGAACCCCATCGCGGGCGTTACGGCACCGAAGCCGCTTGATCCGAATCAGTTCCACGTGGGCGACGCCTTCGCGGGCACCGACGTCGCGGCAACTTACACGCCGTTCGAGTTCGACAAGCTGACGTCGCGAATGGCGCTGCAGTGGCAGTTCACGGACAACTTCATGGGCTACGTGAGCTATGCGGAAGGCTTCAACTCGGGTGGCGTCTCGGCGCCGACGGTCGGCTCGACACGCCTGATCCTCCCGTACGAGCCGTCGACGCTCGAGAACTTGGAGTTCGGCATCCGTACGGACTTGCTTGACGGCCGGCTGCGCTTCAACGCAACCGTGTTCGACACCGCTTGGGTCGACCTCCAGGCCGCGGGCGTCGTCAACGATCCGGTCACGGGCGCGCAGATTCCGACGCTGGTCACGACCAACGTCGGCGAAGCGGAAGCCAAGGGTGCGGAGTTCGAGCTGACGTTCCTGCCGACCGAGAACTTCATGATCAATCTCGGCATCGGCGTGCTGGATACGGCGTACACGGAGATCAAGCCCGGCACGATGACGGGCCACCTGCCGCTCAACTCGGGCACGGAGTTCGCGCAAGCGCCGGATTCGAGCTACACGGTCGGCTTCCAGTGGACGGCGAACACCGACAGCGGCGGCAGCTGGGTCTCGCGCATCGACTACAACTACCAGGGTCAGTTCTGGCGGTCGGAGCCGTTCCTGCGCGTCGACGCTTACCAGGCGGTGCCGGATGGCTACGAGGAGAGCGGCGACTGGGGCATCCTGAACGCGCGCGTCTCGTACGAGCCGGCGGACGCCAACTGGCAGGCCGCGATCTTTGGTACGAACCTGACGGACGAGTACAACATCAACTCCGGGTTCTTCCACGGCATCTGGGGCTACGACTTCGCGACGGTTGCACGTCCTCAAGAGGTCGGTGCCTCTCTGACGTTCCGCTTCTAAGAGTAAGACGTAAGGTGGGTGGCGCTAGCGCGCCACCCCCTTTCACGATGCGGCGCTGGCGAGCAATCGCCAGCGCCTTTTTCTTGGGCGGGTGTAAGTCCTAAGACAGCGCCGCGATCTCGGCGCCGTCAGCGAGCAGCGCACGCCCGCGGTTCGATCCTAACGGCCGGGAGCACCGCTGACGCGGCGCACGAACTCGAGCACGGGCCCGGCCAACGAGCGATCGCCGGTGCCGACGGCGTAGGTTTCGGAGATGTGCGAGTGACCGCCGAGGTGCACGCGCTCCAACGGTTTACCGGCCGCCGCACGCGCAGCGACGAGCTTCGCGGTCTCGAGTTGGAACATGTCGGGGTCGAGCTCCGCGTCGCTGACGAAGAGCGGCACGGTCGTCGCGACGAGCCCCGGTAACGACGAGCGTTCCGCATAGGTCGCGACGTCCTCGCCGTAGTAGACCTTCCACACCGACACCTCTTTGCCGAGATCGTAGAACCCGGAGGTCAGCACTGCTCCGGCGATGCCGGCGTCGGCGTTGCGCTTGGCGGCGCTGGCGACGTAGTCCGCGACGTGCGCGGCGCCCGCGGAATGGCCCCAGAGCACGATCTTGCTCGGGTCGCCGCCGTACTGCGCGATGTTCGCTTTGAGCCATTCGACGGCCGCCGTGAGGTCCTCAATGCCGGACGGCCAGGTGCTTTGCGGTGCGAGGCGATAGTTCAGCGTCACGCCAACCAGGTCCTGGCCTACGGCCCAAAGACCGATGTTGTCGTAGAACGGCAGGCCTTCCATGCGCTTCGCGCCGCGCGCGAAGCCGCCGCCGTGCACGAACACGACCACCGGCTTGCCGCTGCCCGTCGCCGCACCAGGCGCCTTGAAGACGTCGAGCACGTTGCGCTCGTGCGGACCGTAGGGGAGATCGCGGGCAACGTCGAGCCACGCGTACGGCTCTTTCGGCTGCAACGCGGCATAGAGCTCGCCGGTCTTTTGCGTTTCGATGCGCGCGCCGATCGAGCGCAACTCGGCCGCCACCTCCGGCGGCAACCCAAGATCCACGGCGGCCCGGTGTGTCATCGCTGTATTGCTCGTCGAGGCAGGATTCGGCAGCCGCGTGCCCGTTGCTCGTCCTGTCACGGGATGCGGATAGTGGAACGGGATCTCGTAGACCGTCGGAAACATCTGGAACGTGAAGCTCGGTGGCGTATCGGGCGGGAACGTCTTGCTCGGACCCGGCACGCCGCGGCCCGGGTTGCGGGCCCAGCCACCTTCGTATCCGGCGGTCCAGGTATTGAACGTGTGATCGATGCTGAACTTCCAGACCCCATTCTCTTTGACGAACTCGTTCTCGTAGAGCGATGCGCCCATCGAAGCACGCGCGCCGAAATTGAGCTGCTGCATCATCCGCGAGCGCACCTTGGCCGTCTGACCGTCGGCCGCGACATGGATGACCGGCTGGTACTGCACGTGGTTGCCGAGCCGGTTCTCGGTCGGACCCTCCTTGCCGAACACATTGAACAAGAACGCGCGCACGCGCTCGCGGCCAATGTAGACACCGCGCTGCGCGAGCTCGATCGAGCCGTTCGCGGCAAATAGGTTCGCGAGGTCGTTCCAGAAGTTCTTGTCGAGGTAGTAGCCGTACGCGCTCGTCAGGTTGTCGATCTCGTGGAAGTCCTTCGCGCGCGCGACTTGCTGCTCGGCCTGTGCGAGCAAGGCTTCGGGGGGCGCTGACGGCTGACGGCCGCGCGCGGCACGCGGTACCGCCACGGATGCGCGCACCGC
>Ga0157380_10003485_pt1 | contig 10807 bp, 7 predicted proteins | sample S35metaG_FD_119757 | JGI IMG/M metagenome (GOLD analysis project Ga0157380, IMG submission 119757) | Switchgrass rhizosphere microbial communities from Kellogg Biological Station, Michigan, USA - S3-5 metaG | ecosystem: Host-associated > Plants > Roots > Rhizosphere > Soil | place: USA: Michigan...
GCCTGGCCCGAACTCACGCCGGCCTTGCCGCTACCCAGCACTTTTGCCCCGATGAAGCCGTTGAAGCGCTCGACCTGTTCGGGGCCGATGATGTCGGTCACCGTGATCACCGCCTTGAGCGGAATCATCTCGCCGGTGGTGGCCGAGCGAACGAAGACATTGCCTAGATCTTCGGGGCGTGCGCGATAAGGAGCATCGGATTGCAGTTGCACGCGATAGGTACGGCCGAATTTATTGAAGTCGTTCACGTACAGCGCCGACATCGTGCTCTGCAGGGCTTCGAATACCTGGTCGACCGGCACGCCAAGAGCCATCGCCTTTTCGCGTTCCACATCGACCCGCAGCTGCGGCACGGTGGTACGAAAGAAAGTGTTGGCGCTGCCGAGCAGCGGATGCTGCGTCAGCTTGTCGATGAACGCCTGGGTCGTGTCGGCAAGCTGCTGCGAAGTGCCTTCACCGCGTGCCTGGATATAGAACTCGAAACCGCCGGCGGAACCGAGGCCGCGAATCGGCGGGGGACCGAACGCCCTGACGATGCCTTCACGGATCGATTTGCCTTTATCGTTGATGATGCGCGTCAGGTCCTCCTGCGAGGTGTCGCGATTGTCCCAGTGCTGCATGCGCATGAAAATCGTTGCGGCGCTGGTCTTGTTGCCACCGCCGATGACATCGGCGCCGTTGACCGTGGCCATGTACCGCAGTGCCGGCTGGTCCTTGATCAGTTCGCGCAGCTGCCGCGTGACCACCATGGTTCTTTCCAGCGTTGCCGCATCGGGCAGTTGTATCGAATTGATGATCTGGCCCTGATCCTCCGTGGGCAGGAAACCCGACGGCACCTTGTAGAGGAGCAGTCCGCACACGGCTACGACGATGCCGAAGAAAACGAACGAGCGCAGGCGCCAGCGCAAGGCCAGTTCCACGAAGCCGAGGAAACGCTCGGTCAGCCAGCTGAAGCCGCGGTTGAAAGGACGGAACAGCGGAGCCTCGTGCTCTCCCGGTTGCAGCAACAGCGCACACAGCACCGGCGTCAGTGTCAACGCCGTGAAGCCCGAGATGACGACCGCTATCGCAACCGTCACGGCGAATTGGCGATACAGCTGTCCGGCGATGCCTCCGAGGAACGCGACCGGGACGAACACGGCGCACAGCACGAGCACGATGGCGACGACAGCGCCGGACACTTCACGCATCGCTTCCAGTGCCGCTTGGTATGGACGCATGCCCTGCTCGCGCATCAGGCGCTCGACGTTTTCCAGCACCACGATCGCATCGTCGACGACGATGCCGATAGCCAGCACCATGGCGAACAAGGTCAGCGTATTGATCGAATAGTGCAGCATCCACAAGCCCGCGAACGTGCCGATCAACGAGACCGGTACCGCGATCAGCGGAATGAGTGTCGCCCGCCACGACTGCAGGAACAGGAACACCACCGCGATCACCAGCAGCGCCGCCAGGAAAATGGTCTTGCTCACTTCCTTGATCGACGCCCTGACGAAGTCCGAGGAGTCGACCGGAATCACGTAGTCCATGCCCGGCGGGAAGTCGCGTTTCAGTTCTTCGAGCTTGGCCTTGATCGCATCGGCGACTTGCAGGGCGTTCGCGCCCGTCTGCAGGAACGCTCCCAGGCCCACCATGGGTTGGCCGTTCAGGAACGACAGCGACTCGTAGTTCTGCGCACCCAGTTCGACGCGGGCGATATCGCGAACTCGCAGCACGCCGGTCGGACCGCCGGAACGTACGACGATGTCGCCGAACTGTTCGGGCTCCAGCAAGCGACCGGCCGCGGTCACCGTGAACGCCAGGCTCTGCCCTGGAACCGCTGGTTCGCCGCCGATCTTTCCGGCCGCGTATTGCGTATTCTCGGCACGCAACGCAGTTGCTACGTCGGATGTCGTCACGCCGAGCTGCGACATCTTGTCGGTCTGCAGCCAGATGCGCATCGAATAATCGCGTGCGCCGAAAATATTCAGGTCGGCGACGCCGGGGATGCGCTTGATCTCATCGACCATGTTGATGGTCGCGTAGTTGCACAACGCGAGCGAATCCATGCTGCCGTCCGGCGAGATCACGGCGGCGAACATGAGCAGGTCGCTAGTACGCTTCTGCACGAGCACGCCATTACGCCGGACTTCTTCCGGCAGCCGCGGCTCGGCCAGCTGCACGCGATTGTTTACGTTGAACACCGCGGCATCGATGTTGGTCCCGACTTCGAACGTGACGGTCAGCGTGAGCGAGCCATTGCCTGCCGAAGTCGAATTGAAATACATCAGGCCTTCGACGCCGGAGAGCTGCTCTTCGATCGGAGCAGCGACGGTGCGAGCCAGGGTTTCGGCACTGGCGCCCGGATAAGTCGCCGTGACCTGCACCGTCGGCGGAACGATTTCCGGGTACTGTGCGACCGGCAGGATGATGTATGCGGCGAGTCCCGCAAGGACGATGATGATGGCGGCGACGCCGGCGAAGACCGGCCGTTGCAGGAAATAATTGGAGATCATGGCTTCGCGCGTTCTCCACCCGCGGGGTCCGGGGTCGTCGACTGCACCTTGACCGACGAGCCGGCTTTCACCCTGAGCAGGTTATCGACGATGACCTGGTCGCCTTCATTCAGGCCTGCACGTACCTGCCAGTCGCTGCCGACCCAGGCGCCGGTCTGCACGATGCGCTGCTCCGCCTGGTGCTTATCGTTCACGACCCAGACGAACGCGCCCTTGGGACTTTGCTGAACCGCGACCTGCGGCACGACGATCGCCGGCTGCGCACCGATAGATAGGCGCACTCGCACGTACTCACCCGGAAGAATGTCCAGGCTGGGATTTGGAAATTCCGCGCGCAGCTGGATGGTGCCCAGTTGCGTGTCGATTTCCGACGCGGCGAAATTCACCCGCCCAGGATTCGCAAACGGCTTGCCATCCCTCAACAGCAACTGCACCGTCAACGCCTTTCCCGGATCCTTGGGCACACGCGCTGCCGCAGGTCGCTGCTCGTCCTCCGAACCACGCGCATCGCGCAATGCTGCGTACTCGGATTCAGACATGGCAAAGCGCACCCACAGCGGATCGCTCTGCACCACCGTCGTCAGCAGGCCCGAGTCGGTACCCGCGGTCACCAGGCTGCCTTCCGAATGCACGGAACGGCCGGCGATGCCGCCGATCGGCGCAGTCACCTTCGTGTAGGACAGATTCAATTCGGCTTCGCGCACGTTGGCTTGTGCGGCGAGCAGGCCCGCCTTCGCGTTGTCGAGTGCACTCAGGGCATCGTCCGCTTGTCGGCGGCTCACGGCGTTCTGCGCCGCCAAGGCCGAGAGGCGCACCGAATCCCGTTGCGCTTGCTTCACGGTCGCATCCTGCTGAGCCAGAGCTGCCTTGGCGTGCGCCAGGGTGATCTCGAACGGCGCGGGATCGATGTGAAACAGGACGTCGCCGTGCTTGACCGTGCTGCCTTCGCTGTAGGTCTGCTTCTCGAGAATGCCGCTGACGCGTGCGCGAATCTCGATCTGTCTCGATCCTTCGGCGCGGCCGACGGACTCGATCAGCAACGGCACCGTGCGCTTGCTCGCCGTCAGGGTCGACACCGGCACCGGGCCGTCACCGTCATTGTTCTGCTGCGACTGCTTGCCGCAGCCTGCCAGCAGCGCCATGGCTGCGACGAACACGTAGAGCGTTGTCGGGCGGCCGAAGTCGTGCATGAACTATGCAAAAAGACCGTAAATTAATGGCATTCACGAGCCGCATCCGACAGCGGGAGACGCGGCGGGGGCGCGAGTGTAGCAGCTGCTACTTGCGGCTGTAGCGACCGCTACGGTTCTTCACTTTCGCAATTTCGAACGAGACCCGGCGTAAGTTCGGACAAGGCAGGCAGCACTTGCGGGTATCATAGGGACCGCCCACCTGTTGAATTTCCTGCATGCCCCTACTTACGCTTCGCAACGCCGAACTGGCCTATGGCCTGCATCCCCTGCTCGACCGCGCCGATTTCGCGGTCCAGGACGGCGAACGCATCGGCCTGATCGGACGCAATGGCACCGGCAAATCCACATTGCTGCGTGTCATCGCGCGCCAGATCGGCCTCGACGATGGAGAGCTGGCCACGCAGGATGGCCTGCGGGTCGTGATGGTCGAGCAGGAACCCATCCTGCCGCCGGCCGACACGATTCATGCAAGCCTGGTCGCCCGTGGCGGCTTCGAGCATTTCGCCGACGAACGCGAGCGCTGGCGCATCGAGGCGCGGCTCGGCGAGTTCCTGAATCGTTTGTCGGTGGATCCCGAACATTCTCCGGACACCACGTCGGGCGGCGAACGTAAACGTGCAGCGCTGGCATTGGCGCTCGCGATGCAGCCCGACCTGCTGCTGCTAGACGAGCCGACCAATCATCTCGATATCGACGGCATCACCGTGCTCGAAGACCTGCTGGTGAAAGGCCCCACCGCCATCGTGATCACGCACGACCGCTCGTTCCTTGATCGCGTCGTCACCCGCATCGTCGAACTCGATCGCGGCATGCTGCGCTCGTTTCCCGGTAATTTTTCCACCTACGAAACCCGCAAGGGCGAGCAGCTCGCCGCGGAAGCCGTCGTCAATCGCAAGTTCGATAAGTTCTGGGCCCAGGAAGAAGTCTGGATCCGCAAGGGCGTCGAAGCTCGCCGGACACGCAACGAAGGGCGCGTGCGGCGGCTGGAAGAGTTGCGGGAGCAGCGAGCCGCACGGCGTGAACAGATGGGCGACGTCAAGCTGCTCATCGACACAGGCGGACGCTCCGGCAAGCTGGTGGCAGAACTCAAGGACGTGACCAAGCGTTTCGGCGAGCGCACGATCGTCGACGCCTTGTCGCTACGCGTACAGAGAGGCGATCGCCTCGGATTGATCGGCGTCAACGGCGCCGGCAAATCGACGCTCATCAAGCTGATGCTGGGACAGCTGGAACCCGACGCAGGCACCGTGAAGCTGGGAAGCAACGTGCAGGTTGCCTACTTCGACCAGATGCGCGAACAGCTCGATCCGGACAAGTCGGTGATGGAAACCATCAGCCCCGGTTCCGACTGGATCGAGATCGGCGCCGAGCGCAAGCACGTGATGACTTATCTCGCCGATTTCCTGTTTCCACCACAGCGGGCGAAGTCGCCGGTGAAAGCGTTGTCGGGCGGCGAGCGCAATCGCCTGCTACTGGCCCGCCTGTTCGCGCGGCCTGCCAACGTGCTCGTGATGGACGAACCCACCAACGATCTGGACATCGACTCGCTCGAACTGCTCGAGCAGACATTGCAGACCTACGGGGGCACGCTGCTCCTGGTGAGTCACGATCGAGCGTTCCTGGACAACGTCGTGACCCAGACGCTCGTGGCCGAAGGCGCCGGCCGCTGGCAGGAATACGTGGGCGGATACAGCGACTGGCTTGCCTATAAGCAGTCGCGCGCGACGGTGTCCCCCGTACGCAGCAAGAGCGAAGCGAAGCCGTCTTCCACACCTGCAGCCACGAAGCCGGCGAAGCTCAGCTACAAGGAAAATCGGGAGCTGGAACTGCTGCCGGCGCAGATCGACGCTCTCGAGCAACTGCAAAAGCAGCTGGTCGAGCGCATGAGTGCGCCCGATTACCATCGGCAGGGCGCCGAGCAGATGAAAGCCGACAACTTGCAGGCCAGCGCCGTCGAGCGGGAACTGCTGGAAAAGTTCGAGCGCTGGGCGGCCTTGGATGCCAGGTCAACCGGGACGCAGTAGCCGGCCCAGGTTTTTCTCAGTTCCGTTGCGCCTGCGGCTGCGGGAAAAGTAACGAACCGTATCACCCCGGGCCGGGGACAACAGTTCGTTACAACCCCTACCCGCAGTGCGAACGCAAATGCGTATCCGATCGCGCCACGATCGCCGTGCTCTGCTATAAATCCCGCATGGCCGAGACCTCACACATACTGGTCGTCGACGACGACCGCGACATCCGCACACTCCTGTGCGAGTACCTGGAAAAGAACGGCTATCGCGCCTCCGCGGTGCCCGAGGGCAAGGCGATGAAACGCCTGCTCGAACACACTCACGTCGACCTGATCGTGCTCGACGTGATGTTGCCCGGAGAAGACGGACTCAAACTGTGCCGCGAACTGCGCAAGGACTCGCAGATCCCCATCATCATGCTGACCGCGCTCGGCGACGATATCGATCGTATCGTCGGCATGGAAGTGGGCGCCGACGACTACCTCGCGAAGCCGTTCAATCCTCGCGAACTGCTGGTACGCATCAAGGCCGTATTGCGTCGGACGATGCATGCGCCGCGCGACCCGTTGTCGACCGAAGTCCGCGGGTACCGTTTCGGCGACTGGCGGCTGGACACGACGACACGTGAACTCATGCACGTCAATGGCAACGTGGTATCGCTGAGCGGTGCGGAATTCCGTTTGCTGTCCATTTTGTTGAGCCATCCGAGCCGCGTCCTGTCACGCACGCAACTGATGGAACTCATTCGCGGACGCGATGCCGATCCGTTCGATCGCAGCATCGACGTTCGCATCAGCCGCCTGCGCCAGACGCTCGGCGACGATGCCCGTGCGCCACAGATCATCAAGACTGTTTATGGCGAGGGCTACCTGATCGGCGTGCCGGTGGAGCAGGAAACACTGCCGCAATGATGCGTGTCCCATGATTCGAGCCTGGCCGCAATCGCTGTTCGGCAGGCTCTTGGCGGCGCTGGTCGGCGTGATCGGCGTCATGCTGATCGTGATCGTGTTCCTCATCGTCCGCGAACGGCGCGATCTGGCGTTGTGGGGCAGTTCCGCCTGGACCGCAGCGGCGGTGATTGCCGAAACCAGCGAGAGACTCGCGAAGATGGATCCGGCGGCGCGCCAGACAGCAATCGAGCAGTATCGAACCGAGCCCATCGAGATCGAGTCGACCCGCCGCAATTCACCGCCACCGCCGTCGGTCTCCCGGCTGACCGAACAATCCGAAGAGGCCTTCGCCCGCCGGTTGAGCAGGCAACTGAGCAATGACTACCGGGTCACGGTAAGCCGTGCTACGCGCCGAGTTCCGTCCGCCATTCGCGTCCTCGAAGAGATGCGGCGCGCGCCGGACAACCCTGACCAGGAGCATCCACCGCCTGAATTCAGCCCTGCAGCAGGCGTGCCTCCGCCCGATCGCGATGGCGAGCCGTCGCCGGACGTCATGAGAATGCGCAGGAATGCTCGCGGTGCGTTTGGGCCGTTCGGCCCGCGGCTTCTCGATGTAAGCATCCGCCTTCCCGATGGCGAATCCGTCGTGTTCCGTACCATGGCGCCGCTGCCCGGGCCGCCGTTGCCGAAGCAGATTTTCACCGAGCTTGGCGCGTTGACCGTGGCGCTCGCCATCGTGCTGTTCCTGATGACGCGAACCATCACTCGTCCGCTATCGGAACTGGCGGCGGCGGCTGACGCCATCGGCAAAGGGGCTAAAGTACCGCCGCTGGAAGAGCGCGGTGCTTTGGAAGTTCGCAATGCAACGCGTGCGTTCAACGCCATGCAGGATCGCCTGCATCGCTATCTCGACAGCCGCACGCGCGTCCTGGCAGCGATGTCGCACGACCTGCGCACACCGTTGACTCGTCTACGGTTGCGAGCGGAAACACTGGAGGATGCGAACGACCGCGAACGCTTCACCGCGGACCTGGACGAGATGACGGCGATGGTGACGGGCGCCCTTGGCCTGTTCAAAGGCTTGAACGACAGCGAGGTCGCCACATCGATTTCCGTCGACGACCTGCTGGAATCGCTGCAGAAGGAATTCGCCGAACTGGGCGGATCGGTGGAGATCGCGGGACGCACCCGAGGACCCATCGAGGTGAAACCCGGTGCGCTCAAGCGCTGCCTGTCCAACTTGCTGCGCAACGCGATCAAGTATGGGGAACGCGCCGTGGTGGTGGTGAACGACGGTGCGGCGCTGAAAATCAGTGTTCGCGACGACGGCCCCGGCATTCCGGAGGAACTGCTGCAGCAGGTCTTCGAGCCTTTCTATCGCGTCGAGTCCTCCCGCAACCGCGACAGCGGCGGCACCGGGTTGGGCCTGTGCATCGCACGGGATATCGCAGAGGCGCACGGCGGGACGATCGAGCTGCGCAACCGGCCGGAAGGCGGCCTGGAAGCGACGTTGAGCCTGCCGCGCAAGGGCTGAAAACGGGCTCGATACGGCGGTTCCATGGATGACGAATCTGTCACTTCCCGTCCCCCCTCCGCATTTAACACTTTGTCACTATTGATTACGCGCTCGTGCCGGCACCGGGACTAGAGTTTCAACTGTCCCCAAAGCAAAGCACATCTCAAGCAAGCATCAAGAGATCGCACCCTACGACTCCAGCATCCATCCTCACCCAGGAGCTCACTGACATGTATCGCATACCCACCCTCGCCGCGCTGTGTCTCACAGCGACTCTTGCCTTCGGGCAGGACACTACGCCGCCGGCCCAGCCGCCGGGTGGCCCAGGCATCGAGCGTCTTGCGCTGCTGCTCGATCTGGACGAAGGCCAGAAGGCCGCTGTCCAGAAAGTACTGACCGAACAGCGCGAACAGATGAAGGCCGAACGCAAGCAGGCCCACGATTCCGGCACGCGCCCCACCCATGAAGAAATGAAGGCTCACTTCCAGGCGGAGCACGCAGCGGTCGTCGAAAAGCTGCGTCCCATCCTCTCCGATGTGCAGCTGAAGAAATTCGAAGCGCTGACCGATCATCCGATGGGCCCGCGGCCCGGCATGCGTGGCAACCGCCCAGCGAAGACCGATTCAACGAAGGCCCAGTAATCCCGCATCGCTGCGTAACTCAACTCCCCGCCCGCCTCTTCCCTCCTTCACTGGGAGGAACACCGAGGGGGCGACCTGAGCCACACGGTCGCGTGTGGCTTTTTTTTTCGCTCACGGGCGCACTCCTGGGGGTCGAGCCGGTTTCACCGGCTGGCACACCACCACCCGCTGAAGCACATTGCGCAGCTCGCATTGCTGGCGGGTCAGCTTCTGATGAAACGTCAGCGGCGAATAGAACAGGAAACTCGCCAGCAGCAATGCCGTCACTCCCGTCAGTGCGGGCACCTGGTACTTGCGGAACAGCTGCCAACGTTCCGCGGCCTCTTCCATGACTAGCGGTAGCAAGCAATACGCAGGCAGCAGTGCCAGGAAATAGTGATACAGGTACATCACGCGGCTCCTGCCGAGATAGGCATGGATCGCCATCAGCACCACGTAGAGCAACAGCAGCATGGCCATGAGGTCGCGACGTGCCGATGGCACCGGCGTCGGGCGCCGCCATTGCGATATCAGCATCCAGATCGATGCGGCCACCGCCACCAATGCCATGCCCCAGCTGACGGGATTGCTCAACAGCTGCACATATGCCGTGCGCTTGCCATCGAAGTCCCAGCGATAGTTGATCGGGCGCTGCCCCACCATCCATTGCAGCGGCAGGGAGCCATTGCGATCGGTGCGGACGATGCCTTTGAAGTCGGCCCGGATGTAGCGCAGATAGTCATCCGCCACGGCTACGACCTGCGTAAGCGACAAGGATTGTTCGCCGGCCAGGTAGCTGCGATAGGTTGCGGACACGAAACGCTCGTCCTTCTGCCCGGCGGTGCCGCGATTGTCCGGGGGTTTCGACCCGACAACGAGATGAGCAGTCAGTACGCCCACGATCGCCAGCGCGCAGCCGGTCGCCATGATCAACCCATCGCGGGCGGCCAGGAACAGCCGCACCGGCATGGGATCTAGGTGCAGCCCCGCATACCAGCGGCGCACGATGAGCATTACACCCAGCAGCCCCAGCACCGCCGCGTTGAGCTTCACCATCGCAGACAGGCCGCACGCGAGACCGAGTGCAAAATCCGTCCACGATGCTTCGTCGCCTCGCCGGCGGGCACCCATGACGAAACAAAGCAGGGCCGCCAGCGCAAATGTCACCTGGAAGGAATCGAGATGCGCGGCGCGAAAGTGAGCGACGAGCGCATTGTCGAAAACATAGACATTGGCCAGCAGCAGCGCCACTCCCAACCGTCGGCTGAGTGCGAGCATCAACAGGAAAAACAGCACGGCGCCGATGACCGCGCTGATGCCGGAAGCCACGCGGATACCGCGGAAATCGTAGTTCGCCGGCACCGACTCGCCGCGAACGTCCTTCTTGCGTCCGAGCGCCTCGGTGTCCAACGCCCTATTCGATCCGAGCAGGGCGTCGCCCGCTGTGATGAGCAACAATCCGAGCGGCGGATGACTGGCGAACTGCGCGCGACCTTCGTGATAGCGCTCGACTGCCGTCAGGTAGTAGTTCTCATCCCAGAGCGGATGGGCCGGTGCGCCGAGTCCGTACAGGAAATTGATGGCTGCAATCGCTGCAACAGCCAGCGCCCCGGCGAACACCGGACGTTTGGATACGCCCGGTATCACTTTGCGGGACTACGCCGGAACGCCGATGACGATCGATCCGGTGTAACCGGCGGAAATGCTTCCCGACAGGGTCGGCGTCTGCGCTGCAATCTGGGCCGCTGTGTTGTCACCGAACACATTGTCGTTCGCGGTGGTGACGCTAGCAAGATTGGTGACGCTGGCGCTGTAGACGGTGCTGCAGATATCGCGGGGCATGGCCATCTGCGACGTCAGGATCTTGTTCGTATACAGCGTGGCCATGCCTAAGCTGGAATAGATCTCGAAATGGACATGTGGATAGCGTCCGGAATAGCTCACACGCGATGAATTGCTCGATTTCGCGCGTGGCAACAACGCCGAGGTCTTCGATCGCGCCATCGACAGCCAGATCAGCCGCCTGCGCCGCAAGCTCAATGAACGCTCCGATGTCGAACTGATCCGCACCGTGCGCA
>Ga0157380_10003488_pt1 | contig 10800 bp, 5 predicted proteins | sample S35metaG_FD_119757 | JGI IMG/M metagenome (GOLD analysis project Ga0157380, IMG submission 119757) | Switchgrass rhizosphere microbial communities from Kellogg Biological Station, Michigan, USA - S3-5 metaG | ecosystem: Host-associated > Plants > Roots > Rhizosphere > Soil | place: USA: Michigan...
ATATAAACAAATTTTAAGTCTGGCATAAAAATTTGTGCATATACAATGAAAGCAAAATAATATCTGGATCATAAAAAACCCCTGCAGGGTTCTGCTGTAGAAAAATATTCTCATTTATTTCTTTACGTTTAAACTTATAAAATCATGAAGACATTTAGCATATTATTTTTCGCGGCGTTGATCGCGGGAAGTAATTTTCTTAAAACACCTGATGCAAATGTTGCATCTAAATATCTCACCAAACCTACTGTTTCTTGTTCAACCGCTGATACGGTTATAGTGCCTGTTACCATTCAAACTTCTTTTGATGCAAAATATCCGAAGGCTACAAAGGTAATGTGGTATCAATATGCCCCTGATAAAACAATGTCAGCAGATCCCACTGCATGGTATTACGGCCTGGATGATAAAGACTACTATGTAACTTTTAATTGGGATGATGCCGATTATATTGCCTGGTATGATAATGGAGCCTGGATCCGTTCATCGCAAAGAATCGACAATATAGATATTCCTGCTGATGTCATGAGAGCAGTTAATACTCAATATCCCGGGTATAATATCGCCGATGTAGATCTTGAGCATGATAACAAACAAACTTTGTATGAAGTAAAATTGGTAAAAGGTGATACAAAATGGAATGTTCATTATACGCCAACAGGAACTGTAGCCAGAAAAAAAGAAAGGCATTTAACCAAATATGATCCTCAGGCAGAAATGACAACCGATTTCACAACCCGTTATCCTAACTCATCAGAAGTTGTTTGGTATCGCTATACACCAGACGACAGAGTTGATCTTTATCCAACAGATTGGGATTACAATATGGATGCAACTGATTACGAAGTAAGATTCAAAAGGGATGGTACTGAATATTCTGCGTGGTATGATAACGGCAAATGGGTGCGTACTGAATCAATGACAATGAATTCAAATAACGCTAAGCTCCCGGCAAACATTAATGACCTGTTGAAAACACAATACAGTGGTTATACAGTTAAAGATGTGGAAACAGAACAAAGCAGTACCCGCACTGTTTACGAAATAGAGTTAGCAAAAGGAAATGAAAAATGCAAAGTATTCTATACTGCAGAAGGTGCGATCATTAAGAAAAAATGCAGAACAGTCTAAGATTTTCGAATCACACACAATGATGCAAACAAAAGAATGAACTCACATTTGGGTTCATTCTTTTTTTGTACAGAGACAAATTTTATTTTGAAAATTCTTGGTATTTTAGAAGGTGTTTTCACCCAAAACCATACTGCTGATCTTTTTCAATGCCTGGTTTTCACTTAGTGAGGCCCAACAAGTAAATTTTATTAAATACACTGTATATGACGGTTTAGTGGCAAATCCTATTCGATGTATTTACCAGGATAGTAAAGGGTTTATCTGGATCGGGACCTTTGAAGGTCTGAGTCGTTACGATGGTTACAAGTTTAGTAACTATACGAACACAAATGGCCTGTCGCATAATTTTGTTAACTCAATAATTGAGGTTGATGGCAAACTACTCATTGCCGAAAATGACGGCTCAATAGATGTGATCCGGAATAATAGCTTTCAGAAAAAATTAAAGTTGAACAGCGCCGCGAATGCGATAATGCCTTTTAATGATCGGTTACTTTTAGCAACGGACAGTAACGGTTTTTATGAATATAAAAATGATACCATTACAATACCCCGACAGGGCAAAACTGGCTTATCACTTGGATATTTTATACCTCTCAATGATTCCCTTTTATTAACCGAAGGCATCGACAATAGCCTGGTCGTTTATAGAAAGGACTTAAGTGTACATTCATTATTAAAGGATCTTGACGCTCATTTCTACTCACTTTTTAAAGATTCAAAGGAAAGAATATGGGCCTGTACTTCCAAAGGGTTAAAACTAATACGAATATCCACAGAAAAGGGATTGACAATTTCCATTTCCACTCTTCCCGAACTTTTTAATGTCGCTCCACTTAATAATGCACCTGTTACTTCAATGGTCGAAGAGAAAGATGGCAGTTTTTGGATCGGTACATTAAAAGGCCTGGTTCATTTTTTTCTTAATGGGAACATTTATATAAATAATGAAAAAGACGGTTTGCCTTCGGCAACGATCTATACACTTTATCGGGATAAAGAAAATAATCTTTGGATAGGCACATCATTAGGCCTTGCTAAATGGGTATCAAAAAACAGCGTTGTATTTTATAATACCGAAAACAAGGATTTTAAAAACGATGTCATTGCTGTTAACTCTTATAAAAACAAGATCATTGTAAATACAGACCATGGTTTACAAAATTTTGATCCTGTCACGAAAGAATTCAAAAATATATTTACAGCATCGAAAAAACGTTCTGTTCCTATATCCGGCAGCATTCCGCAGTTGATCCATGGTATAGATGAAATAGGATCGTTAGATACCATAAATAATAAGATCATTCCCGAAAAAAAAATAGACGTGGCTATACCGGGAGTGATCACTGCATGCCAACATCCAAATAGCACGATCTTTCTTGGAACGTTTGGAGGATTGCTTACGATAAAGAATAATACAGTTAAAAAGATCTTGCCGCATCGAATTACAAGTATTAGCATCGACAGAGATGAAAACATATGGGTAGGCACCTGGGAAAATGGACTTTATCGCATAGATGAAAAAATATCAAATGTGCAGGACGTCACTTCAATCATCAAACAAAAACAAATAAGAGGCTTATTTACAGACACCGAAAATAACCTATGGGTGGGCACCCGGTACGATGGGGCATTTCGACTTGAACCACAACCAGGCGGAAGCTTTGCCATTCAGCATTTTAATCGCCAATCTGGATTGATGTCAGATTGGATCAATAGTTTTGCTGAAACAAATGACGGGGACATTTGGCTGGGTACTTATCTCGGGCTTGACAAATTGGTAAAAGAGTCTAATGGATACCGTGTTTTCAATTTTAGTAAAACCGTTAATTTTTTTGCAGAGATCAAAAATATCGTTTCGACAGGAACTAATGAATGGCTTTGTGTTGCCAATACCGGCATTGCATATTTCAAAGATGAAAAAATACATCAAACTTCTCCTTTACAGGCAACCATACTGTCGACCAGCCTGGGCTTATTTGAAAATAAAAGAACGATCAGCTTCCCCTCCGACAAAATATTCCTGAACCCAAATCAAAATGCAGCAAGATTTGAATTTAGTGCACTTGGCTTTTTGAATGAAAGACAAATTTTATACAGTTATCGTTTAAAAGGAAGTAATGATACTACATGGAGTAAGCCGGCAAATATTCACGAAGCATCCTATGCAAGTCTTTCACCCGGTGAATATTCGTTCGAAGTAAAAACGATCGGTTGGAACGGTCAATATGGTCAGCCGTCTTTTTTCTCATTTTTTATAGCAACTCCATTTTGGAAACAATGGTGGTTTATTGCATTATGTGCTGTTGTATTGATTTTTTTCTTTTACATACTTTACAAGTATAGAATAAGACAGTTATTGCGTTTGCAAACAGTACGGAATAACATTGCTACAGACCTTCATGACGATATAGGATCATCCCTTACCAATATCAGTATTCTTTCAGCGTTAAGCAGCAAGAACATTTCGCAGCCGGAAAAGGCGCAACCTTTTTTACAGCGTATATCTGAAGAGGTGCAGGCATCAAGCCAGGCCATGGATGATATAATATGGAGTGTGAACAGCCGCAATGATTCTTTGCAGGAAACGATGGCTCGTATGCGCAGGTATGCTGCAGAATTATTTGACAATAGTGAAACGGATTGTCATCTGCAATTAGAGGAAAGTTCCGATAATAGAAAATTAAGCATGGAACAGCGCCGGGATGTTTACCTTATTTATAAAGAAGCACTAACTAATATTCACAAACATGCCGGTGCAAAGAACGTTTGGATAAATGTCAGTCAAAATCAAAATTATTTACTCATAAAAATAAGAGATGATGGCACGGGGTTTAAAATTGAGCAGACAACGCATAGAAACGGTTTAAAAAATTTGCGTTCAAGAGTTGAAAAATGGAATGGAAAGATCAATATCCAATCAGAAAAAAATAAAGGCACCGGTATCGAAATAAAAATCCCTTTGAAAGATTGACAGAAATAAATACACCTACCCAAATGAGTGGTAGGGCATGAACTTAACAACTGTAATTTTACTTACTCATGGGAATACGGATCGCAATATTTGAAGACAACGATGCGCTGAGAGAATCATTGGTTTATCTTTTGAAAAATGCAGAAGGCTACGAAGTGATTGGCGATTATAATAATTGCCTTGAAGCAGGAACGATCGTAAGAGTATATGAACCGGATGTTGTATTGATGGATATTGATATGCCGGAGCTAAACGGCATACAAGGCGTAAGAGCAGTAAAAGAAGCAAGGCCACAGACCTCTGTTATCATGTATACAGTTTTTGAAGATGATGAAAAATTATTTCAATGTCTTTGCGCAGGTGCAAATGGTTACTTACTGAAAAAAATCTCTCCCTCTCATTTATTTGAAGCGATACAACAGGTAGCAGAAGGAGGTGCACCTATGAGCCCTTCTATTGCAAGGAAAGTATTGAGCAGTTTTCAACACGGTAAAAGCAAACAATACAGTTTATCTGCAAGAGAAGTTGAGGTATTGCAACTACTCATCAAAGGTTATAGCGCAAAAATGATCGCAGCAGAACTTTCGATTTCATTTGATACCGCCCGGTTCCACTTAAAAAATATCTACAGCAAACTACATGTAAACTGCGGCAAAGAAGCTATCGCCAAAGCGCTGAGTGAACATATTGTGTAAGCCTACACCCCACCCCTGTCCCCCTAAAGGGGAGACTTAGATCGAAATCTTACTCCAATTTTCAAAAGCCATTTTGACCGATATGGGATGCTAAATTCTTTCATCATAAAGCCTGTTGAGCTGAATAACGAATGATAATCCTAAGTTCCCCTTTTAGGGGGACAGGGGGTTTGGTCCCCTACTCAAACAGGTAGTTGTCTGCCTTTCCTATTCAATTCAACTTTGATTCTGCATTTACTGCACTGAAATACTATATCCTTTAAGACCACAGTTCTCTTATCACAATTACAAAAATAACTTTTATGAGAAAGTGTCTTGTCTTATTTGCTGTTTGTATTTATAGTTTAATTTCTGATGCACAGAATGTTGGTATAGGAGTTCCTGATCCACAAAACAAGTTACATGTCGGCGGAGGTTTTCGGCTTGATACATTAACCGGTGTTGGAGGTGCAGGTCTTTTGTGGCATAATCCTAATGGTGTTATTTATGGAACAAAGTTTACAGGAAATACAAATGATGTTTTACGTGGTGATGGAACATTCGGTCCATATAATCCCGCGATCAATGGAGCATTGGGGTGGTTATTGACTGGAAATAGCGGAACAAATCCTGCAACAAATTTTTTGGGCACAACAGATAACATTCCTTTTAATGTTCGTGTAAATAATCTACGTTCAGGATTAATTGATCCTACACCGGGTAATACAAGTTGGGGATACCAAACCTTATTATCAAACACGACTGGACAAAGAAATACTGCTGTTGGTAATGAAGCTCTTTTAAGTAATGTACTTGGCAATGACAATACCGCTATCGGGTACAACGCATTGCGCCAAAATATCGGAGCAGGAAATATAATAGAACCCACACCGTTTCGTGGCGTTCAAAATACAGCTGTTGGTAGCTATGCATTATCTTCAAATGTTACAGGGTCAGCAAATGCTGCTTTTGGTGCTAATGCCATGAGTTTAGCAATCGCATCACAAGGCAGCGCTTTTGGAGCATTTACACTGGAAAAAAATGCATCATTCAGTAGCAGTGCATTTGGCTATAAAGCTTTACAAAATAATACTAACGGTAATTATAATTCAGCATTTGGAGCGTTTGCACTATCTACCAATACTACAGGCTATGAAAATACTGCAGTAGGCGTTGAATCATTGTATAACAACAACGGTTATTATAATTCTGCTCTTGGCACCTCTTCACTTGTTAAAAATACAAGCGGTCATGATAATACGGCGCTGGGTTATTCCGCAATGTATTACAATCAAACTGCATCATTTAATACTTCGGTTGGTGCCTTTTCATTATATAATAATAAACAGAACAATAACACTGCAATAGGTTATAAAGCCTTGGAACAAAATAATCAAGGAAATGCCAACACTGCAATGGGTGTCGGTGCATTGGCAGGAAATATAGATGGGAATTACAACAGCGCATTTGGTCTTGAAGCATTAAGAAATAATAATAACACAGACGCTGCCTACAATGCAGCATTTGGTCTTTATGCTTTACGATCAAATGTATCAGGACGAGGTAATACAGCAATTGGAAGTTTTGCTGGTCTTGCATTACCAAATAATGTTTCCAATACAACAACAATTGGCTATGATGTCGGTTGGAACACGACTTCCAGCAACCAAGTGAATATTGGAAACTTCAACGTTACCTGGATCGGTGGACAAACTGGTTGGTTCCATTACAGTGATAAGAGAATTAAGAATGATATTAAAGACGACGTCCCCGGGCTTGCATTCATTACACGTCTCAAACCTATCTCCTATCATGTTGATATAGATAAACAGGAAGAAATCGCAAATACTGGAAAAATTGAGACCAATTCAGAATTGGTTAAACCCATGAAAAAAGATTGGGAAGGAAAGTATGATGTTGAAAAAATTAAAATGACGGGATTCTTTGCACAAGATGTAGAGGAAGCTGCAAAAGAAATTAACTATTCTTTCAATGGTGTACATAACCCTAAAAATGGTGGGCTATACAGTCTTGATTACAGCGCATTCGTTGTTCCCCTTGTAAAAGCAGTACAGGAACAACAAAAAATCATCGATGATCAAAACAAAAAAATTGACAAGCAGCAACAACAGATCGATCTGCTGATAAAAGAAATGCAAAGCCTCAAGAAAGATCTGATCACTCAAAAAAATTAATTCATTTTCTCTTTTATCCTAAACCTTCTTTATGAAAAAAGCCTTCATATTAATTCTTTCCATCACATCATTATTTACTAATGCACAAAATGTAGGTATAGGTGTAGCTAATCCTCAAAACAAACTTCATGTTGGCGGCGGTTTTCGGCTTGATACATTAACGGGTATAAATGGTGCCGGTCTATTGCGGCATGATGCAAACGGCGTTGTGTATGGAATAAAATTTTCCGGCAATATTACTGATGTACTTCGGGGAGATGGAACCTTTGGTCCAGGTGGAACTGGTTCTGTTGGTTGGTTATTGAGTGGAAATAGTGGAACAAACTCTTCTTCAAATTTTATTGGCACCACGGATACTCAACCACTGATTTTCAAAATCAACAATGTACATTCTGGTATTCTCGATAGCGCTGTAGGCAATACTTCCTTTGGTTATAAATCGAATTACAACTTAGGAGGTTTTTTTAATACATCCTTCGGATTTAGATCTCTGCTTTCTGATACAACCGGGTTTTCTAACACTGCTATCGGCGGACAAGCTCTTCAATTCAATGGATCCGGTGGTAACAATTCTGCTGTCGGCGTGAATTCTCTTCGTTCCAATACAAACGGTTCAAATAATAGCGCATTAGGCTTTGGCGCCTTGGGAGCAAATACAAGCGGAAACAATAATTCTGCTTTTGGATATGGTGCCCTTGCTTCAAACAGAGCAGGTTATTCTAATATCGCAATCGGAATAAGAGCTTTAATCAACAATATATCAACCAGCAACCTGGTAGCGGTCGGAGATTCAGCGCTTCTAAAAAACACCGGTGGGGCAGAGAATACAGCGATTGGTTCAAAAGCACTTTACACTAATGTTCTTGGATCAAAAAATACTGCTATAGGATTTGAAACACTTTATTTTAATACGTCAGGAGCTAATTCTGCATTAGGATATTTTGCTTTAAGATCTAATACAACTGGGGCAAATAATACGGCAACAGGAAACAATGCTTTACAAAATAATTCTGTAGGCTTTCAAAATACTGCAAATGGTAGCAATGCTTTGGCAAATAACAATGATGGTCGTGATAATACCAGTGCAGGTAACGGAGCGATGTATCTAAATCAAAATGGTAATTACAATACAGCAGTAGGTTCACAAGCATTATATAATAACAACGCTGCTAACAATACCGGTGTTGGATATAATGCTTTATTGGCAAATACAGGTGGCACCTCGAATACCGCAGTAGGTTATGGAACAATGCAAAATCTAACGACAGGACATTGGAATACTGCGCTCGGCACACTGGCTGGCCCATTATCAAATAATTTAAATAATACGGTTGCAATAGGCTTCAATGCCTTTGTCAATGTAAGCAACAAAGTACGCATTGGAAATTCCGCCATAACGGTCATTGAAGGCCAGGTTGCCTATACATTTCCATCTGACGGAAGATTCAAGACAAATGTTACTGAAACAATCAAAGGACTTGAGTTCATCATGAAACTTAGACCTGTTGCTTATAATTTTCAGACAAGTAAATATGATGCATTCATCAATGGAGATACAAAATTTACTTCAGCAATAAATTATACTGAATCAGAAGCTCTGCGCCATAATGGTTTTATAGCACAAGAAGTTGAAAAAGCCGCTAGAGAATCTGGGTATGACTTTGATGGAGTTATCGCTCCAAAAAGTAAAAATCAAACTTATGGTTTGTCTTATTCTCAATTTGTTGTGCCTCTTGTAAAAGCTGTGCAGGAACAACAATCCATTATTGAAAAGCAACAAAAGCTTATTGACGAGTTATTGAACCGTGTTGCTGCTCTCGAAAAAAAATAGATTCATTTTAAAAATAGGAAATGAAAAAGATATTACTTATAAATGCATTGAACTTCTTAACCTGTCTTTCTTTTAGCCAGGAAGCATTGAAAATTCAAAATGGTGGAAGCATTACAATACAAAATGGTGCTGAACTTGTTTTGCAAGGTGGATTAACTCTTAACAACGGAAGTAGCTTACTTAACAATGGCACTATTACTTTAAAGAATAATATGGTCTCCAATATCAGTAACTGGACGGATAATTCAATTCTTGGGGCATTAACAGGAAATGGCATTGTGATCTTTAACAGCACATATCCTCAACAATTCACCGGGCCTACAAGTTTTTATACTATTTATATAAATACAGATCAGCTTACAATAAATAACGATCTGAACATTTCTAATCTGCTTCGTCTTATAAAAGGAAGGATCAGCACAGCCAATTATATTGTGGCACTGGTTAACACCGCTCCATCCTCATTAGAAAATGATATAACAAATACCAACTATACAAATAGCTGGGTGAATGGCAATTTGAAAAGAGCAATAGCCACCAATACCAATACATATGATTTTCCTGTTGGCAATTCAGAAAGAAGCAATCTCTTAAAATTTTTGAATAACAATCTTACAGGCCCCACCTCTCTTACATCCTCATTTATACAGAAAGCAGGAACAGATGCAGGATTAAATGTTGTTGAAAATGGTAATACTTATACAGCAGTAAACAATGGCGGTGTTTGGAAACTTGTTCCAAATACTGCAGCTACGGGTGGTAACTATGCATTGCATGCCTACTTTAATGGATTCACTGGCTTGTTGGATAATCGTTTTGGAATTCTTCGCCGACCCGATGCAAGTGCAAATGCTGCTGATTGGATGATCCCAACAGGAAGTTTATTAGAACCATTGAATGGAGCAGGAAGAAAAGTTAGTGATGGTTTTGCAAGGCGATATAACATTCCTGACTTCAGCCAGTTTGGTATTGGTGAATTTACATTGGCAACTCCATGTGAGATCAGCGGACAATCACAAGTTTGTATTGGCTCTCTTAATAATATTTATTCTGCACCAGCTGGTATGACCACTTATTTCTGGACAGTAACTGGTGCAGGGTTTGCAGGATCAAATACAGGTCAAACTTTCAACGTCACTGTGCCGAATGCACCGGGCACTTTCACCATTAACTTAATGACGACTCTGAATGGAGTTCCAGCACAGTGTTCAAAAACCGTTACCATTACACCTACACCTACATGTGACATCTTGGGCTCAAATGATCTGTGTGTTCAGTCCACAAATAATACCTACAGTGGCCCGGTCAATATGACAACATATTTCTGGACAGCATCACCAGGACTTCAAATTATTGGATCAAATACAAGTTCTTCAGTAAATGTAACCGCGTTAACACCGGGTCCACAACTTCTCACATTGAACTCAACATGGTTGAGTGGCTGTGTAAGTCAATGCAGCAAGATGGTCAATGTAAATCCAATTGCTCCATGCAGTATAACTGGATCTTCAAATGTAACAGCTGCCACAACAAACAATCAGTACACTGCTCCGGCAAATATGAGTTCACATAGCTGGTCGATCAGTGGCAATGGATCTATTGTCGGTTCTGCCACAAGCTCGTCAGTCAATGTAACAGCTGGTGTAGCCGGTAGCTTTACACTCACATTGACAACAACATTGAATGGTTGTTCATTTACCTGCAATAAAGTCGTTACAGTTGATCCCGTCTTTACTTATAGCTGTAACATAACAGGCGCATCCGAAACATGTAACGGCACTACTGAAATATTTATGGCTCCTGCTGATCTTGACAGTTATGAATGGAATGTAACTGGCAATGCAACAATTAGCGGTTCAAATACCGGCATATCAGTAGAAATTATTTCGACAGGTAGCGGAATCTACACTGTCCTGTTACAAACAATGGAGAATGGTCTTGCTTGTTCTTCGCAGAAAACAATAACAGTTATTGAATGCGTAAATGCATGTA
>Ga0157380_10003489_pt1 | contig 10800 bp, 8 predicted proteins | sample S35metaG_FD_119757 | JGI IMG/M metagenome (GOLD analysis project Ga0157380, IMG submission 119757) | Switchgrass rhizosphere microbial communities from Kellogg Biological Station, Michigan, USA - S3-5 metaG | ecosystem: Host-associated > Plants > Roots > Rhizosphere > Soil | place: USA: Michigan...
CGGCGTTGCGAGCGATGATCGTCGGATTCGATCGCGTTAAGCACTCCGAAGTCTCGAAGCGGATTGAGCAGCATCTGAATTCGTGTTCGCATACCGAGCGTTTCGTCCGCCAACCGTTCGCCGATCGCAAGCGATTGTGCGAGCTGTACAACGCATCGGACATCGCGGTATTCGGCCGGGCCAGCATTTCGTGCCAGGAGGCGCTGGGCACTGGCTTGGTCGCTGTGTTCGCCAACGATGGATCGCTGAATCATCTGGTCAAGCGGCCGGACCAGGCCGTCTTCTTCGCGCCCAATGACCTTGACGACTTGGTTGCGAAACTCGGCGACGCGGCTCGGATTGTGAAACAGAACGATGGAACCAGGCGGGAGTCGTTCCGTCGCGAGCTGGCGACATCGGCCGAGTGGCTGAGTTATGACCGCATCATTCAGACCGTGCTGACTCTGGTCCAACAGCAAGCTGCTGGGGCTGCCCGCGCGTGAACATCGTGCAGTACATGCTGGGCTTCCGGAACGCCGATGGCGGCGTGGTCCGCGCGTTGATCGACCTGTCGGAGTTGCTGGCCGCGCATGGTGACCAAGTGACGGTGCTCACGGTAGACGCTGTGGATGCCCCGCGTGCTTGGGATGGCCAAGACGGGCGACCGCTGTTGAGAACGATCGAGCCGCGTCGTCTACTGAAGATGCTCGCAAGCGCCGCCTCGCTTGAGTCGGTGGACGAAGTGATCGCCGCTGCGGATGTGATTCATCTGCACGTGCCGTGGGATCCGATTTGTGCGCAGATCGCGACTCGCGCACGCCAGAAGCACGTGCCCTACGTCGTCACCGTTCACGGCATGCTGGACGACTGGACGATGGCCAAGAGCCCGGCCAAAAAGAAGGCGTACCTGCAGTTCATCGGCCGGGCGATGCTCGAGCAGGCGGCATTCGTGCACAGCGCGGCGAAGATCGAAGCCGAGCAGTCGGAAAAATGGCATCCGCGCGGGCGTTCAATCGTGGTGCCACTGCCGTTTGATGCGACGCCGTTTGCGTCGATGCCCGGGCCCGAACTTGCACTATCGCGATGGCCGCAGTTGAAGACTAATCAGCCCATCCTGCTCTCGCTTGGACGGCTGCATCCGATTAAGCGGTTGGACTGGTTTTTGCAGGCGGCTGCTGAACTTCGGAAGCAAGGCCGGTCGTGCCTTGTGGTTCTGGCCGGGTCGGGTCAACCGCCGCATGAGCAGGAGATTCGATCGAGGGCGAGTGCATTGGGACTCGATGAGCACGTGATATTTACCGGCCTCGTCGGTGGTGAGGAGAAGCTGTCCTTGTTTCAGGCATCGACGCTGATGGTGCATCCAAGCGCCCATGAGAGTTTCGGATACTCCATGGTCGAATCGCTGGCGGCCGGTGTACCGCTCGTCACGACCAAGGCAGTGAATCTCTGGCCGGAGCTGGAGGCAAGTGGGGGCGCGGTCATCGCCGAGGCTTCGCCGGTTGCGCTTTCTGCCGCCGTGGGATCGGTGCTGGGCAATTCGGATCGATTGCGGCAACTTAGCCAACAGGGTCGCCGATGGGTGCAGGAGCAGTTTCATCCGTCGCGTCTGGCCGAGAGTTATCAGATGATGTATGAATCGTGCCGATCGATCAGTAGCCGCTGAACCTTAAACCCAATGAATTCCGCTGTGAAGAATGTTCTGCGAAGAGTTCGACGACGCGTGAACCAATCGCTTGGCCGCGATGTCCGCGTGCCGGTGCAATCGGATTGCAACCGGCTGTTTCTTGGCACCGAGTACGGCGGTTGGTGTATCTGCCCCGATCGAATCAACGCCAACAGCGTGATCTATTCGTTCGGCGTCGGTCAGGACATATCGTGGGATTTGGCGATGATTGAACAGTTCGGCGTGACAATCCACGCCTTTGATCCGACGCCCAAATCGATCGCCTGGGTGCAGTCCCAGAAACTGCCGCCCCAGTTTCACTTTCATGAGTACGGAATCGCCACCTTTGATGGTACAGCCAGTTTCACCCTCCCCGAGTCGAGCAATGTGTCGTTCACCATGTCGGAAGCCGAGAACCGGCGGAGCGCTGAATCCGTACAGGGGCAGGTGCGAAAGCTCTCCACCAGTATGGCGGAGTTGGGTCATCGACGCATCGACATCCTGAAGATGGATATTGAAGGCGCGGAGAACGGCGTGATCGCCGACCTGCCGAACTGGAAGCTCGATATCGGCCAATTCCTGGTGGAGTTTCATCACGTGATCGGTCATCGCGATCAAGTGCGGCAGACTGCGCAAGCGATTGAGACGATCAATCGAATGGGATTCCGGATGTTCTTCAACTCGCCGGTGGGCAAGGAGTTTTCGTTCATCAGGCCGTGACAGCGTCGGGATTCGACCAACACCACCATGTGCGGCATCACCGGAATCATCACCAGACATCCCACGAACGGCGGGGATCGATCGCTCGTGCAGGCGATGAACGCCAGCTTGGTTCATCGCGGCCCTAATGGAGCCGGTGAATTCAACGCCAACCACGTCAGTCTGGCCATGCGACGCCTCAGCATCATCGACCTGAATTCAGGGTGGCAGCCGCTCTACAACGAGGATCGCTCGCTCGCCTTGGTGTGCAATGGCGAAATCTACAACTTCGTCGAGTTGCGTAAATCGCTTGAAGCTCGCGGGCACCGCTTTGCCACTGGAAGCGACTGCGAGACCATTCTCCATCTGTATGAGGAGCACGGCGATGGATGCGTCAACTATCTAAGAGGCATGTATGCCTTCGCACTGTGGGACTCGCGTAAGCGGCGAGTGCTGATCGGGCGCGACCGCATGGGCGAGAAGCCGGTCTACATCGCTGAGTTTGCCGATCGGATTGTCTTCGCTTCTGAGCTGAAGGCACTGATCAAAGCCCGGGTGGTACCGTTCGAACTGGATCGCGACGCCGTCAACCTGTATTTCCACTATGGCTACGTGCCGGAGCCGAGGACCGCGGTTCAGGGCGTTCGCAAGCTGCCGGCTGCACATACGCTCAGCATTGAGGTTGACCCGTGGTGGATCACGCAGACGTGTTATTGGCGCATGCTCGACGCGCCGCCTATCGAGACCGACCCGGTGACGACGATTCGGGCGGAGTTGGACCGCATCAGCGAGATCACCGTTCGTAGCGATGTGCCGGTGGGCGTCGCGCTGAGTGGCGGCCTGGATTCCAGCGTGATCGCCACGCTGGCGGCGAAGAAATACCCAGGCGTCATGCAGGCCATCTCCATTGGCTACCCGGGGCGTCCGCGACAGGATGAGCGTGCTGACGCCAAGGCGCTGGCCGATCACCTCAAGCTTCCATTCCACGAGATCGAACTGACCAATGAGGAGATGATTGCCTCGCTTCCGACGATCATGTACGAGCGTGACGATCCCATTGGCGATCTTTCGGGATCGAGCTACTACTTCGTCTTGAAGAAAGCGCGTGAGCTGAATGTGCCCGTGATGCTCTCCGGTCATGGCGGCGACGAGCTGTTTTGGGGCTATGGCTGGGTCCGTCAGGCCGCGCTGGCGAGCGAGCGAAAGCAACGCCTGCTTGCCAACGGTTCGGTGGGCGTGAAGGATTATCTTCGTTGGCAACGCCCGCCATATTCATACACCGCGGGCATGCGATGGCTGGGTTCGCTGGGTGGATTGCGCACGGGTCTGCGGCAGTATCGCCGCGATCGAACATCGGCACGGGATCAACTCGTGTTTTACGATCTCGAGCCGGCTTTCAACAACACCGATCGCGACCTCAACGCCGTGACGACATCGTCATTCCAAGACGAAGTGGACCACCAATCGCCATTCAGCCTGTTCACATTACCGCAACCGTGGCCTCCTGTTGATCTCGCCATCACGCGGCTGATCTGCGACACCTACATGATCGAGAACGGGCTGGCGCAAGGTGATCGACTAAGCATGGCCTCCTCGGTCGAACTCCGTTTGCCCCTCGTCGACTATCGGCTGGTCGAGACGGTGATCGGTTTGCGGAAGGTACACCGCGATCTGGAGGCCGGTCCGAAACGCTGGCTGCGCGAAGCAGTGAGAGGCATCGTGCCGGATTTTGTGCTCTCGAGACCCAAGCGAGGCTTCACGCCGCCGTGGCGTCCTTGGGCGCGCGCCCTTTCCAAGAGCTATGGTTCCGACCTGCTCGATGGTTTTCTGGTGCAGCACGAGATTCTGACCGGGTCGGGGGCAGCCGCGATTTCCCGCCGCGTATCACCGCCGCCATTAGGGATGCCGAGCTTTCTTGCGGACCGGGCATTGCTGCTGGAGCTGTATTGCCGACGGATGAGCGAATCGTTGCAACCGGTGGCCCACTGAAATGCATCTCATCAGCAACCAAGGTGACCGGCCGCGAGTGGCCATTGTGCAGGATTCCGCGAGGCTTCATTACGCGTTGCCGCTCGCGCTTCAGCGGGCCGGCATCCTTGAACGGATGTACACCGATCTGTTCTCTACGCAGCGCTCCGCCCTGTCGGTGGCTTCGCGCGTATTGGCGAAGCTGAAACCGGGTCTGGGGCGTCCGATTGCAGGAAGGCGGTGCGATGAGCTTGAGCCGGCCCGGGTGAGTTCAAACCCGTGGATCACGCTGCGATATCACCGTCGCCGACCGTCCGATCCAGTTCCCGCGTCGTTCTGGATATGGTCGTGCGAGCAGATAAGCGATTGGGTCAGGCGAATTGGCCTGGGCGAGGCCAATGCGCTCATGGGCTTCATCAACAGTATTCATCCATCGTTGCTTTCATACGCAAGGCAGCGCGGATTGGTCACGGTTGGTGACCAGATGATCGCCCCGATCGGAGTCGAACTGAAAGAGGCGACTCTGCAGAAGAGCCGATTTGAAGGGTGGGAGCCGAGCTATTCGCTCGAAGAGCTTCGCAACCTTGAGCCGTTCCAGCATGAAACGTGGCGGCAGCTCGATCATTTCACCTGCGCGTCCGAGTATGTCTGCCGCGGTCTCGTCTCCGAAGGTGTGGACGCGTCGCGAATCACAGTGATTCCGTATCCAATTGAGCTTGACCGAAGCTCCCCCGTTGAACGCTCGCGCCGACGCGTCCCGATGACCGTCGGATTTGTCGGCGCAGTGAATCTGAGAAAAGGGGCTCCCTACTTCTTCGAAGTCGCACGCAGGTTCCGACCCGGTCAGATCCGATTTGTGATGGTCGGCAAGGTCGGCCTGGACAAGGCTGTGGCGGACGCCCATCGGGGCCATGTTGAACTCGTGGGATTGGTTCCACGAACCGAAGTAAAACGATTTCTTTCGGAATTCGACGTTTTTCTTTTTCCATCCACGTGCGAAGGATCCGCCGGCGCCGTGATCGAGGCGATGGCGGCCGGTATGCCTGTGGTGGCGAGCCCGAACAGCGGAACCTTTGCCCGAGACGGCATCGAAGGGTTCATCCGGCCGTACGACGACGTGGATGGGATGACCGCATGCCTTGAGAGTCTGCGCGACGACGCCGAACTTCGCGACCGCATGGGCCACGCTGCAAGGGCCCGAGTGGAACAGTTTGACGTCAACGCGTACGCTGGCCGCGCGTTCGAGATGTTCAGTCAATTGCTCGCTGGTTCAAGAACATGAGTCTCAAAGGTACGATCAAGCACGCGGTATTCGGGGCACCCGGTGAACGCTTCCGGACCATTCGCGTCGGCTTGCTTCGCAACCGCCAGTTTCCGATCGACACCGCCAGCAGTTCGATGAAGATCGTGGGTTTGTGGGAGACGGAGATCATCGGGGCGGTGCGGAGAATGGCGTCCAAGGTGAGCGTGGCCTGCGATATTGGGTGCAACACAGGGTGGTACGCCCTGTATTTCGCCACCCGGCCCAATATCGCGACCGTCTTGGGATTCGAGCCCGACACCGCGCTTGTCGAGCAGGCCACGTGCAATCTGATTACGAACGGCGAGCAACTGGCCGCGAAGGTCACAATCCACAACAAGTTCGTGGGGAATCGGGACGACGACCACTGGTGCCGCCTCGACACCGTCCTTGAGGATTGCCGTGATACGATCGGCTTCAAAATTGACGTTGATGGCGGAGAGGTGGACGTTCTCAAAGGGGCGACACGGATGTTGACCGAACGTCAATGCGAACTCGTGATTGAAACCCACAGTGTCGAGTTGGAGCGTGGATGCATTGAACTGCTGCAGTCGTTGGGGTATCGCACGCAGATCATCAAAAACGGCTGGTATCGATGCATTGTCCCGGAGACTCGGAACACCGAACAGAATCGCTGGCTCAGGGCGTGGAAGCCAACTTGACCGCGGTCGGCCTATTTCACGCCAAGCAATGCCACATGTGCTGCTGATCTGAAGGCGCTGCGGCCGTCGCCATTGGTGTTCAGAACATGAATGCGCCGGCAGTGCTCCGCAACAAGCGGATACGAGTCAAAGACCGAATAGGGATAGGCAATTCCATCGCCTTCCGACTCGGTGTAGCCCTTCCCTCCGAATTTCAGGTATTTCGCCAAAGGCCAGAGTCCGATGGTTCTCAACGCTTGTTTTAGTGATCGAACAGGTGAGGAACCTTGGCCGAAGTTGTTGGAATCGGAAATGAAGATTGACCTGCTCGCGGCTCGGAGCATCTCACGCACTGCAATTGAGGGATCGCGCAGGTGGTGCAACACCCCAAACTCGCAGACCAAATCGAAAGAGCCGTCGGCAACGTTAAGCCTAGTGGCATCGCCTTCGATCAGTTCCTTTTCGGAAAGGCCTTGCGAATGACCGATTTCGCGCAACGCCTGCACGGGCTCAATGCCGACCACGCGCACGGTCGGGCATCGTTTCTTCAGGTAATGAATGGCCCGTCCAGTTCCAGAGCCTACGTCAAGCACGCTGCGTAGGCCGAGCCAATCAATGGCTCCAGCCATGAATGCGAGAGCCAGCGTGTGTTCGTCGTCATCGCTGACGTGAGCGATTTCGTATTCGGCGGCCGTGCGCTGGTAGTACTCCCGTTGCCGTTGAACCTCGTCGGACGCTGATGTCATGTTGGCTCCGAAGTCGATGCCGTCACGTGCATCGTGTTCGCCGTCGCCGATGAAGTCAAGGATCAGCACGAAACTCAGGGTCGCAGGGCCAGCAATCGGTCCCGGCCTTCGGTCCATACATCCGCAGCAAGGGTTCGCACGATGGCGATGAACAACAGGGATGCAATGAGTATGGTGGCGAACAGGCGCGGCCACGGAAGCGGTTGGCTCGCGAACGCCAGTCCGGCCAGCCAGGCGGGGGCGACGATCACCAGCCCGAGAAGAGCAGGCTGGAACACTGCCCGCCAAAGGTCACGCCAGCCTCGCCCGCCGTGTTTGATCGCCACAAAGAGGTTGATCGGCTCTTGGATAATCGAATGCGCCGCGACAGCGAATGCCATGCCGCGGGCGTTGTCAAGCCAGGCGCCGATGCCGGCGAGGACGGTGAACAATGCGACTGAGACAATTGCAGTGGCCAGCCGCGCCGAGAAACGGTTCTGCGCCTGAAACAAGGCGACCGACGGCGCTCCCACACCGCGCATCGCCATGCCGATGCTTAGTGCCTGCAGGAGCGGAATCGCGTCAATCCACTTCTGGTCGAACAGCAGCCGAATGGCCGGATCGCTCACTGCCGCCTGAAGGAAGCACGCGGGGAAAATGATCATTGCCAGGACGCGTGTCGCCCGAAGGAAGGCGTCGGTTTGCCGGGCGGGATGATCATGCAGAGTGTTTAGTACGGGAAACAACACGCCGCTCAAACTTTGGGTGATCAGTACGAAAGTCTGCAGAGAAAGCGTGAACGCGAAGTAATACAGGCCAACCGCTTCCAAGTCGCACAGGACGCTCAGGATGAAGTATCCGCCATACGACAGGGCCAGCTCGCAGGCGTTGGCCGCGATGACGCGCCCGCCGTCGCCGGCAAGCAGACGCCAACGCTTGAATTGAACGCGAGGCCGGATCGCCACCGGCGCCATCGTCCAGCACACGATCGCCGAGGCCACGGCGACAAACAGTCGCGGAATCAAGAGGCTGTAGGCGCCGAATCCCCATCGCGCGAGTGCAATGGCCAGCGTGGTTTGCAAGAGAGCCTGTCCCAAGGAGAGCGAGGCCGCGAAGCGGAACCGCATGCTTCCGTAGATCGAGGCCAGCGGGACGATGATGAGCGAATCGAGCGGGAAGAGCACCGCGATGATCAAGATCAGACCCATCAATCGGGGTTCGTCATACGCATGGGTGGCAATTGGTGCGATAGCGGCCATGGCGACGCCGCCTGCCAGCCCGAGCACCATCGACATCCAGAACGCCGCATTTGCCCATCGGTCGAAATGCGCATGTCTGCGTATCAGGACCTCACGGATTCCACCCTGTTGAATCAACACCGGAATGACGCTGAACGTATAGGCCAAGGCCGCCAGTCCGAAGTCCTCCTTCACGAGGTACCAAGCAAGGACGATCTGACCGACGGTGGTGACGGCCTTGGCGGCGATGGATTGCCCGGCCATCCAAGCAAAGCCGCGAGCTGTGCGGTGCGTCAGCGTCGCGGTTGGCAATTCGGGCGGTGCGGCGTCGGATTGAACGAATTCGGCCATCGGAAAGTGTCTGTACCGGCGGTTGGGCCTGCTGGTTCAGCCGGAGCTGATCGGCACATGACGCGAATCACATGGAGTGAATCGGCTGCGATTTCTACGATCCGCGACTTCGGATTGGCCGATATTATCGCATCCGCAGTTCCCGTCCGAACCGTCGGCTGGGCCAGCCCGTACGTTCGGTTTGGTCACGTGCAGTATGGCAGCACATGGCTCAAACGGGCGATCGGACGAAAGGGCAGCGGCAGCGTGCCGCCCGTCACAAGAAGCAAAGATCGCGTCATGATGCAGTTTCTTCAGATCCTGGTGATAGTGGGGGCGATCGGCGGCATGCTCTTCCTGCTGTGGCGGCCGTATTGGGTTTTCGTCCTCATCGTCTGCATGTGGCCGGTTGAGCAGCTGATCACGTCGTATGTCCCCGCGCTTTCGTATCGGACCACGTTGATCAATCTCATCATCGGGTCGCTGGCCGTGCTGGCGGTATTCACGCGGCTGTTCAAGAGGGACCCGATTCTTCAGGCCTACAAGAATCCCGTCACAGTCCTCACGCTCCTTTTCTACCTGCTCTGGCTGTTGGGGATCGTCTATGCGCCGCAAGTCGCCAAAGACTATGTTCTTGAAGGCCTCACGACGTCCTTGTCGTACCAAGGGCTGTTTCTGCTGTTGCTGCCGTTGGTGCTTCTCAATGTCGCCGAATTCCGGCAAATGCTTGGCGGCGTGATGCTGCTAGGCGCGGCGGTCGCCGTGCTGATCATGGCCAACCCCAACAGCGCGTATCACTCGGGCCGGCTTGTGCTCGACCTCGGCATGGTCGGCGGCGGAATATCCCAACACGGGAACCCGCTGGCGCTGGGTGAAATGGGCGGCATGCTCGCTCTGATGGCGGCATTGGTTCGTCCCGCCAGAGTGAGCCCGTTATACAACCTGCTGCGCGTGGCCGCGTTCGTCTCAGGCATGGGCCTAGCCATCGGGTCGGGATCGCGAGGCCAGGTGCTCGCCGCCGGCATTTGCGGCGTCGCCTTCTTTCCGGTCGCGCGGCGGTTGGCCAGTGTCAAGCACTTCTTCTTCGGCGTCATCGGATTTTGCGTCCTTGTCGTTGGTATCTACGCCGTTTTCAAGCTGTTTGTCGGCCAGCAGAACCAGCAGCGCTGGGAGGTGTTCGGCATGCTGCGCGACACCAGCTTGCGGCTGACCTATGTCTGGGAACTGCTCTCGGAATGGCTTGCCCACCCGGAGGCTTGGCTGTTCGGATTGGGAACCAACGCCTACGTTGCCATCTCACCGGATCGTGCTTTGACCTATGTGCACAACATTGCTGCCGAGGCCTTGTGCGAGCATGGCATCGTGGGCGCCGTGCTCTTCGTCTCGATCATGTGGCTCACCATCCGCTGTGGATACTCGCTATGGTCTGCCCACAAGAACGACGACTCGATGCGGTCGACCGTCGCAATCCTCCTGGCGGTGTCCGCGTACTACCTGCTCCTGTCGTTGAAGCAGGGCAGTTTGAGCAGCCCGGCTCCGTTCTATTGGTGGCTTGTGCTCGCGAAGTTCTCAACGCAGGAACGGCTCTCCCCAGCCTTCGGATCCGATCCAGACATGCTGCTTCCAAGAGGCGAAGACGTGTTGGATCGATCGCCCGAGGAGCAAGACGCCGATGCCCGCGGCTATGCCCTGGGCTACTAAGCGAGCGCCGAACTGTTTCGTGGATATTGGCCATTGCCACGGCGGATCGGCTTCTGTAGCATTCTCCATTCGATTCCCGGGGTTCTTGGAGATTTCACCCTATGTCCGCTGGCTCGCTCGTTGCCCCGCATGGTGGCACGCTCGTCAATCGCATCGTTGATTCGTCCCGCGCCGCTTCGCTCCGCCAGCGCGCTCCGGAACTGCCTCGCGTCAACCTCAGCTTTAAGCAGGCTTGCGATCTGGAGATGATCGCTATCGGCGCGTTCAGCCCGCTCACGGGATTCGTCAAGAAGGCCGACTTCGAGAGCATCTGCAAGAAAATGCGCCTCGCTGATGGCGGCAACCACAATGGTGGCCATGGCAAGGGCAGCCGCGATGGCGCCGTGTGGCCGATCCCCATCACTCTTTCGGTCGACAACGAAACCGAGGCGAAACTCGTGCGCCGCGGCCAAGCCGCGCTGTATCACCCCGATGGCACGCTTTTGGCCATCATGGATGTCTCCGACATCTATCCTCACGATAAGGAACTGGAAATCCCCGCGGTCTTCGGTACCAG
>Ga0157380_10003493_pt1 | contig 10794 bp, 4 predicted proteins | sample S35metaG_FD_119757 | JGI IMG/M metagenome (GOLD analysis project Ga0157380, IMG submission 119757) | Switchgrass rhizosphere microbial communities from Kellogg Biological Station, Michigan, USA - S3-5 metaG | ecosystem: Host-associated > Plants > Roots > Rhizosphere > Soil | place: USA: Michigan...
GAGTCGCGATCACGCCACCCAGCACGACACCCACGACCGAGCCGAACAACGCACCGCCCAGGAAAATTCCCATCACGGTGGAGCGCAATCGCGGGGGAAAGGCGTACATTAAAATCGCGCCGCCCGCCGTGACGTACGCCGCTTCGCCAATGCCAACCACCGTTCGCGCTGCGAACATCTGTCCGTAATTCGTTGCGAACCCGCACGCGATAGTCGCAAAACTCCACAAGCACGCCATTGCTGCGATGCTTTTGACTCGTCCCCATCGGTCAGCAGCGAACGAAATCGGAATCGACAAAACACCGACCATTAACGCGACTATGCTGACGAGCGAACCGAGCTGCGTATCGCTCAATCCCCATGCAGACTTCAAGAACGGGAAGACGGCGAGTAGCACCTGACGCGAGATGTAATCTGACATCATCAGCGCAAACGTCAACGCAAACGCGACCCATGCTGAAAACGATGCAGATTCTGTTGTCGGAATACTGCGGATGTCATCCCCAAGTTGGACTGCCATAACTCTTCGTTAGATCAAAAACCGCTACTGTTTTCTCTGTGTAACTTCTGCGTTCTCGATGTCTCCCTGGTAAAGATGTTGCTGGCAAAACCAAAGAAGCACTTAGAACACAGAGGTTACACAGAGAGGAATCTCCACCTAGAATTTGAACTTCGCGCCAAACTGCAACTGCCGTGCGGGAAACGCTGCGGTGAAACCCAGCGGAGCAGTTGGCGGAAGCGTTGGGTTGCCGCTCACGTTGTATGGACCAAGTAGCAGCGGACTCGCAGCGCCGATGACGTCATTGACGCGCTGGTAATTCACGTGATTGAACACATTCGTCACATCAACGATGAAGTCCATGCCCATTTTTTCAGTGAATCTCACGAAACGGTTGATGCGTATGTTCGCGTTGAAGTAATTCGGCCCTCGACCAGAATTGCGCGACGCGAAGAAGGGACGATCCGTCGTGTTTGCGTCGCCGTTGACGCTGGCGCCCAGGAACAAGTTGAACGGAACGCCTGAACGTAGATTGACGATCGGGCTCAAGGTCCAATCGCGCAGCATCACATTCCGCGCCCGGCTGACAAACACGCCGCTGGCAACAAAATTGTGGCGAATATCGAACGACGACAGTGATCGATCGAGGTATCGTCGCGACGGGAATGGCGCAGCACCCGGACCTGCATAGTCGAAGACATCGTCGATGGTCTTGCTGAATGTGTAGTTGGTTTGAAACTGGAAACTGTTGCTGAATCGTTTCGTCAGCGAGGCAGTCCCTCCGTGATAGACCGAGTTGCCGCTTGACGAATGGACGATCAATTGTGCGATCGTCGGATCGATTTTCACGTACTGTGGACCATAGGCGCACTGCGGATGACTTTGAGCGCACGTTCCGCTCTCGCGGTAGTTTCCTTCGTAGGAGCGTGGCAGATGAATGCCGCGATAGAACTGGTACGACAACTCAACGGATAGATCGCGTGCCAGCTCTTGTTGAATGCCGAGACCGGCCTGGATCGAATAAGGATTTACATAGTCGCCGGGATCGACATCAGCGACGCGACGGTTGTTCTGACGCGGGCCAGTCGTGAGTCCAAGCGCACGAACATCAGCCTCGGTCAACATCGTGAACGGCAATTTGCCGAGCGCAATTCCTTTTTGCCAGATTGCCGCCGAACTAACTGGCGCCGGATCAGTCAACAACGCTGTGCTGAAGTACAACTGATCGCCGACGTCACGCTGCAAGCGAACTCCGGTAAAGATCTGCGCGGTGATGGGTGCGAAGAATGTTCCGCCGCCGCCGCGAAGTACCGTTTTGCCATTGCCAAAGACGTTCCAGGCAAAACCTAACCGCGGCGAAATGTTGCCGTTAGAACCCAGTGGCTCCGGCTCGCCGTCAAACTGATACCGAACTCCGTAGTCCAGCGTTAAGTTTCTTGCGACCTTCCACGAATCTTGTGCGAACAGACCGAGATTGTCCTGTCGCGCAGAAAACGTCGTGTCGCCGAAGCCCTGAATCCATTGCGCCGGCAGGTTGAAATTGAAACTCTGTAAACCTGTTAGCGCCGTCGTGGCTGGTGGAGCCAATGGTCCTGTTAGAGCAGCGCGGTCTGCAGCCGGAACTGCCAGGACAAGAGGCACGAGACCTCCAGCGAAGGCCCACAATCCCTGCCGGGCAATCCCGTAATCGAAATCATATGTGACAGGGCGGTAGGAAGCGCCAAACTTTGTGCTATGCGCTCCCTTGGTCCACGACACGAGGTCCTCGAGCTGATATCGCTTCTGGAACTTGTCGCTGGGTTCAACGGTCGGTGGTCCATAATTGATTACACCCAGGATCTGGATAATCGGCGTTTCAGCATTAGGCGACCGCTGCATGAGATCACTCTTCGCATATTGCGCACGAAACTGATTGATGACATTGCTGGAAAAGACGTGACTCCACGTTCCTACCATTGTGTAATCACGCAGCTTGTCGCCTAAACGAGTGCTCGGGGCTTCGGTGTTGTCCTGACCAATCAGGAAACTTCGCTCGTTCGAGAAACTGAAACGTCCACTCAACTGATCGTTTTCACTGATCTGATGATCCAGACGGGCCATAAAATTATGGCGGCGGGTTGGTGCGATATAACCTGCTTCACTCTCACTAAGAATCTTCATCGCATTGGAATTGCTCTGCGTGAACAATCCTTGTCTCAGGTTGGCTGCGATGCGACGCGTGTTGGCATTCGAGTTTGGTCCGGTTTCGAGCTGCGCGAGATAAGCATTCTGTGCGGCAGTTGCGCTCAGCAGTGCGGTATTCGATGTGTAAGATCGGATTAGCTCCTCGTCTTGCTTGAGACCCTCGTACGATACAAAGAAGAACGATTGGTTCTTCTTAATTGGTCCACCCAGGGTGAAACCAGGAAAGATGTATCGCTCGTACGGTTTATCACTCCCGAAAAAAAGCGGGTTGCGTGCTGATGTCTTTTGCGAACGATAAAACAGATATGCACTGCCTCGCAGGTCGTTCGTGCCGCTCTTGGTGATGACGTTGACTGCGGTGCCTGCTGTGAAACCGTATTCGGCGTTGAAGCCCAGGCGATTGACCTGGAATTCCTGGATCGCCTCCACGCTCATATTTCTGATACGAAGACTGCCGGAACCGCTTTCATTTTCGCCGCCGTCGATGGTCACGTAATTGCCGCGTCCGCTACCGCCGCCGATCGAAATGTTGCTTGATGGCGTATTGCGTAGAGTGCGCGCTGCGTTTTGGGTGAATGCAACGCTGGAATCCGCCACGCCGGGGAGCGTGAACACATAATCAGTAAAGGAGCGCGAAATATTTGGCAGTGCCGTGATCTGTCGTTGCTCGATGGTGTTTGATTGCTGCGTGCGTTCCGTTTCGACCAAACCTACATCACTTGAGACCTGCACCTGTGTGCTTACGGAGCCGACTTCGAGTTTCGCGTCGAGCACAGCGACTTGTCCGATAGTGAGCGTCAGATCATTCGTGTAATAACTCGAGAAGCCCTGTGCTTCTATCTTCACAGCATATTTACCGGGCTGTAACAGAGGAATCTGATAGTTGCCGCTACCATCGCTGACGGTGGTTTTGCTAACGCCACGCTCGGCACTGATTGCAGTAACGGTAGCGCCGGGAACCACAGCGCCGGCCGCATCGGTAACAGAACCTTTGACCGTGGCCGTCGCCACATCCACCTGAGCGCTGACCGAGGTAGCAAACAGCAAAACAGCAATGGCACAAACAACAATTAAACGATTCATAGTTTCCTCTGGATTTTTGGCATTCCCCGGGAAGGTGGAGGATTATGTAGCCAGTGGCTACATCCTGTCAACCAAAATGTAGTCAGTGGCTACATTTCGCCGGAATGATGTTAGAATCGCCGATTTAGGACGGAAGGAACAGCGCGTGTGTAGGGCCGCAACTGACACTAATGAGGTTAAAGACTGAGACTAATGAAAGCACAAGCGACAAAACAAAAACCGATTGCAGCCAGAAAGCCGCCGAAGAAAACCCGGCATGTCAGCGGCAAACAAAACGGTCCACGCGGACGCGATGAGATCGTGAATGCGATCCTGGAGGCGACCGAGGGGCTTCTTCCGAAACACAACCCAACAGAGATCTCGCTGCGGCAGATCGCTGACGCGGCGAACGTCAACTACTCGCTGATTCATCGTTATTTTGGCACTAAAGAAAGCGTGATCATGGCTGCTCACGAAAGGATGCTAAGCAAAGTCCGTGAGCAGTTTTCGACAGTCGATCGACTTGAAGGCAACATCGGCGTGCTTTTCAAAATCAGCGGCGAGAATGTTTCCCGTCGAACCCTGCTGGCCCGTGCAATGCTCGACGGCGCAGACCCGCATCTTATTCGTCACCACTTTCCGATCATGCAGCAGCTGATTGAACTGTTACGAAAGAACAAGTCGAGAACAAAACGGCCTACTGAGTACGATGCAGAAACGTTAGCCGCTTTCTTCGCCGCTTCCGCGTTGGGCTGGTTCTTCTTTGAGCCGTTCTTATTGGCCTCAACCGGGCTCGACAAAAAAGATAAGAAGAAGGTTCACCGACAGATAACCGAAATGCTCGAAAAGTCCGCAGGCCTACTCTGCTGACAGAGATCGAGCGACGATAGTGCTGTCACTCTACATGAAACCATGCACCTTGCCGCAGGGTTGTCCTTCGCACTCGTTCCCGTACCATCTTCCAATCGGACCGCCTGTCTGAAGTTTTACAAACCTTGCAACGCGGCGTAACGTTAAGGCTTCTTATAAACCGTTCGATCGACGATTATGAGCTCCGGAGGTGTTCATATGCTTCGTTCGGCAATACCACTGCTATCACTTCTCTGCCTTCTTTTAGTCTTTCCGGTTGGTGCTGCACAGACGCAGAATGATCAGACCACATTGCAACCAGGCACTGCTATCGAACGAACGATAGGAGCAAACGAGTCGCACAACTTCACAATCAAGCTTGAGGCTGACCAATATCTGCAGTTTGTCGTAAACCAACATGGTATCGACCTCATCGTCCGAGTATTTTCACCCACCGGTAAACGCCTTGGTGACTTCGATTCACCAAACGGCAGTGAGGGTCCGGAGAACGTTTCGATCGTATCGATGAAGGGTGGTGATTATCGAATTGTCGTTTCTCCCCTCGACTCGAATTCCGTAGAAAAACCCGGCCGGTACGAAATCAAGACTCTCGAGATCCGCGAAGCGACCGAACAGGAATTGAAAGTCGGCAAAGACGAGGATGAGAGGAAAGCAAAGGGATTAGCGCTTTTGGATGAGATAGTTAACTCAATTCCAGAAATCCGGCAGCCTCAAACCAGGATACGCGTGAAACTTCAGAGCGCCACCTTACTATGGACCACCGATAACAAGAAGGCAGCCAAACTTTTATCTGAATCAATTACGGATGCAAGGAACTACCTGCTTGGTCTCAAGCCAGACGACCCGTCTTACGACGAAGCGGCCCAGTGGGCTCAGCAAATCCGTGCTGAGGCCGTGCAAACGTTGGCATTTCATGATCCGGAAGCAGCTTTGACCCTACTTCGCTCCACACGAAAACCGATTAAAACCGAAATGGATCGACGTGAAGCGGAAACAGACAGGCAGCTTGAGTTATCTTTTGCTAGTCAAATCGCTGCCAAGAATCCTCAACGTGCGTTCGAATTAGCGGAGGCGAGTTTAAAGGATGGTTTCTCTCATTCGTTGCTGCAAACCGTGGAAAGTCTGAGCAAAGTGAACCCGGAACTGGCCGGAACGCTTACAAAAAACCTCACGACAAAACTGCTCGATACAAAGCTGATGCAAAATCCCGAGGCACTCGCGATTGCAATCACTCTCCTCGGCCGTTCGTTGCCGGGACTCGAAACTAATAATGCACGAACACTGAACGCCCTGCTTTCGGAGCAGGACTATCGAGCACTCATACAAAAAGCCCTTTCTGAAGCGCTCTCAGCGAGGCCGGGCGACCAGATGACTACTAATGTGTACTCCGACAAGATGCTGTCGCAGGATGTAAACATGCAGACCGGTAACGGTTTCGTCAGGGTGGCCAGGGCACCCGAAATGCTGCTGATGACCTTGAAGAACTTGTTAGGACATGGCCTCGATAGATTTGTGCCAGGAGGCGCGGCTGCCGTCGATAAGAAACTAAAAGAGATGAATGGCGGTCGAGACATCGACAGCGAACAGTCGAGGTCATGGAAGAATTTTGAAGAATCGATCAGCAACTCTTCAACGGAGGCGGCAAGAGAAGTCATCACCCAGGCACCACCTGAAATCAAAGGACAACTTCTTCAACGGCTGGCCGAGCAGCGAGCGACGGCTGGAAATTATGCGGAAGCAAGGCAGTTAATCATTGAGAGCATTGTCGACCCACGTTCGCGCCGGCAGGCTTTGGATAATCTGGAGCGACAAGCGGCATTCACAGAAGCCGCTCACGGCAGGATGGAAGAGGCGCTAAAACACCTCGCCAAAGTCTCAAATAGTGAAGAACGGGCTGCTGCAGTTAGCGAGATGGCTTATCAGATTGGCGCCGGTCAGAAGCGAGCGACGGCATTAGCGCTTTTGGAAACAGCCCGCAGCCTTGTTGGCACATCAATTCAAGCCGAGAGTCATGCGCACATGAGAGCACTGTTGCAACTGGCCAATGCGTTTTCTCGCTACGATGAAAAACGAGGTTTCGAGATTCTCGATCCATTAGTCGATCAATTTAACGAATTGAGTGCAGCTGCCAGGACGCTGAACGGCTTCGGTCTCAATTACTTTGTGGATGGTGAATTATCGCTGCAAAGCGGTAACAGCCTTGCCACTATTGCTGCGCCGATGAGCGCTACTTTGGGCACTCTCAGTGTGGCGGATTTTGATCGTGCGAAGGCTACTTCCGATCGATTCCAGCTACCTGAGGTCCGTCTAACCGTCTACCTGAGCATCGTTCAACAAGCTATTCAGCCAAATGGGATTTACTCACCAAGCGTTGCTAATTTGAATAACCTGAATCGCTAAGCGAAACGCGGTAGCGATTAAGCCGCAGATTTGCACAGATAGTCACAGATCTGAAACCCAAACACTTTCAGTTCAAATCTGTGTTTATCTGCGTAATCCGCGGCTCATTCTTTAGTTCTGTTTTTCCTTCGAGTCGGTACTCGTGGCTGAAGGAACCGCGGTTGGTTTAGCTGGTTGCGTTCGTGTTTTCAGGTGATCCTCCATGTCCAGACGCTTCACTCCTTCTTCGAACCACTTCGGAACAGGCTTGTTCATCAGGAAATGATCGAAGAACTCCTTCATCCGCACAGTGTAGTCTTTCTGATTCGCGCGCTTCGCCAGCCCGTGGTTCTCACCGATGTATTCGAGCAACACCACTCGCTTCTGCAGTCGTCGTAAAGTGTTGTAATACTCGACGCCCTGTGTGAAATCGACGGCGCCATCCTTGTCGTTGTGCAGGATGATGAGCGGCGTTTTTACATTCCGCGCGAACGCTACCGGAGAGTTGCGGGTATACGCTTCCCAGTTCTCCCATGGTCCACTGGTGAACCGGCCCTGGCTGGATTCGAATATCTGACCGTTAGTCACGCCGCTGTTCTTATAGATGAGCCCGTACATGCTGATCATGTCGGTAAGCGGCGCGCCGGCAATCGCGGCCGCGAAGATGTCAGTCTGCGTGATCAGAAAAGCAGTTTGGTAGCCGCCCCACGAATGTCCGTGAATCCCGATGTGTTTCGGATCGACTACTCCGGTGGCGATGGCTGCTTTTACTGCGGGCACCATGCACCAGACTGCCGACATTCCTGGATCATTGATCTTGTAGGTTATGTCAGGATTGAAAACCGCATAACCGTTGCTCGTGTAAACAGAAGGGTTGAAACCATTGGCTGTCGGCCGCGCATACTGGTAGGCGGTCTGCGACATTTTTTCGTAAAAGTAAACCAGCGTGGGATACGTTTTGCCTTTTTCGTAGTTCGCCGGCAGGTGCAGCGCGCCTTGGAGCTTGTCGCCTTTTGCGCTCACGTAATCCACGAGAATCGTGCCGCTGGTCCAGAGGAACTTCTCCTGACCGGCGGCGAGATTCGTAAGTCGCACCCCGTTCGTAAGTGTGGCGTCGCTCACGTAGTAGTCTGGTGGATCTTTGTAAGTCTGGCGCGTGTAGAGATAGACCTCGGCCTTCTTCGCTTTTGTGACACCACCGTAGACAGCCTCGTCCCACATCAACCGCTTAACCCCGGGCTTCCCGGGCTCGATAATCCCGATGCCGTCCTTCTTGGTCCATTCACTGTACACGTCCAGGTAGAGTGGTTTGGAAAGATCGAAGCCACGCTGCTCTGGATCGAGTATCGTCGGGCGGCGATACCGAATCTGTTCAGTCCGCCCGTTAACGGTGAGGTTCGTGGCTGGGCCACCTCCCACTGGCACTTGCCAGATGTCCCAGTTGTCAGAGAGCAAAACAAATCGACCGTCTTTCGCCCAACCCACAAAGGGCGTGGGCGGCTTTACGATGTTCACATCATTTTCCGCATCGACGAAAGAGGTCGGTACAGACTTCGTTAAATTCACAGACTGACCTGAGGCCATGTCGTAAGAGTAGTACTGGCCATCATCGTAATAAACAAAGTGCGTACCGGTTGGCGATGCACCCATGGTCCAACGGGCCTTCGTCAACGCGAGCTTTCGCTGCCCGGTCTGCAGGTCGATGACGGAGATATCGGCGAATGAGCGGCCGTCCAGGCGGCTCATCAACTCATACGGATCTTCGTTCCGACCGATGGCATATTTATGTTCGGGCGCAGGGGTGACTTGACGCAGTGAGTCGTCGGCCAGGCGGAAGAACTTTTTCTCTGCCGGGCGATAGATTGCGAGGTAGCTATAGTTCTTGTCCTGACCCTCTTGAACCTGCTGCTGCGATTGAAGTCGTTTATCTTTCCAGTGCCAGAGCACCAGATCGACTTTTTCATCTGCGTCGCCTGCAGCCGCTTCGCCTTTTTCACCTTCCGGCTTCTCTTTTTTCTTTGGTGTGTAGATGCCGAACAGCAGACCACCGAGATCCTTGGTCCATGACGGACTGCGATTTGGACTCACACTCATGTCTGCAGGGAAACCACTGATACCGGACGGATTGAAAACGGTTTTCTGCGGACCGCCCGGACCAAATTCTTTGAAGCCCAGCACGCTGTAAAGCTTGTCTTCGTAAGCCTTGTCGTCAATTCCTTTAAGAACAGCAAGTCCATTCCCTTCTTCAGTCCACGACAGCCGCGAGTAGACAGCTTTATCATCTGATTCAAGCGGACGTATCGCTCCGTTGTCCATATCGCGAATCACTACGCCATTTCCTGCCTTGTCTTGCGCGTCGATGGTCCATGCCAGGTACCGGCCCTTTTTGTCGAAGGAAAAATCCGCGACGTTTCCAATATTGATCTCCTGAGCATTCGCTAACTCACGCAGTATCAGATCAGATCCCTTCGGGCGTTCATCCCGCGCTGCGTTGGGTCCAGAACCTGACGAACCTGAGGGGGGACCAGCCGCGGCACCTGGACCAGCCGGCGCTTCAGGGCCGTACTTGTGGAGCGCAATCCACCCGGCGGCTTCTCCAGAGAAGGCGAATCGTCGAACTTTGGCAATTTCCACCTTTTGTCCTGTAAAGAGATTCACTATGCCAACGCGGTTCTGAATTGGCTTGCGTTGCTTCTTCAGCTGCGCAGCTTCAGTTCTTGATGGATACACGGTGAAAGCCGCGTATTTGCCATCACTTGAAAACGCGACAGCCGGTCCTGTTGCAGGAAGGGTGGAGGGATCGACTGGACCAAAGTTAGCGGGCGGCGTGGGTATTTCGCCAATTGAGAACTTGTATTCCTTGTCACCTTTGGTTTGGCGGATAACAACCTCGCTGTCCCCCTCCGCTGGACCAATGCGATAACCGAACCACTCACCATTTTCGGAGAGCGCGGTCGCGTTGATACCTTTCCAGGCCATGATGTCAGCCAGTTCGATAGGACGTTGTTGCGTCTGTCCGAGAGCGTTGAGAACTGCCAGTTGCAGCAACAGCAACAGACAAATTGGCAGAAGGGAGATCGATTTAGGTCTTCTCATGGCTATTCCTTTCGTTGCGCGGGTTGCGGATGCAGGTACGGATCTCTTTCCGATTGGCGCCAAGATTATGACCGAATCAGAATGAAATCAAGAATTAGGACGTCCTAATTGGTCGAGCACGTCCCTTAATAGACGTCCGGCTTAGGACGATTATTAACAAGGGGCGCCTAGTCGTGGAGCAACTAGTCGAAATCCAACCGGCAGTTGAGATGACAGCGCAACGGATTAACTTTCCGTTGCGCTGTTTGTTTCAACCTAAGGAAGGTGGTAACGGTTGCTCAATAACTGTGCATTCAGTCAGCTGAAAATGATGTGCATTCCCGAATCCTGACTGCCTACGAAAGCGGCCTTCACTCCAAAAACTCAACCCCGTCGTAATCGACCGTACCGACTTGCGGCCGCAATGATCTCGCTAGAACTTTGATGAGAGTTGATTTCCCTGCCCCGTTTGGTCCAATTATTAAGTGAAGTTTGCCGGGTGCAAACGTCAGCGAGATGTTTGAGATGAGATCCCTGGCACCAACGCGAAATGTCAGGTTGTTGGTAGTGAGCATAGCTTTCTCAACAAGCAGCTCAACGTAACAGAAATAGTTCAACGGATGTCCGATATGCTTCAGGAACCTCTGATCAAGTGGGTATTCAGTACCGTCCGCGGTAGCGGATGGCCACGAGTCAACGTCATGAGCACACAGGTGCTACTAATA
>Ga0157380_10003494_pt1 | contig 10794 bp, 10 predicted proteins | sample S35metaG_FD_119757 | JGI IMG/M metagenome (GOLD analysis project Ga0157380, IMG submission 119757) | Switchgrass rhizosphere microbial communities from Kellogg Biological Station, Michigan, USA - S3-5 metaG | ecosystem: Host-associated > Plants > Roots > Rhizosphere > Soil | place: USA...
CAGCGCGGCCTCGCGACAGGCGGCCACGGCCTCCGCCGAGCAATCGCGCGGCGTGGAGGATCTGGCGGCCGCGATCGAAGAGATCGCGACGCTCGCCGACGAGTTGAAGCAGTCGGCCTGAGCAGACCGTGGAAGCCGCAGTCCAAACTTCCTCGACGCGATTCCTCACGTTCAGGGTCGATGAGCAGCTCTATGCGCTGCGCGCCACTGACGTCTCGGAAGTCATACGCGTCCCCGCGATGGCCCGTATCCCGCAGGGACCGCCGGCATTGCTCGGCATCGCGAACCTGCGCGGAATGGTATTGCCCGTCGCCGGCCTGCGCGAGTTGTTAGGCCGAAAGGCGGCGCCCGGAATTTCAACGGCGCGCGCCATCGTGCTCGATATCGGCGCGCCCGTCGCGCTGGTCGTCGACGAGGTCGCGGCACTCGAGACTTCGGCTGACGACCAGATCGAGACGCGGCAGAACGAGTTGAGCGCGGAAGGCGCGGAAAAGCTGTCAGGCGCGTTTGCTTTCGGCCCGGCCCGGCAGGTCGCAAAAATACTCGACATCAAGGCGCTGCTCGAGGATGCGTTTGCGAATCTCGCGCGCGGCAAACGCCAGGAGCGAAAAGCCGGCCCCGCCGTGCGCCTGGCGCATGCGGCCGCGAGCGCAAGCTCGAAGGACTCCGAGCTGCTGGTGACGTTCGAAGTCGCAGGGCAGGAGTTCGCGCTGCCCCTGGACGCCGTGCAGGAAATCATTCCGGCACCTGCGGAAATCACCGCGGTGGCCCGCGCCGACGATGTCGTGCTCGGCATCACCTCGGTGCGCAACACGCTGCTGCCACTCCTTTCATTGCGCGGCCTGCTCGGCTTCCTGGCCGCGCGGGAATCGAGCGACCGCGAAAAGGTCGTGGTCGTGAAGATAGGAAACACGCAGGTCGGCCTCGTGGCCGACCGGGCGCGCGCGATCATCGCGGCCGACGCCGATCTCGTGGACCCTGTTCCGCCGGTTCTCGCCGCGCGTGCGGGCGGAGAGTCGCGCATCCGGGCCGTTTATCGCGGTGATGAAGGGCGAAGGCTGATTTCCATTCTTTCGCCCGAGCAGTTGTTTCGGGAGGATGTGATGCGACGATTGACGGCGACTCATGCCACGCAGAAGGCACCGACCATGCAGGCCGATGCGCGCAGCCAGCAGGAATCCATCTTCCTGGTCTTTCGCCTGGGGGATGACGAATTCGGTCTGCCCATCGACACAGTGGTGGAAGTGGCCCAGGTCCCCGAGAACATCACGCGCGTGCCGAAAACGCCGAAGTTCCTCGAAGGCGTCGTGAATCTGCGCGGCGAAGTGCTACCCGTGGTCGATCAGCGCCGGCGCTTCGATCTGCCAAAACTCGACGACACCGAAGGCCGCAAACTCGTGGTGATCAAGACCGAGCGTCACCGCGCGGGCCTCATCGTCGATAGCGTCTCCGACGTACTGCGCACGCACGACGAGAACATCGAGCCGCCCCCGCAACTGACGGAACTCGTTTCGCGGCTCGTGCGTGGCGTCATCAACCTCGAGCAGACGGGCCGCATCGTTCTGCTGCTCGATCCCACAGAGCTCCTGACCCGGGCCGAGCAAGGCTTGCTGGATACTTTCCAGGCGAAGAGCGCGAAGGCCGATGCGTGATCAAGGTCCTCGTCGTCGACGATTCCGCACTCGTTCGCAAGCTCTTCGGCCGCGTTCTTTCGAATGAGCCGGAGTTCGAAGTCGCGTTCGCACGCGATGGCGTCGAAGCGCTGACCCGGCTCGAAGAGTTCAAACCCGACGTCATCACCCTCGACGTCCAGATGCCGCAGATGAATGGTCTCGAATGCCTCGATCGCATCATGCTGCAACGGCCATCGCCCGTCGTGATGGTGTCGACCCTCACCGAAGAAGGAGCCGATGCGACCCTGGACGCGTTGCGCCTGGGTGCCGTGGACTTCATTACCAAGCCGACCGGAGCGGTCTCGCTGCTCATCGACGAATTTGCTCCGACCTTCACGGCAAAGGTACGCATGGCCGCGGCGGCGAAGTTGCCCGCCAGCCGGCGGCTGAAAGAGCGATTGCAGTTTCGGGCCGGCGCGGCTGCGTCCCGGCCTTCTGTGGCAAGGCCCGAAGGCCCCGAAGTTCTTCCGGACGCGCCCCCCGGTGACGGCATCGTGCTCGTGGGAACCTCGACCGGGGGCCCGCCCGCGCTCGAGGCCCTGCTCGCTCCGCTGCCCGCCTCGTTTCCGTGGCCGATCCTCGTCGCCCAACACATGCCCGCCAGCTTCACCGGTCCGCTTGCGCGGCGCCTCGACGGACTCTGTGCACTCAATGTGGTGGAAACGGTCAGCCCCCTGCCATTGCAGGCAGGCTACGTATACATCGGCCGCGGCGACGCCGATATCATCGTGTCGAAACGGGCGCGGGGACCGGTCGTGATGTCCGCCCCGGCAAAAGCAAACTACCCGTGGCACCCCAGTACCGATCGGCTCGTACGCACCGCCATGGAAAACATGCCGGCGAGACAGCTCATCGGCGTATTGATGACCGGCATGGGCAATGACGGAGCAGAAGCCATGGCAGAACTTCGCAGGGGCGGTGGCCAGACCATCGCGGAGGCCGAAGAGACGGCAGTAGTTTGGGGAATGCCCGGAGAGCTGGTGCGGGCGAACGGCGCCACCTGGGTCGTGCCCCTGCCGAAGATTGCATCGCGGCTGCTCACAATGGTGCCGGTCCGTGCCGCTCGTCCGTAAGCCCACCGGCAAGGGCGCGGGACCGGCTCCCGACGCATCCTCCGTCCTTGCAAACCTTGTTAGTGGCAGCGCGGATGAGCGCTGGGCCGCGGCGCGTGCGGCAGCGGATGTGCCGGGCGCGGTGACGGCGATGGCCGCCGCGCTGCGCAATGAGCGCGACTCGCGCGTCCGCGAAGCCATGTTCACGAGCCTGGCCCGCATGGGCACCGCCGAGTCAGCCGATCTGCTGATCTCGTACCTGCGCTCGGACAACGCGAATCTGCGCGCGGGCGCGCTCGATTCCTTGCGCATCATGACCGGACAAATGCGCGGTCTGCTCCCGCGGTTGCTGGGCGACCGCGACGTGGACATTCGCATCCTGAGTTGCGAGCTCGCGCGCATCCTGCCGGGCCCGGAGGCGACGGCACTGCTCTCCACGCTGATCGCGGGCGAACCGGAACCCAATGTCTGCGCGGCCGCGATCGATGTGCTGGCCGAGGTGGGCGGTCCCGCGGCGCTGCCGGCCCTTGCGGCCTGCGCGCAGAGGTTTTCCGACAATCCATTTCTCTGCTTTGCGATCCAGACTGCGACCGACCGGATCAACTCGCAGCAGTCCTCTCCCCGTGCCTGAAGCTCAAGCGCTCAACGAGGAGGAGTTTCGTAGGCTTTGCGACTTTCTTTATCGCCGTACCGGGATGGTCTTCAGCGAAGCAAAGCGCTACTACGTCGAGCGGCGCGTGGTCGAACGGATGTCGGCCACCGGATCGGGTTCATTCGCGAGCTACTTCGCGCGGCTGCGCACCGATGCGCAGGGCGAGATCGAACAATTCGTCAACGCATTCACCGTCAACGAAACGTATTTCTATCGCGAAGATCACCAGCTCCTGTGCCTCACGACCGATCTGCTGAAGGAACGCCTGCGCCACAAGAGAAAGGGCGACTCCATTCGCATCTGGTCCGCGCCCTGCTCCACCGGTGAAGAACCGTATTCGGTCGCGATGTGGCTGCTGGAGAACTGGCCGCTCGTCGACGAATACGACATAGAGATCATCGGCTCGGATATCGACACCGCGGTGCTCGAAGCCGCGCGCGCCGGCATTTTCGGCAAACGCGCCCTGATGCGGCTCACGCCGTATCTCATCGAAAAGTATTTCACCCGGCTGGGCGAGGAAAACTGGCAGATCCTCGAGGATCTGCGCACCTCGGTGCAGTTTTCCGCGGCTAACATCGTGGAGCTCAGCGAGACTCGTCCCTACGGCCAGTTCGACGTGATCTTCTGCCGCAATGTGCTGATCTATTTCGACGATGCTTCCCGGCGCATTGCGGCGGAGAATCTGTTCGAAAATCTCCTGCCCGGGGGCTTCATCTGCCTGGGGCATACCGAATCCATGAGTCGCATCTCGCCCCTGTTCGAAGTGCGACGGTTTGCCGATGCCATCGTTTATCAACGGCCCGCGGGGAGCACGTGATGGATCCTCAAAAGACAATTCTCGTGATCGACGACGCGAGCCTGGTGCGGCTCTATTACCGAAGGACGCTCGAAGCGGCGGGATTTCAGGTGGAAGAAGCGATGAACGGGCTCGAGGCGCTCGAAAAGCTGCTGACGTCTCCGGTTCACCTGATGATCGTCGACGTCAACATGCCGCAGATGGACGGACTCACGTTCCTGCAGGCCGTGCGGCAGAAAGACCGCGCGCTCGCATCCATTCCGGCGCTGGTGACGAGTACCGAAGCGGCAGAAACGGATTTCGAAGCGGCTCGCGCGGCGGGAGCAAACTACTACTTGGTGAAACCCATCGATCAGCCGCGGCTGCTGGAATTCGCCAGAATGCTTTGTGGTGTACCGCGATGAACGAGTTCATCACACAGTTCCTCATCGAATCCCGCGAGTTCGTCGAGCAGGCGACCGAAGGACTGCTGGTGCTCGAGCAGTCGCCACACGACGTGGAACGGCTCGACTCCGTATTCCGCGCATTCCACACGCTCAAGGGCGGCGCCGGCATCGTCGAGTTCACCGCCATGGAGCAAGCGGTTCACGCAGCCGAGGAGATACTGAGTGCCGCGCGCTCCGGCAAGCGCGCCCTCACGACTGCGCTCGTGGGCGACTGCCTGGCATGCCTCGACCAGGTGGTCCAGTGGCTCGATATCCTGGAGCAGACTGGCGAGTTTCCATCGAGCGTTGCGAAAGCGAAGGCCGACGAATCCTGGCTCGCTGCCATTCTGGAAGCCAACCCCGGGGTTCGCCCACGGGTCACAACGGCCATGCAGTTCATTCCCGACGCGGATTGCTTCTATCAGGGAGAAGATCCGATCGCCCGGGTCACCGCTCTGCCCGCACTGCTGGCGCTCGACATCCAGCCCGTGGCCGCCTGGCCGTCGCTGAACGACTTCGACCCTTACAAGTGCAACCTCGTCCTGACGGCGCTGACGGCCGCTTCGATGAGCGAAGTCACCGCGCACATGCACGGCCACTCGGGCACATGCGAGATGCGCGCGATCGGTCCAGCCCAGAGCACGCCGCAGGCGTTGGGCCTGCCTTCGCAGGCCCGCGATATCCTGAGCGCACAGCTGGTTCTGCTCGGCCACGCGACTGCCGCCAATTTTGCCGGCTTCGTTGCCTCTGCGGGCATGACGGCAGTCAACGTGTTGCGCTCCTGTGCTCACGCAGAGACTGCCGCCCTCGTGGAGCAGTCCATCGGACAAAGCCTCACCGGGAATTCGACCGAGCCTCTGCGAAACGCCATCGCGCAATTGCTTTCGCCGAGTCCGCCCACTCTCTCCGTGGCGACAGCGGTCTCCGGCAAACCGGACGCAGCGGCGCAAACGCTGAGAATCGACGCGCGGCGAGTGGATGCGCTCGTGCGCCTGACCGGTGAGCTCACGGTGGCCAAGAACGCGGCCGGCCATGTGGCCAAGCTCGCACAGGAACAAGGCAACGCGCTCGCGGGAGTCCTGAAGGAACGGCAGGTCGTTCTCGATCGGCTCGTCGCCGAGTTGCAGGAGTCGGTACTCGGCATGCGAGTGCTTCCGTTACGGACCGTCTTGCAGCGATTTCCGCGCGTAGTGCGCGAGATGTCGGTGAGCCTCGGCAAGCCTCTGGCGCTCGAAATCGAAGGTGACGATACCGAGGCGGACAAGGCGATCGTGGAAATGCTGTTCGAGCCGCTGTTGCACATCGTGCGCAACGCCGTCGACCACGGTATCGAGAGTCCCGGCGAGCGCGCCGCTCGCGGCAAACCTGCCACCGCGAAAATCCGCATACGCGCCGCACGGCAGGCCGATCAGGTGATCATCGAGATCAGCGACGATGGCGGCGGCATCGATCTCGCGCGAGTCCGCGAGGTGGCCAGGACCCGGGGCGTGGCGACCGAAGAAGAGCTTCGCGAGATGTCGGACGCGGACATCGTCGATCTGGTGTTCGCGGCGGGCTTTTCGACCGCGGCCAAGGTGACCGAGCTCTCCGGCCGAGGCGTCGGCATGGATGCGGTGCGAACCGCCGTCGAGCGAATCGGGGGGCGCGTCTCGATCGAGAGCCGCGCCGGCCTGGGCGCGACGGTGAGATTTTCGCTGCCGTTCAGCGTGATGATGACGCAGGTGATGACCGTGGAGGCCAGCGGACAGATGTTTGGCGTGCCGCTCGATGCGATCGTCGAGACCGTGAGCGTGCCCAGGGCAGCGATCTCGGGCATCGGCGCGGCGCACGCCATCGTGCTCAGAAACCGGACGGTTCCGGTGGTCGATCTGTCGAATGTGCTCGGGCTGCGCGAAACGATGCGGGATGAAACCAATACCACCCTCGTCATCACGGCCTTCGCGGGACAAGTGGGCGGCCTTCGCGTGGATCGCATTGGTGAGCGGCTGGAGGTCATCCTGAAGCCGCTCGACGGCCTGCTTTCCGGGATGCCGGGCATTACCGGAACCACTTTGTTGGGCGATGGGCGCGTGCTGCTGGTGCTCGATATCGGGGAGCTGCTGCAATGACTATCAAGATATCGGCGGCTGGACAGATCGAACTAACCGGAATCTGTTCCAGCGAAGAGGGTGAAGTCCTCCTACAGCACTTGTTGGCCAGTCCGAACATGATGGTGAACTGGCGGGGCTGTGAGGCCGCACACACAGCGGTGATCCAGGTGCTCATGGCAGCCAGGCCAAGACTGCTGGGTCCTCCCGCTGACATTTTTCTCGAGAAATGGGTGCAGCCGGTGCTGGCTGCTACGATGCATACATGACGCAAAAGATACTGATTGTCGACGACAGCAAGCTCGCCCGGATGGCCGTGACCAAGGCGCTCAACTCGTTGCGGCCTGACTGGAAGCGCGTGGAGGCCGCGAGTGCGGACGAAGCGCTCGCTGTTATCAAGACTGAAGCGCCGGATTTCGCCCTGCTGGACTTCAACATGCCCGGCAAGGACGGATTGACGCTGGCAGCCGAGATTCGCGGGCTTGCCCCGCAGATCAGCCTCGCCGTGATTTCGGCCAACCACCAGATGGAAGTGATCGAGCGGGCCCGCGCGGCTGGCGCCTACTTCCTGCCCAAGCCGTTGACCGAAAAATCGCTGGGTGAATTCCTGAACTCCGCCGCGAAATAACCCGGCGGCTTCCAATGATTTCTGACGCTTCTGTGGTGTTGACCGAACTTGAGATGGACGCGCTCACCGAGCTCGTCAATCTCGGGGTGAGCAACGCAGCCCTGAGCCTGCGTGAGATGGTGCGTGAGGAGGTCATTCTCTCCGTACCTGAAGTCGTGATCATGGAGCGCGAAAAAGCGATCGCGAGTCTCGGCGAGGGCGACGGCCGGCGCCTGGTCGCCGTGCACCAGCACTTCCAGGGGGACATCGAGGGCCGCGCGCTGCTCATCTTCCCTGAAGCGAAGAGCATGGAGCTCGTGCGAGCGGTCGTCGGTGGCGATCTGCCGCTCGAAGAGCTCATGGAGCTCGAGCAGGAAGCGCTGGCGGAGACGGGCAATGTCATTCTCAACGGTTGCCTCGGCACGATCGCCAACAATCTTCAGCACAGTCTCAGGATTTCGCTTCCCGAAGTGGTGTACGGAGGCGGAGCCGAATTTTTCAATCTGGCCCCTCCCCCGAACGTGGCCGACGGTGTGGTGTTCATCTACATCAACTTCCTCGTCCGCGAGCGCGACATCAAGGGCTATATCGCGATGCTGCTCGATTTCCCGTCGCTGGTGACGCTCAAGGGAATGTTAGGCCAGTTCATCGAGCGGGTCGGCGAAGGTGGCATCACTCGATCTCATGTCTCCTAGCGAGCTAGACCACGGAAAGTCGATTCTCGGCGCGATCAACGCTGGATTGATCCTCCTCGACAGCACCGAACGCGTCATTTCCTGGAATGCGTGGATGGCATCCGCGTCCGGGCGCTCCGAAGCCGAGGTCACCGGCAAGACGCTCGCAGAGATTTTCCCCGGCGTGGACCTGAAGCGCCTGCCCTCCGCCATCGCCGCAGCCTTGGCATCGAGCGCATCGACCCTGATCACGAACGCGCTCAGTCCGCATCTGCTGCCGTTGCACAACCGGTCCAATCATCCCCTGCTGCACGACATCACCGTGTCGCCCATCGGCGAACGGCCCGTCACGGCCTGCATGATCTTCGTGACCGACGTGACGATGGCCACCAACCGCGAGCGGTATCTGCGCCAGCAGCAGAATGCGCGATACGACGCGGTCGTCGAGAGCGCGCCGGATGTGATCATCACCCTCGATCACGACGGACTCATTCAATTCGCGAATCCGGCAGCCGTGTTTCACCTGGGATTTTCGGTGGCGGAGCTCATCGGCAAGGAAGCCGTCGAGCTGTTCGAGACCAAACTCGACTTCCTGTCGACCTGGCGAAGCGCGATGGCGAGTCCGCAGTCGATCCGCCCGAGAGAGCTCATCGCGCATCGCAAGGACGGAACGCTCACCTACCTGGAAGCGTCCGCTTCGCAGTGGAAGACCGGCACGCGCTACTTCGTCACGATCATCCTGCGTGACATCAACCAGCGGCGAGCCACCGACGCGGCTCTGCGCAAGAGCGAAGGTGAAGCGCGCAAGGCCGCAGCGGCGTTGACCGAGCTCAATCAGACGCTCGAGGAGCGGGTTCAGGCACGGACTGCGCAGCTCACGCAGACCGAGGATGCGCTGCGCCAGAGCCAGAAGATGGAGGCCATCGGCAGTCTCACCGGCGGCATCGCGCACGACTTCAACAATCTGCTGGCCGTCATCAGCGGCAACCTGCATCTGCTCAAGCGCGACGTCGCCGGAAACGCGCCCGCGGAGCGGCGAGTGATGAACGCGCTCGATGGCGTGGCGCGGAGCGCCAAGCTATCCCAGCAGCTCCTCGCATTCGCGCGCCGGCAGCCTTTGATGCCGAAGGTGATCAACCTCGGCCGATTCATCGAAGACATGGAGGACATCATCGGCAAGGCGGTCGGCGAAGGCGTGACCGTCGACATCGTCACCGACGCGGAGTCCTGGAACACCTTGATAGACCCGGGTAACGTCGAGAACGCACTGCTCAACCTCGCCATCAACGCGCGCGACGCCATGGAAGGCCAGGGATCGCTGAAGATCGAAGTCAGCAATGCGTTGCTCGACGCCGACTACGTGCTCAATCATCCGGACGTCGTTCGCGGGCAGTACGTGCTGATCGCGGTCACGGACTCGGGCGCCGGAATGCCTCCCGAAGTCATGGCAAAGGTCTTCGAACCTTTCTTCACGACCAAACCGGAAGGCAGAGGGACCGGTCTTGGACTTTCCATGGTCTACGGATTCGTGCGGCAGTCCGGTGGCCACATCAAGATCGATAGTGAGGTCGGCAAAGGCACGACGATCAGACTCTACCTGCCACGCTCGACGCAATCCGAGGAACCGCTGGTCGATATCGACGCGATGCCCGTGATCGGCGGCAGCGAGATGGTGCTGGTGGCGGAAGACGATGAGGCCGTGCGCGAAACCGTGGTCGCACTGCTCAACGACCTCGGTTATCGCGTGCTCAAGGCCAAGGATGCGCAGAGCGCACTCAGCATCATCGAGAGCGGCATGCCCATCGATCTGCTGTTCACGGACGTCGTGATGCCCGGCACGCTCAAGAGCACCGAGCTTGCGCGCAAGGCGCGGGAACGCATTCCACACCTCGCCGTGCTGTTCACGTCGGGGTATTCGCAGAACGCCATCACGAGCGCGGGACGCCTCGACGAGAACGTCGAGCTTCTCAGCAAGCCGTACTCACGCGATGCATTGGCCCGAAAGCTTCGTCACGTGCTGGCGAACGCGGCCCAGAAAAAATCCATTCATTCGAACCTCAACGCCGCGTCGCTGACGTCGAAGCACTCGCCCAGGAAATTGCTGAGCATCCTCGTCTGCGAAGACGAGCCGTTGATTCTCTACAGCACCATCGAGCTGGTCCGCCTCATGGGGCACCAGGCCACTCCCGCCGCCGACGCGCGCACCGCGCTGTCGATTCTCGCGACGAAGCCCATCGACATCCTGCTCACCGATGTTGGATTGCCCGACATGTCGGGAACGCAGCTGGCCGATGAGGCCCTGCTGCAGAACCCCGAGATGAGCGTCATCTTCGCGTCGGGGCAGGAGGGGGATTCGGATGCTTCCTCGAGCAGCGCGGCCATCACGCTTGCGAAGCCGTTTTCCTACGATGCGCTCGCCGAGGCGATCGCTTCGGCGGCGAGGACGCGATACAGGCTGTAAGTCGCCCTGCTCACGTCATATCCGCGGCCAACGGCCCGAAGGAAAGTATATGAGTGCGTTCAAGGTTTCATCGGACGGCAGTCTTGCGATCACGGCGAGCGCAACATCGTCGAAACACGATTTCGACTATCTGGTGGGTCAATGGAACATCAGGAATCGCACATTGAAGACGCCGCTCGCCGGCAGCGACGAGTGGGCGGAATTTGACGCGACCCAGGAGTTGCGCCAGCTCCTGCTGGGCCAGGGCAATTTCGACGTCTTTCGTACGCAGCTGGACGGAAAGCCATTCGAAGGCCTGACCGTGCGATTGTTCGAGCCGCAGACGCGTCTTTGGACTATCTATTGGGCCGACAGCATTGCGATGAAG
>Ga0157380_10003495_pt1 | contig 10793 bp, 10 predicted proteins | sample S35metaG_FD_119757 | JGI IMG/M metagenome (GOLD analysis project Ga0157380, IMG submission 119757) | Switchgrass rhizosphere microbial communities from Kellogg Biological Station, Michigan, USA - S3-5 metaG | ecosystem: Host-associated > Plants > Roots > Rhizosphere > Soil | place: USA...
ATTTTCGCTTTTCGTAAAGCGGTTCGAATGTGCGGGTAGGTTGTTCGGTTACGCTCGGGACCGGTTCATGTAATTGTCGAACAGGCGCGTCGCCGAGTTCACTGGTGTCCTTTTGTTTCTGATCGATTTCGCCAGCTGACTTGCGGACGCGACTGCGACTAACTAACAGCCAAACTAGAACGCCTTCGATTGCGACCATCAAAGCAAAGCTCAGCAGAGTGATGAACAAGATGATGCCGATGTCGAAATGGAGTTCTGCCTTCATTAGCGCCATTAGACCCATGATCGCGCCCAGACCCACAATGAAGACACTTACGATCGCCCAAACAAGAGAGTCAGGAAATAGTTGTGTTTGGTCGACACTCGTTTGAGGTTGGATCAGCTTTCCTCCGCAATGATTGCAGTAAGCGAGGCCGTGTGAAATGGATGTGCCGCAGGAAGAGCAATACATAATCTGATTCAACCTCCGAATGCGATTACGCCTAAATCAGTGTTCAGGTTCACGCCAAAGTCGCCGTCCAAGCTGCCAGAAACTGCTCAACTGATGTCCGATATGCTTCAGCTTGTCGTGTGCTTACCTACACTCAACTCCAGTGGAATAAGTCAACGACGATTACGCGTTCCTGTCAGGTTGAGTGTTGGGCATCACGACGACAAGCTGAAGCATATCGGACATTCGTTGAGCAATTTCAGGAAGCTTCAAGTTGGTAGGCTCGATGACAAACGAAAGGTTATGGGAATATTGGTTTGCGCATTCCGAGCACACCAACAACAGCTCCAAACAGCTCCGTCGCGAGCAACAGCACCGCAGTCACGCGAAACGTTCCCTGCGCATCACCCGGTGGAAGATGCGAGACGTGATCCGGCGAAATACCAATGTAGTGAAAATAGCCGCCAAAAATCAGCGAGCCGGCCATCGATATCACCAGCAAGGCGAAACCAATCCGCTCCTGTCGCATCCACACGAGAGCAAGTGCGACTAACGGCGCGAGAGTGATCACGACAACGACGTACCAGTTTTGCCAGGCACTCAAGCCTACTCCAAGCTCAGTATGAGCGTAGCCATGAACCAGGGAGACGAGGAGGTGAGCAAGCACAGCGATAGTACTTAACGAACGAATCATAAGGACGACCTCTCAAGCTTAGTAGGGAGCTTCGAGCGGCTCAAACCTCATATCATTAAAGTCGAATAGTTGGGTCTCATTGACGACGCCCGCCGTACTTAGGCGCCCCGCGTACAGCTTACCTTGTGTCGCCCAAACTAATCGCTTGTTGTCGACGTCAGCCCATTCCCAGTCCTTACACTTGATACGCGCGCCAGATTCAACATTGAAAAGCTCGTGTTCATCCCAATAACATCCTTTCCCTTGAGGTGCGCCAACCTCAGCGTGGGCTAGCTTCCTCAGTATCCATCCGTGAGAAAGGGGTTTGTCGAAAACATCGTGCAACCGGGTCGCGTTACGGCGCTCCACCAGTGTCCATCCGTCTCTAAGCAAACGCAGGTAATAAACTCCCGGACACTCGCCACCGAAATTGTCCGACGGTCTGAACTTCAGGTTGCGCTTAACTTCTCGTGTGTTACGAAGCACCGAATGACCGCAACCATCGTTGAGCCAGTAAGAATTATTGTTGGTGAAGAGACCCCCACCGTTCCAGCAGTCGCCTTTTGGAAATAACGCCAAAGCCTTGAGATATGGAGCCCTGGAGATTCCTGTCCAGGAGCCCTTTGCTTCAGAGAGCCACTTTCCATTCATGGCGAAATAGATCAAATGTTTTCCATCGGGCGACAGGTCGCTCCGGCGTTCATAGATGTGGCCCATCAGCCATTGACCCACATGAAACTCATCTCGCTTGCGATCCCAAAGCAGAGCGCACACCTGTTTTGATGGTCCACGCCGGATGACGACACCAACGGCTGCCTCGCGTGCCAGAAGGACATGAATGCGTGCAGGAAATCGTCCCATAAATCTTATGCAACCGTTGTGAAGAACTGAATATCAGTTAAGCTCTCGACAATACGATAAGTGTGGCACTAACTTACATTCAGTGATTGGGATCCTATACATCGTCGCGACACCAATCGGCAACCTCGCAGACATCACGCAGCGCGCGATTCAGACATTGAAAGATGTCGATATCATCGCCGCTGAAGACACGCGGCACACTCATAAGCTGCTTCAGCACTACGCGATCGACACTAAAACGATCAGCTATCACGAACACAACGAACAGCAACGGAGCGTAGAACTGTTAGCCCGATTGCTAGCGGGAAGCGACGTTGCGATCGTCTCTGACGCAGGTACTCCCGGCATTAACGATCCAGGGTTTCGTTTAGTGCGGCTCGCAATCGAGAACAATATTTCGGTTGTTTCAGTGCCTGGACCATCAGCGCTTGTTACTGCTCTTGTAGCTTCAGGATTACCGACAGACGAATTTTTCTTTGGCGGTTTTCTTCCAGCGCGTTCGGGCGCAAGACGAACCAGGTTGGTTGAGTTGCGCGATGTTCCGGGGACACTGGTGTTATATGAAGCACCACATCGTCTGCGGGCCACGCTGAAAGATGCGGCGGAAGTATTGGGTGGTGTACGACAAGCCGTTGTCGCGCGCGAGTTAACTAAACTTCACGAAGAGCTCCGCCGCGGAACGTTGCTGGAACTTGCGGAGCATTACGGCAAGTCCGAAAACCCACGCGGCGAGATTGTGCTCTTGATCGATCGCCAAAGGAACGCGGCCATGCGGAAAATCGAGGACTCAGATATCGAAACGCTGGTAACAAGGTTCGAAAGCGAAGGATTAGATCATCGCAGTGCTTTGAAGAAGGCTGCGCGCGAGTTGGGCGTGTCTCGCGATGAAGCTTACAGAAGGTTAACAGCGGCACGCCGTCGGTAAGTGGGTGACACATTACGTCGAGAGCTGCGTTGGGAGTCACAGCTCAGATTCAACGGACATAATGATCAGTTCTCAATTTTTCTGAAATAGCTCAAGCCCAAATAAATGCAGGTTGGGAAGGGCGGTTTACCCCCGCTCAATGTGCTTTACTCTCAACGTTGAATGGAGGGACATTGAGCGGGGGTAAACCGCCCTTCCCAACCTGCGATTAGGTTAGCTTGACTTGTTCCAGTGGAGCTTGACCGTTGATGTTTTTGCACGTTGACCGTTTTCCTGAAGTAGATCAAAACTTTCAGTTCGTACTCAACTGCGCCGGCAAAGGCTTATCAACCTTTGGTCTCGTTGGCCGCGTCGCCACCTCCCACAACATCATGTAAACCGTGCGCGCGACTTTCTCCATCTTCTGATAGTCGATCTTGTCGGCCGAATCCCCAGCGCGGTGATAGTCTTCGTGTACACCATCGAAGAAAAAGATGATCGGAATACCTTTTTTCGCGTAGTTGTAGTGGTCACTGCGATAAAAAAATCGTTCAGGATCGTTTGGGTCGTCGTAACGTTTGTTAAAACCCAGGTTCAGGTACGACTTGTTGACTGTCTCCAGTATTTCCCCGAGTTCAGTGCTCATCATCGTCGAACCGATCACATATATATCGTTGGGGCCGGTGAGATCCTTGTTTCTCGCATTCGTATCGCCATCCTTTTTGCTCCGGCCGATCATGTCCATGTTCAGTTGCGTGACGATCTGATTAAGCGGAACAGTCGGATACTCCGTAAAGTAGCGCGAACCCCACAACCCCTTTTCCTCGCCGCAGTGCCACACAAAGAGCACCGAGCGTTTCGGACGCGTGGGTGCCTTGGCAAGCGCTTCGGCAATAGCGAGCATTCCCGTGGTTCCCGACCCATCATCATCGGCTCCATTGCAAATTTGATCCGTCGCGTTGGGAGCACAAATTCCCACGTGATCGTAGTGGGCGCCGATTGCGACATACTCATTTTTCAAAACCGGATCACCGCCTTCCCATACTGCAACGACATTCTGTGTGGGAATGACCTCGCTTCTGTTCGCGAGATTCAGGCTTAGTTTCTTCTCTGGATTCAAAGCGAATGACGCGGGCACGCCCGTGCCGTAGTAGCCGTTGTAGATTAGATTTGCGTTCGCCTTTTCACCGAGAAGTATTCCGCTCGCTATCTCAGGTGAAACAACAATCGACGGCAGCGGGTTCGAACCCTGAGCTTGAAACTTTGCGACCCCGATTGAACCACGATCCATGATCTGACGACGCGTCCGGTCCCAGCCAGTCAGGAATTGGACGTCAGGCACGTAAACGAGGCCAACTACACCTTTCTTGCGCGCATAATCGGTTGGCCCCATCCAGTCGTCACCCATCTTCCCTGTTAGATCCGCGCGAGAAATTCCGCGCGGAAAACCAGCAGGTGATCCATAGATAATCGCGATCTTGCCTGTGGGATCAATGTCTTTGTAGGCATCAATATTCTTTGATTTAACAAACCATCCGTTTCCAGCGAACACCATCGGCGCATTCACAACGCCCGAACCGGCGAGCGGAATGTATTCAACACCCGAGTTAAGCGTGCGACCAAAGAATTCAACCTTTGTTTGCCCACCGTCGGCTCGATCCCGCCGCAACTCTATCGTTTGAAAGAATGTGCCGTTGTCGCCGGCCGGTTTGAATCCCCAGCGTCCGAGATTGGTGGCGATAAACTTCGCCGTTGTGTCAAGACCTCTTGAGGGAGTGTCGCGACCTTCCATTTCGTCGGAGGCAATGAAACTCAGGTAATCGTGCATTTGAGCTGCGGTGATCGTGTCAGTGCCTCTTTGCGTGGTAACTGACGGAGCCGCCTTTTTGGCTTTGTCCGAATTTCGCTGCGCGAAAGAAGAGGGAAAAGAAACGACGAGCATGCTCGCCAATAGAAGGATAGTCATTAATCTTCGCATGAGTTCTCCAGGGTTGACAGTCTACTCCTTTGGAGTGCGCTGACCTGTCAGCGCTTTGGTCTGAGTTGTTGGGATGTTCTAAAAAAAGCGGCGATCCCGATGTGTCAGGACCGCACTCCAAAGAAGGTTACGCGTGTTGTACTGCTTGCACAAGTCGGGTCAGCGAGTCTTTCGCATCGCCGTACAGCATGCCCGTCACGGGCTTGAAGAACAGCGGATTCTCAAGGCCCGAGAACCCTTTGCCCTGTCCGCGTTTCAGGACCACAACAGACTTCGAACGGTCTACTTCAAGGATTGGCATCCCCGCGATCGGGCTCGTGGGATTATCGCGGGCATCGGGATTGACGACGTCATTTGCGCCGATAACCATTGCGACGTCCGTTGTCGGAAACTCCGGATTGATCTGCTCGAGTTCGTAAAGGGACGAATAGGGAACGTTTGCCTCAGCGAGCAACACATTCATGTGTCCAGGCATTCGACCGGCGACCGGATGAATTCCATATTTGACTGTGACACCGCGCTTTTCAAGCACGTCGGCGAGTTCGCGCACCGCATTTTGGGCCTGCGCCGTTGCGAGACCATAGCCGGGAACAAATATGACCTTGTTCGCATACGCGAGCTGCACGCCAACGTCTTCAAGTGCGACTTCGCGCATCGTTCCTTGCTGATCTTCGGCGCCAGTCGCGGTGGCTGCGCTGCCGAAGGCCCCAAACAGCACATTGGTGATCGAGCGGTTCATCGCCCTGCACATCAGGATCGAAAGAATGAAACCCGAGAACCCGTCGAGTGTGCCGGCGATAATGAGAACCTTGTTGTTTAAGACAAACCCTGTCGCAGCCGAGGCCAAACCGGCGTAGGAGTTCAGCAGCGACATCACAACCGGCATATCGGCTGAACCGATTGGCATCACCAGCAAGAGACCAAAGACGAAGGATAAACCCACCATCGTGAAGAAAAGCGGCATCGAAGTCGGAATAAAGATCAGGTAAAGAAAGATGCCGACGGTCACAGCAAGCAGACTCATGTTGAAGATGTTCTGCCCTTTGTAGGTCATCGGTGTCCCGCGCACCATTCCCTGTAGCTTGGCGAAGGCGAGCAAACTTCCGGTTGTCGTAAGGGCGCCCAGCATAACTTCAAAGCCGAGTGCGCTCATGGTGATTCGATCGATGTGTTCGCCATGAACACTGACCTTGTAGAACTCGGAGATTCCCACGAGTGCGGCAGCGAAAGCACCGAATGCGTGCGAGAGCGCGGTGCGTTGAGGCATTGCCGTCATCGGAACCCAAAGGCCCATCGCCAGTCCCACCACTGACCCTATCGCGAGACCCGTGATGATCCACGTGTAGGTCACGATCTCGTGATGGAGTAGTGTGCCGATGATGGCCATCAACATGCCAAACTCGGCGAGGTGCATGCCGCGCTTGGCAGTTTCCGGATGGCTTAACCCCTTCAATCCGAGGATGAAGAGGATCGACGCGAGCAAGTAACTGATTTCGATGAAGTAGGTTTCCAAGATGTGTCCGTTGTCAGTCGTTTGTCAGTTGCGTGCTTTGTTCTTGGTGCTTTGTCCTTTGTGATTCTGCGGTTTTTGTGGATACCGTATCGCCTTCACCTCGTTAGAGGTGTCATGTTTATAGATCGAGTAGCCACTTGCAGGTCGTCTCCGTTCGGCAGCGCGGAGCTGTTACGTCTCGATCAGCTAGAGATTTCCGCGCTGCCGAACGGAGATAACAATGAGAGAGTCTCCCATCTATAAACATGACACCTCTAACGAGGTGAAGAAAGGTCGAAACTACACAAAGAACCAAGCACTAAGAACAAAGCAATAAGCATGAAGCACCAAGTGCAACGTCTATTCTTTCTTCGGCCCAATCTCTTTTCGCTTAAACATCTTCAACATCCGATCGGTGATCACAAATCCGCCGACAACGTTTGTGGTTGAACAGACGACCGCAACAAACCCGAGAATCGTGCTGACGGTGTTGTAGCGCGCGCCGGCTGTAACAATCGAACCCACCAGCGAGATGCCTGAGATCGCGTTTGTCGCCGACATCAGTGGCGTGTGCAGCAACGGCGGTACTCGCGAGATCACCTGGTACCCAAGAAAGGCAGCGAGCGCAAAAACATACAGAGCTGAGATCAGGTGTTCATGTGTCATCTAATTTGCTCCCTTCACTCGTCTCTTCAATTCTTCAAACAGATACTCGTGCTCCGTTTCGACCCCGATCTTTTCCATCGGCCGCCAATACCAGGCAGGTGACAGACGCGAAATGATCGTGGTGCTTCGCGTAACGACTGTCTTACCATTTACGCTACGAATCTCATAAGCTGCGTCTTTGAACGAGAGCCACGGTCTACCGGGAACGTCTGAAGCAGTAATCTCAAATTTCATCAAGTTGGGAGGCTGCCATTCAGTGACCCGCTCTTCAATCGATCCCGATTCAAAATAACACGTACGTTTCGCCCCGACTCCTTCACCTTCCATCACGCAGCTCACCGGCACCGGCAAGCCGATCTTCATCAGAAACGTCTTCGAGCCGGTGATCTTGTCGAAACCTTTTAGCTGGTTCCAAACGACGTCGGGTGAAGCATCAAGTGTCACTTCGTGGGTGATCGTTTCGTAGCGCAGTATTCTTCTGGATGATTTCTCTGTGTAGTCTGCACCCATCAGGAAGAAGGGAATGACGAGCATGATGAACAGACGCAAGCTCGTACCTCTCGGTGAGTCATCGATAACCTGTCGACGGATAAGCACGCCGACGAGCGCGCCAATCGTCATGCCGATGGCGAGAAGCGGTAACGACATCAGCAGGCACACCCAACCTTCCATCTTGGTGAGTATCAAAACTGCGGTGCAGATCACCGCTCCAATGATGAGTGATGCAAAGAGAATGTTAATGCCACGTGCAATGAGTGCTGTTGCCAGTCCTGTCGCAAACGGGAGGAGAAAAAACAGAACCACACCCATCGCCGAGGTGTTATCTTTCAACAGGAAGAAACCGCCGAGTCCAAACGCAACTGCGATTCCCGAGCCCGCGAAGATTGCGAGTAGCACGCTGCCGCCGTCGTTGTTTATTAGCTGATCTTCTTCTTTCATGGACGAATCACGCTGCCGAGGTTCCCATACTTGCTGCCACTCTCTGGTTAACAACCTTTCCCTGGTGCGTTACACAAGATGGACCAACTACATCGTCGTTCATATCGATCTGCAACTGCCCATCTTTGATCAGCAGCGTTAAGAATGAAGTGATATTTCGCGAGTACAGCTGACTCGCGTGTACCGGAACTGTTGCCGGCAAATTTGTCGGCGCCAGGATCGTCACGCCGTTGCGCTCAACTACTTCGTCAGCCTTGCTCAGGGCGCAGTTACCACCAGTGGATCCTGCGAGATCGATAATCACTGAGCCTCGTTTCATGCCATTCACAGCTTCTTCCGTGATCAGCAAGGGAGCACGACGGCCCGGCACCTGCGCTGTGGTGATCAAGACATCCGTAGTCTTTGCATGTTAAGCAATCAAAGCGCGCCAACGGTTCATCGCTTCATCTGATAATTCAACGGCGTAGCCGCCGGCGTCTTCAGTTTTTATTCCGCCGAGGTCAACTTCGAGAAATGTGGCGCCGAGTGATTTCACTTGTTCACCCGCTGCCGCGCGGACGTCGTATCCTTCCACAACTGCACCCAGCCGGCGTGCTGTTGCGATCGCCTGCAGTCCTGCAACACCGGCGCCGAGCACTAACACACGCGCGGGTGGAACAGTTCCCGCAGCGGTCATCAACAACGGAAACATGCGTGGAATATATGAAGCGCCAATCAGCACCGCCTTGTAACCGGCAACTGTCGCCATCGACGAAAGTGCGTCCATTGCCTGCGCACGTGTGATGCGCGGGATCAGTTCAACTGCAAACGTCGTCAGACCAGCACTTACTGCCGGCGTCAGCGCTGCAGGCTCATCCAGCGCTCGCAAGAAACCAATGACAACTGTTCCATTGCGCAATTGTTGGAAGTCTTCTGTCGAGGGTCTGTTTACAACGGCCAGGACGTCGGCGTCGGAAAGAAGTTTTGCTCGGTCAGTTGAGATCGCTGCACCTGCGTCCTTAAATTCTTCGTCAGTGCGAGCTGCCGAGAGACCGGCGCCTGATTCGACAAGCACAGAGGCTTTGAGAGCGACGAGCTTCTTGACGGATTCGGGCATGAGTGCCACGCGCGCTTCGCCCTTTTGTGTTTCGCGCAGCACAACGATATTCATCGATTCCTCCGTCGGGACTGGAGTTGATTTGAAAAACGAAATGGAAAGAAGAAACTCGGCGCGACGTTGTGGTTAACGACGAGCAGGTGAGGCATACAGGGGATCAGTTTCGAGTGACCATATAAGCGGAATGATGCCGAACGCTGGCAGTATAGCATTTGATCCTTCATCCCTCATCCTTGAGATGCGTGCTTGCGGCTGAGACGGGCGACACCTATAATTCCAACCCGTTGCGGCGTATTGGTGTAGTTGGTTAACACGCTGCCCTCTCAAGGCAGAGATCACGGGTTCGAGTCCCGTATGCGCTACCAATTACTTTCAACAACTTCCAGACTCTCTCTCTCCTTCTGCAAGTAGGCTTGGGGCGGTAACTCTTGGTAACGTTCATGCCTTTCTCCTCTTACAGCTTCAAACCTTGTTGGCACTATCTGATGATGGCAACGGTAGTTTTGGCGATGAAGATAGTCGGGAACGAACCGCTCGCCACACAGGCAACTCAACTTTCCAACGATCCAACTCGTGTGCAGTATCATCCCTCCCCCAGGGTCAGGGTCGTTCAGGCGATTGTGTTCGCTCGTTACGGCAAGCGAGCGCTAAGGCTTGACCTCTATCTCCCTGCTGACCGCAAGGAAGCAGTTCCCGGTGTGATTGTAATCAGAGGCGGCGGATGGATGGTCAATGACCGAAAAGAGTCTGCCCACGTGGGATCTGCTCTCGCTGAACGAGGGGTGGCTGCCGCCAGCATCGAATACCGTATTGCTGATGAAGCTGCTTTTCCCGGCGCAGTGCAGGACGTGAAGGCGGCAATCCGCTGGATGCGCGCGAACGCCAAACTGTACGGTATATCCCCGGACGTGATCGGCACGCTTGGCGGTTCATCGGGGGCGCACATGGCGCTGCTGGCGGCCATTAGCAACGACCACGATCTCGAAGGCAATGGGGGCAACAACAACATATCCAGCCGCGTGCAAGCTGTGGTGGCAATGGCCACTCCTACCGATCTTCTTCGTCTGAACACTGGTGGAAGGAGCGTGGTGGCGCGGTTTCTCCACGCGTCACCGGCGCAGAACCCGAAGCTATGGGCACGCGCATCACCGATAAATCATGTGAAGGCCGGTGGGCCGTCCGTACTTCTTATGCATGGGACAGCCGATGAAAACGTGTTGCCAGAACAGTCCTCAACTTTTGCGGACCTATATCGCAGTGCTGGCGGCCAAGTCGAACTTGTGTTGCTTCAGAAAGCGCCGCATCCCTTCTGGAATTACACACCCTGGTTTGAAGACACAGTGAATCGGGCTGCTCTATTCTTTCGCCGCGTGGTGGATAACGTGCAGAAGCAATCTAAACAGTTGTGATATTTTCGCGCTCGAAGTCACCGGATGCCGAGCAAATTGTTGGACAGGAGCGGCGGAAGCGAATCGCGCTGATCAGTAATGAGAGATCGATCGGTGCAACTTGTGCCACCTCCATGTAGAGGATTACCGACAATACCAATGAGGTGATTCGACGGTATTTCTGAAACCTCGTGTTGAGGTCTCCTCGTACAAGTCTTCCGAAGGGTAACTATGTATTGTCCCCGGTGTGCAACGCAGAATCTTGAAGGCGCTAAGTTTTGTCGCGCTTGTGGCACCAATCTGGAAACAGTTGCCCTGGCGCTGGCGCAACAACTCGACCCCACCCAATCGGACAAGAAGCCCAAA
>Ga0157380_10003497_pt1 | contig 10789 bp, 7 predicted proteins | sample S35metaG_FD_119757 | JGI IMG/M metagenome (GOLD analysis project Ga0157380, IMG submission 119757) | Switchgrass rhizosphere microbial communities from Kellogg Biological Station, Michigan, USA - S3-5 metaG | ecosystem: Host-associated > Plants > Roots > Rhizosphere > Soil | place: USA: Michigan...
ATGGGTGTTGCAGACCTATGCAATTGGGAGAAGAAAAGAGGTTACTTGAAATTGTGAAGGTGGTAAATTTGACATTTAAATAAGGGAGAGTGAAGCATAAATTGTTTGCTTTTGCAATTGAAAATCAAGTGAGTATCAATTGACATACTTTCAAAGAAATGGGACTATTCTAAGGCCTAAATTTCAGAAAACGTGTGCCACACCTAGGTGTGGCACACGTTTTCTGAAATTTGGCCATTAAAAAATGGCGATATCCTTAAAATCATTCAGAAAGCTAAATATCAGAATGTGAATATTATATCCCTGGCAAAGCCTCTTTTACAATCCAAAATTCTTGTAAATAATTTACTTTCCCTTGTGCAGGCTGTTCAACCTCCAGGTTGTTTACGCAAAAGACAATTTCGGCCACATCCGGTATAGAATATAACTAGAAAGAAATCCGATACCAAAAGAGATTAGGGCATTTACCAGGTCACTGTAAATCCAGTATCCCAGCCCAAATAAAAATCCATACACCATAAGGCATCCAACAACCATCGCACCTAATTCAAGCAACATGCCTGATCCTTGTTTTTCAGGTGCAGCAATGGCTGGATTTTTTCTTAACCAACCATCCCATCCAAGATGATGTGGCCTCACTTGAGTATAAAATTTTCTCAATACCTCATCTGATTCAGGTTTAGTCATTAGAGTTACTGCTATCCAACCAACAGTTGTAATCAAAACTCCAATCACTAACTTTTCATGCGATGCTATTTCGCCAGTATAGATTACTTCAAAATATACGGCAACAAAAAAGCTAATAACCATGCCCGAAATTTCAGACCAGGCATTGATCCTGTACCAAAACCAACGAAGTATAAAAATTAAACCGGTGCCTGCACCAATCTGAAGTAAAATGTTGAAAGCTTGAAGGGCACTGGTTAATTGCGTTGCAACTAATGATGCAAGGATCATTAATCCTAATGTAGTCCACCTGGCTATGTTCACCAGCTTTTTATCATCAGCCTCCGGATTGATAAACCGTCCATAAAAATCATTGATGATATAAGATGAACCCCAATTGAGATGTGTAGAAATAGTTGACATGAATGCTGCTATCAATGCGGCTACTACCAAGCCTAACAACCCAGTTGGCAGAAATGAAATCATCGCCGGAAAAGCAAGGTCATCTTTGATGATAGACGGATCTACATGAGGAAATTGTTTTGCGATATCAGCAGTAGTTGGAAAAATGATCATCGAGCACAATGCAATGATGATCCATGGCCATGGACGAAGTGCATAATGTGTAATATTAAAGAGCAAGGTTGCACCCATTGCATGACGTTCGTTTTTTGCAGCCAACATTCTTTGCGCAATGTATCCACCACCACCTGGTTCCGCACCAGGATACCAGCTACTCCACCATTGTACAGCTAAAGGAATGAGAAATATAGGAACCCAGGATGCAGCATTACTCCAATCAGGGAAGACCGACATGGCGCTTTGAACTTCAGGTTTTGAGAGCAACTCGCTTAGGCCACCGATCTCAGGTTTATTGACCAGGTATATGGCAGCAGCAACCATCCCTATCATGGCAAGGATGAATTGAAAGGCATCCGTAAACAATACTCCTTTAAATCCACCGACCATTGTATAGGCAACCGTGATCACACTTGAGATCAGCAGCGTCTGCCATGGATCCAAACCAAGTAGTACGTCCCCGATTTTGATAGCGGCAAGACAAACAGTTGCCATGATCATCACGTTGAAAAACAAACCCAGGTATATAGCTCTGAAACCGCGAAGGAAGGAGGCAGGTTTGCCACCATAGCGCATTTCATAAAATTCAAGATCAGTGAGAATTCCAGTCCTTCGCCACAGTTTGGCATATACAAACACAGTCATCATCCCCGTCAGCAGAAAGGCCCACCATACCCAGTTGCCACCAACTCCATTATTACGCACTATATCTGTGACCAGGTTTGGTGTGTCAGCAGAAAAGGTAGTAGCCACCATCGAAATGCCCAACAGCCACCAGGGCATATTCCTTCCACTCAAAAAAAACTCGGCTACACTACTCCCCGATTTTCTGGCGACCATCAACCCGATCAGAAGTGAGATGATAAAATACGCCGCAATGATTCCCCAATCAAGTCCTTGTAAGGCCATATGAAGTCGATATAGTGGTTTTCGAAAGGCAAAAGATCGACAATTTTTGGCTTTCAGCTATCAGCTGTCAGCTTTCAGGCATTAGAATTAGCTTTCAGCTATCAGCTGTCAGCTTTCAGAGGCATTTGAATTAGCTACCAGCTACCAGCTACCAGCTTCCAGCTACCAGCTTCCAGCTTCCAGAAGGAATCTCAATATTCACTGCTCACTGCTCACCGCTCACTTTTTCGATTCACGACTCACGACTGACGAATCCATGGGCTTCGCCCATTGCACCTCACTGCTCACCGCTCACTGCTCACTTTTTTCGATTCACGACTCACGACTGACGAATCCATGGGCTTCGCCCATTGCACCTCACTGCTCACTGCTCACCGCTCACTTTTTCGATTCACGACTCACGACTGACGAATCCATGGGCTTCGCCCATTGCACCTCACTGCTCACCGCTCACCGCTCACTTTTTTCGATTCACGACTCACGCCTGACGAATCCATGGGCTTCGCCCATTGCACCTCACTGCTCACTGCTCACTGCTCACCGCTCACTTTTTCGATTCACGACTCACGCCTGACGAATCCATGGGCTTCGCCCATTGCACCTCACTGCTCACCGTTCACCGCTCACTTTTTTCGATTCACGACTCACGACTGACGAATCTATAGGCTTCGCCCATGGAAACATTATCCCTACATTTGCCGCATGTTTACGATTGATTATAAATTAAAATTTGCCATCATCGCCGTAGGTATCCTCGGTGGCTTGGCCTTGATGTTTACTGCCGGTTTCTGGTATGGATTCCCATTTTTACTGATTGGTATTGGATTCCTGGTATCCTACATATTGCTGGGTACTGTCCAGTCAGCTGCTGTGATGCTGGAGAAAATGAAGTTTGTAGAGGCGGAAGAAAGGCTAAAATGGACAATTAAGCCTAATTGGCTCTACGTGACCAACCGGGCTTTCTATTTTATCATGAAAGGGAGCATTGCAGCTAACCTGAACCGTCCAGATGAGGCAGAGGGCTATTTTGAAAAAGCCAAAGATCTCAAGCTGCCTTCAGACAATGAGCGTGCCCTGGTTTTCCTCCAATTGGCCAATATCAAGGCAAATCAAGGGAAATGGACACAGGCTAAAGTCTATTTCCAACAAGTGAAGAAGCTCAATATTACCGAAGGGATGCTCAAGGAACAGGTGAAACAGTTCGAAAAAGCTATCGGGCAGAGCGGAAATATGGTCCATATGAGGTCCGGGCAGGCAATGCAGCCTGGAGGAAAGCGCCGCAGACCTAAAATGCGCTAGAAATAACTTTTCCATACAGCTACCTTCGGAATTGCAAAAATCCTATCTTTGCGCTCCATTTTAATAAAAAAGTTCTTTGGGAGATGGACGTATTGGCACCGTTCAGGATACCGGCAGCAGCCTTAAAGGCTGATGAGGCTTCCTACGAATGGAAACTTGGACCAGAATTCCTCAGCATATTTGATGAGGAACATGAAGGGATTATAGGCCAGTTTTTGGTGAATATGGAACTTCACCGTGAAGGGGGCATCATAAACCTCGATTTTTCGATCGAAGGGTTTATAGATACCGTCTGTGACCGGTGTTCCGTAGCCATAAAGCTACCTGTGGAGTCTGAATATCAGATGATTATCAAACCAGGCGATCCCACAGACAGCACAGATGAAGTAATCTTTGTTAGTGCTGACGCAAACGAATTGAATGTTGGGCAGCACATTTATGATTTCATTCTGCTCTCTGTTCCAATCAGCCATCGCATCCCGGATTGTGAAAGTCTTGAAAATCCACCTTGTGATATGTCAATTCTTTCCTATCTCTCTGAAAACCAAATAAATGAAAAGACCTTAAGGGATAAAGATTCCCCATGGGACGATTTGAAAAAAGTAATTGACAATTGACGTTTAAAGCAATAAACGTTTAGCATTTAATAATAAACTGATAGCTGGCAGCTGATCGCTGACAGCTCAAAACTGAGTAACAATGGCACATCCTAAGAGTCGTATGTCCAAACAGCGCAAACACAAGCGCCGTACACATTATAAAGCAACCGCTCCGCACATTGCGATTTGCGTGGAAACCGGCGAGCCACACGTGTGGCACAAAGCCTATGAGCATAACGGACACCTTTTCTACAAGGGTCAGATGCTCGTGAAAACACCGGGGCTGGAGGATTAATCCGGTCATAAAGCATCATATATACGCTGAGGCTCCCCGGTCATTGATGATCAGGGAGCCTTTGCTGTTTTAGTTCTGCCCATTCTACTCATAAAATGCCTTCTATGAAAAAAGCTATTCTCACTAATAATGCCCCGGCTCCGATCGGACCTTATAGCCAGGCCATCCAGGCGGGCAATACACTCTATATCTCTGGCCAAATTGCACTCGTCCCTTCGACAGGTGACCTGCTTACATCAAACATTGAAGAAGAAACCGACCAAGTATTGAAGAATATCGGTGCCATTCTGAATGAAGCAGGCCTTACATTTCAAGACGTAGTGAGCTGTACAGTTTTTGTCAAAGACATGGAGTTATTCGGCCGTATTAACGTGGTCTACGCAAAATATTTCCAGGAAGGAACACCTCCAGCCAGGGCTTTGGTCCAGGTAAGCGACCTTCCAAAACACGTCAATATTGAAATCTCAGCTATTGCCCATATTTCCTAACGCATCCTTGTCATGAGCAACCATTTAAAGCCAACGAGAAAACAAGTTCTTTCCGGAATGCAACCCACAGGTAGCCTGCACCTCGGCAGGTATTTTGGGGCTATCCAGAATTGGGTCAAATTGCAGGAATCCTACGATTGCATTTACAGCATCGTGGACTATCATGCAATGACCATGCCTTTTGATCCGAAAAGATTGAGAGAGCAAGTTTGGGAACTTGCTTATGATATCATGGCAGTAGGTGTTGAACCAGAAAATATTTTCATTCAATCTATGATTCCGGAGCATGCCGAATTGGCATGGATATTCAACTGTGTAAGCTCGTATGGAGAGGTTTCCAGAATGACACAGTTTAAGGACAAGAGCCAGCAAATCAACGAAAAGGATAAAGACGCTTTTATTTCAACAGGCTTGTTTACCTACCCGGTTTTGCAAGCCGCAGATATCCTTATTTATCGTGCAGATTATGTGCCAGTTGGTAAAGACCAGGATCAACACCTTGAACTAACACGGAATATCGCGAACCGATTTAATCAACTAGTGGGTAAAGAGTATTTTGTTTTACCTGAAACGCTCTATACGGAATTGCCTAAAGTGTTGTCCACTGCAGATCCTTTAAAAAAGATGAGTGCTTCACTCGGTCCTAAACACTTTATCAGTGCATTCGGTGATGCAGAAGTGATTCGCAAGCAAATTAAAAGTGCAGTCACTGATTCAGGAGATACACCAGTGGGTCAGATTAGTGCGGGTGTTGAGAACCTTTTTGCTATGCTCAAAGCTGCCGGAGGCCATCCTGAAATGGATGATCTTTATGATAAAGCCCGTGAAGGTGTATTGCAATATGGCCGCTTGAAAGAATTAGTAGCTGATGCATTGATCACCATGACGGATCGCTTTAAAGTGAAGAGAAAAGAAATCCTCGAAGACAAAGCAAGCTACCAGGAAAGAATTGCAGCTTCTTCACAAGAAATTCGCAAAAAAGCTCAAATCACCGTCCGCGAAGTCAAAGACCTCGTTGGCCTGATGAATGTTCCATCCTGATACCATGAAAGTTAATCACTCCCACATCCACACGCACACCTCTCACGTTCTCACTCTCTCACGTTCTCACGTACTCACATTCTCACTGTCTCACTCTCTCACTGTCTCACTTTCTCTCGTTTCCATATGAAGATCATCTGTGTAGGTAGAAACTACGTAGCCCATGCGGCTGAGTTAGGTAATGAAGTTCCGGATTCTCCAATGTTGTTCATGAAACCGCATACAGCGCTTCTGACAGACAACAAACCATTGTACTATCCGGATTTTACCAATGACCTTCATTACGAAGCAGAGATCGTTTTAAAGATTTGTAAGAACGGACGTCACATCCAACCAGAATTTGCAGATACCTACTACAAGGCTATTGGATTTGGAATTGATTTTACAGCCAGGGATCTTCAACAGAAATGCAAAGAAAAAGGGCATCCTTGGGAAATCGCAAAAGCCTGGGATTTCAGCGCTGCACTTAGTCACGAATTGCTTGAAGTCGACGCGCTCCCTGATCGCGCTTCTATTAAGTTTGCGATGACCCTCAATGGAAAAACGGTTCAGGAAGGAGATAGCGCGCTAATGATTTATTCCTTTAATGACGTCATTTGCTATGCTTCCAGGTTCTTCAAGCTCCAGGTAGGGGATTATATCTACACTGGGACACCCGCAGGTGTTGGCCCGGTCAACCGTGGCGATGTCCTGGTAGGAAGCATCGAAGGCCATGAATTACTGCGCTGCGAGATTAAATAGCTAATAGCCTGAGGTTCAAACCTTACGTCTTAATAATTAAAGTTTTCACCTATCATCTGGAGTCTATAGTCTACGGTCTCAAGTCTACAGTCTGAAGTATGCTATCTCCTGTTTTCCCTTAATATAAATTCCTATTTTTGCGCCGCCGATGGAGGCGGGATAACCGATTTGACTCCCTCATCCGGCATTTCGTAATCAACATCATTCACTTTAAATAATTCTTTTCATGCCGTATTTATTCACCTCAGAATCAGTCTCTGAAGGTCATCCGGACAAGATAGCTGATCAGATTTCCGACGCTCTTGTCGATCATTTTTTAGCTTTTGACCCCCAATCTAAAGTGGCTTGCGAAACACTCGTGACTACTGGCCAGGTTGTTTTGGCTGGAGAGGTTAAATCCAGAACTTATCTGGACCTCCACAAGATTGCGCGTGATGTGATCAATCGTATCGGGTATAACAAAAGTGAATACATGTTTGAAGCCCATTCCTGCGGCATCCTGTCTTCTATTCACGAACAATCTGCTGACATCAACCAAGGTGTAGACAAGCAGAAACGTGAAGAGCAAGGCGCTGGTGACCAGGGCATGATGTTTGGTTATGCAACAAGCGAAACAGATAATTATATGCCTTTGGCATTAGATCTCGCTCATCGCATTCTGATCGAACTTTCAGCTGTCAGGAAAGAAGGAAAAATGATGACTTACCTGCGCCCGGATGCCAAATCCCAGGTGACCATTGAATATAGCGATGACAATAAACCCATCCGTATTGATACGATTGTTGTAAGCACACAACATGACGAATTTGTATTGCCAAAAAACGGTAACGATTCGGAAAAAATCAAGGCCCAGAAACAGATGCAAGCAAGGATTTCTGAAGATATCATCGAAATCATTTTGCCAAGGGTAAAGAAGAAATTAAAAGCTGAGCTGAAGAAGTTGTTTGATAAAAACATAACCTATCACATTAACCCAACCGGCAATTTTGTCATCGGTGGCCCACATGGTGATACTGGTCTTACAGGCCGTAAAATTATTGTAGATACTTATGGTGGCAAAGGAGCTCACGGTGGTGGTGCATTTTCAGGAAAAGATCCAAGCAAAGTAGACAGGTCAGCAGCTTATGCGACACGTCACATTGCCAAGAACCTTGTTGCAGCAGGAGTATGTGACGAAGTGTTGGTCCAGGTTTCTTACGCCATCGGTGTAGCACAGCCTACAAATATTTATGTGAATACTTATAAGTCAAGCCGTGTCAAATTGACTGACGGTCAGATCGCTGAAAAAGTTAGACAGATCTTCCCGATGCGCCCTTATGATATCGAACAAAGATTGCAACTCAGGAAACCAATTTATAGTGATACCGCTTCTTATGGACACATGGGACGCACTCCAGAGAAGAAAACTGTAACCTTTGTTGATGGAAGTGGTAAGTCGAAGACGATCAAGTTTGAAACCTTTACCTGGGAGAAACTGGATAAGGTGAACGAAATCAAGAAAGCATTTAATTTAAAATAATAGAATTCCACCACGTTAGTAGTTTTGATTTTAATCTAAAGATTTAGCCTGATTTATATGTCGCACAATGGTGTTCATGCCGGTTTCGCACAACGGCATATCGGTACTTCCGATTCAAGTGAGCTAAGAGAAATGCTCGATGTTCTTAAGGTGAATAGCCTGGATCAACTAATCGATGAAACCATTCCGGATCCGATCAGGCTTCGTCGTAAACTGAATATTCCAGAAGCACTTACAGAACAGGAATACCTTAGACATATCCAGGGCATTGCGTCCATGAATAAAGTATACAGATCCTATATCGGGATGGGATACTATGGCACGCATACACCATCTGTTATCCGCAGGAATATTTTTGAAAATCCAGGATGGTACACACAATACACACCATACCAGGCTGAGATTTCTCAAGGACGACTTGAAGCACTCCTCAATTTCCAGACAATGGTGAGCGACCTCACAGGTCTTCCTATTGCTAATGCTTCTTTGCTTGATGAAGGAACAGCTGCTGCAGAGGCTATGACCATGCTTTACAATTTGTCTTCAAAAAAGGCAAAGGGTGGAGCAGATCATGCTACGCATTTCTTTATTGATAACAATATTTTTCCAAACACACTTGCAGTGCTTCAGTCAAGAGCGGAACCAATTGGTATCACACTTGTAACTGGAGATTGGAAAACATGGGAAGGTGGGGATGACTTTTTTGGAGCAATGCTTCAATACCCAGATGCAACAGGTGCAGCAAATGATTATAGCAATCAGGTTTCCAAATGGCAAGCGGAAGGCATTAAAGTTGCTGTGATCAGTGACCTTATGGCTCTTACATTGTTGACTCCTCCAGGTCAATGGGGTGCAGATGTTGTTGTAGGTAATTCACAACGATTTGGTGTGCCTATTGGATTCGGTGGACCACATGCAGCCTTCTTCGCCACCAAAGAAGAAAATAAGCGCAACATACCTGGACGTATTATCGGCGTCTCTGTTGATCGTCATGGAAACCGTGCATTGCGTATGGCTCTTCAAACTCGCGAGCAACACATCAAAAGGGAAAAAGCAACTTCAAACATTTGTACTGCACAAGCACTTCTGGCTATCATGGCTGGGATGTATGCCGTATACCATGGTCCCGAGAATCTTAAAACGATAGCGCTCAACATTCACAAGAAAGCGGCAGCTCTTCATCAGCATTTGCAAAACATCGGATGCACACCTGCTTATAGTTCATTCTTTGATACGCTTACAGTTCGCTGTTCTCCTGATCAGATCAAATCCATTCGTGCAGAAGCAGAAAAACATAAAATCAACTTCTGCTACACGGCTGAAGATATCCGCATCAGTCTCGATGAAACAGTCAATGGAGAAGACCTTACTGCGATTGCGAATGTATTCTCAACAGTATTAGGTAAGCCATTATCCAATGGATTGACAGCATTGGATGCCATCATGATTCCTGATAACTTAGTTCGTCGTGATGAATATCTCACCCATCCTGTATTTAGTATGTACAGGACGGAAACTGAAATGATGCGATACATCAAATCGCTTGAAAATAAAGACCTTTCATTGATGCATGCAATGATCCCATTGGGATCATGTACGATGAAACTCAATGCGGCATCGGAAATGTTTCCGGTCAGTTTTCCTGAGTTTTCAACGCTGCATCCTTTCGTTCCAGCTGATCAAGCTGCTGGGTATCACCGGATTTTTGACGAATTGTCTTCGTACCTGATTGATATCACAGGCATGAAAGCATGTTCACTTCAACCAAACTCAGGTGCACAAGGTGAGCTTGCTGGTCTGCTGACCATCAGAGCTTATCACATCGCTAATGGACATCTCAATAGGAATATTGTTTTGATTCCAGCTTCCGCACATGGGACCAATCCTGCTAGTGCTGTAATGGCTGGTATGGAAGTGGTGGTTACAAAATGTGATGACCGTGGTAATATCGATATGGCAGACATGAAGCTTCATGCTGAAAAACATAAAGATCAACTTGCCGGTGTCATGGTTACTTATCCATCAACATATGGTGTGTTTGAAACCACAATCAAAGAATTGTGTGATATCATACACGTTAATGGTGGACTAGTCTACATGGATGGTGCTAATATGAATGCACAGGTTGGATTGACAAGTCCAGGCTCTATTGGTGCCGATGTATGTCACCTCAATTTGCATAAAACATTTTCCATTCCTCATGGCGGTGGCGGACCAGGTATGGGCCCTATCTGTGTGAATGAAAAACTCGCTCCTTATTTGCCTGGACATCCATTGGCAAATGTTGGAGGTAATAAATCAATAGATGCAGTAAACAGTGCTCCATGGGGTAGCGCTTCTATCCTGCTGATCTCTTACGGTTATATCCGTATGCTGGGAGCTTCAGGTGTACTTGCATCAACAGTACATGCCATCCTTGGTTCCAATTACATTAAATCAAGATTGGAGAGCCATTATGATATTTTGTACACAGGAGATGCGGGACGTACTGCACATGAATTGATTATTGATCTTCGACCATTTAAGCATGCCGGCATTTCCGCTGAAGATGTTGCAAAACGTTTGATCGATTACGGATTCCATGCGCCTACCTTGTCATTCCCTGTGCCAGGAACGATTATGATCGAACCAACAGAAAGTGAATCTAAAGCGG
>Ga0157380_10003498_pt1 | contig 10787 bp, 12 predicted proteins | sample S35metaG_FD_119757 | JGI IMG/M metagenome (GOLD analysis project Ga0157380, IMG submission 119757) | Switchgrass rhizosphere microbial communities from Kellogg Biological Station, Michigan, USA - S3-5 metaG | ecosystem: Host-associated > Plants > Roots > Rhizosphere > Soil | place: USA...
AGCTCGGCCACGTTCAAGCCGAACTTCGAGTTCGTGCCCGACGACTCGGCCCAGCGGCCGGCGCCGCGCGTCGCGAGGCGCACGCGCACCCCGAGCTGCGACATGTAACCCGTCGAGAACGCGAGGCCCTTGACGTCGGTGAACTCCGAGTACTTCTCCATGACGGGCACGATGTTCTGGCCGAGCTTCTGGCCCGCGATCATCAAGGACAGCATCGTCCGGTCCTTCACGCCGTTGCAGACCAGCAGCGTCTCGCCGTCGATGTGCGGCAGGCACGCGATCAGCTCGGCCTTCGAGCCGCATTCGAGGCCCATGCCGTACGGCCGGCCCGCGTCCAGCAACTCGTCGACGACCTCGTGGAGTTGGTTGACCTTGATCGGGTAGATGCCGCGATACACGTTGCCGTAGTTCGACTCCGCGATCGCGCTGCGGAACGCCTCGTTGACGCGCCGAACTTGCGCGCGCAGCACGTCCTGGAAGCGCAACAGCACGGGGAATTGCACGCCGCGGCGGCGCAACTCGTTGACGACGTCGACGACGTCTATCGTGGTGGCCTGCTCGTCGAGCGCGCGCACGGCCATGTGGCCTTTCTCGTTCACGAAGAAGAACGGGTCGCCCCAGCTCGGAATCCGATACAGCTCGGCCGCGTCCGACGGTTGCCATTCGGCCGGTACGAGTTTGGTCTTGGGCTGGGTGGACATCTCGTTATTCTCCAAGCACGTGAGCGAACATCAGCGGGACGACGATCGTGGCGTCGGACTCGATGATGAACTTCGGGGTCGAAGCGGACAGCTTGCCCCAGGTGATCTTTTCGTTCGGCACGGCGCCCGAGTACGAGCCGTAGCTCGTGGTCGAGTCGCTGATCTGACAGAAATAGCCCCAGCGCGGCGTGTCGGGGAGCTGCAGGTCTTGCTGCAGCATCGGCACAACGCAGATGGGAAAATCGCCGGCGATACCGCCGCCGATCTGGAAGAAGCCGATCGAGCCCTTGCGGCACGTCGTCTGATACCAGTCGGCAAGCACCATCATGTATTCGATGCCGGTGCGGACGGTATGAACGTTGTTGATGTCGCCCGCGATGCAGTGTCCCGCGAAGATGTTGCCGAGCGTCGAGTCCTCCCAGCCAGGCACGAACATCGGCAGGTCGCGTTCGGCCGCGGCCAGCAGCCAGCTGTCCTTCGCATCGATTTGATAGTGCTCCTCGAGCACGCCCGACCGCAGGATCTTGTACATGAACTCGTGCGGGAAAAAAGCCTGGCCCGCCTTGTCCGCTCGCTGCCACTCGTCGAGGACGGCGCCTTCGATGCGGCGAATCGCCTCGTACTCCGGAATGCACGTGTCGGTGACGCGGTTCAAGTGCTGATCGAGCAGCTCTTCTTCCTGCTCGGGCGAGAGGTACCGATAGTTGGGAATACGGACATAGTGGTCGTGCGCGACGAGGTTGAAGACGTCCTCCTCGAGATTCGCGCCCGTGCAGCAGATCGCATGGACCTTGCCGCGGCGGATCATCTCGGCGAGCGACAGGCCGAGCTCAGCCGTGCTCATGGCGCCCGCGAGCGTCACGAGCATCTGCCCGCCCGCGTCGAGATGACTCACATAGGCATCCGCCGCGTCGACGAGCGCCGCGCCGTTGAAATGCCGATAGTGATGGCGGATGAAATCCGAGATTGCGCCCATCGCGATACCTTTAGGCGGCTAGGCGCCCGTGGAAAGCGTGAAGAGTAGGAAATCGAGCCGCGGGCCACAACCCCGGCGGGACGCGGCAGCGTTCATGAGGCAGGCGCCGGCGCAGCCGGCACCTGCTGCGTGAGGCAATGCAGCGCGCCCAACCCGGCGATCAGGACGCGGCAGTCGATGGGCACGACACGTTTGCCGGGAAAGCAATCGCGCAGTATTCCGCACGCCGCATCGTCGGCAGGGCAGCCGAAAACGGGCACTAGCACGGCGTCGTTCGCCACGTAGAAGTTGGCGTAGCTCGCCGGCAGCCGCTGGTCCTCGAGGTACTGCGGCACCGGCATCGGCAGCTCGACGACGTCGAGCGGTCGACCGGCGACGGCGAGCGTCTCGAGCAAGCGCCGATTCGCAGCGAGCGGCGCATGGTTCGGATCGGCGCGGTTCGCCTCGACGACGGTCACGACCTTGCCGGGCGCCGCGAACCGCGTGAGGTCGTCGATGTGGCCATCGGTGTCGTCACCCTCGATCCCCTCGCCGAGCCACAGGATCTCTGTGACTCCGAACGAATCGCGCAGGAGCGCTTCGACGTCGGCGCGCGTCAACGACGGGTTGCGGTTCGGATTCAGCAGGCACTGCTCAGTCGTCAGCAGCGCGCCCTCGCCGTTGACCTCGATCGAGCCGCCCTCGAGCACGACGCCCGGCTTCGCGTAGCGCGGCACTCCGAGCGCTTCGGCCATCTGCCGGCCGATCTGCCGGTCGAGATCGAACGGCGGGTACTTCCCGCCCCAGGCGTTGTAGTCGAAGTCGACGGCGAGCCGCGGTGCGTCGAGCGTCGGTCGTGTCACGAAAATCGCGCCGTGATCGCGCGCCCACGCGTCGTTGGTCGGGAAGCGATAGAACCGCAGGCGCTCGGGAGAAACGGCAGCCGCGAGCAGCTTGCGGACGTGCCGCTCGTGGTCGGCACCGAGCACGTTGATGTAAACGGGCTCGCACTCGGCGAGCACCCGGACGAATGCGACCATCGCGGGCTCGACGCCCGCGAACACGCCGGGCCAGCTATCGCGGTTGTGCGGCCACGACAGCCAGGTCGCTTCGTGCAGCGCCCATTCGGCGGGCTGGCGGTAGCCTAAGGCTGACGGTGTAGTGGCGTGGTCAGCGGACAAAGCGTCTCCCGTAACGACAGCGAAACCAGGCGCGGCCGGGTTGGCCCCGGCGAAGCGGGCGCGCATCATACCCGCTCATCACCCGAATCGATACACCTGCGCTCAGCGGACACGGTTATCATGGCGCGATGATGAAAGCGACTCGCACTCGCGCTCGGCGCGCTACGTTCACGTTCGCGGCCTGGTTGGCGGCCGCTACCCTTTATTTCGGCACAGTGGCGCCGTCTGCCGCGCAGACGCTCACGACCGGCACGCTGCTCGTTGCATCGCCCGAGCTAGGCGATCCGAACTTCGCTCGCAGCGTGATCCTCGTGTTACGACACGATGACGAGGGCACGATCGGCGTGGTGCTGAACCGGCCGACGAACCTCGTGCCGGCGACGATCTTTCCCGAGCTTGGCGCCAGCATCGGCAGCTACCAGGGGCATCTCTTTCGCGGTGGACCGATCGCGGCGACGCGGTTGCTGTACATCGTCCGCGGGCTCGCGGCCGCGACCGTGTCCGGTCCCGAGGTGCTCGACAAGGTGTTCTTGAGCATCGACGACGAGTCGCTGCCCGACATGGTCCGGCTCGCCGACGGTACCAACGACCTGCGCCTCTACGCGGGACACGCGGCGTGGGCACCCGGACAACTGCAAATGGAGATCAATGCCGGCGGTTGGCAATTGCTGCCTGGCTCGCCGGAGCTCGTGTTCGATGCCGATCCCGGCGGTCTCTGGGCAGAGCTCGAAGGCCGCGGGGCGAACGGCGTCAACGTCGTTGCCGCGCTAGGCGACTGATGTTCGGGCGACTGACGCTCGTGCGCCGCGAGCTTAGGCGTTGACGGCGCCGCGCGCCTTGGGGATCTTGGCAAGATCCGCGTTCAGATAGACGACTGCCGCGTCGCCGCGCTTCGCGATTGCGACCGCCTTGTCGAGCGCCGCTTCCGCGTCGAGCTCCATGTCGGGGATGAGCTCTTTGATGACGTAGTCACCGGTTCCCGGGCGGACCATGTACAGCGTCGCTCGAGTACGGGTTTGCTTGCCTTCGGTGACCCGCCACAGCCGTAGGAACAGCGTGGCGCTCGTGAGCGGCGCCGTAGGCGTGCCCTGGATCACCTGCACGCCGTCCTTCACCGCCTTCGAACCCTGTTGGGACATGAGCGACTAGGCCGACCACCTTGGTGGCGGTAGTGTCCGCGCGGCGTAGACCCGCCGCTGTGACGGAGGTATCAAAGCCGCGTCGCGCCGCGGCGACAGCTTGCTGTCAGCGCGCCGAGCGCACGCGGTAGTTGCCGCGCTGCGGGTCGAGCTCGAGGTTGATCGCGCCTTCCTTCGCCGCGTCCTCGAGCAGCTCTGCGAACGTCCGATAGCCGTAGTAGCTTTCGTTGAATCCGGGATACACGCGCTTCACGGTCTGCTTCACCAGCGAGCCCCAGACCGGGTCGTAATCCGTCTCGAGCGAGGTCACCGTCGCGACGAGCCGGTCGAACGCCTCATGTTTGCGTTTGTCGGTGTCGGTCTCGGCGGGCTCGGCGTCGCTCCCGGTTCCCGTCTCGGTGGTCGTCTTCCTCGGCCTGCGGCGCGTTTGCGTGCGCTTCTGCACCCGGATCAGATCGTCGTAGAAGATGAACTCATCGCAGTTGTTCGCCAAGAGATCCGAGGTCGAGCTGCGCACGCCGCAGCCGACGACGCGCTTGTCGTTCTCTTTGAGCTTCGAGACGAGCGGCGAGAAGTCGCTGTCGCCGGTTACCAGGACGAAGGTGTCGATGTGCGATTTCGAATAGCAAAGATCGATCGCGTCCACGACCATGCGGATGTCCGCGCTGTTCTTGCCGGAGACATTCGACCGCGGGATGTCGACCATCTCGAAGCCTTGCAGATGGAATTCGCGCATGAAGTTCTGGAACCGCGTCCAGTCGCAGTACGCGCGCTTGAATACGATTCTGCCGCGCTCGAGGATGCGCTTCAGCACGAGCTCGATCTCGAAGCGGCCCTTCTTGTCCTGCTCGACGCCGAGCGCGAGATTCTCGAAGTCGACGAACACGGCCGTAATGAGCTCAGTGCGTAAAGAAGGATCGGCGGACATGAAGATTCCTGTGTTAGTGGAGGGTGCGCGGCCGCGCACGATGGGGCTCTGCTCACATAGTGAGCGTTTACGCCCGAGCGAAGCAAGCTAGCCGCGCTCGACGGCCGCCACGAGTGTTGCGCCGAGAGCCTCGATGAGCGCGCGCCAACCGTCACGCCCGACGTGCTTTTGGTTCACCTCGAGCTCGATGCCGACGTAACCGCGAGCAGCGTAGCGACGGCGCAGATGGGTCACGAGCGCGTCCGAGACACCGCGATAGGGATAGTTGCGGCGCAGCGTCAACGCCGGCGCTTCGGCACGCAGCGCAGAAACCCAAGCCTCCACGAGCTGCACCTCGCCGCGGCGGTTGGGATCGTACAGAAAGCCGACGTCGCAATTGCGCACTTCGCCGCGCAGCACGGGCGTGAAGCTGTGCGCGGACACGTGCAGCACGGGCTCGCGGGCGCGGATGGCGCCCGCAACGGCTTCCTCGACGGCATTGCGGTACGGCCAGTAATGCGCCGCGAGCGCCTTTGCCCGCTGCGCGGGCGAAAGCGACCGCGTGTACGCGGAGAACACGTTCTTGTTGCCCGGCGAGCGGTTCAAGTCGACGACGAGCCGTGTCGTCGTCGCCGTGAACGGCGTGACGCCGAGCCGGCGACCGAAGTGGCGCGCGACCTCGAGCGCGCCGAGGTCGAGCCCGCGATGCGTAGCAAGCACAGTGCCGGCTGCGGCGAACAGCGGTGCGTACTCCTTCGGCACACGGTTGCCACCGTGCTCGCAGCTCACGAGGAGCCGCCGGCGGCGCGGACGGCCTCTCATCTACGGCGGCGCAGATCCCGACAGGAACACCTTGCGCCCATCAGCCAACGTGATGTCGCGGCCGCTCATCCGGTTCGAACCGTCGCGCGCGCGGTACCCGTCGACGGCGATCGCCGTGCCAACGGGCAGCGTGCTGTCGTTGATGCCTTTGCGAAATAGCGTATTCGGCGTGCCGCCCTCGACTTCCCACGCGCTCTTCGAGCCGTCGTCGTTCGTAACTTCGATATGAATCCAGGAGTGCGGGTTGATGAACTCCACCTTCGTCACGGCGCCCTTCAACGAAATCGGCTGATTCGCGTCGAACTCGGACGCGAACGAGTGGTGCGCCCGTACGGTCGCCGGCTGGGCCGCAATCGCGAACGAAAGAACCAACAAAGCCTTTTTCATTTTGCGGCCTCCCCTGCCTGCCGTTCCGCTGCACGCGCGCCGCCGAGAATCCCGTACATGGACTTGTTGCCCTCGTGGCATGCGTACTCGTACATCAGCTCGTCGGCAACGCGTGACGACGTGATCTGCACGGTCCACGCCTGCGTGAACGCATCGGGATCGTCAACCGTGAACTCGTAGAGCAACACGTCGTCGGCGACACGGGTGAATCGCTCGGTCAGGTGCATGTTCTCGCTCGAGCCGCGAAACGGCGTGTCGGCGCGCCGGTTCCGCGTCTCGACGACCAACGTATCGCCGTCCCAGCGGCCGCGCGAGCTGCCACGCCACTGACGGATCTCGTCCGGGGGAAACGGCCGCCCGTCGAGCGGAATGATCCGCGTCTCGTGGACCATCTCGTTGACGATCAATACGTAGTCTTCGGTTTGCACGAGCTGGTAGTGGTTGTTGTAGCTGCCCGGCAGCATCGGGGGACCCGCCGTCGCGTAGTAGATGCAGCGCGTCGAGAGACCTTGCGTCTCGGGACCATCGGCGGACGGACGCGGCTGCGCCGCGAGTCGTTGTTTCGCCGCTTCCGTCAGCTCGGGAATTCGGCCGTTCGGCGGGTCCACGATCAGCGACGTGCGCAGCGTACGCACCCCGGCAGTGCCGGAGTCCCACCAGAAGTCGTTGTACGCGAGCAGGATGTCGGCCTCCGCGTCGTCCGGCCGCGAGTCCCGATTCACAGCTTCGACACGCTTGGCTTGGTACTCGCGCGCTTCCTCTTCCGTGAGAAACGCTTTGTCCGCGAGATCGGCGGGCCGCTCGAGAGGCGTCACGAGGGCGTTCGACCACAAGCCCTGTAGGTCCGGCTTACCGGTCGGCAGCCGGGGCGGCGAGTAGTCGGAATCGAACGCGGCGGGCGCCTGCCCGGCGACGAGCCCGGCAAAAAGTACCCCGCAGCACAGGCCCACTAACGGTACGGCAATCGATCTCATGGCAGCTCTCCGAGCCTGTCGTTTCGACGAATGGCCATTCGCACTGACCTCACTCCGCGGGCGCACGCTCGCCCTCCCGGCCCTTGCGCAAATGACCGTAGAGAATCTCCTCGGCGAAGGGGACGCACTTGAACTCCAGCAGCTCGGCATTCGTTTCGAGCCGACGATAGAGCGGGAAACTGATCGTCCAAGGCCGCGAGAACACCTGCGGGTCTTCGAGCGTCGCCTCATACTTGAGATGATTCGGCCCCATTAACGTGTAGCGCTCTTCGACGCGCAGCTCTGCGCTGTGGAAATTGCCCGCACGATCGAGCCACGTCTCGGGCTTCTGGTTCGTGACCTCCACCACGAGCGTGTCACCGTCCCAACGGCCGACCGACCACCCCATCCAGAACGACGTCGGCGCCGGCCCGGGATCCTGCATGTGGATCTCGCGCACGGCGTTGGCGAACTGATAGGCGATCATCACGTTGTCGCCGCTCTGAAAGATCTGGAACGGCTGCGGCATGTAGGTGGCCCGCGGCACACCCGGCATGAAGCACTTGCGCTCGGGGTCGAGCTCGAAGCGATTGGCGAAGTTTTGCCGTTGCTGCTCGAGGGCCGCCGGCAGATACGGGATCTCTCCGCCTTCGACTACGCCTAAGTGCGGCGGCTCGGCGCCGCTCGCGCCGAGAACGTCGAGCGGGGCTGGACGAGCGTCATGAGGGCGAATGTCCCAGTTGGCCGGGACGAGCGCTTGCCAGATGCCGTTGAGATCCGGTTTGCCGTCGGGCGTGCGTTGCATTCCGGCAGTCGCGCCATCGCTCTGCGAAACCGGCGGCGCCGTCGGCACACACGCGGCCAACGCGATCAGCGCCGCGAGCGCGAGCCCTCGTTCCTTCATCTGGCGGGCCGCTGGACGGCGGGATTCACATACCCGGCCGGCAGCACGCGATCCGGATCGGGTCGGATGCTCAGGTACCGCACCTGATCCGGTATCTCGACCCAGCCATGCAGCACGCCTGCTGGGATCACGACGACGTCGCCCGCCGACACGGTGCGCCGCTCGCCGCCCATGAATGTGGCACGCAGGCTCGGACCGACCGCCACCTTCACGACCTCGGAGTCGGCTGCGAGTGGTACCGGACCATCGATCTCCGTGCCCGTGATCAACACGCCGGAGCCCGACAAGACGTAGTAGACCTCGGTGACCTGCGCGTGCGAGATGCCGGCGACGGGCTCTCCGGCCGCCGTCTTTCTCGCCCCCTGCGTCAAGACGCCGACACCGACGTTGAGCTTGCCGACGTCGACTACCTTGATCTGACGATCCGCACCGCCCTCGGGAGCAGCTACGACGGCGTCGATGTCGGCTTTGAATACGTCGACAGCGGCCGGTGGTTTTTGGCCCCAGCACAACGCCGGCAAGGCAACGAGCACGGCGCTACCGAGACGTGAAGACATACGCTTGATCGCACTCATGGCTGCACCCTCACCCATTTCTGCAGACAACCGCCGGACGGGCTCGCGTCGCAGCGCCCCGTGAGCCCGGCGAAAATGTTGCCGAGCTCGTCGCCGGCCAACCCTTCGGGCCGCGTGCCCGGTACGAACTGACGCAACGAGCCGTCGACCGCGCTGCCGATCCGAATGCCGGTTTGCCAGCCCGGGTTGCGCAGCATGCGCCCTCCGCCCTCCGGCGCTTGGGGCGGGCCGTCGATGTAGTTCGTGGATTCCGAGTCTGCCACGATCAACGTGTCGTCCCTGAGGATCGCCACGCCGCTCGGGCGGCCGAAATGCCGCCACTCGTCGACGAACTCGAAGTTCTCGTCGAGCACCTGCACACGGTTGTTCGAGCGATCGGCGACGAACAGCCGGCCGCGGGAGTCGAACGCCAGCGCGTGCGGTCCCATGAACTGACCCGGGCCGGCGCCGAGACTGCCGACGGCGCGCACGAAAGTGCCGTCCGGCTTCAGCCGCACGATTCGATCGCCGTCCTGCTGCGCGCTCGTCGGGCGCGGCCAGTGGCCGTCGGCGACGATGATGTCGCCGTTCGCTGCGACGACGCACGCGGTCGGACCGATGAACGTGTCGGTGCCGGCACGCGAGACGCCCGCTGATCCTAAGCTGAACAGCAACTCGCCGTCCTGCGTGAGCTTGTGCAGCTGAAAGCCGCGGCCCTTCGTCGCCGGATCCTCGGCGAACGGCCCGCTGTCGCCGACCCAGAGATTGCCGTCGTGATCCATGCAGAAGCCGTGTGCCTGCACGAGCAGCCCGCGGCCGAAGCTTTTCGTGATCGTGCCCGACGCGTCGATGTAATTGATCGGCGGCTCCGAGCGAAACATCATCCAGGCGCCGCCCGTGTTATCGGGGATGATGCCGATCGCTGCGCCCCACGTCATACCGTCGCGCAGCGTCGGCCAACGCTCGACGATGCGATACGGATTGCTCATCGTCGACGTCGTGCGCCGAGCCACCTGCTCGAGTGGCGTGGGTGGCGCATCGGCGCCGACCTGCGCCTCGACGGCGGCACCCAGCACGAGACCGACCGCCGCCGCGAGCGCGACCGACCAGACCAGCGCGTAACGCACGCCCTTCCCGCTCATGCTCACAGCACCGGCAAGCCGAGCAGGCGAGCCGGATTGGACTTGAACATCAAGTCGAGCTCGGCCTCGGTGAAACCGTTCTTGCGCAGTATCTGCGCCGCCTCGGCGAGGCCCGCCGTGTGCGAGACGCTGGGACCGTCGTGGCCTTCATCGCCGCGTCCTTGGCCCTTGTCGCTCGACGCGATGCAGTGTTCGGGTCCGATCTCGCGGATGGCTTCGACGTACTCCTTGATCGTTGCCTCTTGCCGCGTGAATGCCGTGACGAACTCGAGGTAGGCGCCCATCTCGACGGCTTCCTTCATCTGCTCGATGTTCATGCCGACGGATTCGAGCAGCGGGTGCGTCACGATGACGGGCAGACCGAGCCCGCGCGCTTCACGCACCATGAGCAGCACCTCGTCCGGCGCGTTGTGGCCGGTCGCGAGCACCATGGTGCCGTTGCTGGTGCGCGTCTTGCCGTTGACGTCGGCGACGGCTGCGATCAGAGCCTTGGCCTCGGGCACGAGCTGACCGTTCTTCGCTACCGTGATGAACGGGCGGTCGTTACCGTTGTGCTCGACGTAGTGCTTGGCATCCCACGTCGGCATCCAAACGATACGTCCCCAACCGCCCTTCACGTCCGCCATCTGTCGGACGGCGGCCGGGTTCAGCCCGCCGGTGGCGAAGTTCGTGCCGATGCCGCCGAACACCTCGAGCTCCGGATGAAGCTGGCGCACCAGATAGGCATCGTCCGCGGATTGATCGTAGTGCATCTTGATGACGAACCCGCGCATGCCGGCTTCCTTGGCGAGATTCGCCAACTCGAGCGAGTCGAGCGCTCGACCGTTGTGCCCCGGTCCGTAGCCGTCGGGATCCACGTGCGAGTGGATATCGATGGCGCCGCGCAGCGCCGGGTCATTGACGGGCTGCGCTTGCGCCGCCGGCCCGAGCAAGCATGCTAGGCCTAAGACGGCGAATAGCCCCAAACGCGATTGGCAGTCGATCATGATCTATCTCCGCGGTACGAACCGGGCACTCAATTGCGATGCTCGGGGAAACGAATGTTGAGCCAGGTAGTGGAGCGAGTCTCTTTCATGCCGTGGTAGATACCGGCCGGGATGAAGATGACGTCGCCGACTTTGACCGGACGCTCGATTCCGCCG
>Ga0157380_10003499_pt1 | contig 10787 bp, 9 predicted proteins | sample S35metaG_FD_119757 | JGI IMG/M metagenome (GOLD analysis project Ga0157380, IMG submission 119757) | Switchgrass rhizosphere microbial communities from Kellogg Biological Station, Michigan, USA - S3-5 metaG | ecosystem: Host-associated > Plants > Roots > Rhizosphere > Soil | place: USA: Michigan...
AACTAGGTAGGTGCCGGGTACCTGTAGATTTTCGTACGTTAATGATGATTGATAGTTTGGAAATGACGGATATGGATCGTGAATTAATCGGCCGCCATTGTATGGATGCTGACGAAAACCAGATTGTTATTACCCACGGCACAGACACGATGGCCGAGACTGCACGCATATTAGAAGACATAGTAAAAAACAAAACAGTTGTAATAACTGGTGCTATGATTCCCTATAAATTCGGAAGTTCGGATGGCTTATTCAATCTTGGCAGTGCAATGGCTTTTGCACAAACCTTAAAGCCTGGAGTGTATGTTGCCATGAATGGCCGCTGTTTTCATGCCGCTAACGTACGTAAGAATAAACAGACTGGAGAGTTTGAGGAGTTAACTTAAACCTGGTTATAGTTCACCTGGCAAGTCTCACAAAAAAAACTTCTGCGATTAGTTTTTCCTAAATATTTTTTCATGATCGGCGATCCATCGCGGCTGCAGGTTTTTTTGGTATGAGCAAGCCAGTGTTTTCTCAACGTGTATTCTTTCTTCCACTCCAGGAAATCAAAACTATAGTTACGGGCTTCTTTTATTAATTCGTTTAATTTTTTTGGAGGAAGATTGCCCAGCAAAGTTTCAGGGTGAACTTTTATACGATACAACACTTCGTTTTTAATGATATTACCGACCCCTGCAAAAATATTTTGATCAAGCAATGCATCACAAACAAGCGTGTCTGGCTTCCCGTTTAATTTCTTTTTAGCCGCTTTAGCATCCCAATTGTCATTCATTACGTCTACAGTAAAATCATATACTTCATCCAGTGGTTCAGTAATAAACTTAACAGAGCAACTATAAAAATTAATTTCACCTTTTGAAAACTTCAATCCCAGTCTTATAGGTGTGTGTTTTTTTCCATTGACGGAATATTTACCAAACAAAAGAAAATGAATAAGAAGAGTGACGCCTTTAAAACAAATAAGAAAATGCTTGCCCCAGGTTTTAAAATCAAGAATTTTTTGTCCTTCTAATTGCTTAATATTTTCTTTTGAATTGCCATTGACCTCAATTATTTTTTTCCCCTTGAAAGAAGCGACTTCTTCTTTTAATATAACCAGCGAAGGACCCTCGGGCATAATACAGTTTCCCCTATTGCTTTCAAAACCTACGCCATATTATATTAAGATTGTAAAGGTTCAAAACTGTCACATTCCCGGTAAGCATTAATAAGGGCCAGTTCTCCTTCTTTGCCAGGTTTTGCATTACCATGTTCCATTCCCAAAACACCTTTGTAGCCTTTGCTATGGATATGCCTGAAAATATTTTTATAGTTCATCTCGCCAGTAGTGGGTTCTTTTCTACCGGGGTTATCACCAATCTGCAGGTAAGCAATTTCATCCCATGTTCTATTGATATTATTGATGATGTCGCCTTCGTTGCGTTGCATGTGGTACATATCAAACAATATTTTACAGGAGGGATTATTAACTGCCTTGCAGACCATAAAGGTTTGGGAAGAATGGCGCAGGTATAAATCAGGCGTATCACTTAAAGGCTCAAGTACCATAATTAATCCATGCGGTTCTAAAATAGCAGCACCTTTTCGCAAAGAGTCTATAATATTCGCAGTCTGTAAATCCACTGGAAGGCTCCGGTCAAAAAAGCCAGGCACAACAGTCATCCATTTTGCATTACAACGTTTGGCCACATTTACAGCTTCTTTACAGGTTTTTAAAAAAACATCTTTAAACTCCTGCTTGCCGGTTGCCAGCGAAGTTTTCCAGTTCTCGCCTCCGTCAATTACAAATACTCCCATCTGCATTCCCAAAGAGGCCAATGTTTTTCCAATTTTCTCCTGTAGCTCTATTGGTCGTTTCATCATGCCATTGTCTTCTATGGAACGGAAACCCATGGAATGACCAAATTTTATCTGCTCAATAAAATCATCGCCGGCACTGTTTTTAAACATGCCGTCATGAAAACCATAGTCTAGTTTAAATGGTTTGTTGTCAAAAGAGCTATCCCAGGTTTTATTTTGGGTTGCTAATAATGAAGAAGAAACTAAAGAGGCGGCTCCTGCAGCGAATCCCTGTTTCAAAAAATTTCTACGTTGCATAATTAAATCGTTAGTAACTAAATTTACCAGACTTTATCAATACAGCTGTCATTGCGTATCGTTTTTTTATTTTTTTCCCTTCTTATTTTTAATTTTTTATCCGCCCAGGAAAAACGATACACATTTACACGACAAAAAATGGGTTCACCTTTTCACGTAATTTTTTTTTCTAAAGATTCAATTCAAGCCAATGAGGCAGCAGGAGGTTCTTTTCTTTTGGTAGATTCATTGAACAAAATTTTTAGCGATTACCTGTCGGACAGTGAACTTAATCTTCTGTGTGCTACTGCAGGAATGGATTCTTTTGCCTTTGTATCACCTCCTTTATTTGAAATTTTTTTATTGGCTGATGAAGCATGGAAACTATCCCAGGGAAGATTTGATATCACTGTCGGACCTTTAAGCAGAGTATGGAGACGCGCAAGGAGAGAAAAAATATTCCCTCATCCTGATACCATTTTTCAAGCAAAACAAAAAGTTGGATGGAATAACGTCATCATCGATAAGGAGAACCAACGAGTAAAACTTTTGCAAAAAAAAATGCAGCTTGATCTAGGTGGGATTGCAGCTGGTTATATAGCACAAAAAGTAGCTGATTTTCTCAAAACGCAAAATATTACCTCAGCCCTGGTTGATGCAAGTGGAGACATCGTTTGCATTAATGCCCCGCCAGGTAAAAAAGGATGGACCATTGGTATTAATCAACCAGGTGAAGCCAACAGGCTATTGGAAAAATATCTTGAATTAGAAAATTGTTCGGTATCTACCTCTGGTGATGTGTTTCAATACATAGAGCACAACGGCAAGAAATATTCCCACATTATAGATCCGAAAACCGGGTATGGCAGCCACTTTCAAAGGAACGTAACTATTATAACTAAAGACGGCACGGCGGCAGATTGGTTAGCTACGGCGTTTAGCCTCCTTCCGCTAAATAAAATAAGAAGAATAGCAAAAAAAATGAAAGCAGAATATCTGGTCACACAACACAAAAAAAATAAAATTAAGGAGTATAACTCCCGAGGTTTTGGAAACTATTGGCAAAAAACAAATTGACAATCCTTAATTTTAAAACCCATCAAATGTTGCCATGTGAAGTATTGCTTTCTTGCCGTAATGTTATTGATTACAATTCTAACCAACGCTCAGACTGATACCTTGTTTAAAGCTTATACTCAAGCTGTTCCTGCCACCAATGTTCAATTCAAAATGGTGCCCATTCCCGCAGGAACATTTTTAATGGGTTCGCCGGATGGAGATAAGAATGCGGAAAAAGATGAGTTACCTCAGCGCAGTTTTTCTATTTCTGCTTTTTGGATGGGGGCCTACGAAGTCACCCACGACGAATTCAATTTATTTTTCCAGGATGAAACCTTTGCGGAAAACTCGAAAGTAGATGCAGTAACCAGGCCTACGCCCCAATATATCGATCTGTCGTGGGGCATGGGTACCGAAGGAGGCTATCCCGCCAATAGCATGCAACAATTCACAGCTTTAATGTATTGCCATTGGTTGTATAAAAAAACGGGCATTTTCTTTCGGTTGCCTACAGAAGCAGAGTGGGAGTATGCCTGCCGTGCGGGAACAAATACGACTTATTATTTTGGTGATAACGCCAATGATTTACCTGGCCATGCGTGGTATAAGAACAATAGCAAGAGCGTCTACCATAAAGTGGGATCGCTAAAGCCTAACCCGTGGGGTTTATATGATATACTCGGCAATGTAGCCGAATGGACACTAGACCAATATGATGAAGGCTATTTTACCAAATTAACCGCCGGTGCAGCAGATCCCGTTTTAGCACCCACTGCTACTCATCCAAAAACAGTAAGAGGCGGATCGTTTGAGGATGAAGCAAAAGACTTAAGAGCTGCCAACAGAAAGTCATGGGAAGCCTCCTGGAATCAGCGGGATCCGCAGATCCCAAAAAGCCGGTGGTGGTTAACGGATGCATCTTTTGTTGGCTTCCGTGTAGTGAGACCTTTAAAGCAGCCTAGTGCAGGTGAGGCAGAAGCATTTTTTAAATTACATTTACGACAATAATTTCCTCATCAATTAATTTCCTCAATATGGAATCAAACAAATCACGCAGAGAGTTTGTAAAACAAAGCAGCTTAATTGCCGGCGGTTTATTTGCAACAAAGTTTGCGGGTGCCAATTTTTTTTCAGGTGCAGATGATGTCATCAAAATAGCATTGGTTGGCTGTGGCGGCCGGGGCACAGGCGCTATTACACAAGCTCTATCTACCAAGCAAAATTTAAAACTGGTTGCAATGGCCGATGCCTTTCGCGACCGACTTGACGATTGCTATAAAGCACTGACGTCAGGGGATGAATCAGCGAATGTGAAAGGCAAAGTAGATGTTCCTGAAGATCGCAAGTTCACAGGGTTTGACGGATACCTGAAAGCCATTGCGCTTGCCGATGTTGTAATCCTCGCGACACCTCCGGGTTTTCGTCCCATTCATTTTGAGGAGGCCATAAAACAGAATAAACACGTATTCATGGAAAAACCTGTGGCAACAGATCCTGCAGGTATACAAAAAGTACTGGCTGCTGCAGCTATTGCGAAACAAAAGAAGTTAAACGTGGTAGTGGGTCTTCAACGCCATTATCAAAATTCTTACAAAGAATTGTACAAGCGCAAAGACATGATTGGTGATATCACTTCAGCCCAGGCATGGTGGAATAATGATGGCGTGTGGGTAAAAAAACGTCAACCCAATATGACGGAGATGGAATACCAAATGCGTAACTGGTATTATTTCAACTGGCTTTGCGGCGATCATATTACCGAACAGCACATTCATAATATAGATGTTGTTAACTGGTTTAAAGGTGGCTATCCTGTAAAGGCCCAAGGTATGGGTGGCAGAGAAGTACGTAAAGGAAAAGACTACGGAGAAATTTTTGATCATCATTATGTGGAGTTTGAATATGCCGATGGCTCAATATTAAATAGCCAATGCAGGCATCAACCAAAAACTATGAGCCGTGTGGATGAATTATTAGTAGGAACAAAAGGAAAAATACAGGCTGGCGCAGCCAATATCATTGATCATAAAGGCAAGGTTTTATACCAGTTTGATAAGAAAACAGAAAACAATGCATACCAAACCGAACATGATGAATTGTTTGCTGCTATAGCCAAAGGTGAATACAAATTTGCCGATGCTGAAAACGGAGCTCATAGTACTATGACTTCCATTTTAGGTCGCATGGCTACTTACAGCGGCCAAATTATAGCATGGGATAAAGCCATTAATTCGGGCATTAGTCTTCAGCCAAAAGTTTATGATTGGAAGGCAGCACCTCCTGTAGTTCCGGACGACCATGGATTATATGCTGTAGCCACTCCTGGCGTTACAAAATATACGTTTGCGTAAATAAAGTAAAGTTTATAACAGATCATTTTCGATCTGATGTTATTCCATAATAAAAAGTCCTGCACAAGATGCAGGACTTTTTATTTTATTTTAAATTTTTAAGCTACTCGTTTTTGCCTGGTTCTTTTCTGTGATCCCTTTTTAGAAAGGAATCTTTTTAAAAACTCTACTTCGTTTTGTCTGTAAGGTTCACCATTGGTTCGATAAATATCATGGAACCAAAGTTCAGGTTCATTATCATAACTTATCTGCCAGGAATCCCATGGACAATGTGTTTGCGACTTACCTTGTACAAATCCCCAATTATAGGCGCCCACGTTATGCTTTTTCAATAACGGAAGAATGCTCTCAAATGTACTCATAAGTCCTCTTGCCATATATTCGGTACACATCATGGGTCGGCCAAATTGTTTCATATCGATTATTCTTTTTTCAAGGCTGTCTTTGTCTTCGTAGTTATGAAAAGAAATAATATCTGAATGAGAGAACATGTAATTATCTATCACGGATAAAGCATCCATATTGGTCCATTGCCACGGTGCCATGGTAATAGGCTGTACCGGGTCAACAACCCTTACCCAGTTAATTGCTTTTTTTAATAATTCCATCGAAAGTTCTGCCTTGTGCTTTGCATATTCCATGTCCTTATAGCTGGTCATATTCATATTATCAGGCTCATTAAAAAGATCCCAGATCAATACACGGTCATCATTTTTAAAATGCGAAATAATACCACTTACATAACCATGCAGCTCATCATATCGTTCAGGGTTATTTAATACTTCATAGCCAGGGCATTGAACCCACCCCGAATTGTGCACATTTAATTTTGGCTCTGGTTGTTTGCCCAATTTTGGATTAGGATCCCAAACGGAATCAAACAAAACCAACATGGCTCTGATACCATGTTTATGAGCAATTGTTAAAAATTGGTCTATGCGTTGTAAATAAGCCTCATGATTCTGTTCCCATACAAGGTGATGCAAAAACACACGAATTGTATTAAAACCAAGGTCTGCCGCCCAACCCAATTCTTTATCAATCAAGAATGGGTCAAAGGTCTCTTCCTGCCACATTTCTATTTGGTTAATAGCCGTTGCAGGAATGTAATTACAACCTACCATCCAGCCATTCTTTTCAAACCATTCATTTGCTCTTTGCTGCGACCAACGGTATGCAAGTTCCGCGTCGTGTTCCCGTAAGTGGGTTTTACTTTCGAGGGATAACATAATTTTCAAGTGTTAGGATGATTGGATTTTCCAGGTTTTTTCAATTTCTATACGACTCAAAATAAACGGAAAGTTTGAAAACTGCAACGGATAATTTGTGTTAAAAACATATTTAGTCGTTGAACAAGGTTTTTTGAGAGACGAACATAAAATGAAATTTAGGACAGAGTCATGACCCATTCATAATAGGTTCATAAGAATGCCTGGAATGCCATTTTTTTCCTCGCGTCTTATAAAAATGAAATACCCTATTAATAAACAACCACAAAAAGAAAACTTTATTGTGCTATGCAGGTTAATCTCGATGTATTTGTAAAGCCTGCTCAATTATTTTCTTAAAAGTTGTTGCGTAGTAACTTTTGACAATTCTGGCTTGGAAGGTTCCTGTCCATTACCATTATCGAGGTTTATCTCTACCCGCAATGCCTTAAGACCGCTAATCCCCTGGGTCTCCTCTAACTCCAGGTGCTCAATGTTGTCGGTCAGCAACTTCTCATTTTGTAAAAATTCTATGTACTCGGAATATTCCTGCAGCTCTTTCTGCTGGGAATAAACAACAGCAATTTTGCCTGGCTGCGTAAGCCGCTCTTCACTGTCTTTAAGATGTACTTTATCAATACGTTTTTTTATTATCTCGTACCGGATATTATAGGCGCCGTCTACATCAAATTTTCGTTCTTTTCTTCGAAAGCTTATGGATAAAGGAATAGAATGAGCCAATATCAATTGGGTAGTTTGCAAAGGCAGACTGAGCTTTTTTTCCAAGGCATTAGTGAGCCTGGCAGCTTTTGTTAACATGGTAATTTGCCAGAGCTTTAGGTTTTTCACATAGATATCATCAAATTTAAAGTGGGGCGCCAATGACTGGCCCACGTAGATATTAAACTCAATTCCATCTGTAACATACCGCTCAAAATAATGCGGAAACACCTGCTGTGCTACTTTTTGTTCCTGATCAATAAAACGATCTAATGCATCATTAATGCGGGTTATGCTTTCCTCATATTCTTTTCTGTGTCGATATATGATATTACGTTGAGGGTCCAGGTTACCGAAATACTCATCGATTATCTTTTTAAGTTCAGGTTTGGCAGAACGTAAATGTTTAAAAAGAGCATCAATTTCAATTTGTAAAAAATCATAAAGCAGTAGTTCATCATCAGATAAAAGGCTCTCTTTTGTAGAACTAACAAACTTCTCAACTTTAAACTGAATATCTTTTAAAAGAGGAAAATTGAATATGCGGGAAGTTTTGTCTAAAACATGTCCAACCATATTTAGCTGATCCAGCAGGTCAAATTGAATAGCATTATTACGCTCCACAGAAGAATTGCGTACGTCTATTGCTCCATAAAGTGGGTATACATCATCAAAGGTAATCGTCGGCATTTTAGCGGCTTCGTACACCTGTTTATTTTGCAGGTAATTAAAGGCGGCCTCGGTAAACTTCCATTCCACTGCAGGCTGAATGGCAGTAAAATGTTCCTTTATAATTTTATCAATTTGTGATTCAATATTCTCATTAGTGCGGTCTAACGCAAGAGCAAACAAAGGCATTGCAGGCTGAAGTTTGGCTAAATGTTGAAATTTCAACGTTCCCGCTTGCTTACTGATAATCTCCAGCAATCCAATAAGGTTCCCATCTTCAGACTTTAGGGGGCAAATAATAAGGCTTTTGGCCCCCAATTCGTAATAATATTTTACAAGCTCATTATTACCGCTATTATTCTCACCTAAAGTTTGAAATAACATTGGCTGATCCGAATTTTTAAACACCTGTTGACATAAAGCAATAATCTTTGATTGATTGGCCGCAGCCTTTTCGTGTTTAAATAAAAGGCTATTGGCATTGTGTGATTCTGAATGCAGAAAGACATTATTCATTATAAAGAAAGGGCTTACACCAATTTCTATATCTCTCAACCCAATGAGGGTCTGAATATGATTTTCGAGCTCCGTATATACCGTAGTGTCAGAGATAGTATTTATGTTTAACAGCGTGTTTTTAATTTCTGCAATTACCTGGTCCGATGTTACGTCTAATACATCAATTACGACGATGCCCTCAAACTGAAAATTTTCTAAGGGAAAAGCTGCTTTAAGTTCATCAATATCAAGGGATTGTTGCAGCGAAAAATTGGTTGGTAAAGTAAAATTCTTGTTGATTAGTTTGACATCTACAAACTGGGCGTTTAGGTTAAGCTCCATGTAGGTTATTAAACCTGTTTCAGGATCAGGAAACGGATGTACCGACGAAGCAACAGCAGGCACAGAAACAGAATAAAACTTACGTAGTATTATGTTATAGGCAACGCTAAGAGAAGACTTTGATATTTGAACATTAGTTTCCCTGTCTGGTAAAACAATTTCGTTATTCTCACCTTTTAAAAAGAAATCTTTAAATCGGGGCGATGAAAAAATAGTCTCAAAATGAAATGGAAAGGAAACTGCATACAACCCATCATGTTCAACAGTTGAAGGTGGAAATAAAGTAGATAGCAGGGTTTCAACTAAACTTGCATGATCGTTCAAAATAGCGACATCTTCCATAGGTTGAAGCAGGTCGGGAACGGCATCTATATCCTTTAGCAGGGCTTCATAAAGCTTTCGGGCCCCTGGCTTATCTTCCTGTGTTATTTTTTTTATGACTGTTACTAAAGGGCGAAGTGATAGTAAACTATTAATTCCGTTCTTTTTGTTATTAGATGATTTCATTTAGTAGGAGAAATTATGTCTTAAGGTATATCAATTGTCACTAGGGTCAAAGCCTTGTGCTTAGCTATAAAACAACCACCAAGCCAAAAAAGATGCTTTAAAGATTAGGTTCTTGTTAAATCTTCTCATTCTTCTAATTTACCCATCGCTTTACGTTCTTGTTTCGATTGTTTTTGAAAATAGGCGCAAACAGGTTTTAAGCCACATTCGCCACAACGGGGAGTTCGGGCAATACAGATATAACGGCCATGTAAAATAAGCCAATGATGAAAAATACCAACGACGTCCTTAGGCACATATTTTAAAAGTTGCAGTTCTGTATGCAGCGGTGTTTTTGCTTCTACAGTTAAACCTAAGCGGGCTGACACCCTAAAAACATGTGTGTCCACCGCCAGGTTAGGTTGTTTATCAATAACAGAAGTAATAACATTGGCCGTTTTCCTACCCACTCCAGGTAATTGCACTAATTCTTCCACCGTCATAGGTATTTCCCCTTTAAATTTTTGGGTTACCATTTGAGCCATACCTATCAGGTGGCGGCTTTTATTGCCTGGAAACGAAATACTTTTAATCAATTCAAAAACGTCTTCATAATGTGCTTCAGACAGGCGCCCTAAATTGGGGTATTTTTTAAAAAAGGCAGGAGTAGTAATATTGACTCGTTTGTCAGTGCACTGAGCGGAAAGAATTACAGCAACTAAAAGCTGGTAGGGGTTTTCAAAATTTAATTCTGTTTCAGCCTCAGGTCTAAATTGCTTAAAATAATCAATAACAAATTGAAACCGTTGTTTGCGGGTCATACAGGCCGCAAAGGTAAAAGGGGTTAGTTATTATTATGCGTAACAGTTTCTGATTTCCCGGCATATTTTAATATAGCCAAAACTGTTTCAATTCGGGGTGATTGGGTAAGAGAACTAAGACGTTCCATAGATGTTTTTAAAACAGCAAGCTTTTCTCTTAGCGTCCAGTCTACTTGTAATGCTTGCTCTATCGCTGCTGTCGTATTTGGCGAGGTTTCCTTATACAAATATTGAATAAGTTCCTCTGGAGAGAAATTGTGCATAATTAAGTTGGGATTGGGGTACGTTAGTCCTTGAAATATTTTCGTCCGCTTAATAAACGGTATTATTTTCTACTTATTGTAGTACCCTCTATTTTTCTGCTGGTTGAATAACAAAAAGCTCCTCGTTTTCCCGCTTCATCAGGTATTTTTCCCGTGCATATTTTTCAATAGTGGCTGGGTCGGATTGTAATTCTTCTGAAATTTTACGTTCCTGGGCTATTTGCCCGCTATAATATTCCTTACTTTTTTTTAAACTAGTCAACTCATTACCACGTGCAATTTGAGTAAGAA
>Ga0157380_10003500_pt1 | contig 10786 bp, 8 predicted proteins | sample S35metaG_FD_119757 | JGI IMG/M metagenome (GOLD analysis project Ga0157380, IMG submission 119757) | Switchgrass rhizosphere microbial communities from Kellogg Biological Station, Michigan, USA - S3-5 metaG | ecosystem: Host-associated > Plants > Roots > Rhizosphere > Soil | place: USA: Michigan...
TAGTTCTAATCCAAATTACGATCATGCCCGTTGCACCTGCCGATAGGGTGTGGCCCCTCCGCCATCGTAAGCTCCTTACTGATACCGCCTCTACAACACGAGGCTACATAATTGTTGTCTGATAGCAAAGATCAAGGGCTCGTACTATTTCAAACCCACTTGCGCATGGACCGCTACCGCGCGCACGTCCTCATACTGCAGAGTCTCGTTTCCATCGTGCTCTCCTATCAAGTTCTTTATACACCGGAAACTGTCCTTGCCCGCCCAGTCAAAGAAATTCTTGTTGTGGGGCTCTTGTCTCTACTCGGAGCCGCGTTCATCCTTCCGTCCCGCTTGGTCGAAAGCCGTGCCTTCACGATCATACTGCTTCTCATCGATACCGCGATTACTTCCAGCATTATTTATACGACCGCACAACTAGCTTCCGATCTCTATCTTGCCTATTTCTTAATCATTCTCATCTCTGCATCGATGAGAACTCTCCAGTTGAAGATCGTCTTTTCTGCGGGCATTTCGATTCTCTACGGGGCCTTGCTCTACCTATGGATGGGAAACGCGCTGTTTGTTGAAGGCAATATTATTCGGATCTCCATTCTCCTCATCATGGGCGTGGTATATAGCGTAATGAGTGAGAGTTTAGATCAAGAACGCAAAGGCAATGTGACTCTCATGGAAGAAATGAAGGAGCGTCGCCGAGCCGAGGATGCGCTCAAGGCGAGTGAAACCCTCCTGCGTGCACTACATGAAATCACTGTGGATAGCGCCAACTGGGAGCAACGACTCCAGCGGATCTTAACTTTAGGTTGCAACACCTTGGAGTTTTCCACAGGCATGGTGACACGAATAGATGGTGATCATTATGAAATTCAACGGATCGTGAGCCATGAATCTAAGAACCCCTCGGAGGGGCGGTATCCGTTACGTGGAAGTTATTGTGAATGGACGGCACAATCCCGAGAAGCTGTCACCTTTACTTCCCCAGATCAGTCAGACTGGAGTCCCCCATCCGAGGAGCTTCTAGGTATCCCACAAGCCTATGCGGGCATCGCGATTCACGTGAATGGGGCAGTATACGGAACATTAAGTTTTTCAAGGAGAACACCAAGGACAAGGGCGTTCGCTGGGTATGAGAAAACTTTCTTGAAGCTCACGACGCAATGGATCGGGCATGAATTAGAGCGAAAGGATGCAGAAGCCAGCCTTCAACAAGCTAAGGAACGAGCTGAAGCTGCGAACCGGGCCAAGAGTGATTTCTTAGCAACCATGAGTCACGAGATTCGAACTCCGATGAATGCCATTATGGGAATGGCTGATCTACTGGCGGAGAGTTCATTATCTTCTGAGCAGCAAGCGCAGGTAGGAATTTTGCGTAGATCAAGTACTACTCTTCTTGACTTACTCAATGACATTCTGGACCTCGCGAAAGTCGAGTCAGGACATATTGATCTAGAGCAAATCAGATTCGATTTGCATGAGGTGCTTGACAAGGCGACAGAGATCATGGCGTACAGGGCACAAGAAAAGGGGCTTGAACTACTTGTTTCGACTGCATCCGATGTGCCCATCGACCTGATCGGCGATCCCCATCGCCTTCAACAGGTCATTGTGAATTTAGTCGGAAATGGTATCAAATTCACAGAGCAAGGAGAAGTCGTTGTCCGAGTGACGAATGACAACGGAGCGAGTCAACCGGGCACATTACGCTTCGCTGTTTCGGATACGGGGATTGGCATTCCGTCTGAGAAGCTCGCCAATATCTTTGAACGATTCACCCAAGCCGATGGGTCCACGACGAGGCTGTATGGCGGTACAGGCTTGGGCTTGGCCATTTCGAAGCAGATCGTCGAGCGAATGGAAGGAAGAATATGGGTGGAGAGCTTCTTGGGCAAAGGAAGCGCGTTCTATTTTACGGTTCATTTCGGCATTCCACAAAGCGAGGGTGCCGCTGAGGCATCACCTGGTATTGAGTTGACGGGAATACGGACCCTGTTGGTCAGTAGCAACGATGGGAGTCGCGGGCTCGTGGAAGAAGCACTGCAATCTTGGGGAGCAACCATCTCTGAGGCAAGAGATGAAGAATCGGCTTTGACCGTACTTACCAGGGTAGAAGGCGGCGGGAATCTCCACAGGCTACTGTTTCTCGATCTGGGAGACTTAGATCTGGGTTGCTCTCCGAATCGTATGAAGTTAATTGAGACTGCAAAGGACCGTGGAATTTCGGTAATTATTTTCGTTCCCGATGTTCGAAGCTCTAATATCAGGTACGCATATAGCCTAGGGCTGGGCGGCTATGTGACCAAGCCACTGACGAAAAGGAAGCTGGAGCGTGTCATTGGTATGGCGATTAAAAGAAGCGAGAGCGTGACCGATCACGCCTCACCAAACATTCTGACTGGACCGGATCAAGATGTAGCGATACTCCTAGCAGACGATTCATCTGACAACCGGACCCTCATCCAATCCTATCTCAAACATTCCGGTTATCAGCAAGACATTGCCGAAACTGGAAGGGAGGCATTTGAGATGTGCCGAACTAGGAAATATGATCTGGTGCTGATGGACGTACAGATGCCCGTTATGGATGGACATACTTCCACCAGAATGATCAGAGATTGGGAAAAGCAGTCCAACGTAAACCCCATTCCCATTATCGCTTTGACGGCTCATGCCTTCCAGGAAGAAATACAAAAGAGTTTAGCAGCCGGCTGCTCGGACCATCTGACGAAACCAATCAGAAAAGATACTCTCCTGAATACAATACAGAAATGGATCAAGCAGGGTCCAAGAAAGCCTCACCAACAGGTGAATGTCATGCTCGCACCTTCCTTTGACCTTAATGCTGAAAACTAAAACATTGGTTAAGAGGTCGAGTGGCGCTGTCATGGTCCAAAGGAGGCGGCTTATGAGCAGGAAATGTCATACTGAGGAATAGAGCATGGCGGTATAAATGTTGTTCAGGCAGGTGTCAGTGCCCAGGGTCTGTGCTGGAAGCACGGTATTTCGGATTCGACATTCTATAATCGGTGATCGAAATTCGCGGGCCTAGAAGTCAGTGACGTCAAGATATGGAGACAGCCGGAAGAAGATAATTGGCAATTGAAACAGATAGTGGCCGAGTAGGCAGTGGACTTTCAAGTGCGGAAGACAATCCCCGCACCACTCCTGATCACAAGCGAGTGGCCTTCCCCCGGACGCATGGGCAGGTCTTCCTGAGTATCGCCGCACATACGCGAGAGATTCCGCACCGTGCCTTGGTATTGGAATGGCACTGAGTTGTATGTGACAGCGCAATGCACAGGAAAACGTTAGTAGGGATGGGTGGCAAAGGTCATGGGAGCCACACAGGGAGCAGTAATCTAGGAGGGATGCGAGCGACGGTGGAGGCGCCGAGTTTTAAAATGTTGGTATTACAGTGACCTAAAACTGCACCAGTTATTGGTTACTGAAAACCATGGAGCGATTACGCATTGACGAATAGCGAACAACAACTCCGATTGGCTCTCTCGGCTGCACGCACGGGTATCTGGGACTGGGACATTAATGCCAACCAGGTGATGTGGTCGGAGAATGTCCATGAGATTTTCGGCCCAGGGCAGGAACCTTTTGCCAGCACGTATGAGGCCTATCTCACACTTGCTCATCCGGAGGACCGGGCCAATTTAGAGGGGTCCATTACTAACTGTCTGAAGACCGGGGCCGAATACGCCATTGAGCATCGGATTGTCTGGTCTAATGGCACGATTCACTGGCTCGCGTGCAGAGGTGATGTGCTCCGCGATGAGCACGGGAAGCCTTTCCGGATGCTCGGCACGGTCATGGATATCACGGCACGTCGGGAAGCGGAGGCAGAACTCAGGAGAGCCAAGGAAGCGGCCGAAATGGCCAATCACGCCAAGAGCCAATTTTTGGCCACGATGAGTCACGAGATCCGGACGCCGATGAACGCCATCATTGGGATGGCCGATCTCCTGCGCGAGACTCCTTTGACCCGTGAGCAGCTGGAATACGTGGGGATTTTCCGACGGGCAGGCATGACGCTCCTCACTCTGATCAGCGATCTGTTAGATCTCTCAAAAATGGAAGCGGGCCACCTTGTGCTCGAAGAGACCGAATTCGATCTCCGGGAGATCATCGACAAGACCACTGAGATGATGGCTCTCCAGGCACAGGAGAAAGGATTGGAGTTGGCGTGCTCAGTAGCGTCCGACGTGGTGCCGTCGGTGATCGGGGATCCTCATCGGCTGCTCCAAATCTTCCTGAACTTACTCAGTAACGCCATTAAATTCACAAGTCAGGGCCGAGTTGACTTGAGGGTGACAAATGATTCTGATGCGAACGAACCGGGTGCCCTGCGCTTCACTGTCTCGGATACAGGCATCGGCATTCCGCCGCAAAAGCAGGCGCTGATCTTTGAACAGTTTACTCAGGCTGATTCTTCGGTTACCCGCAAGTACGGAGGGACAGGGCTAGGGTTATCCATTTGCAAGCAATTCGTCGGGCTGATGGGCGGTCGGATCTGGGTCGATAGCCAGCTGGGACGCGGCAGTACCTTTTCATTTACGGCACAACTGCCGAGGCAGCCGCCATTGGCGCAGCCAGCCATGAGTTCGGTCTTGAACCTTCATGGGATCCGCACACTCATCGCGGACGATAATGCTACGAACTGCCTAATCTTACGAGAAGCGTTGTCTACCTGGGGGGCTGTGGTCACGGAGGTGATGGACGGTCAGGCCGCGCTCAACGAACTTCGACGTGCTGAAGCGGCTGGCCATCGGTACCAATTGATCCTCTTGGATTGTCTCATGCCGGAGCTAGAGGGATTCGAGGTCATCGAACGATTCAAGGAAACGTCGAATCTGACGGGAGTCACAGTCATGGTCCTCACGTCGGACAGTCGTGGTTCGGACATCGCTCGGTCGTATCGGCTGGGCTTAGGGGGATACCTCGTCAAGCCGATAAGACGGGTAGACCTCCAGAAGGGAATTAGGATCGCCATTGACCGCACCAAGACTGCCGCGGGAGGTGGGCTCTCGGCAAAGTCCAAGGAGATCCATACTCAAGTCCCGCTCAACATCCTCTTGGCCGAAGACTCATCTGACAATCGCCTGCTGATACAGGCGTACCTGAAACACACCCCCTACCAGCTTGAGATGGTGGGCAATGGTCTCCTCGCGCTGGAGAAGGTAAAGACTAAGCCCTATGATCTCGTGCTGATGGACATTCAGATGCCGGTTCTAGATGGCTATGCTGCTACGAAGGCGATTCGGCAGTGGGAGCGGGAGCAGCACCATGACCAGATCCCGATTGTGGCGCTGACCGCGTATGCGCTCTCCGAAGATGCAGCGAAAAGTCTCGCGGCTGGCTGTGCGGCCCACCTTCCGAAACCGATTCAGAAGGCCGATCTGCTGGCAGTTATTGCGGCTTATGCCCGTCGGGCCGAACAGTGAGTGGCGAATTCACCAGCGGACAGGGATCTCGGAAGAGCGGGCGTCAAGGTGCTTGATCGGATTCTTCAGCTCCTCGCCTCCATCCGTCGGAACGGGGATCCGATCACCATCCAAGGCTTTGGCAAGTTACGGTTCGGCAGAAGCGCCCGCGCAACGGACGCAATCCCCGCACGGGCGAAGCCGTGACGAGCTCGGCACGCCGAGTGGTGAGCTTTCGGCCGAGTCCCGTGCTCAGAACAGCCGTGACGCGCATAGAATAGAGAGGCGGCGAACGATACCATGGTGAAGATTCTCGTGATTGATGATGATCGAGGCATCCGACACCTCCTCGATGCCTTCCTCCGTCGAAAGGGCTATGACGTGGTGCTCGCGGAGAATGGGCAGCGAGGCCTCAAGCTCCTCCGCCAAGAACACCCCGGTGTCATTGTGCTGGACCTGAAAATGCCGGAGATGGACGGGCTGGCGGTCTTACAAGAGATCCGCCGTATCGATCGCCACCAACCGGTGATCATGTTTACGGGGACCTGGACGGCTAAGACCGAGCAGCAGATCCGTATGCTTGGGGTAACCGAGATCGTCAAAAAAGAATTCTCGTTGGGTCCCTTGGAGGACTCTCTGGGCCGCCTTCTGACCTCCCAGTCCCATGAAGTCGTCGGCAGCGTCAACAACCCGTCATCGACAATGAACAGGCCATCATGAAACTGGACCATGCAGAGCCAGAGTCGTGAGAGGGCCGTTGGCGCACCGTGTACCCAACTGGACTGTCTGTCTGAAGAAACTGGGGCCGAAGGAACAGTTCGTCCCTCTCCCGCGCAGAGCGCTCACGAAACATCAGGAGCTCAGGTGGCGGATTCCCCTACAGAGGTAGGGTTGAACAGATTGAGGAATCCATGCAGCCGAGCTTGTTGATCCGACGCCATGCGAATCAATTCCACACCGAATTCTTCCTTCCTCGACCAGCGGACCACTGCCAGGTCTCCGGTCAGGGTGTTTCCAATGAGACTAATCCGTATCCGTACATAGTCTCCTTTCTGCATGGGCACCGCGCTCCGGATGCGGCATCCTTCCAAGGATACATCGACCACTAATCCGCCTCCAGCCCGTTCGCCGAGGAACACGGCCGGCAGCATGACGGAAATCCGCGGGCACTTTCGTTTCTCCATGGGACTCCTTTCCTTGCTTACGTGCTCGACGAGCTCGATCTCTCCGTTGGACGATGGGGCACGTCTTGCGTGAATCAACGTTGTTCGGGGTGATGGTGGGATGGGTGAGCCAGCGCGAGTGTGCTCATCGCAGTTGAACGGCAACCGTATCCAGTAACTCTTGGAGACTGAACGGCTTCTTCAGCGTATCGTGGGCTCCCAAGTATTTCGCAGTGTCGAGTTCGTTCATCATGCCAAATCCGCCAGAAATCGCAATAATCTTACTGGCGGGGTGCGACGCGCGAAGCAGGGGGATCAGTTCAAACCCGTCCATCTCTGGCATGAAGATATCCACGATAATCAGCTCGACCGCCTGATGCTCCAAGAGACGCAGGCCGTGTTTTCCATTTTCAGCAGTCAGGACATTATACCCCGCCCGTTCGAGCGCGACCTGGAAGACCATCCGTATTGTAGCTTCATCATCAATTAGCAAGATGGTCGCCATCGGTCTTTGCACCCCTTCCCGTGTTTCCTTGAAAACTACAATACTTACATCTTTTCCTATTGTAGCTGAACGGGGACGGGTGGCTACTGGCGGAATGGCCAGATGAAAGCGCTGCTGGTTGGGTGTCAAAGCCCTCGGAGAGGGAAAAATGAGCTCAAAACCAGGGTGGCCGTGCTATATCCCCCTGGCGTGGATACACAGCACGATTGGGGATGTGACCCTGACCGGAGTTAGTTCAACACCATCAACACCGGTCCCAGACAGCACAGGAGTCAACTTCGTTGGCCTTGGTGTAACAAGCGGAGGAAGGTTAAGAGGATAGCGAGTTCGCGAGAATAGGCTACCAACTTACGAAGCGTGTGATTATTCCGCTCGGTGCGGTCCCGGAATGAGGCGATCCTATATTTCAAGGTCTATGGTCCAGTTCCTGCCTGCTGATTCCACGAGCGTTATATTGGGCCTCCACTTTAAGAAGAACTTGTAATGGAGTGAGGTACTATTGACCTGCTCCCGGGGATTGTACCATCCGCGGTGTAAGTCAGGCACAGTGTGACCCGTCCTGCGAATGTAGACCGGACGAGATCTGAAGGTTTGGTCTGTGCGTGATCGGTGTGGTCGCCTGTGCGGCAATGCGAACCCACCATCACTGACCTGAATGTCTCCACGAACTCAGCTGGCATCTGTTCCTCGGTATGCCCTTGTCGGATCCTCCTTCTGGATGAAGAAGACCACGTCACGGGCCCTTCCCTCAAGCTCCTCTTGGCCTACTTTTCTGGTTTTCGGTCAGCCAGCTCCTGGAAACCGAGATTTCGGATGGCCGAGGCGACTGCGATGACTCAAGCCCAAATCATGGCGTAGGATGCGCCGCTACAAGTAACGGGATCCTAGCCCGGCCGCTGCAAATTGAATTCTCTCACGCGATATATCACGTCACCAGTCTCGGCCATGCGCGCCAATGGATCGTCCCTGCAGATGTGGATCGCCAGGCCTGGCTGAGGGTGCTGGGTCAGGTGGTGGGCCGCTTCAGCTGGCGCCCCACTGCCTGATGGATAATCACTGTCATCTGCTTATTGAGACGCCGCAGGCGAATCTCTCACGCGGGATGCGGCAGCTCAACGGTGTCTACATACTATTTCAAGTATGCTTCCCTCCCTCGCCGGCCAACACGACTGTCTTGTGTGGCGACTGCACGATTTTGCGACGAACCGTCATGAGCAATGCCGGATGACCCCTTGCACTGTACTGCAGTTCCCGCTACAAGATTCCTCTATGGTTCCTACTGTTGAATGGAAAGATGGCGCAGTACGGCTGCTCGACCAGAGCCGGCTCCCGGAGTTCGTTGAATTTCTGGACTGCCGGGATTATCAGACCGTGGCCGATGCGATTCGAAGCCTTAAAGTACGAGGTGCTCCGGCGATCGGTGTGACCGCCGCGATGGGGATTGCGCTGGGCGCTCAGACCGTTACCGCATCCGACTACGAGTCCTTCGCCAAATCGGTGCTCGTCATCTGCGATCATCTTGCGGCGACCAGGCCGACGGCGGTCAATCTGTTTTGGGCCATCGAACGGATGAAACGTCTGCTCGCCTCGTTACGCACGCAGCCCATTGCATCCATCAAAGCTGCACTATTGAAGGAATCACAAGTGATTCTCGATGAAGATGTCGCCCTCTGTAAGGCAATGGGACAGCACGGAGCGAAACTCATTGCAAGCGGCCAAACCGTCCTCACTCGTTGCAATGCCGGCGCCTTGGCGACAGCCGGCTATGGCACGGCATTGGGTGTCATTCGTGCAGCCTGGGAGGAGGGGAAGAAGATTCAAGTCATCGCGGATGAAACCAGGCCGGTTCTCCAAGGCGCGCGGCTCACGGCCTGGGAGCTGATGCAGGACAAGATTCCCGTGACGCTCATCACAGACAATATGGCCGGCACGCTTATGCGGCAAGGGAAGATTCAGCTCTGTATCGTGGGGGCGGATCGGATTGCGGCAAATGGGGACGTGGCCAATAAGATCGGCACCTATTCAGTCGCTGTGCTGGCAAAAGCGCACGGCATTCCTTTTTATGTTGCGGCGCCCTATTCGACGATTGATCTGAAGACGAAATCAGGAGCGGACATTCCGATCGAACAACGGAACCCTTCAGAGGTCACGACCATCCATGGCAGTCATCCCGTGGCACCCCAAGGGGTTGCAGTCTACAATCCCGCGTTCGACGTGACGCCAGCCGAGTTGATCACCGGCATCATCACCGAAAGGGGCGTCTTTAAGCCTGGCGAACTCGCCGCACAGTTCCAGTCATACGTATGTCCCCAAACTGCCGGCACTTAATTTGTTCTAAAGCAACTAGCATCGCCGCGTGGCGGCTCTCTACACCCAGCTGAAGGTAAATATGTTCAACGTGCTTATGGATAGTATGCACGCTGAGACTCAAGATCGCTGCGATTTCCGGATTGGATTTGCCATGGACGATCCAGCCGAGAATCTCTGTCTCCCGCCGGCTTAACCCGAGATGCGCAAGCTGTGCTGCAGGGACTTCCGTAGAGTTCTCTTCTAGAAATAACAGGCTGTAGCCGTTCTCCGGCACCATTCTCACGTGCAAGTGCCGCGTGCCGTGGTCAATAACCAGTGGCCCAATTCTGTTGGGCCGTTCATCCGCGCGATCCGATTGTGTTTTGCTGCAACGCATCCAGCGGACGAGCAGGTCCGGGATGCGATGGTGGCCTCTTCTACTCCCGCCGAAATACTGCGAAACTTCGGATTCGAAGTCTATTCAAGCCAAAGAATATATCAATATTATTCAAAATTTATGCATGCCTGTCGGCGCCTGGATGACTCAGTGGTCTGGTTTGCAAGTACCCCCTTGGGAACTGGTTACATTTCTTGCGTGGTTCACGGTATGGGGTTTGCCGAGCGACCATGGCTACACATCCTCCATTTTCCCTACGAATTTTGTTGCAAAAACAGCATAGGAAGGCGTATGGATGCGCGCATATCATAGGTTTGCGCCTATTCGCTTATGGAATTCTCGCGTGCGAACCATGGTCGATTCATTGTCCTGGGCTACGAGAGTCGAGATGAACGAGTCTTGGCATGGCGGCTGATGCGAACAAGCAATGCGGGGGGCAGATCCAGACTCGAGAGACTAGGAAGGGACGCTGGGGGAATTGGAGAAGAATTGATCCATTGAATTAGATGAGCGACACCGTTCTAGGCCTCTAGAGGGCCGCGTGACAGACGACGAATGACGAACCATGAGTTATGCAGCAGTAAATGGGCAAGTAGACGGTATACCAATATATAAACACAACCCAATAAAGGAGGATTCAATGAAGGAGTATTATATTCTTGGAGCCGCCCTATGCCTTGTGGCTGGGCTAGGCGGCTGTTCAAAAAGTGATAATGCCCCGCCAGCTCAAGCCCAAGCCCAAGCCCAAGCCAAAACAACGTTTTTTGATGTGACGGACGAGCCAGGCGCTTGGTTCGACACCGGCACCCAGGTCGATGGTACCACCCGTTCGCTCGCGGTCGTCGATCGTGGCACGAAGATTAAGTTCCTTCAAAAAAGTTCGAGATTCGGTCCCGCAGGTGTCAATGGTCCCTCCCGTGTGGAGAGTCGGCATACGGTCACAAGCTTGATTTGGCCGGACGGGGCAAACAAGAACGAACAGATCGATCAGCTCGAAGCGAATTCA
>Ga0157380_10003501_pt1 | contig 10785 bp, 5 predicted proteins | sample S35metaG_FD_119757 | JGI IMG/M metagenome (GOLD analysis project Ga0157380, IMG submission 119757) | Switchgrass rhizosphere microbial communities from Kellogg Biological Station, Michigan, USA - S3-5 metaG | ecosystem: Host-associated > Plants > Roots > Rhizosphere > Soil | place: USA: Michigan...
ATGGCCGCAATCTCGTGACGCTCTACGACGCCGAGCCGCGCAAGATCGCCGTCATCCCGTGCGGCTTTGCGCCCGACGAATTCTGGCCCATTGCACCGCGGTTTGCGCGCCGCACGCTCGGGTTGCCGAGCGATGTTCCGATCCTGCTCAGTGTTGGGCGCCTCGTGCCGCGCAAAGGCGTCGACAACATCATTCGCGCGCTCGGCGTGCTCGTGCGGCGGCTCGGCGTACCAGCCGAGCTGCTGGTCGTCGGCGGGAACTCCGACATTCCAGACCCGGTGCTGACGCCGGAAATCGGACGTCTCCGGGCCATAGCGGCAGAGGAAGGCGTAGCGTCTCGGGTCACGTTTACGGGCCGCCGCCCGCGGGAGTTGTTGAAGCTCTATTACAGCGCGGCCGATGCGTTCGTCACGACGCCGTGGTACGAATCGTTCGGTATGACGCCAATCGAAGCCATGGCGTGCGGCACGCCCGTCATCGGTGCGCGCGTCGGCGGCATCCAGTACAGCGTCGTGGATGGGCGCACGGGGTTCCTCGTTCCCGCGAACGATCCGATCGCCCTCGCCGAACGGGTGCGAGACGTGTGCTGCTCGCCGCGGCTCGCGGAACGGTTCGCGGGCTCGGGCGTGCGGCGCGCCTATGCGCTGTATCGTTGGGAGCGCGTCGCGCACTCCCTCGCAGTGCTGTACGCCGGGTTGCACCCGTCGGCAGTGGTGGCCGACGCCGCGCCCTTGCCCTTGCCCGCGCCCGTGCCGGAGCCGCGCAGCGTCGTGGCGGCCGCGTGAGCCTGACCGCTACTCGCGGCGTACGGCGGTCAGATCGAGCAACGGTACCGTCACGAACTCCGGGCGGTGCGTGAGCTCATACCGAATCTCGTAGAGCTGGCGCTCGATCGTCGCGAGCTTGAGTAGCCGTTCCGCTTCGCTATCCTCGCGCGGCCAAACGCCGCAGTCGCCGATCGCAGCGCGATACGCAGTGCGGAAAGCGGCGTGCACGCGCAGACGCCAGTCCTCGAGGAATTCGCCGACGTTGGTCACGGCGGAGCCCGGTTTGGCGGCAAATTGACGCGCTGCAACGACACGAGCGTAGTCGAACGAGCGTAGCATCCCGGCCAAATCCTTGAGCACGGTATGCTTGCGCCGCCGTTCGGCCAACGTGCGCCCGGGCTCGCCTTCGAGATCGGTGATGATGAAGTCGTTCCGAGTCACGAGCGCCTGGCCCAAATGGAAGTCGCCATGCAGGCGGATCGCTTGCGCCGTCACCGGGCCGGCGGCGAGCCGCTCGATCTTGGCGTGCAACTGTTCCACGGACTCGAGCGCACGTGTCGCGACATCCTGCGCGTCTGAGGGAAGCTCGCCGCGGCGACTAGCCAGCGCCGACAACGTTGCGTCGAGCTCGCCGCGGATGGACTTGGTCCATTCGGCAACGTCCTTCTCTGTGAGCGGCTCGGGATCGAAGTCCGGGTCGCCGGTGCGCACCGCGAGCGCCCGGTGCAGCTCGGCCGTGCGAGCCGCGAGCGCGTGCACCATCAGGAGGAAGCTGCCGTGATCCGCGAGGTCGATCGTACCGTCAGCCGCGCGGGCCGCCGCATCGTCGATGCTGCGCTCCAGGTAGCGTAGTGTGTAGCGCCAGGCGTCGCCTTGGTTCTGCACCGCAGCTTGCACGAGTGCGACCGTCGTCGGTTCGGCCGAGGGTCGCTCGAGCACGATGGCACCGGCAGTCGGCGCGACGGCTCCGCACGGCGAGCGCTCGGTGAGGAAGCGGCCGACCTCCCATTCCGGATGCACGCCGCGGCGCAGGCGTCGGTAGGCCTTCAGGAATAGTTGCTCCCCGACGACGAAGCTCAGGTTACTGCCGTCGCCGGCGTGCCGTACGCGCGCCTGAGCGAGGCGCTTCGGCACGAGCCCACCGAGCGCGGTGGTGGGCGTAAAGCGCAGCGTGGCGGAGCCGATGCGCACGGCCGAGCTCTCGGCGAGCGCGCCGACGAGCGCACGCACGAAGTCGTCGTCGGCGAATGCATCGTAGATCAGCCCGGTTGCGGCGCGCTGGCGCACCCGCGCGAGCGCGTGCGCAGCGTGCAGGCCCGCGCGCTCGGCGCCCCAATCCAGCGCGACCGGCAGGAAATACTCCTGCGCCGCGTCGGCGGGAAACTGCGCCGCGGCGACCGTCAGCAGCCACGCTCCCGGTTTCGGTTGCCAGCGGCCGATGTCCGTGACGGTGACTGCCGGCACGCCTTGGCCCTTGCCGGCAAACCAGCGCTGCGCCCCGAGGTAGCTCGGCACCACCTCGCGCTCGAGCTGGGCGAGCAGCTTGGTTGCCGCGCCCTGGCGCGATTCGCTCGAGGCGTCGAAGCTGTCGAGCCCATTGAACAGCACGAGCCACGGCCGCTCGTCGGACGGTAGGCGTTCTTCGTGCCAGCTCGGCGGCGGCGCGCTTTCCGCGAGATCGAACCAATAGAACGCGTAGCCCGGCAGCGTCAGCATGTAGGGTAAGTCGCCGATCGGCGGAAACGACGAGCGGCCGATCATCTCGACCGGAACGCGGCCGCGAAAGGGCGCGAGGTCGAGCTCGACGGCCTGTGCGGAGCGTTTGAGATTCGCGACACAGAGGATGGCCTGGTTCTCGTAGCGGCGCAGGTAGGCGAGGATCGTGCGGTTGCCGGGCCGCAGCAGCTCGAACGTGCCGCGACCGAAGGCCTTGCAGGTTTTCCGAACCGCGAGCATGCGGCGCGTCCAGTTCAGCAGTGACGACGGCTCGCGCGACTGCGCCTCGACGTTGACCGAGGCGTAGCCGTAGATGGGATCCATGATCGGCGGCAAGAACAAGCCCTGCGGATCGGCGCGCGAGAAGCCGCCGTTGCGATCGGGGCTCCACTGCATTGGGGTGCGCACGCCGTTGCGATCGCCGAGATAGATGTTGTCGCCCATGCCGAGCTCGTCGCCGTAGTACACGGTCGGTGAGCCCGGCATCGAGAATAGCAAGCTGTTCATGAGCTGGATCTTGACGGGATCGTTCTCCATCAGCGGCGCCAGCCGGCGGCGGATGCCGACGTTGACGCGGGCGCGTGGATCGGCGGCGTACATCTGATACATGTAGTCGCGCTCGCGGTCCGTCACCATCTCGAGCGTCAGCTCGTCGTGGTTGCGCAGAAAAATGGCCCACTGGCAGGTCGGTGGAATATCTGGCGTCTGCTGGAGGATCTCGACGATCGGATAGCGGTCTTCCTGCGCAATCGCCATGTACATGCGCGGCATCAGCGGAAAGTGATACGCCATGTGGCACTCGTCACCGTCGCCGAAGTAGTCGCGAACGTCCTCTGGCCATTGATTCGCTTCGGCGAGCAGCATGCGGCTGCGATACTTTGCGTCGATGGCGCGGCGAAAACGCTTCACGACAGCATGTGTCTCCGGTAGGTTCTCGTTGCTCGTGCCGTCACGCACGCAAAGATAGGGAATAGCGTCGAGACGCAAGCCGTCGACGCCGAGATCCAGCCAGTGCTGCATGACTTCAATGACGGCGTCCACGACGGCCGGGTTGTTGTGGTTCAAGTCCGGCTGATGCGAGAAGAAGCGGTGCCAGTAGTATTGCTCGGCGACGGGATCCCACGTCCAGTTCGACTGCTCGGTATCGGTGAAGATGATGCGCGTGTCCGCAAAGCGCTTGTCCGTATCGCTCCAGACGTAGAGGTCGCGTTTGGCCGAGCCGCGTGGAGCCTGGCGCGCCGCTTGGAACCACGGGTGGTGATCCGAGGTGTGATTGACGACGAGCTCGGTGATGACCTTGAGGCCGCGTTCGTGCGCGGCGTGCACGAATGCCGCGAAATCATGCTGCGTGCCGTAAGCGGGGTTGATGCCCAGATAGTCGGCGATGTCGTAGCCGTCGTCGCGCATCGGCGAGGGATAGAACGGCAGTAACCAGATCGCGCTGACGCCGAGCCGCTCGATGTAGTCGAGCTTGGACGTGAGCCCGGGGAAGTCGCCGACGCCGTCGTCGTTCTGATCGAAGAACGAACGCACGTGGAGTTGATAAATGACGGCGTCCTTGTACCAGAGCGGGTCGTCGGATGTGTCGGTGGTCATGAATGCTGGGCGCCCATTGCCGATCAAGCGAAGTAGTCGAAGTCGCGTTCCGACGAGGTGCGTCGTACGTGGATGCGATACACGCAGGCCGGACACTCGGCCGGGGAAAGGGTCACGAAGACGCGCGGGCCCTGCCAGTCGTAGCTGCTACCGGTTAGCAGCTCGTGAGCTTGGTACGGGGTCTCCGCGCCGAGCGCCCAGTCATCGAGCGGCATCTCGATGAAACCGCTTTGCGCATGGTGTGGGTCGAGGTTCACGACGACCAGAATCACATTCGTGCCGTCGCTGCTGTGCTTGGAATAGCAGATGAGCTTTTCGTTATCGATGCGCCGGAAGGTCAGGGTGTGGTCGCTTTGCAGGGCCGGATTGGCACGGCGAATCGCGTTCAAGCGAGTGAGGTACTCTCGCAGCGAGCCCTCGGCGGCGAGGTCCCACCGCCGCGTCTCGTACTTCTCCGAGTCGAGGTACTCCTCGCTGCCGGCTTCGCGCGGTGTTCCCTCGGCGAGCTCGAACGCGGGACCGTAGATACCGTAGCTCGCACCGAGCGTGGCTGCGAGGGCCGCGCGGATCATGAACGCCGGTCGGCCACCGGTTTGTAGGTATTCGTGCAGGATGTCCGGCGTGTTCGGCCAGAGATTAGGCCGAAAGTAGTCGCGTCGCGTGGCGAGCTCCGTGAAATAGTCCGTGAGCTCCTGCTTCGTGTTGCGCCACGTGAAATAGGTATACGACTGGCTGAAGCCGAGCTTGGCGAGGCGGTACATCACGCGTGGCCGACTGAAGGCTTCAGCGAGAAACAGCGTGTCGGGATGGCGGCTCTGTATGTCACTGATGAGCCAGCGCCAGAAGTCGAACGGCTTCGTGTGCGGATTGTCGACGCGAAACACGCGGATACCGTTGGCGATCCAGAACTCGACGACGTCGCTGAGCTCTTGCCACAACCCCCGCCATTCCGCCGTGCCGAAATCGAGCGGGAAGATGTCCTCGTACTTCTTCGGCGGATTCTCCGCGTACTGCACGGTACCGTCGGGTCGGCGCGCAAACCACTGCGGATGTTCGCCGACGTAAGGATGGTCCGGCGAGCACTGGAATGCGAGATCGAGCGCGATCTCGAGCCCGAGCCGTTCCGCTTCGCGCCGAAACGTCGTGAAGTCGTCGAGCGTGCCGAGCTCGGCGTGCACGCTCTTGTGGCCGCCGTCCGCCGCGCCGATCGCCCACGGCGAGCCCGGGTCTTGCTCGGTCGCGCGCAAGCTGTTGTTAGGGCCCTTCCGATGGCTCAGGCCGATCGGATGAATCGGCGGCAGATAGACGACGTCGAAGCCCATGGCGGCGACGTAGGCGAGCGTGCGCGCGGCCGTTGCGAGCGTGCCATGGCGCGCAGGCGCCTCGACGGCCGAGCGTGGGAAGAATTCGTACCAGGCGGAGAAGCGCGCCAACGGGCGTTCGACGACGACCTCGAGCGGCGGTTCGTAAACTGTTTCGAAAGCGCGGTCCGGGGCGGCCGCCATGAGCTCGCGCAACGCTTCGGTCAGGGCGCTTTGGCGCCGCTCCTCGAGCGGCCCGTCGCCGTCGAGTGTCGCTGCGTAGGCGAGCAGAGCGCCTTGCTCCGCGCCGCGCGCCCGCGTCGCCGCGGCACGGACGAGGGCGGCGCCTTCACGCAGCGCGATGGCGATGTCGTCGCGCTCCGTGCGCCGCAGGAGCTTGTTTCGCCAGGTCGCAAACGTGTCGGGCCACGCGGCGACGGTGTAGCGATGGCGGCCGAGCGTGGTCGGGACGAAGCTTGCCGCCCATGAATCGTCGCCCAGGGGAGTCATCGGCACGCTGATCCAGCTCGTGCCGCCCACGGGGGCGTGCAGCAGCATGCAAGCGATACGCTCGTGCCCCTCGACGATTACGTCGGCTTCGACGTCGACGGCTTCACCGAGCACGCGTTTGATCGCCGAACGGCCGCAGTCGACCGCCGGACGGACTTGCTCGATGAATGCTCGACGGCGCCCGTCCTCTGGCCAATCCATGTGGTTCGACGATAACGTGATTACCCGTTGTCGGAGCAAGTTCTGTGCCGCACCGCTGCGGGGCTGGCGGCCGCGGGCCCAAAGCGTCGTGCGCTGCGTGCCGTGCCGGGCGAAGTCGCAATTGTTGCAACCACCTCCAAAATGTGGCGCTGCACGCACAAAGTCCATTTGCGGTGCTACCGCGCCGATCCCCTGCAGCTCGTGGCACGAGACGTGCAACTGCGGAGCGCCACTCTACCGACGGAAAGGGACAGTCCATGGCGAAATCACTCACTGCGAAGAAAGGGCGGCGCTCGCCGACAACGCGCCGCCGCAGCTCGACGGCTAAGAAAGGCAGCGCACGCGACGACGCGGTCCGTCTGCTGAAAGCCGATCATCGCGAGGTCGAAAGGCTGTTCGGCGAGTTTCAGCGCACGCGCTCCGACGAGCGCCGGACAGAAATCGCTGCTCAGATCTGTCAGGCCTTGCGGGCACACACCACCATCGAGGAAGAGATCTTCTATCCGGCGTTTCTCGCAGCGACCGACGATACGGCGCTGCACCACGAGGCCGAGATCGAGCACGCGGGCGCAAAACACCTCATCGAGGAAATCGAGTCCGCTGGGCCCAGCGACGATCATTTCGAAGCGCGCGTCACCGTCCTCGCGGAGATGATCAAGCATCACGTCAAGGAAGAAGAGCAGCGCGGCGGGATGTTCAGCGAGGCGCAGCGCAGCGACATGGATCTAGCTGAGCTCGGCCGGCGGATGAAAGAGCGCAAGCTCGAGCTCATGGGCGAAGACAGCGCCGGGCTCGAAGGCGCGCTGAGCTCCAGGCGGCCGCTCAGCGCTCGAGGGTCCACTCGACGTACCACGGCGGCCATTCGGCGTTAGCTAGGTCCGCTGTTGCGAAGAGACGCCGTCCCGGCGTCGGCGCTGGCGCGGAATACGGCGTCGCAGCTAGATTTGCCGCTAGCCGAAGGGTAGCACCGTCGGCGAGCGTCCAGCTCGCGACAAGCGTGCCAGGGCCGAGCAATTTTCCGGCCGCGGTGCGTGCGGGCAACCGCGGGGTTAGCTCTTGGCGACGGATTGCCAATAGCTCCCGCGTGAGCTCGAGCGCGCCGCGGTGCGGTTCGCTTTCAATGGCCGCCCAATCGAGGATGGCTGCGGCGCGCGCCGCCTCTGTCGTCGGTTGCGGCACTGGGTCGTAATCGACGTCCTGCCAGAGGCTCGCAAACTCGTTACGCCGGCCTTCTGTCACCGCGCGGCCGAGGTCGCCCGCGAAATCGCAGAAGAACGGGAACCCGCTCGGGGCGTGAAACTCGTCGCCCATGAACAGCAAGATGGGGGTCGGCAGCAGCAGTAGCAGCGTTTCCGCTGCGGCCTGCCGGTGCCCGTCGAGCAGCCGCCATAGGCGCGCAGCGTCGGGCCGGTTGCCGATCTGATCGTGATTCTGCAGGAAGTTCACGAACGCCTCGGGAGGTAGGTCCGCACTCGGGCTGCCGCGCGCTGCACCTCTAAAACCGGACGGCTCGCCCTGATAGGCGAACCCTTCGAGCAGCGAGCGCAGGAGCTGGCGGCCTGGGTTTGGATAATCGACGTAGTGACCGCGGGCATCGCCCGTGAGCAGCACATAGAGCGCGTGATGGAAATCGTCGTTCCACTGCGCGCTGTAGGTGCGCGGCCGGCCCGTGGCGTCGCGTTTCAACAGTGCCGCGTCGTTCGCGTCGTTCTCGAGCACGAGGTGCAGAGGGCGGCCTGCAGGGAGCCGATGGACGGCAGCCGCGAGCTCGCGCAGAAAGTTTGGATTCGAGTCGTCGAGGATCGTGTGCACGGCGTCGAGCCTTAGCCCGTCGAAGTGGTATTCCTCGAGCCAGTAGAGCGCGTTGTGGATGAAGAATTGCCGCACGACGGCGGAGTCGGCGTCATCGAAGTTCATGGCGTCGCCCCAGGGCGTCGTGTGGCGCGACGTGAAGAACTCCGGAGCATAGTGGCCGAGATAATTGCCGTCGGGCCCGAAGTGGTTGTAGACCACGTCGAGCAACACCGACAGGTCGCGTGCATGAGCCGCATCGATGAAGCGCTTCAGATCCTCGGGGCGGCCATACCCTGCGTGCGGTGCGAATGGCAGCACGCCGTCGTAGCCCCAATTCCAGCGGCCGGGGGTCGCCGCGAGCGGCATGAGCTCGATGGTATTCACGCCTAGCGCGGCCAAATAATCGAGCCGCTCTGCGGCTCCGGCGAAGGTTCCCGCGGGTGTAAACGTACCGACGTGCAGCTCGTAGATGACAGCTTCGGCCCACGGCCGCCCTTGCCAATCGTCGTCGTGCCAGTCGAACGCCACGGCGTCGACGACTTCGGACGGTGCGTGAACCCCGTCGGGATTGAAGCGCGAGGCGGGGTCGGGAATTGTGATGTCGGTCGTGTCGAAGCGAAAGGCGTAGCGCGCGCCGGGTACTGCGTCGGGATCGAAGCAGTAGTAAAACCCCTGTGCGGTGCGCTCCATTGCGAGGCGGCGGCCGCCGATCTCCACGGCAGCCTCGTTTGCAGAAGGTGCCCACACCGAGAAGCGTACGCCGTCGGCCGCCACGGTGGCGCCGAATGGCATGCGATGCACGCTCTTTGTCATGGCCGGCACTCGCTTGCGGACGGATCGGCCCGGCCGTGCCATGCACTCGGGTAGCGCTGGATCATTGAGGCCTGAGATCAGGCGGTCGCGCGGGTTGCGACGTCAAACGGCGGTACAGGGTGCGCAGCCGTCGCTAGCACGACCCCCTCGGGTGAGGCGTAGTAGCGCGAATCGGCGCCCGAGCTCGCGCCGAGATGGGTGTCGCTAGGGATCTGCGCGCCGCAGTCGACGATGACCCTGTCGAGAATGCAGCCGGCGCCGACGACCGCGCCAGGCAATAGCACGGAATCGCGGATCACGGCACCCGCGCCGACGCGACAGCGCGTCGAGACCACGGAGCGAGTCACGTCGCCGGCGACGACCGATCCCGGGCTCAACACGGCGGTATCGACGTAGGCGTCAGCGAGCACGCGCGCGGGCGATAAGGGTTGGTGGCGCGTGAATACCGGCCAGCTGGCATCGACCTCCAGCGCCGGCCCCACGTTGTCGAGGAGCTCCATGTGCGCGCGCCAGTAGGCATCGACCGTGCTCAACGGCCGCCAATAGTGGGGATCGTCCGCGTCGTCGCACACATGGGCGAACACGCGCGCCGAGCTCACAGCCGCAGCGAGATCGCGTGCGAAGTCTGCCGTCGCCGAGCCGAGTGCGGATTTCGCGAGGTACTCGGCAAGGAATTTGGCAGTGAACAGGAATACGCCCATGGCGGCGACGTCCGAGCGGCGCGGTGCGGTGACGCTCCGCGGCCGGTGCTCGATGCGATCGATGCGTCCGTCGGCGCCGATGAATACTTCGTCGTGCTCACTGCCCGCGGGGACGTGCGCGCACGCGACCGTCAGATCCGCGTTGCGGCCCACGTGCGCCTCGATCAGCGGCCCGTAGTCGAGTGAGTAGACCTGATCGCTCGCGAGCACGAGCACGTGGCTCGCGCCGGCGGCGTCGATGAGGTCGCTGTTCTGATAAACGGCATCCACGGTGCCGCGGTACCAACGCTCGCCATCCTGTTGCTGCGCCGGCCAGATCTCGATGAACTCCCCGAGCTCGCGGTGCAGAAAGCCCCAGCCGTTGTGTACGTGGCGAATCAGGGACTGAGACTTGTATTGCGTCAGCAGGGCGACCTTGCGGATCTCGGAGTTGACGCAATTCGAGAGCACGAAATCCACGATTCGGTATTGCCCGCCGAACGGGACTGCGGCTTTGGTTTGCCAGGCCGTGAGCCCCTCGAGCGCTCGACCGCGGCTATTGGCAAGGATGAGGGCGAGCACACTTTCGGAGCCTCTGTCGACGGCGAGGCGCCCCGCGCGATTCATCGAGCCCCCTAGGACATTGTAAAAAACGGGGGTCGGATTACAGGGTTTGTAACCGACCCCCTAAAATGCCGCCCGGAATTACCCATTCGGGCGGCCCGCGTTTGAATTCTCTGTCTTAGCTAAGCAAACCCCGTGCCAACCGCCGACGCGTCGTCGACAGGCCAGCACAGGCTTGCGAGCAAGGGCAGGTGGTCGGAGACACGGCCGGCGTCGTGCAGCGTCGCGATCGCCTTGAGCGCAAGGGGCGCGCTGAACCAAATGCGATCGAGGGGCAGAAGCGGAAGCCGCGAGGGGTAGGTGGGTAGCTCGGGAGTCGCGGTCAGCGGCGGGCACAAGCTGCGTTCGGCGAGGCCGCGCCCCGGAAAGTCGTTGAAATCGCCGAGCACGACGACGGGCCGCTCGGTGATGGTCGCGAGGTGTGCCTTGAGCCGCGCGAATTGCCGCCGCCGCTCGAATGGCAGCAGACCGAGATGCGCCGCCACCACGACGATCCGGCCGGCGGGGGTGGCAACCGCGCCGACGATCGCCTTGCGCGGCTCGCGCCAGCGCACCGAAAGATCGATTTCACCGAGCGATTCGATCGGCCACCGCGACAGTACGATGTGGCCGTACTGCCCGTCACGGGCAGACAGGGTCCGCGCCGCGACGGTCGTCCAGCCGAACAACGAGGCGAAATACGAGAAGGGGTCCCGCGCGGCACTCGTCGTCCGGTTGTCGATCTCTTGCAAAGCCGTGATGTCGGGCTGTGCCGCCTCGAGCACGTTGGCGACGCGGTCTGGG
>Ga0157380_10003502_pt1 | contig 10783 bp, 7 predicted proteins | sample S35metaG_FD_119757 | JGI IMG/M metagenome (GOLD analysis project Ga0157380, IMG submission 119757) | Switchgrass rhizosphere microbial communities from Kellogg Biological Station, Michigan, USA - S3-5 metaG | ecosystem: Host-associated > Plants > Roots > Rhizosphere > Soil | place: USA: Michigan...
CCTTATTTTGGCGGCCCGGCACCTTTCTGCGCTCATCCGCCCGATTACGAATTGTTTAATCCAACCATCAACACCACTTGTGTATTAAAGCAATCCACCACCTATGCCGCACCTGCTTCAAATTTTTCAGGACCCGGACTCAGTATTCAGGCCGATGCAGATGTTGGATTTGATCCGAATTATGTTAACGCCTGGATCGATTTTAATCATGACGGCGATTTTACGGATGTTGGTGAAAAGCTGATTCCTGCCGCTGTAGCTTTATACGGACTCAACATCACCAACGTCCCCATCACTGTTCCTCCTCCCGGTCTGCCTTCTCCCGGTGTAGCAGGCCCTGCAGCTTCTGTTGTCGGACCTACACGGATGCGTGTACGTGCAGGTGAAAGCATTCCAGCTATTGACCCCTGCCAGGGTGGTTTGATTGAAGGCGAAACAGAAGATTACATTGTAACGATTATGCCCACCTGTCCTCCGGGAGTAAAAACCTGGCTCGGATACACCGATGACTGGAATACTCCCTCCAACTGGTGCGGAGGCGTTCCTACCATCAACGATGTTGCCCTTATTCAGTTTTCAGCGTCAGGTACTCCTGCTACCGGATACCACAGGCCTGTAATCCATACCGGTGTAAATGCAACCGCACAGACCATCCGCCTTGCTTCAGGCGACACGCTTTACGTGGATGCACAAAACAGCGCTTCACTGACAATAAAGGACTCGCTGCGGATTAACTACAGCATACCCGGGAATGCTCATGTGAAAGTTGTATCAAGTTATTCAAACACTGCAACAATTAGCAATGGTACGCTTTCATTCAACATCACCCCATTCACCGCCACAAGAAAAAATCAGCGGATGCAGCTTGTATATACGGCCAGCGATTTCAATACGCAGGGAATTTTCAATGGAGATGTGATTGATGAACTTTGGTTTGATATTTATTCAAGAGCTACAAATCCTTATGGTGGAGCCGGACAATTTCAGGGTGTTTACAATGGATTTACGGTGAGCTATGCATACTGCACTTCAGGATGGAATGCCTGGCCGTCAGCACCACCAACTGCACTGGCAACTGCCGGTGCCTATACAACCATTTATTCCGGTAACCTGGATATGAACCAGTCCGTGGCATCCGGTGGTCTTGGCTCACCCGGCGGAACAGGCACCCTAAGGATACCGATCACCTCATTTGTCTATACCGGAGGAGATGTGGTATTCAACATCTGCTATAACAACAGCCTTGTCGGTCTCTCAACACCGGCAATTGTAGCCAATGATCTGGTTCGCCAGACGATCACCACAAATGCTTACCGGACCATGTGGATCAACAATTCGAATTCAACTGCTCCTTATTTTGGCTGTATACTCAACTGGCCCACCGTAATTGGAAATTCTTACGTCGTTTCATATTACCGCCCCAACATCACATTTAAATACCATAAGATTTTCAATAAGTTTCCGATCAATATGGGAACAGCAGCAGCTGTTGTTAATGGCGTAACGGTTATAGGCACGGTGGCAGGGCATTTCGATAACAGTAATAACGGAGCTGCCCTTACCGACGGGTTCGATGCAGGAAGAAGCATTGTTACATTTACGGGTAATGCCGCAAATCAGAATATTACCGGTATTAAATCCACAAAATTCAATGACCTCACCGTAAACAAAGCTTCAGGAACAGTTACGCAGGTGCGTGCTGCAACGGTGGATTCACTGCTCACGTTTACCAATGGGGCTTTGCTGCTTAACTCCCTCACCTTAACGGCAAATTACGGAATTGCTCCTGCTGTAACACGGACCAATGGCTACATGGTCAGCGAAGATCCCGGGGCTAACGGAAAGCTGTCGTGGAAAATCGGAGCCAGTGACATCGGAATAAACCATGTTTTTCCCTTCGGTGTATTGGGCGGCATCTACCTCCCGGTAAGTATCAATCCAGCTGCCGATCTTGGAACGGTTAGTATTGCAACGTATCATACCGGCTGGGATAATACGCCCTACCCTGCTCCGGCAACCCATGTAAACAATGCAACGGGAAGTCCGAATAACGGAACACTTACGGTTGACCGTTTCTGGGTATTGGATAAGACAGGCCCGGCGGCAAATAATGCAGGAATTATTTTTTCATATAATAACAGTGAAGCGAATGCGCCCAATGTCATCAACAAAAGCACTTTGATTGCACAACGCTGGGTCGGTGCCGGGTGGAGTCCCGGAATTGGCACCAGCACAGTTGGCGGATCCGTCAGCACACAGAGCCTGTTTGGTATTAACACCGATTTTAATGGACCATGGGCCCTTACCGATATCAGCAATCCATTGCCCATAGAGCTCATTCATTTTGATGCTGCAGCAATTGATGATAAAGTGAAAGTCTGGTGGAAAACAGCATCTGAAACCGACAATGATTATTTTACCGTTGAACGCACCGTGGATCTGAAAACGTATGATTTTATTGCACGTGTTGCAACCCAGGGAAATGGTCCGTTTGAACATGTGTATGAAACGTATGACCTCAACCCGGTTACTGGCCTGCAGTATTACCGGCTGAAAACAACTTCAGTTAACAACGAAGAAACATTTTCAAATCTGGTCCCGGTTCATTTTAAGGATCAGGTCAGATTTGAGATTATTGCAACCATCAGTCAGTATGATGCAGGCATGCTTGGTGTGGATTATTACAGCGACAGCAATGAACCCTGTGATCTTATCCTGTATGATGTTACCGGGCATGAGCTGCTCCGGAAAAATAATATTTCAACAACATCAGGTGTCAATCATGTTGACATAGGTGTTATGATCAGTCATGGTGTATATTTGATCTCTCTTGAAAAGGCTCAGCAGATTGCAGTGAGGAAACTGGTCTACTGATTTTTATATGAAATACAGAATTACCTGTTTGTTTTTTTTGATTCATGGATTCTACTCCGCTTTGGGCCAGACCGCCTTTCAGCGCATTTTGGGTGGCAACGATGATGACGGCTTTTTTTGTGTAAGACAAACTTCTGAGGGAGGTTATATTCTAACCGGAAGTACACAGAGTTATGGTATTGCAAACGGAAAAGATGATATTTTACTCATAAAAACTGACCCTGACGGAAATGTGTCATGGATTAGAACCTATGGTGACTCGCTGACTGAAAATGCAAACTGTGTACGTCAGGCCGCCGACAGCGGATATTTCATCACCGGCAGAACGTTAAGTCATGGAAATGGCTCAGCGGATATTTTCCTGTTAAGAACAGATAAGAATGGCAGCCCGTTGTTTTTCAGGACCTATGGCGGAATCAGCTATGAAAATGCTCAGTCGCTTGCAATTACCAGCGACGGAGGTTGCATTATTGTTGGTGGCACTTACAGTTTTGGAGCAGGCGATCAGGATGCCCTGCTGCTGAAAGTTGACTCAGCAGGAATTTTGCAATGGCAGCAAACCTATGGAGCATCGCAGTTTGATCATGCCACCTGTGTGCTGACAAAATCAAACGGCAATTTTCTGATTGGCGGAAGAACCACGCTGATGGGAAACATGGATATTATTCTTTTTGAAACAGACCCAACGGGAGATACACTGTGGAGTAAACTTTATTATGCTGCAGCTTATGAGGAAACGTATGGCATTGCAGCAGATCCGGCCGGGAGCATTGTTATTTCAGGCACCACTTCCAGCTCCGGTGCAGGATATGGAGATATCATCGTTTTGAAAACGGATTCTGCCGGAAATCTGCTTGATAAAAGAACATATGGCGGCCCGGAGGCAGAAGCAGCATACAGCATTTATGCATTAAATGACAGCGGATTTGCCGTGGCCGGATACACTGAAAGCTACCACGAACCCCTGCTGCAGCATGATGACAGGGGAAGCGACAGTGCCCATGTAATCCTGTTGCGTTTAAATAATGCTCTGGATACCCTGTGGACATCCATTTACGGCGGACCTTCGCTGGATGAAAGCTATTCGGTTATCCAAACCACCGACAGCGGATTTGCCATCGCTGCCTTTCAAAAAAGTTACGGCGGTGACAGTCTCAAAGGATACTTTATAAAAACAACAGCGAATGGAAACAGCAATTGTCATCAGGCACTGATTACTCCGGCTGTGGGCAATCCATCCATTTCTGTTTTCAGTTTTCCGTTTACCATCACGGCAGGAAATTTCACAAGCGGCCTTTACTTTCCGGTGGTCGGTGCAGTAATTGCTTCCGATTCATCCATATGTAATCCAACAGGATTTACTGAACCCGTTGAAAATAAAACAGACATCCTTATTTATCCTGATCCCGTGCTGGAGGAAGCAACCATTTATTTTCCGGGATATGCATCGTCCCCGGCTATAACGTATGAGATATATGATATTTTCGGAAAAAAACGGATTGGCGGCCAGTTGACAGGGACACACACCCGTTTTTCAAGAGGCCATGCAGCTGCCGGGATGTACTTTTACAGGATCATGAGTCAGGGACGACTGATTAAAACAGGAAAGCTGCTGATGGCAGGTTAATTCCGGTTACAGCTCATTTTATTTCCTACCGCTGAACATTTTCAGGCAGCTTGTCCAAATTATTTTACATTTGCTTTTTAAGATGTTGCAATGGAATAAGATTTTTCATCCCGTTTCAGGCATGCAGCCTGAAATGCTGAGTCGTTTCCGGAGTATTACCAGATGGCCGCTGAGGATCATGGCTGCTATTGCCCTGCTTGCTTTGATGGCACCTTTCCTTGCCAACGACCAGCCATATTATGTCATCTATAAAGGGCATCACCTTTTTCCGGCTTTGAGCATTAGCAATGCTGCAGTGGTCACCGATCCTGAAACCGGAAAATCTGAACGCCTGCAGTATGATATCGTTGACTGGAAAATATTGCCTGTCAGCACCATTATTTTTGCTCCTGTTCCGTATTCCCCCAATAAAAGCGACCTGCTTAACGCCGATTATATTGCTCCGGGCGGTTATCAGCAATTTGAAACTGCCGAAGGAAAAATCATACCCTCCCCTGTCCGCTTCCGTCATTGGCTGGGAACCGGAAAAACAGGAAATGATGTGCTTGCCGGCCTCATACACGGAACCCGGGTTTCTTTTACCGTCGGCATATTTGCCATGCTCATTGCAGGCATGATCGGAATTTTCCTGGGTGCCATGGCGGGGTATTATGGCGACTATACGTTAACCATCACCAATGGCCGCATGATCATGCTGTTCTGCGGGTTTTTGCCTGCATGGTTTTATGGCTTTACCATCCGTGGCTATACGCTGAGTGATGCACTGGAGAATTCCTTCTTTTCCGGTTTCTGTCAGTTCCTGCTTTCGATTGCAATTTTCATAACGATCCTTTTTCTGTTTTACCGCCTGGGCGGAATGCTGGAACGCATCAAATGGTTTAAGCAAAAAAAAAGGCTCCCTTTGGATTCCATCGTTTCCAGGATCATCGAGATTTTTATTTCACTTCCAAGGCTGCTACTCGTTATTACACTTGCTGCCATTACCAGGCCTTCATTTCTGAACCTCATTTTACTCCTCGGATTTACATTATGGACTGAAATTGCGAGACTGATGCGTGCTGAATTTTTGCGGCTGCGGGAGCTTGACTACATCACTGCAGCACGATCCCTGGGTTACAGCAACACGAGAATCATTTTCATACATGCATTGCCAAATGGCATTGGCCCGGTGCTGGTTTCTCTTGCTTTCGGGGCAGCCAGCGCCATTCTGGCCGAATCTTCCCTTTCATTCCTGGGAATTGGCATACCCCAGGATGTGGTCACATGGGGATCATTGCTTGCTTCGGGAACAGAGAATACAACAGCCTGGTGGCTCATTGTCTTTCCAGGCTTTGCTATTTTTATTACGATTTTTATTTACAACCTGCTCGGAGAAGGGATTCGAAAAACACTGATGCCTGAAGCAGGAAAAAAATAATCATAAAAGAAAAGGGTTGTTCTTTTTTTCGAATCCAATGGTGGTGTAGGGACCGTGTCCCGGATATACTCTAACGTCATCCGGTAAACGAAACAGCACTTCCTGGATGCTTTTGATCAGCTGGTTATAATTTCCACCCGGCATATCCGTGCGGCCAATGCTCATCTGGAAGAGCACATCACCGCTGACGATCGTTTTACCGGCCTCATCATAAAAACAGATGCTGCCGGGGCTGTGGCCCGGTGTGAACAACACCTTTAATTTTGAATTCCCGAAGTTTATCTGGTCACCTTCACTGATCAGCAAGGTGGGTTCGGGAAATGGCTCGGGAAAAATCCCATACTGCGGTCCATACTCCGTCACCGCACGCAAAAGCGGGAGCTCCATCAGGTGAAGTTCAAGCTGCAGTCCATAGGTGTCGGCAACAAACCTGTTTCCCAATACATGATCAATATGACAATGTGTATTGATCAGCCTGACAGGTTTCAGCTTCTGGTTTTCGATGAAGTTTTTCAGCTCATCCTTTTCAGCAGGCGTGTAACATCCGGGATCAATAATGATACATTGCCCGGTTTCATCATGCAACAGGTATGTATTTTCCTGGAACGGATTAAAAGTGAAAAAATCAATCTTAAGCATAGCTGAATTACCTCCCTGGTTTTGAAAGGATGCAAAGATAGTTATTTGCTGACAGCCTGAAGGCGGATAACAAGATCATCAACCGATAAAGTGTCACCTGCTTTCGCTGATCGCCGTCCAGGCATCTTCCATTTTCTGGTTATGCACAGGTTGCAAATTTTCTTCTTCTATTTTTTTCCGGATGTATTCAATCCGGCTTACCAGCAATGGATGCGTGCTGATAAATGCTGCAGGTGCATCGTTTCCCTGCGCCTTTAATTTCTCAAGCAGTCCGATCATGCCTTCCGGATTTATTCCTGCATCCGCCATCAGCTGAAAACCGTGCAGATCAGCTTCCTCTTCCAGCTTTCTGCTATACTGCAGCGACTTCAGCGTCTCCGCATGCTGAATAATGAGGGCTGTCATCCCGCTGATATCTCCAAGGATGATGCTGATGAAAATATAACCGGATAAATTCCTGAGGATCGAACGGGTGGCATGCTTTAACTCCACATGTGAATATTCATGTGCGATCAGCCCTGCAAGCTGTTCAGGTCTATCTAGCGAATGCAGCAGCTTATCATAAATATAGATGTGTCCTCCCGGAATGGCAAAGGCATTCATTTCGCTGCTGTTCAGTACCACAATGGACACAGGTGTTTTTGTGGTGATGCCCGACTCCCTGAAAAAACGGTTTACCAGCTGCGTTTCGTTCTCGTCAACTTCAAATTCACTCCTGAATTTTTCATCCAGCTGATTGCCAAGGATCGCTTCTGTTTCATAGGACATATTCATTGCCAGGCGATCGGCAATAAATGGCAGCACAAATAACCAGGTGCAAACCGCAAGGCCGAGAAAACAGGCCGTTATCACAATGATGGATGGCGTACTCAGATTGCCGGCAAAATTTTTCTTGCCGTGCGCTGCAAAATGCCTGTATTTTGCAGCCATTGCTGGTAAAAAGGAATCATCACTGACCTCCAGCGTTTCAAATGGAAATTCTCCATATTTCAGTATGGCTGTCCTGTTGCCTGTCAGCTCCTGCCTTTGAATGGAATTGATTTTCCATTGCGTATGCTGATGCACCAAAAGCTCATCCCAATAGGTGATGGCCAGGTAATCATCCATGAAAGCTACTGTTCCGTGAAAAGCCACGGAAGATTTTCCATCAAAATAAGTGCAGTCGTAAATCTTCAAAATTTGATTTTAAATGAGACCCAGATCAAGTATGTCACCAACATCCTCACCAAAAGCATTCTTGTAATCTTCCTCTGTTTGTGTGATGTTTTCCGGATTGAACTGAGAGTCAATCAAAAGATTTGAAAAAAAGAACCGGAAGCTCCGCATAACAGTCCATGCATATCCGATCCCAAAAGTAAAAACTATAATGCATACATTTCCGGCAAGCAGGTTAAAGTAACCGCCTGCCGTTGTTGTTCCCTTCAGATCAATGCGGTTGCCATCCTGGCTTGCATGGATATTATTTACGAAATAATTATGTGTATTACGGGCATACCAGAATAAATAAATACCCAGTGTCAATATGGAAAAGATAATGCCCTTGAGATTAATGAGGAAAAGATCCATGCCTTTGCCTTCGTATGAAAACTCCACGCTTCCAAACCTGATGTGCCCAATGATGTACTTTCTCAAATCGCTAATAAACCAGGATAAATAAATATTCAGTGTAATGATGGAAAGAAAGAGCCCGAGAAAAAACTTTACGGCAAGCGTGTTGCGATTGCCCCTGTATCCCCAGTGAATTCCCCTCCACGAAGTGCGTGACGACCTGTATCGCAGCATGCCATGAATGGCAATCGGAATGAGCAGCATAACAACCAGGTAAATCAAGGCAAAGCATCCGATGATCAGAAATGGCTGTTTTGCAAAAATGCCATAAAGCAGTATTCCATACAGCGCTGCAAACATCAGGTACACTTTGATAAAACCGATAAACAGCTCTTTTCCTGTTCCATGAAAGCTGAACCGTGTGTCTGAGAAAACGGTCTGACCATATACGTAACGTAATTTATTAACCTTTGCCCAGGGATAATATAAGCCAAGCGTGATAAAAGTGAGCAGGTAATTGAGTAATAAGATGCCGAAAAATTCAGCGCCTTTACCGGTGAATTCAATTTTGGTATTGAATGACCGGTTTGCTGACTGTCCGATTATTTCCATTTGGGCCGGGTTTTGATTTTTGCACAAGATAATAAATAGTCAGTCGTATGTTGTTAAAGATCAACTTGTCAATGACCATTCAGGGATGCCGGAAGAATTTTACCACGGAGGTATCTCAATTAATTTAATTATTTTTGCGCCTCTTTACAAATGACTGAAAATCAGGAAAATCAATCCGCTCTAAACTGGGAAGGCAAGTTTGCCGCACTTAAATGCTGCATAATCATTCCTACTTTTAATAATGCTGGAACATTGGAAAAAGTGATTGCCGATGTTTCAAATTACACCAGGCAGGTTATTGTAGTTAACGACGGATCAACGGATGATACAGCTGATGTGCTGCAGAAATTCAATTTCCTGCAGGTCATTGCCTACAAACCCAACCAGGGAAAAGGCATTGCTTTACAGCTTGGTTTTGCCCGGGCAATTGAAAAAGGATATTCCTATGCGATAACCATCGATTCAGACGGGCAGCATTTTCCGAATGATATTCCCTGGTTTATTGAAAAGATCAGTGCAGAACCCGGCTCGCTCATTATTGGCGCACGAAATATGGAACAGCTGATGGTACCCGGCAAAAGCAGCATGGGCAACAAAATATCCACATTCTGGTTCCGGTTCGAAACGGGTATCTCACTTCCGGATACACAGTCAGGCTACAGGCTTTATCCCCTTTTACCTTTGAAGGGCATGCGGTTTCTCACATCAAAATATGAGTTTGAAATTGAAGTCATCGTCAGGGCTGCCTGGAAAGGTGTTCCGGTAACTTCCGTTCCCGTAAGCGTTTATTATGCACCTGCAGAAACACGGGTTTCTCACTTCAGGCCGTTCACCGACTTTTCCCGTGTAAGCCTGCTGAACGTATTCCTGGTACTCATTGCTGTTTTTTATATCAAACCCCGAAACCTGCTCCGCAGCCTCAAAAAAAAAAATATCAGGCAACGCGTGCGTGAAGAATTATTTAATCAGGCCGAAAGCTCGGCCAGCAAATCCGTTGCTGTCGGCTTTGGTGTATTTATGGGAATAGTACCGGTTTGGGGTTACCAGATGCTCATTGCCATTTCAATAGCAGCGTTGCTCAAAATGAATAAGGTGCTGGTTATTATTGCAGCCAATATCAGCATACCGCCATTGATCCCGGTTATTATATACATGAGCTATCATCTTGGAGGAGTTTTACTGCAGCACCCGTCTGGTGAGCTCACGTTCAGCTCCTCCCTGAGCCTTGAATGGATCAAACATAACTTTTACCAGTATGTGGTTGGCAGTATTGCGCTGGCTGTTTTCGCCGGAATTTGTGCAGGACTTATAACATTTATATTTTTAAAGCTATTCAGGAAACAACCTGCATAAAGCAAAGCACAACAATGGCCGGAATATTTTTATTTTTATATGATGTATTTAAGAGATACAGGTTTGCATTTTTTTCTGCCATAGCCATCATTGCCCTTGTTGCTGGCTTTACGGGATCACGTATCAGTCTTGAAGAAGACATTTCGAAAGCCATGCCGGCTGATGAAAAAACAGAAAAGCTGAATGAAGTCTTTCAGAATTCGCGTTTTCTTGATAAGCTTATTGTTTACCTTACGCTGGAAGATGCCAATGTAACCGATCCGGAACAACTTTCCCTTTTTGCCGACTCACTCATCAGCCATCTCCGTGAACAGTACAGTCCCCGTTATATACGTGAAATAACAGGGATCACCAGCGACGACCTGATGCAGGAGGTATATGATTCACTCTATCAGAATCTGCCTTTGTATTTAGCGCCTGAAGACTACGACGCAATCAGCAGGTCATTATCGGATTCAGCTATTGATCAGACCCTCAGGAATGATTACATGCTGCTCCTCTCCCCGGCCAGCATGGTGATGAAGCCGGACTCCGCGGGATCGTCGCGGCGCACCGCGAATAGTGTGAGGGCGAGTTTCAATTCCGGTCCAGGACCAAGCCGGCTGGATGGATCGTCGGGATCGAGAGCCGGCAATTCGGCGGCATTCTGAACGAAGGCGAGACGCTTCTGCAGCCGGGCAGTCAGAGCATCATTCGCCGCCGCGTCCGGTGAC
>Ga0157380_10003503_pt1 | contig 10783 bp, 7 predicted proteins | sample S35metaG_FD_119757 | JGI IMG/M metagenome (GOLD analysis project Ga0157380, IMG submission 119757) | Switchgrass rhizosphere microbial communities from Kellogg Biological Station, Michigan, USA - S3-5 metaG | ecosystem: Host-associated > Plants > Roots > Rhizosphere > Soil | place: USA: Michigan...
GTAGCACTCGACCGGAACCAAAGTTTGCGTTGGCCGAATACTACCTCCGTCTCAAACGGCCGGATGAGGCACGCGCGATTGTGACGCCGTATCTCAAGGATGAGAAATACTTCGTCGACGCATCCGTCCGGTTGGCTCGCATCGAAGCCTTCGCCGACAAGAAACCGGAGGCACATCGCATCCTCGACGGGCTGCTGGCGCGCGACCCCAAAAACGTGAACGCGCTGTTGCTCCGGGGAATGTTGTTCCTGTCCGAGAACAACACCGTGAACGCCTTGACCGCGCTGCAAACAGCCGTCGAAGGCAATCCCAATTCGATCTCCGCCCAACTTGCGTTGGCCCAGACACACGTGGTTCGCGGTTCCGTCAAGGAAGCCATGAAGGCGTTCAACGACGCCTTGAAGATTGACGGCAACAACAGCGTCGCCCGCGTCGGCCTGGCGAGGCTTCAACTGTCAACCGGGGCCGCAGCTGACGCGGTGCCGCTCTTGATGAAGGTCGTGGCCGCGAATCCCCGCGCCCTCGAACCGCGGCTGTTGCTGCTCAATGGATTCATATCCATCGGTGACATGGCGCAAGCGACGGCGCTTGCGAACGACCTGCTGAAGACCAATGCTGATTCGGCGGCCGTCCAAACCGCGGTCGGGACGTTGGCCAGCCTGAAGAAGGACGATGCGGCAGCCCGGCAGGCCTACAGCCGAGCGCTCACGGCCGATCCGCGCGCATATGGGGCACTCGCCGGCCTGCTGAACGCGGAAATGAAGGGAAAGAATTTCGGGGCCGCCCGGGCGCTGATCGAGAAACAGCTCGCGCAGAACCCCAACGATCCGAGCCTGAACCTCATGGCGGCGAAAACCTACGGCCTTCTTGGCGACCAGGCACAAATGGAAGCAGCACTGAAGAAGACCGTCGAGGCCGACCCGCACAGTCTCGAGGCGTATACGATGCTGGCGACCATGTACTACAAGCAGGGTCGCCTGGATTACGCGCGTACCCAACTCGAAAAATATGTGGTTGCCGCGCCCGCGTCTGTTCCCGGTAACACGATGCTCGGCACCGTCCTTGACCTGCAGGGCAAGAAGAACGAAGCGAAGACCCGCTACACCACGGCGTTGCAAGTCGATCCGCGAGCCGCGGTCGCCGCCAATAACCTCGCGTGGCTCGACGCCAATACCGAGGGCGGGAACCTGGACATGGCGTTGCAACTCGCCCAGACCGCGAAGGCGCAATTGCCCAACCAGCATGAAGTTGATGACACCCTGGGCTGGATTTACTACAAGAAGGGCATGGCGACCCGTGCGATCGAGTCTTTCGAGAACAGCACGCTGAAGGCGCCGACCAATCCCGTGTATGCCTATCACCTCGGCCTCGCCTATCAGAAGAATGGCGACACGGTTAAGGCGCGCGCGGAGCTGGAACGCGCGTTGAAGCTGAAACCGGACTTCGAGGGCGCCGCCGAGGCGAAGAAAATTCTCGGGTCGATGAAGTAATGGGGCAACCCGTCGCGCTGTCGCGGCTGGCCGGCGATTTCAAGGAAATCGTCGCCGAGCAGTACGAATTTCGCGAGCTCCTCTACCAAATGACCCGTCGCGATCTGCTGTTGCGCTACAAGCAGACCGTGATGGGGTTCGGCTGGGCGATTTTCATGCCGCTCGTCAACACGGCGGTGTTCTCCGTCATCTTCACGCGCGTCGCACCACTCCAGACGGACATGCCCTATCCGCTGTTCGCCTACTGCGGGCTGCTGACGTGGAATTTTTCCGCGTCATCGTTCCGCTTTGCGGTGACGTCGTTGACGTCGAACGCCAGCCTGGTCACCAAGGTCTATTTCCCGCGCGAGATCTTCCCGATCTCCGCGGTGGCGGTTTCGATCGTGGATTTCGCGGTTGGTTCGACCGTCTTGATCGGACTGATGATCTACTACCGGGTCGCGCCGACAGCGGCCGTGCTCGCGCTGCCGTTGGTTTTGCTGGTGCACATCGTCTTGACGCTCGCCATCAGCCTGCTCCTGGCCATGGCCAACCTGTTTTACCGCGACGTCAAGTACCTGTTCGAGCTGGTCCTGACAATCTGGATGTTTCTGACGGCGGTGTTGTATCCGGTCGGCCAGGTGGGCGGGATGACGGGTCGGATGATGGCGATCAACCCGATGACGCCAATTCTGGAAGCCTATCGTGACGTGCTGCTGCGCGGACGCCTTCCGGATCCCGCATGGTTCCTAACCACCGCTGCCGTGTCGGTCGCTCTACTCGCCGTCGCGTGGGTTGTTTTCCACCGCGCCGAATACGAATTCGCAGAGAACGTCTAGCACGTGCTGATCCATTCGCGCGTCGCCGGCGCCGGCCTGGCGGCGCTGGCGCTGTTCGTGCTCTACGGCTCGGCCGGCGCGCTCGGGACCGGCGCGTCGCATGTCGAGCCGCTGCCCGGCATATCGTTGCCTGATATAGCGCAGAACCTCTTGCTCTACATCCCATTCGGAATGCTCAGTGTCTGGACGTTCCGCGGATCTGTTTCCAGACGACGCGCGTTGTATGTCTCGATCGTCGCGCTCGCGTTTGTCTACAGCTCGGCGATGGAACTATTGCAGATGCGCTTTGCGGCGAGAATCGCCTCGCCTCTCGACGTCATCTCGAATGTCAGCGGCGCACTCATCGGCGCCATCGCCGCCGAACGAACCGAGCGGGCGTTGCAGCGCGGAATGGACACCGCTCGGAGGATCGGACTGCTCACGGCGCCGGCGCGATACCTGCTCGCCGCTGTCCTCGCGGCGATCGTGATCGCGGCGTGGTACCCGTTCGACGTGACCCTGGACGTCAGCACCCTGAGCGAGCGCACGCGCGCCGTTCGCCTCGACCCATGGCTCCGGCCGTCTTCAGTCGAACTGTTCGCGCAAGCCAGCCGGTTCTTCGTACTGGCGGCAGTGATGACCCTTTGCCTGCCCGGGCTTTCCAGGCGCGCGGCGCCCGTAGCCGCAGTGGTCACGGCGACGATCGCCGGCGTCGTTGACCTGGGTCAGTGCGCGATGGGATCTCAGCCGATCGGCGTCTCGGCGCTGCTGTCGCAATCGGCCGGCAGCTTGGCGGGAGCCGCCGTGGCGTTCGGCGTGACGTTCGTCCGCGGCACCTGATACGCGGCCGCGTAGTCGTTCACCATTCGCTCGATCGTGAAGTGGCGCTTGACGCGCCACCGTCCCGCGTCGCCCATCGTCCGGCGCTGCGCGGGGTTTGCGGCAAGCGCCGCGATCGCTGCGGCCAACGATCGCGGCCGCTCGTCAACGAGCAGCCCGGTTTCCTGATCGACGACCACTTCAGGATTGCCGCCGACCGTGGTCGCTATCACCGGCAACGCCGTCGCCATCGCTTCCAGGATGGTGAGCGACACGCCCTCGTAAGTCGAGCAGTTGACGTAGACATCAAATGCTGCCATCAGCGCCCGGACGTCGCCCCGCTGCCCAGTGAAGTGGGCGACGTTGCCGATACCAAGGGCGCGCGCTCGCTCGATCAAGGCCTCGCGCTCCGGCCCCTCGCCTACGACCACGGCTCTCGCGTTCGGATAGCGACTGCCCACCAACGACAGCGCCTCGAGAAGCGCTCCCAGGTTCTTGACGGGATCGAGCCGGCCGACGCTTCCAATCACGAACGCATCGTCCGGCAACTGCAAGGCCGAGCGCGCTGCCGCTCGATCGGCGGGCTGGGGCCGGCGGCCCAGGTCTATGCCGTTGTGGACGACCTCGATGGATCGCTCCGGAAATCCTTCGGCGACCATGTCCTGTTTCAACGCGGCTGAGACCGCGCAAATCTTCGACGGCCATCGCGCCAGCACCGGATTGACCAGTCGGCGCTTCGGCGAAATGCCGATGCCATGGAGCCGCCCATGCTCCGTGAATACCACTCGAACCGACGGATGCATCACCGCGGCAAGCAGCCCATAGACGAACGGCGAGTAGTGATGGCAATGAATGACGTCGATGCGTTGGACCTTGAGGACCTCGCCGAGGCGGACCGAAAGCGACGGATGAAATCCGGGCTGGCGAGCGAGTGAGATCACGGGAATGTTCAGGCCGCTGACTTCGCCTGCCCATTCGCCCGGCTCGTCCAGGCAGCAAACCACCGTGTCCACCCGATCTGCGAGCCGCCGGCATAACTCGATGACAAGGCGCTCGGTGCCCCCTGGGGACAGGCTCAATACCACCTGCATCACACGTGGCTTTGTCACTTTGCTTGGATAAGCCAAAACTGTACCATGCCCGCGCGGACACGATCGATACAAACGCTTCCAAATTGAACCGAAATGGCGATCGCTGCGCCGCGTTGGGAGAAAATTGTACTCGACGCCGACGCAAAACGTCGGCAATTCGACGATCTCTGCAGAAGCCATGCGCAATCTGGTCAGACGTGGCACGGCAGCGACTTTGTTACAGTGGATGTGTGTGCGGAATCTGCGGTGTCGTGAGCCTTGAAGGTGAACTTCCTCCAGAGGTTGGCCATTCAATCGAGAGGATGACGGACCGTTTGGCCCACCGTGGCCCCGATGGGGGCGCCGTCCATCACGCGGATTGGTTCGCGTTGGGCCACCGCCGCCTTGCGATCATCGACCGCGCCGGGGGCGAACAGCCCATGACCAATGAAGACCGGTCGGTGTGGATCGTCTTCAACGGGGAGATTTACAACCACCACGAGCTTCGCCACGAGCTCGAGGGCCGGGGCCACCGGTTTCGCACTCGCTCCGACACCGAAGCAATTATCCATGCCTACGAAGAGTACGGGGACGCATGCGTCGAACGATTGGAGGGCATGTTCGCGTTTGGCATCGCCGATCATCGCTCTCGCCGCGTCCTGCTGGCGCGCGATCGACTCGGCAAGAAACCCCTGTTCCATGCCACGCTCGGCGGCGTGTTGCACTTCGCCTCTGAAATCAAGGCCATCAAGGCGAGCCCCGCGTGGGACGGACAGAAGGACCTCGACGCCCTCGAAGGCTATCTGTCGCTCGGGTATTTCATGGCGCCGGCGACGGCCTATCGGCATGTACATAAGTTAGAGCCGGCGCACACCCTTGCGCTCGAGAGCGCGCGCGAATCGATTCGTAAGTACTGGGACATTGAACACTTCGACACCGACTCGCGGCCTCGCGGCGAACTGCTCGACGAACTCAATGCGCGATTGTCCGCGGCCGTTTCAGAACGGTTGGAAAGCGAAGTGCCCATCGGGGCGTTCCTGTCTGGAGGAATCGACTCGGGCCTGGTCGTCTCGTACATGGCTGATGCGCTCGCGCAGCCCGCGGTGACGGCGACTGTCGGCTTCGATGATGCGGCACACAACGAACTGGCGGCCGCAGCCTTGACGGCTGAGCGCTATCATACGGCCCATCACACCGCCGTCGTCCACCCGCGGCTGGACGACGTGCTCGAGCCGATCGTCCGCGCCTTCGACGAGCCGTTCGCGGACTCATCATCGATTCCGACGTATTACGTGAGCCAGATCGCGCGCCAGCACGTCACGGTGGCGCTTTCGGGCGACGGGGCCGACGAAGCTTTCGGCGGTTATGGGTGGCGCTACACTCCACTCGCGATGGAGGCAAGAGCGCGTCGACTCGTTCCCGGCGGGCCCGGTCGAAGAATGGCGGCGTGGCTGGGAGCGCGCTGGCCCCGGTCGCAGGCGTTTCCGCGTCCGCTCCGCTTGGGAAACGTCCTGGAGAACCTTGGTCGTGATCCAGCAAGTGCGTACTACGCCGACCTGTGCTTTCTGAAGCCCCACGACGCACGGGCGCTGCTCGGGAAGAGCCCCACTCGCGATCCTGCCGACAGCCCCGTCTTCGAACAGGTCACCAAGCCGTATCGCGACTGTCCCTCGGAAAGCGCCGTACAGCGAGCCCAATACGCCGACCTGAAGGTCTATCTACCCAACGATCCGTTGGTCAAGGTCGATCGCATGAGTATGGCGCATGGGCTCGAGATCCGTTGCCCGTTGCTCGATCATCGTCTTGTCGAACTGGCATTTCGCATCCCGACCAGCGAGAAGTTCGCCAACGGTCAGCCGAAATCCTTACTGAGAGGTTTGGCTGAGCGGCGCTTACCAGCAGACTTGGTGCATCGGCCGAAGAGCGGGTTTACCGCGCCCGTTCGCGCGTGGCTTGCGGGCCCGTACGCCGACAGCTTTCGGGAAGATGTCTTGAGCTGCACCGCGAAGAGCCGGGACATCCTGGATCGCGCGCGTGTCCAGCAAATGTTTACCGAACATCTGGCGGGCCACGACCATTCGTTCGCGCTGTGGGCGGTGTGGATGCTCGAGCGGTGGGCGCGTATGGAAGGGGACGCTAGCTGAGCCCATGTTACGAACTATTTTTGTCTTTGCAATTCTCATAATCGGTTGGGGGTTCGCTTTCACAAGTGAACTATACGCAGCTGCACTCTATCTGTGGCTCGCATATTTTCGGCCGGAGAGTTGGGCATGGAGCGGGGTGTTCGCTTCATTGAATTTGTCGTACATCGCCGGCGTTTTTCTGGTTGGAAGAACGCTGGTATCCGGTGTGCGGATGCGCGTCACTTGGCGCAGTGGGCTGCTGCTGGCGTTCCTGATGTTGAGCTTGCTGTCTACGTTCGCCGGATTGTATGTCGAGCATTCCTTCGAAGCCTGGCAGGCGTTCGCGAAGACCATCATTGTCAGCTATCTACTGACTGTTATTATCAGGACTGAATCTGACTTACGGTTCATCCTTTTCGTCATCGCGCTGTCATTAGGCTTCGAAGCTGCCAAGCAGGGATGGGCTCAGCTGGTTCTCAACCCAGGCGGCAGGAATGACAATCCAATTCCGTTCCTTGGCGATAACAACGTCGTTGCCGTTGGTATGGCAATGTTGGTCCCCCTACTGTCCGCCCTCGCTGCGACTTCCTCGGGATTGCAAAAACGCGGACTGCAGTTTGTGAACATCGGCATCGTCTATCGAGGACTGAGCACATATTCTCGCGGTGGATTTCTATCGATGGGGGCCATAGCTGGCTTGTCGTTCTTGCGCTCAGAACGCAAGTTGCGAGCGTTGGTTGCGGGAGCGATAGTTGCGTTGTTGGTCTTGCCTGCGCTGCCGACTGAATTCTGGGACCGCATGTCGACTATTTCTGCGCCCGCTGACGAACGCGATGATTCATCGACAGGTCGATTGCACTTCTGGCAGGTCGCCGTCGTAATGGCCAATGATCATCCCTTCCTGGGCGTGGGTCATTCAGCGTATCAACCGTCATATGATCAATACGACTGGACCGGAGGTCGCTACCGAACCGGTCGCTCGGTCCACAGCGTATGGTTCGGTGTCCTGGCAGAATCCGGCTACACAGGATTCGCGTTGTACATGCTTATCGTTCTATCGTCGTTGTGGGGATGCCACCGCGTGCGCCGCATGGCGAAGCACGGCAAGGTACCGGAGAGTCTCGGCCGTTACGCTACTGCCATTGAATCAGCGTTGATTGCCTTCATGGTCGGCGGCAGTTTTGTCCCCTACCAGTACGGCGAAATGGTCTGGCATCTCTTCGCCCTGTCGATCGTTGTCGAACAACTCGCGGTGACGGCCGCAGAATCGGCTCGTGATTCTCGCGAGCTGGAGGACAGACCCGTACTCAAAGAGCCTGCCGAGGAATTTGTGTGGGCTTCGTAAAAAGTCGACGGTATGCGTAGTCGGCCTCTTCGCGTGGCCGTTGACGCGCGCTGTCTCAATGTCCAGCATGTGCGCGGCATGGGGAAGCTGCTGTTCGAACTGGTTCGGCGAAGCGCGGCGAGCGCCGACATTCAGTGGCATTTGTTCGGTGATCGACTAGATTGGCCAATGAACGCGCCAATCCACTCAAAGGTGCGCGCGCAAGTATTTGAAACGCGCGGCTTTCGCTTTCACGCGTGGGAGCAATGGACACTTCCGCGCCTTGCTCGCGAACTGGACGTCGACGTCTTACACGCTCCGGCAACGTCGCTGCCGTGGTGGCAGCCTGTTCCGACGGTCGTCACCATCAATGACGTCATTCCGTGGCAAAAACAGGCACCAGGAACAAAGAGTTTCTATCGCCATCGATTATTGCCGTCCGCCTATAAACGCGCCCGCGCAGTCTTGACAATCAGCAGAACGTCGTATGACGACATCGTGGATCGCTGGCCGGAACTGGAGTCGCGACTACACGTCGTTTCACCTGGAGTGGACGAGCGATACCTGGATGCGGCACCCGAATCCGGTGACGTCGTCGTCGGCCGCCGTCGCGTGGACCAGGCCTACCTGCTCTATCTCGGAGGATCGGATCCTCGCAAGCGCCTTGACTGGGCCATTCGAGTATGGTCAGCCGCTGCCAAGATCCACGCAGTGTCTCTCGTGGTCTGCGGATTGCGGCCAGAGGAACGGCCGCAAGTGATGGGAATCGTGCCGCAAGAACTTCAAGATCGGCTGTATCTCGCACCATTCGTTGCTGAAGAGGACATGCCGCGCCTATACATGCGAGCAGCCGCCGTCCTGTATCCAACGTTGTATGAAGGTTTCGGTCTTCCCGTGGTCGAGTCCCACGCCGTTGGTACGCCAATTTTGTTCAGCGACGTCGGCAGCCTGTCGGAGCTCAAGGGTCCAAGTTCGATTGTGCTTCCCGTCAACGACGAATCCGCCTGGATCTCAGCCATCGACCACGTCCTTCGCGCGCGGAGATCGACCGCCTCACGCAGCCATTCTAGAGAGTGGGCATCACGCTTCTCTTGGGATAGGTACGTTGAGGAAACGTTGCGCGTTTACGATGCCGTCGCGGCGCATCGAAATTAACGATACTCGGAGCTATCCGCTACACGCCAACTGTGCCGCTAGCAACACTCCCTGTTGACGGAACCACATGCAGCTCATACTGAGGGTTTAGTTCAGCACACCCAATCTTTCGCGTGGTTTCATGCACAACGAATGAAGCCAGCCCAGAAATGTCGATGTGGTCCCACAATCGGTGGGTATCTATCAAATGTAGGCTAATCCGGTAGGTTCCGCGCAATACATTGGCAGCGAAATCAATCCGAATCGTCAACTCTTCACCGGGTCGCAAGTGCAGCGCCGCATCCCGCTCGGACGCAGACGTCCCATTGAATATGACGAGGCCATCATGTCGCACAACTTCGAAATCGATCCGTGTGCGGGGCAAGTCAGCATTCACCGCGACGCGTAAGTCGAGGGTCAACGGCGTCGATGGATCGATCACGTCCGAAATGGCCACACTCTCGCCGCGTCGAGATAGTGTGCACGAACGAACACTTACCCGCGCGTCCACGGCGTTCTCACCGATCGAAGAATACAAGGCTGCGACATCGCCAACGCTCGACAGCAATGGCGGACGGCCACGTCGCAAGAGCAACGCGCGGTCGCAGAGGCTGACAACCACCTGCATGTTATGAGAAACCAACACGATTGCGACCCCGGAACGCCGAAACTCCTCCATCCGCTGGTAGCACTTTTGCTGGAATGCCGCATCACCTACCGCGAGGACTTCGTCAATGATCAGCACCTCCGGATCGATATGCGCAGCAATGGCGAATCCGAGTCGAGCGTTCATCCCTGACGAATATCGTTTTACTGGTGTGTCGATGAACTCGCTGATCCCCGCGAACTCGACGATCGCCTCCATCTTCCTGGACACTTCCTCACGCGTCATGCCCAGGATCGCGCCTTGCAAATAGAGATTCTCCCGGCCGGTCAAATCGTTATGGAAACCGGACGAAACTTCTATCAAAGCTCCGACACGTCCACGGGTGAAACCCCGCCCCTTGGTTGGCCTCAATATCCTTGTCAATAGCTTGAGCGCGGTCGATTTGCCGGCCCCATTAGGGCCTATGATGCCCAACGCCTCTCCGGGACGGACTTCGAACGACACGTCCTGTAAGACCCAGAATTCTTGTTCACGCAGAACGTCTGGGTTTTGACGCCGAAAGGGCTTCTTAATCCAGCCGGAAATCGCGTCGCGCATCGTATCGTGTCGTTCGCCACGTCGAAACTTCTTCCAGACGTGATCGAAGACGACAACGGGCTGACTCATTTGATTTGGAAGGTATGTATCACGGGCCGAGACTCGTACTGGTCCGTATCGGCAAACCGTTGCGTAACATAAATGGTTTGTCGCGCGACATCATAACTGACGCCGCCAATGATGGCGCGCGGCTCAGAGATAGGAAACTTCAACGGCCAAATGCCGTACGGTTCCACGTCCCACGGGCGCTTACTGCCGGCTTTGACAGCCGCGAAGTCGTTCAAATCATAGGCCCAGACTTGATACCGATAGGGATACGCGTGAACCCCCTGGTTATCGACGCCCGCCGGGTCATAGCAGTACTTAAACGTCCCGGACGGCGGCACGGGCTTCTCGTGCATCGCTGGATCGTTCGTGCCGGATCCATAGCATGCAGTACCAACGCCGATCCGCCCGAAAACCAATGCGGTTCGCGTGCCGGCTACGAGGACCATGCCCCCTACTTCCGCGGTCTGGCTGTATCTTTCGTTGCCAGGACCGCTCCAAGAGCCAAGAGTGGGATGTTCGCTATTGTAATAGAGCAAGGGAGACGCCGGCACCGTTGCCTGACCTATAAGTGCAGGATCGAAGGCGAACGCCGCTGGTCCCCACGACGTGCGAGACACGATGGGTACACAACACTGGCCACTCACCATGGCGCCACCCAGACGTTGTTGCCAATCGACGGGGACGGTCGCAAGTGAGGCCGCTACATATCCCGCCTTGCCGGTTTCCCACACTTGGCTCCATCCCTGAAATCCTGGATCGGACAGCCGGAGGGAC
>Ga0157380_10003504_pt1 | contig 10782 bp, 11 predicted proteins | sample S35metaG_FD_119757 | JGI IMG/M metagenome (GOLD analysis project Ga0157380, IMG submission 119757) | Switchgrass rhizosphere microbial communities from Kellogg Biological Station, Michigan, USA - S3-5 metaG | ecosystem: Host-associated > Plants > Roots > Rhizosphere > Soil | place: USA...
ACCGTTTTCATGATCAATTGATGACCGATATGCAGGCCGTCGAACACACCAAGCGTCAGCACCGTCGGTCTCAAAATCTCAGCGTTATCAGTACCGTGAAATAGACGCATCGGACGATTTTTGACTTTTGATTTTTTGATTGCCGATTGAATTCAGTCACTGACCACTAACCCATCGTACGCAAACTGCACTCCTTCAGGCAGACGAGCTGAATCGCGCGCGTGTTTGATGTCGTGGGCAAGATGCGTGAAATAAGTGCGACGCGGTTTCAGTTCCTCAACAAACTCGAGCGCCTTATCAACCCACAGATGCGTCGGATGTTTGGTAAACCTGAGGCAGTCGAGCACAAGTACGTCGAGATCTTTCATTGCCTCCATTGACTCAGGAGGAATCTCGCTCAAGTCAGTGGCGTAGGCGAAGTCGTTGAAGCGATAGGCCATCACCGGCAATCGCCCATGGATCGTCTCAAGAGGTGTAATGACCAGATCTTTTCCGAGACAAAAGCTCGCCTGCGGATATACGACGTGCGGAACCACTTGCGGCAGGCCACCACCGAAGTGTGAAGGCTCAAAGATGTATTTGAAGATGCGTTTGATGTCGACCCACGCACGTTCGTTGGCATAAACGCCCATCGCGCCGAAGCGAAAGTTCAACGGTCGAATGTCGTCCAGACCGAAAATATGATCGGCGTGGCAATGCGTGATGAGGATCGCATCGAGATGACGCAGGCCAAAACGCAATGCCTGCTGGCGAAAGTCGGAAGACGTATCAACGAGAACGGTCTGGCCAGCGTGCTCGATGATTACAGAAACCCGCAGTCGTTTATCGCGCGGATCGTCAGAGCAACACGTCTCACACTCGCAACCAATTGACGGCACTCCGGTGGAGGTTCCTGTACCTAAGAAGGTTAGCTTCATGCGGTCACGTGGATAGGTCCTATAGGTCGAATAGGCCCGATAGATGACCCATGATTGTCCTAACCCCCACCGGTGATGTCGCTACCGGAAAAACTTCGCGTTTTCGGAGTCGCATTGGATAGAGAAACAAACTGCATGCGGAGATCTGCGAGCAAGCTCTCAAGCATCTGCGTTTCCTGAGGTGTCAGATTGCCCTTCGTCTTCTTCTGCAGCATGCCAAGAACATCGATCCAATGTTTGCCCAACTCGAGATCCACACCGCGCTCATGGGTAACCGGATGCTCCATCATTCCCAATGCCGAAGCAGCATTCGAAGCGATCGACATCAGGAAGTTTAGAAAACTCGCGGGATCGCGCGCGGCGGCCACTTCTTCCGGCGTTGGCTCTCGATCTTCGTAATCGGCATCAACTGTCTCGGGCTCGCTCATCTCAGGCTCGGGCGTCTCAGGCTCGCTGGCCGCAATCGGCTGTACGGGTGTCTCTTCCCCTTTGGTCGCTGGTTCAGCCTTCGGTTTTTCGGGTGCAGGCCGTTCCTCGGGCGGTACTTCGCGCGGGCTGCCATCTGCGTTGAAAAGTCGGCGGTCGGTTACTTTGAAGTTACTTTGTTGCTCGTCCATATCAATTCAAAAGCGGCGATCTTTGCTGAAAGACCCACTTCATTTTTAGATTAATAAGCTTTGTCGCGATGGTAGCACCCGGAATGGTGAATGGTAAATCGGGAATCGTGAATCGTGAATGGTGAATTGGTCTCGTAGGACCTATGGGACTTATTGAACCTATTCACGATTCACTATTCACGATTCACGATTTAGACTATCCACATGCCGGCAAAATTTAATGATCTCGTAGAGTTGATGAGTCGACTCCGTTCGCCGAACGGTTGTCCCTGGGATCGTGAGCAGACGTACGCCACGCTCGCCCCGATGCTTCTCGAAGAAGCCTATGAAGCGTTCGAAGCCGTAGAGGCCGCTCGCGGTGGTCGTCCGGAAGAACTGCGCGATGAACTCGGTGATCTTCTCTTTCAGGTAGTTTTCTACGCACAGGTAGCGAAGGAACGTGGCGAGTTTGAAATCGACGACGTAACAGACGCTATTCATTCGAAGATGGTGCGACGTCACCCGCATGTTTTTGGAGACGTACGCGCGGACGATTCAGCCGAAGTGCTGCGGAATTGGGAGTCGATGAAAGCTGAGGAACGGCGTGCGTCAGGGAAAGTCGAGAGCGAGGGTTCTTTGCTCGACGGCGTTTCTTCAAAAGCGCCGGCACTGATGGAGGCTCATCAGCTGTCCACAAAAGCGGCGCGAGTGGGTTTCGATTGGAAAACTGTCGACGATATTTTCGATAAGCTTCATGAAGAGATCGAAGAACTTCGGAGCGCAATCAGGGAACACGGAACGGTGAATGATGAAGAGACACACACTCGCGTTCGTGAAGAAATCGGCGACTTGCTATTTGCCGCGACGAATATCGCGCGTCACATGCAAGTCGAACCTGAAGCAGCCTTGAAACTGACGAATCGAAAGTTTCGACAGCGATTCAAGTACATCGAAGACGAATTGAAACGGCAATCACGCGCATGGGATCAGACTACGCTCGATGAGATGGAGGAACTCTGGCAGCAAGCGAAGCAAGCGAACTACCACTAAACGTCAACTTCTCGTTCTCCCCGGCCTTTAGGTTGGGGATCAGAGCCGATTACGAGCGTTCACAACCATTTCAATGGTTTTTCTCCGGTTCAGCTTTGCGACCAGAATTCTTGGAGAAACCATTAAAATGGTTCCGTGGACTTTTTGCGCACCCAGCCCCAACCTAAAGGTTGGGGAGAATGAGAGGGTCGAGCAGCGATGAGCGATGAAGGAAGAGGGGGAGACGGCGCGACACGGCGACGGTCATGTTTCTTTCTCCGCGTCTCCGAGTCACCGAGTCTCCCAGTCACCGTGTCACCGAATCCCCGTGTCGCCCCGTCTCCGGATCATTTCTTCTGCGGCTTCAACTCCCAAAGTACATTCACAATTACCCAGCGTCCGCCGAACTTGGCCATGTGCAGGTAATCGATCCATTCAGACGCGACGACCTTAACTGACGCGGCATTCTCGTAGACATCCAGAATGGTCACGTCTTTTTGTTGCTTCTCTGGCGGCGTGTCCTTGCCCCCGCCGCGTCGAGTACCCATAACGAGCGTCATTGCACTCATCTGGTCCAAGCGCGACCTTCCTTGCGCGTTTGTCTGCACGATCCTCTTCGCCAACTCGGGGTGTACGGCGCGTTCCATTCTCTCGGCGTTACCTTCATACCAACCTTCGATGTAATCGAGCGCCGTTTGCTTAATCGCGGCTGCCTCAGAAGCCGATTGCGCGCTTGCCTTTGAAAAACACACGAGTAACACGACGACCAACAGAAGACTTGATCTTCCTAGTATCGACATAGTGGGTTCCTTTCACGGGCCTTTAAGATGGAGCAACGCGGTGTGCTCGGTATTACGAGAGGCGTTGGCGATTTGTTCTCAACATTGCGTGGGTCGATAGTCGACCCACGAGAATAGTGAAAGAAAAGGCCCGCCAGGTTAAGGCGGGCCCTTTGCCTCTATGCTTCAGAACTAGCTGTTAATTCGAAGCGACCTGAAGACGTTCGAAAACGCGTTTTCGAAGTTGCGCTCTCCCTGCGGCATTACCGCGATGAGATAGAACAAACTGCCATCGCGCAGCTGCGTCGTGACAACTCGGATTACCTCAGAACCCCCAGTCGCCTCATTGACGTTCGTCAATGTTGTCGACAGTGCATTACGTCCTGACAACGTAGTGCGCTGATAACCACCACTCTGGCGAAGGTTACGGTTTCCCTGCGCGAGGCCATTTAAGAATTCCTGAGTAGCCTCTTGCAAATTACGGCTGTTTGTTTGCGAGGCTCCGACGTTAACGCCATGCGTGAATACCGCCTGACCATTCACCTGGCCGTAAGCACCTTCCGGAACAAACCAAACCGAATTGCCTTCCCCGAGTTCGCGCCAATTAACTGGAACGCTCAGCTGAACGCCCCCATTAAAGAGTTGATAGTTCTGATACTGACTTGATGGGTATTCCACTCGACCGCGTGGCGCATTGGTTGGAATGTTTCCACCGGTTTCCCCGTTCGGATAACGTTGGCCGCTACGCTGAATCTCAGCCATCGTCGGTGCTGGCCCGTAACCTCGTAGTCGCGATTGAATACTCGCAAACTGACGCGAGTCACTATACGTATTGTTGACTCGCAACATATCCGCTTCACGATTAATTCGCGCGTAACGATCCGAAGGACTCGGGTGGCTGCTGAAAAATCCACCGCTGCTTCCTCCCTGTCGCTCCAGGATTTGGAACATTCCCGCTAGATCGCGCGGGTCATATCCGGCGCGTGCGAGAATCTGAGCACCAAGAATGTCAGCTTCGGTTTCGTATTCGCGGCTAAACTTCAGGAAGTAAACGCCTACACCCTGGCTGGCAATCTGTGCCGCGGCTCCAGCCGGCCCACCGAGTATGGCGCCACCGATACCCAGGATTCCCGCCAGCAATCCATACTTCTGCGCCTTCGAGGCCTGCGCTGTTCCGTGTCTCAACGCAACGTGACTGATCTCGTGGGCCATCACGCCCGCCATCTGTCCTTCTTTCTGCGCAGCTTCGATCATCCCTCGATTTACGTACATTGGACCACCGGGCAGCGCAAACGCGTTGATGTCGCGCGCATTCACCACCTTGAAGGAGTACTGAAACTGTGACTGCTGAAACTGAGACGGAATTGAAGCGACCAGACGCTGGCCCACACGTTCGACGTACCTTTGAACCTCAGCATCTCGCAAAAGAGGCAGTTGCTGCTCGACTTCCGCTGCAGCCTGACGCCCGAGCTTAACGTCGTCTTCGACCTTATATTTGTTGCTGTGATACTTGATTTGTGTTTGCGCTGCCAGCGAGAACGGCATCGCGCAAAACGCAAAAAGAACCATCAACGCAATCAGCTTTTGTCTAATCAACGAATTTCGAAACATGCAATACCTCCGATAAGTGGATCATCACCACATAGCCAAACGAGCGGCGAATCCCGACCTTCGGGATTTGCCGCTCGCAGACCCCCCTCCCAAAAACCAGTGCCCGCTGTGTTTCCAGGGAGAGGTAAATCAATAGTTTGATGACCCATAGTAAAATTAGCGTTGCTAAACGTCGGGCTCTTGGACGTGCACCAAAACGCAACACAATACACGTAAAAGGACGATTTCATTTCGCGGCTTTGCGATATTAGCCCGCCAAAAAGACCCGCTTGTTCCTAATGCAATGAAGGTGCCAGTGAGGATGCTTACCGCTGATTTCGCGGCTCGATGTGATCGTTAAACCACTGCGCCGGCTCGTTGAGGGGGGCAATTTGATGGGGTTCACCCTGCCAGACGCGGATCATCGAAATTACCAGGAAGATGAAGGCCGCTAGTTTGAAGAGAAATCCACCGAATGAGCTGTCGGTTATTGCGCCGATTACGCCAAAGATTGATTGGATGATGATAAATGCGATATGCAGAGCAAGTGCCTGAGAGGCATGAAAGCGCACACTGACTTCTCTTCGCGGCACCAGAAACAGTTCTAGCAAACACACGACAACTCCCACATAAGGCGCATAGGGCATCATCATGGCCCAATTCTCTGGAACACCGATACCCGCTACTGTTCGCGAAGTCGGCTTGTTAACACGTGGTTGATACACGTGAGCAGGCTGATACTGAGTCGGTGGCGCGTAGGTTGGTGGAACGAAAACTGACGGGTAACCTGTATCGCCTTTAGTTGCTTGACCACTGTCGTAGCGACGGGTCGGCGCTTCGGAATAAACGTTCTCGCGTGGTGTGGCCGCTGGGTCAGGACCAACCTTTTGGGTAGCGCCCTTTACTTCTTGGGTGGGCGCTCCTTCGCCGCCAAAACCCCATGTCTCTTCGGTGCTCCTTTGAACATCAGGGTCGAGCGGATTAGTGTCGTATTTGTTCTTCTTGGTTTCCATTACCGCGTTTCAATCTTACTAGCCAGCCACATCATACTCAACCCGTTTCCACCTGTGGTCTTCCTCCAAGATCTCGAACGCACGCACAACCGGCTCATCACCAGCCAGACCCACAATCAGGTAAGTGGCCGACGGATAATACGCGAGACGAACATCGGTTTCAGAGGGGGTGGGCTCAGATGCACGCGGATGGGAATGATATATCGCCAGCAGTGTCTCGCCGCGTTGACGCATCTGTCGCTGTGCTGCGAAGAGTTGCTCCGGCGCAGCTTCGTAGGCTACCTCGGTGTTGGAAGCGACGTTTGTAAGGCGATAGATAGATTGGGTCGATTGGGTGCGGCCTTCTTCAAGTCCGCCTATCAGACCGCAGCATTCTGCGGGCGACGTTTCGCGAGCATGCAGGAGGAGTTCGTTAAGGTGCTGGCGTTGGAGAACGAGCTTTGACATTGATGATGTTAGGGAACCTCTGATCAAGCGCTATTCAGTACCATTCGCGGTAGCGGATGGCCAAGACTCAACTCCATTAGTGCGGGTGTTGAGATTTGGCCATCCGCTATCCCGACGCGTCGGGGTACTGAATAGCTTGGTCGCTTGTTCAGATCATCGATCTACAATCTTTAATCTACAATCCTCAGGTGCAACTCCTCGAGTTGTTTCGGATCAACCTCACCGGGCGCGTCGATCATTAAATCCGAAGCCGATGCCGTTTTTGGAAACGCGATCACGTCACGCATGTTGTCAGTGCCGGCCAACACCATCATCAAGCGATCGATGCCCGGTGCAATACCGCCATGCGGTGGCGTGCCGTATTCAAGGGCATCGAGAAAGAAGCCAAAGCGCTGACGCGCTTCCTCGGTCGTCATACCGAGAGCCTTGAAAACCAAACGCTGAACATCGCGACGGTGAATTCGAATCGATCCACTTGCCATCTCCACACCGTTGATGACCGGGTCGTAGGCCTTCGTTCGAATGCGCGACAACAACTCCGTTTCACCATTCTCGACCGCTCGCTCGAGCAATGACAGATCTTCATCAACCGGTGAAGTGAAGGGATGATGCATTGAGTAATAACGACCGTCTTCCTCGTGGTATTCGAACATCGGAAAGTCGGTCACCCATAAAGGTGCGTAAATATTTTCCGGGATCAACTTCTCACGACGCGCCACTTCGTTTCGCAGTGCTCCCAATGCAGCCGCAACTATCTTCGGTTTCCCTGAAACAATTAATACTGCGTCGCCCTTCGCTGCGCCCGCCTGAGCAGATACTTTGCTGACGGTTTCTTCCCCGAGAGCCTTGAGCAACGATGAAGTTGTTTCGTCTCCGAGCTTGATCCACGCGAGTGCAGTCGCGCCATATCTCTTCACAAACTCCTGTAGTTCATCCAGCACTTTCCGAGAAAGCGATGCGCCATTGGGTACAACGATTCCCTTCAATCCTCCCCTGGCAGAGAGCCCAGCGGCAAACGGCGGGAAGGCGGTGCCTTCTACAGCCGGCGACAGGTCTTTCAACTCCAGTCCGCTGATTCGCAGATCGGGCTTGTCAGAACCAAAGCGGTCCATCACTTCCGCAAAACTGAAGCGCGGAAACGGCGTCTGCAATTCGACCCCGATTAGTTTGAATACGCTCGCGAAGAGTCCTTCGATCAATTCGTAAATGTGCTCGGGATTTACAAAGCTCATTTCCACGTCGAGCTGCGTGAACTCTGGCTGTCGATCGGCACGCAAATCTTCGTCGCGAAAACAGTGCGCGATCTGAAAATACTTGTCCAAGCCAGCGATCATGCAGAGCTGTTTAAAAAGCTGCGGCGATTGAGGCAACGCGAAGAACTTTCCAGGCTGGACGCGCGCGGGCACGATGTAGTCACGCGCGCCTTCGGGAGTTGATTTGATGAGGATCGGTGTTTCAATCTCCGTGAACCCGCGACCAGTCATGTAACTGCGAATCTCAGAGAGCACGCGATGACGGAGCCGAAGGTTGTGTTGCAACTGGGGTCGACGCAGATCGAGGTAACGATACTTCAGCCGCAAATCTTCAGCTGCGAGAGCGTCGGTCGACGCGTCGAGTTGAAATGGTGGCGTGCGCGAATCGTTGAGAAGGTAAAGCTCGCGCGCGTGTACTTCGATTTCGCCGGTGGCGAGTCGAGGATTACGAGTGTTTTCAGCGCGAGAAACCACTTCACCGCTAAGGGCGATCACAAACTCACCCCGAAGGTCCTTCGCTTTTGTGTGTGCTTCGGGTGCGTCTTGAGAATTGAATACGACCTGAGTGATGCCCTCGCGATCGCGTAAGTCGACGAATGTTAACTCTCCGAAGTCGCGTCGTTTTGCGACCCAACCCATTAAAGTCACGCTCTGACCGATGTTATTTGCTCGCAACTCTCCACATGAATGCGTCCGTTGCAGTTTTCCGAGATTATCCAGCAAAACAATACCTCACGAATTACTCCTCACTTACTGATTGCGCGATCTCCAATCGATTACCGCCGGGATCGCGAACATAAAATCTGGACCAACCCGGTGTCGGAATGTCGTCAGGCAGAATCTCGACACCGGCATCACGAAACTTTTTTTCGGCTTGGGCCAGGTCAGCAACGGTGTAGCAAACATGTCGTTTACTGATGCAGCCCTCGCCCCGGCCATCTTCGCCATTTTCGATCGACAAGTGCAATTGCAGTGGGCCCACTTGATACCAGGCTCCTCCACGCGCGCGCGACTCTTCGGGCTTTGGTACTTCCTGCAGGCCCATCACTACACCGTAGAAGTGTTTCGCATTTTCCTCGACAGCCTTCGGAACAGTGACATTCACGTGATGGATAGAAGGTTTCATTTTATTGGCCGAAACGAGAGTCGCTGATCGAGTACAGAACGGGAGCGACCGATTTTAATTTGCGTCGTATACCTAGTCAGTTGGAGTCGGTCGTTTCGCTCCCGTTCTGTGCTTGAATCTGCCGACCTGATTTGAATTTCAAACCCTACTTCCCAAAATGCGGATTTTCAATGATCCCCAGCACGTTTCCAAATGGATCCTTGACTGTGGCCACCTTGATTCCGCCACCAACATCCTGCACCCCTTCATTCTCTGTTGCGCCACGCTCCAGCAGTTTTTGCAACGCGGTCTCGGCATTATCCACGCCCCAGTATGCCGCGTGACCTTCACCCTTTGAACGTCCCTCATCCGGATGAAGTCCTAATTCGAATCCACCGACGTTGAAGCCTACATAGAACGGTTCATCGAAATACGGCTGCTGGCCCAGCACCGAGCTATACCAATCTCGCGCCTTCTGCATATCGTCTACGTAGTAGACTGCTGTTCTTAATCCGAGAAACACTTCACTTACTCCCTTGATTGCTTTGCACATCAAAGCGCTTGGACGTATCGGCTGCTCCGCCCTGGTCAGCCATCTTTGCATTGAACTCCGCAGATCGATTTCGCGGAACGCTCAACGACTTCCACTGAGAGGATCTGAAGTGCTTAGCCAGAAAGACGATCTGACCGACGTGATAAGAGTAATGCGTCAGCTGCCGATTGATTGCCTGAACGATTGTATGTGCTTCGCCGCGAATACTGACGGTCCTTTCAAAATCCTGCGGCTGTAGCGGCTCGACTGCGGCAAAAACAGCCTGCCATCCTCGTTCCCAGTAAGCCAGCACAGCTTCTTTCGTGGTTCCGTCTTCAATCACAAACTCCATATCACGGTTCCGATCCGGCTTCTCTCCGTCAGAGGTCAGAAAGTCAATCCAACGCGACAGCATGTTGCCCGCCATGTGCTTCATGACAACGGCCATGCTGTTGCCTTCTTCGTCAAGCGTGACGAATAACTCTTGATCGGTTACCTGCTCAATCGCTTTTTCAGCCAGCTTCTTATAGGCCTTGAATGAACCGATTGCGTCCTTCAGATATTCATTGGTGATTGCTTCGTTCATGAAGTTCGTCTCCGTTCGACGACAAGTCTTCGCAACTCCTCACCGACGCTTTGCCGTTTGATGTTTCGCTGCTCAGCAGACTCAATGTTCTTAACTGCGACTTCTCCTTTTTCGCGCTCGTCATCGCCAATCAATGCCACAAAACGAATTCGCTTCTCTGCCGCATATTTGAACTGCTTGCCCAGCTTGTCAACTTGGGGATACAGATCGACGCGCAAACCGTTGTTGCGCAAGTCTCTCGCTAATCGGATCGCGTCGTCGAGTGAACTCTCATTCCAGATCGCCACCACTACATCTGCTGGTGACGACTCAACATCCTCAGGAAACATTTGTCGCTCCGTCATGACAACAATGATGCGCTCAAGTCCCAGGGAAAATCCGCACGCCGGTACATCCTGGCCGAGAAACATGCCGACTAGATTATCGTATCGCCCACCGCCACCGAGACTACCGGCGAGGTCCTTCACGTTGATTTCCATAATCGCGCCCGTGTAGTACGAAAGACCACGAGCGAGCGTCGGATCGATGCGAACGTAGCGTTCAATGCCACTCGCACCGGCAAATTCCAGTATCGATCGCAAATCGTCGACTGCCGCTGCTCCCAGTTCATTGTCGCCCACAAACTCAACTATGCGGCCGAGAATCGCCTTGTTCAGAGCCTTCTGTTTCTGTTCTGGATCTTCTCCAGCGGCAATTTCCGCTGCATGATCGAGTGTTCGAAGATCTCCAAAGAACGACAACAACCTGCGACTCGCAACCTCGTTAATACCTCTCGTTGCAAACTCCTTCTCGACACCTTCGCGTCCAATTTTGTCGAGCTTGTCGAGCGCAATCAAAGCCGTTTCGTGATGTTCAAGAGGCACACCCGCAACGCCGAGTATTCCTGTCAGCGCCTTGCGGTGATTAAGCCGGATGCAGAAATCTTTAAAGCCTAA
>Ga0157380_10003505_pt1 | contig 10782 bp, 9 predicted proteins | sample S35metaG_FD_119757 | JGI IMG/M metagenome (GOLD analysis project Ga0157380, IMG submission 119757) | Switchgrass rhizosphere microbial communities from Kellogg Biological Station, Michigan, USA - S3-5 metaG | ecosystem: Host-associated > Plants > Roots > Rhizosphere > Soil | place: USA: Michigan...
ACAGCTTGCAATCGTAGCGGCGGTCGAAGCGCGACGCAGCCAAACAGTGCCTTTGTCTTGGGTATCCGGATAATCAGGACCGGAGATCGTTGCCGGTCCCTCATGCCAGCTGAAGTCGACGCGTCCATCGATCCTGTTGGCGCTGTCCCAAGCAGCATGGACCCAACCTGGCGCCAAACCGTCGCGCTGAACTTTGGCTGTAGCGAAAAAGGTGAAATTCGCGCCGTGCCTGTCTGACGGGTTGCCGTCGACGGAATAGGCAACTGCATGTCGATCCGATTCACAGACGATGAACTCGCCATTGAACCGCCCGTAGCCCCGGCTCCCACCTCCCGACCGTCGCCGGCCTATCCTTCCACTTCTGTTTCGCTCGATGAGTCGAATGGTCAAGTAAACGGAGGAGCGCTTGCCAGTCGGCGTGACCATTGCACCTGCCCAACTGCCCACCAGGGCCGGTTCGTCAAACGCCCAGGGAGACCTGATGCGATCCTGCAGCTTGAAAACGCTTGCCGCGATGGCGAGCAGACCGACGGCGATAAGCGCGACCACAGGTTTGATTTTCACCATGGCACCTCATAGTGCTGCCTCCAATGCAACGGCAACTCGATTGCGGTCATAGCTGAATTCGGCCAGGTCCGCATTGTTGTGCGTGTAGGAATAGTGCAGGACGAGCCGCCAGCGCGTACTGAGTGTCCGTGCCGCGGAGATCCCGATTTCGATCAGATCTTCCGTACCGTTTGCTTGCACTTCATAGCGGCTGGTGCGAAGGGCCGCGTCCAGCGAGAGCGTCCAGATGTCCGTCAGTTTTAGATTGGCATCGAGCGCGAATTGATGGCGCGTTGCAGATAGATTCCTGTCGTCGTGGTCGCTGGTTTCGAAGCGGTACTCGACTCCCGTCTCCCACACATGTCCCGACCGGCTGAGCCGCACGCCGGCGTCGTGACTTTCACCGGTGACGCCGCTGAACCGGCTCATCCCGTCGATATCGCTGAAGCGATAGTGTGCGCGCAAGCGCCAGTCGGCGGGAAGATCGCGGCTCGCCTGCAGGCCAAGCATCCGTCGGTTTTCGAATCCTTTACCGTCGAGCGTCCGGTAGGAAAATTGCGCGGTGAGGTCGTCGGTCCAGTCACTGAACTCCACTCGATAGTGTGCACCGCCCTGTGCGCCTAGCTGATCGAACTCATCCAGGCTCGCGTAGTCGAGATGTGAAAGGCTGGCATCGAATCGCCAGGGACCCGCGAGCGGCCCGCTGACGGCAACTTGCGCCTCGGCAAAAGCGTCATCGACGCCGCTGATTCCCAGTACTTCTGCAGAAGACACCAGCGCGACGTTGTCGTCATAACCGCCGCCGAACGAGGCATAGCCAATCCAGTTGCGATCGGGTGGAGGGGGCAGCGTCGCCAGTTGAGTCGTTGCCAAGGCGCGCAGCCGATCGTCGGCCGCCTCCTGCTCGGCGCGAGTGAACCAGTGTCTCGCTGCAGTTTGGTTCTGGCGTCGAAGCGCCACCAGGCCGAGGTTGTAGTGCGCGAGCGCGGCCATCGTTGGCGTCCGGGCGACTTCGTTAAACGCCGCTTCCGCCCGACTGTAGTCACCCAGACGGTACGCGGCGACGCCGATGTTGAAGTCCACGGCCGGACCGGACACGCCTGTTCGTACCGCCGCGTCGAAGGCATCGAGCGCCGCTGCGAAGTCGCCTTTCTCGAAGGCGACTCTGCCCGTGTCGAACAGTTGCGCAGCGCTGTCGGCGGCATGAGTGTCTGGACAGACGATCGCGCCGGACGCGGCTACCAGGAGTATGCGTAGATCAGCGAGGCGGACCCTTCGGCGGCGGCGTCGGGTGCTCTGGCGGATCAGGATGCTTGCGCTTCTCATCGGCAATGGCGCGCCGTGCCTGTTCGCGCTGGTCATTGGCTTCCTGCGCTCTCTCTTTGGCCCGCTCCGACATCTCTCTACCCAGTTCCTGAGCCTCGCGAGCGCGTTCCTGAGCCTTGGCAGCCGCTTCGGGAGTGCCAGGCTTGGCTGGTGTGCCGGTGGCTGGCTGCGTTTCCGGCTTTCGAGCAGGCAGCGGAATGCGGCGAATAACTTCGTCGGGCAGCTTGGCATCAGGATTCACGATGATCTGCATGGTCACGTCGAGTTCGTCGCTCGCGGGCCGGGCCTTCTCCTGGGCCGCAGCGGTGGTAGCACTGAGCAGCAGGGCGACGAACACAGCCGGGATCGCGAGCAGGCGAATCATTGCGGTTCGCGACGAATGCGGCAAGCCGCTGCGCCCTGAATGTTTCATGATCGTGAAGCGCCCGGGTTGGTGACGCTGAGATTGATCATCACGGTGCGGGTCTTGCCATCATGCTCGACGACTGCCACCAGCTGGCCATCGCCCGCCTTGCGTGCAATCACCGGCAAGGACAGCAGATTGGGCCCCTGCCCGAGATCCGCATGCCAGTCCACGATGTGGTCGTTCGCGAGCCCATCGAGGGTGACGCCACCGGTGACGGCGATGCGGATCGTCGCATCTTGCAGGCTGCGGTCGGACTCGATGAGCACATCGATGCTGCGCTGTTCGTTGAGCGCCAGGGTGATCGCCTGCTCGCCCGGATGAGGGACCGCTGGGCGCATCAACAGTATGGTGAGAGCAGTGGCTACCGCGCCGCCCAGAACACCACCCAGAGCAGCACCGAGCCAGGTTTCCCAAGACCTTGCAACATGCCGCCAGCCATAGCTTTCTAATGGCCCTTCCAGTGGGCGGTGGCTCGCGGTCCCCCGCCCAGCGGTGCCGTTAACTGCGGGGACGCCGGTCGCATTTGCCAACGCCCGATCAACAAATCCGGGGCGTGGCTCCGGCGCATCCATGGCGCGCAGCCCCCGAATCAATGCGTCGGAATCGTTGTTCACGGATGGATGACTCTTGCCGCTCTCATTCCTGTACACGGTCGGACCACGCGAAACGTTCCGTCGCTAGCAGTTCGCGCAGCTTGGCCCTGGCGCGATGCAGCCGCGACTTCAGCGTGCCGAGCGGGATTTCCATGATGGCCCCCAGCTCGACCAAGCTGTAACCCTCGATGTCGTGCATCGACAATACCACGCGATGCTCCTCGGCCAGCAGCGTCCAGGCGGCAGCGATACGTTGTTGCGCAATCTGCTGCTCCACCAGCTCGGGCGGGCCTCCGGCGGGGTCGGCGTACCCATAATCCTCTTCGTCGGCCATGGTGGGGTCTGCGTCGGCCGGGTCGACTCCGAACTGCAGCGGCGAATTGCGTTCGCGCCGCAGCCCATCGACGAAGATCCGGTACATCACTCGCATGGCCCACGGCCGCACCTTATCCAGTTGGCGCAACTCGTCGAGCATCGGATAGAGGCGTACCAGCAGATCCTGTACGAGGTCTTCGGCGCGATCCACCGCACCCGTCCAGCGAAAGGCGGATCGATAAAGCGTCGGCACGTGCTCGCGCATCAGGCCATCGAACTGGGCTGCTGCGCTGGTGCGTGATTTATTGGATTTCGGCCAGACCATGCGGCTCATTAGACCTGACACGTAAATGCAGGTCGAATGGTTCCCACGATTTTCCAATGGAACCCTTTTCCCGTGGCGACCGTGTCAGGTAGGTGCACTGCGCCGTGCAGCCGCAACCCCCGATTCGAGGGGTTCCAGCGTGCGCGACGCGAACCAAGGGAGTCAGTCGGAATGCGATATGCGAAGCGAATGGCGCTTGTGGGCCTCATGCTCATTGGACTCGCGGCGTGCGGTGGCGGAGGTGGGGATGATGGCGCCCAGGATGGCCGGCTCAGCCTTTCGATTACCGATGCACCCGTTGACGACGCAACCAGTGTCGTCGTCCAGTTCAGCGGTGTCGCGTTCAAGCGTGCAGGGGCGTCAGCGGAAGTCGTGCAGAACCTGATTCCCGCGACCCGGCAGATCGACCTGCTCCAATATCAGCAGGGCCGAGCCGCTCTGCTGCTGGACGGCGTGACTCTGCCGGCCGGCGACTACGAGTGGATCCGCTTGATTGTCGACAATCAGCTCGCCGTACGCGACTCGTACATCATCCGCACGACCGGCGAGGAATGCGAACTACGAGTACCCAGCGGAGCGGAGTCCGGTCTGAAGCTGAATCGCGGTTTCACGTTGCCTGCCGATGGGAGTGTCGCGCTCACGATCGATTTCGACCTGCGCAAGTCGGTCCATGCGCCACCAGGGCAGACAAGTCGGACGACGGATTGCACGCAGGGCTACCTGCTGCGGCCGACGTTGCGCATCGTCGACAACGCGCATGTCGGCGCTATCGCCGGCACGGTCGAGAGCGCGTTAGTGACGGCGAACTGTTTGCCCAAGGTCTATGTATTTTCGGGTACCGGCGTCGTTCCCGACGACATCGAGGAACAGCCCGCGGCGCCGGACGTGGATCCGCTGCTCGTAGCGGGCGTCGCAATCCAGAATGGCGCGACAGCCTACGCCTATCGCGCCGCTTTCGTCCCGCCGGGCCCGTATACCGTGGCATTCACTTGCAGCGACGACGATGCAACGACAGACGACGTGCTGACGTTCCTACCCCCGCGAGACGCGACTGTTCAGGCGAACCTGATCAGCACCGTAGACTTCACCGCACCAGCGACACCATGAAGCACCGCTCCCGTGGTTTTCTCCGCACGGACATGATCCGCTACGCTCCGGGCACCGGCGGCCGTTGGCACAACAAGGCCATCGTTGCCGCGTGCATATTGGTCGAGGTCCTGGGGCTCACGGTGTTCGTGACCGGCGTCGTGGTGGTGTTCAGTTTGTTCGAACGCGTATGAGGCGCCGAGAATTCGCAGCCGTAGGCGCAATACGCGCACGCCACCTGGAAGACGTCGCAGATCACAAGTTTCGGGGCAGGGCTCTGCGCGCTCATGAGGATCGCGCTCAGCTGCTCGCGATCATTGGTTACCTATCTGCGCTGATGAATGAGGACGATGAACGCCGCCGGCAAGAATGCTTGTGTTCGGTGTAAATCGTGATACCCGGAGGAATCAGCTGAGCATCGCGATTTATATCTTGAAGCAAAGCGGTGCTGAGATTGAGCACTGGTTTGTCGTTGCGGACGTTCGTGATGCCATTCGTCAGGCTCGAGCGTTCGACGAAGAACTGGCGCGGGAACTGGAGTTTCGAAACAGCGGCGCATGGTTCGATGCACCGAGTGAGGGAAGGCATGAGCTTCGGAGCGGCTATACCATGGTGGTGCGCTTCCTTCAGGACTGAAAAAACTGATCATCGAGACGCTCGATCAGCTCAATGCACTGTCGGACATGGGCTGCGATCGGTTACTTCTAATGAAGCACTTATCGCGGGGACCTTCCGGGCCAGCGGTACGACAGTCCCAAACTCAGTGTATTGACGTGTTCGCCCGCCAGCCGATAGCCGCTCCATTGCGCATGTGCAGCCCACCGTTGCGACAGCCGATAGTTCATCCCAACGGCAAGCATCGGATCGAATGAGCGATCGTCCACCGCTCGATATCGGCTACGTCCATTGGCACTCATGTTCGAACGCCAGTAAAACACGCCGCCCTGCGCGAACAGCTCCATTCGTTCGTGGATCGGCAGGTATCCCGTAGCACTGAATTGCGGTCCCGATCCGGACTGCGGATGCGAGCGGCTGATAGCGAGCAGATAATCATCGGTCACCGGCGATGTTCCTGACACGCGAGTCGTCATGCTGCCGAGGTCGACATAGGCAACCTCCAGGCTCAGCGACGGCCAGCGATATCCTGCGTAGAGCGATCCGCCCAGGCGGGTCTGGCCGCTGAGCTGCGTTTGCGTTTGATAGCCTTCGCGCGCAATGCGCTTGTCCATCTCTGCAGCATCAACACTGCCGCGAACGCTCGTGGCATTGGCACCGACGATCCAGCCTCGCGGGGCGGTCCCACTGCGTCGCGTCCGCTGCAAGGGCGTTGACACTGACCGGCAGCAGCAGGACCACGGCAGCCAGCCGTGCCGATCGCCTGCCAAACCGCAGCCCCGCCAGCAGCAGCATGACCAGGATCGACCAGTAGTCGGCAGCGCCTGCGCCGCCGGCTCCTTTGCTGGTGCCGGTGACGACCACGACTGAACGTGCGCCGATTCCACCTGTTGTCATGATGGCCCCATCCAACTGATGATCCAGATCGTTGACACCGCCATCCTCTATCGTGAGTCGTACGCACAGATATCCGGGCGTCAGTCCAGCCGAATACGCACTGCTGTCGGCAGCGGGGCAGAAGCCCGGTTCGCCGGGCGCGGATTCGAGTTTATTGGTTGCGTTCTGCACGAAGGTCTTCCACGTTGCGGTGTCCTGGTCCCACAGTCGATAGAGCGGCTGATTTGGAATCGGTGCGCGTTGCGGAACGACGCTGCGGTTGGTACCGCCGACCACCGGCAGTTCGCGAGCCTCATAACTGAAATAGCCGCCCACGTTGTCGACCTCATCCACTGCTATCGGCGCGGCAGCTGCCTGTCCTGCCAGGCGCGCACCGCCAGTGGTGCTCAGCAACTGCGCCACAGCGCCGACACGCATGCGCACGCCGGGTTCGCTTTCGATGAGGTAGCGTGTAATGACCGCCGCGTCCTCGGGCAACACATTGCGGGTCGAAATGCGATTCAGGTAGTTCGGCATTCCGTTGCCAGCGTCATCGGCGCCGTCCACCGCGTCTGGGATGCCGTTGTCATTGGCATCGGCGTTGCCGAGCGTCGCAGAGGCTGCTCGCAGCGCCAGCATCGAGCCGGTACGCCCCGTGAGTTGTGGATTGCGCGTCGGTCGCTTGCCAGGAAATGACATGTCGACCGGGACAGCGGGTCGAACGGCAACACGGCGACTGCGGCTGGCGCCGTTACTTCCAGTTCATTCTGATAGGCAACAGATCCAGCGGCGAGGCTCACGTCTGCCTTGAATGCAATGACGAGTGAACCGGACGCGGGCACCAATCAACAGGCCACCGAATAACACAGCGCGGCGCACGCGCATTCGCGGGGGGCTTCTCGGATCGACTCAGCATCGTTCGTGACTTGCAACGTGAGTTCTTGTTCTGCGAGTGGCGACCCGATCTGTCGGCCATCGCGGAGGCGCCGTGTCGCCAGCGAGGCGGATCATCGGCGCACCATTGTTAAAGCAACAGCTGTAGACCCCGCAAAAAATGCAGCAGGCGTTCCCTGATGGCTTTGGAAATGAGAGACCGCTGCGCCAACCAGGTTGACTGAGAGGACGTCGTCAACGCGATCCGGGAGGGCGACTGGCGGGAGGTCGTGACGGTCGATCGCGGCTTCTGAGCAAATGCTGCGTGCGTACAAACCCCCTATTCGGAGCGGTGCTGATAGGAGGGACCCTTGTCCGCACGTGCCTGGATTTGTGAGTTACTTTGCGACGCCGCGAACGATCTGATGCGATCAAATCCGCCGTGCTGGGGCAATTGACGTATTCCTGCCGTTGAGCGTCCAGATCAAACTCGCCACGCTTCTCTGACTCGGCGAGCGGAGATGTGTTTTAGCGTAATGTAAAAAAACAAGCGGGGCTGATCAGTGGGTCATCTATCCGTCGTAATCGAATGTTTGAATCCCTCGTTCAGCTGAAGCCGGATATACGCTCCGTACGCGACACTGCTGCTTGATCTCATAATAATTTACCAACAAAGGAGATTGCAGATGTTTACCTGCAGGTTTCAGCTCGTGCGAGCCGCAGTGGTTGCAATCGCGGCGTGTTGCGTTACGGTGGCTTCGAGCGCACCAGGTGGCGGCGCATTGTGGACCACTGGGGGCTATGACGCCCAGAACACGCGCTACAACAGAACCGAGGCCACCATCGGTGTCGCCAACGTGGGATCGCTAGTGCCGAAGTGGCGGCTACCGACAGACGGTGATGTGTCCGCGACGCCGGCAGTCGACGGCGACACTGTTTACGCTCCCGACTTCGCCGGCAATCTATACGCTGTCGACCGTTTGACGGGTGTGCTGCGGTGGAGGGCGAACATTGCCGATTTAACGGGCATTCCCGGCAATCACGCGCGAGCGACGCCGGCGATCAGCGGCAATATGCTCATCGTCGGAGATCAGGCAGGCAAGGCGTTTTCGCCCAATGGCTGGATCCTGGGAATCGACAAGAAATCCGGCGCACTCGTCTGGAAAACGAAGCTTGCGGGCGGCTATCCGATCGTCACGCAGGCAGCGGTCGTCCGAGGCGACGTAGCCTATGTCGGAGTCGCATCCAATGAAGAGGCGCTGGTCCGATTCGGATTTCCGCTGACGTTTCGCGGCAGCGTGCTCGCCATCGACGTGCAAACGGGGGCGATCCGCTGGCAAACATATATGGCGCCCGTGGGCTACACCGGTTCGGCCGTCTGGGGAAGCACGCCGGCTATCGATGCGTCTCGCAACAGGCTCTATGTCGCGACGGGCAACAACTACTCGGTGCCCGACACCGTGACCAAGTGCATTCTCGCCGCCGTGGGCCCCGCCGCTCGCGCCGGCTGCATCGACCCGTCGAATCTATTCGACAGCGTCGTTGCGCTGGATTTGTCGACGGGCGCGATAGAGTGGGTGCACAAGGCGCTGCCCGACGATGCTTGGAACGTTGCCTGCGGTATCTTCTTTGTTCCAGGGTTCGACTTCGAGGTGCCCGGCTGTCCCGAGACCGACGGTCCCGATTACGATTTCGGCCAGGGTCCCGCTCTGTTCAAGGTGAAGGGCGCGGATGGGAAGCCGCGCGATGTAGTGGGTGCCGGACAGAAGAGTGGCGTGTATTGGGCATTGGATGCAGCGACGGGTGCGCTCATATGGCAGACACAGGCAGGTAGCGGCGGGCTGACAGGCGGTCTGCAATGGGGGTCCGCTGTGGACGGAATTCGCGTGTATACCGCCAACTCCAACAGTGAATTCAAGGAATGGTTCCTGAAGGACGGCGCGAGCGCGGGTCACCGCGGCGGATGGAGTGCACTCAGCGCTGCAACAGGTGAGATCCTGTGGGAGAGACCGAATCCCGCGTACGAACGTGCGATGGGGCCGGTGAGCGGCGCGAACGGCGTGATCTATGGTTGCTCCATGGACGACGCAGGGCACATGTATGCCATCAACGCGGCAAGCGGGTCTGTTTTGTGGGACTTCGCGAGCGGCGCCAACTGCAATGGCGGAGCAGCCATCTCCGATGGGATGCTGTTCTGGGGCACCGGGTACGATCTGTTTGCAATCTCGGGCGGCAATTCCGCGCAGGCGCTCTACGGATTCGGCCTTCCGTAAGTAGATTATGTCACGGCGACGATCTTTGCATCGGGTTCACCGTCCGAGCGGACCGCAGCAATTGAGCCCGACCAAGAACATCGCCGAGCAGCTGCGATCTTTGGACGCTCTTCCTTCATTCTCCGAGGAGCGGGTGACCATTGAGCATTCAACGGTGAGATCGGAAGTGTCCGTATTTGAGTCAAATATAATTTCTTTCCTTTGCCTCGACACGCGCGCAAGCTATAAACACAATAAAGCGAGTCGTCAGATGAGACCGCACGTATCGCGAAGAACAAGACGCTCCAAAAAATTCCAACCAGTCAACGAGGCGATCTGATGTTAACCAAGAACCGTTTTCCTGCCGGACTGACCGCAGTGTCAACTGCGCTCCTGTTCGGCGGATGCATTCAAGCGGCGCTCGCCGATTCTGCAGTGGCCATCGATGGAGGCGCCGCCAGCGGGCTCTGCACCACGGCCTATCCGGGCACGACCGGGCCGGATCAGCTGTCGCCCTGTCAGTGGGATATGAGTGTGATCCACTCGGGCGCCGCCCACGCAATACCGGCGACGGGCGCCGGCGTGACCGTTGGCATTATCGACGGTGGTGTCGATTTGACTCACCCTGATCTGGCGGGCGGCATCGACGTTGCTCGCTCCTGCTCGTTCATCTACAGCTCGACGCCAACGGCTGACCCGAAGGACGTAGCCAACGGGAATTGCTCGAACAAAGCTGCCGTGCAGGACTTCCAGGGTCACGGTACTCATGTGGCGACGACCGTAGCCGCCCGGGCCAACGGATTCGGCATTGTCGGCGTGGCACCCCAAGCCACGATCGTGGCACTGAAAGCCTGCACCATCGCCGGTTATTGCTTCGCCGATTCCGTGGCGGCAGCGTTGCGCTATGCGGGAGACCAGAGACTGGACGTAGTCAATCTCAGCCTCTTCGCAGATCCATACCTTTATTACTGCTCGAACGCGGCCGGCCAGCGGGCGATCCTCAAGCAGCTGCAAGACGCCGCCCGTTACGCGCAGAGTCGCGGCGTGGTCATCGTGGCCGCGGCCGGCAACGAAAGCGATGATTTAGGCCATCCGGTGAGTGACGAGATCAGCCCGGACTGGCCGCCCGACAGCGCTATCGAGCGCGAAGTGCGCAACAACTGCCGCGTCGCGCCGGCCGAGCTTCCCGGGGTCATTACGGTTTCAGCTGCGGGTGTGAACACGCTGGCTGCGTACTCGAACGTTGGCTCTCCGGTGGATGTCGCCGCTCCCGGCGGTGATGCTTCGCAGACCACGGTATACGGGCGCGGACGCATCCTCGCCGGCTGGTCGAGCACGGATGAAACCGGGGAGTGGGAGTTCTACAGCGACGCGAATCGGGCCATCGTGAGCGGAGGCGGTCGGTACGTCTGGATCAGTGGCACGTCGATGGCATCGCCGCACGTCGCAGGCGTCGCCGCGCTGATTCGGCAGATGCACCCGAAACTGCCGCAGGGCGCGGTTGCAGCGAAGATTCGCGCGTCCGCCAGCAGCCTTGCGTGTCCTATGAACTGGCTGAGTGATGACCCT
>Ga0157380_10003508_pt1 | contig 10779 bp, 10 predicted proteins | sample S35metaG_FD_119757 | JGI IMG/M metagenome (GOLD analysis project Ga0157380, IMG submission 119757) | Switchgrass rhizosphere microbial communities from Kellogg Biological Station, Michigan, USA - S3-5 metaG | ecosystem: Host-associated > Plants > Roots > Rhizosphere > Soil | place: USA...
CCCAGGATGCGGGCGAACCATAGCGGCGGCCGTGGTGCACGACTCGCTCCACCTCGCGCACGAAACGGCGGCGATTGGGCAGCGGCGTCAGCGTGTCGGAATCGACCAGCCGCTCAAGCTCCTCGATACGGTCCCGCATCTTCGCAAGTGCGGAACTAAGCAATTGATTTTCATCAAGTTGCTGATGCAGCAGCTCCCGCACGCGAGGGGTGAGCTCGGCGTCCGGAATGTGTGATAACGGCCCCTTTACAGCCTTTGTCAGCGGTGCAAGCTCACGCTCGTTCAATGCTCGGGCCCCATACTCAAAACCATCCCGCGGCGCACCTAACGTAGATTATTCCGCGAAAACCTCAAGTTTCGAAAGCGATGTTTCACCACGGCCCGTCGCGCAGGCGCGCCGTAAATCACAATCGCCTTTGCATTGCCATCCCCGACCCACCCGCATATGAGCATTTTTTGGCCAGCGGGGAGCGAAAATGACAGTGGCCGGCACGGCTCCGAAAATCGGAATCATCATGGGCAGCCGTTCCGACTGGGACACCATGCGCCATGCCGCCGAGATGCTCAAGGCGCTGGACGTTCCGCACGAATGCTGTGTCATTTCGGCACACCGTACGCCCGACCGGCTCTACGATTACGCCCGCAACGCGGTCTCGCGCGGGCTCGTGGCGATTATCGCCGGGGCCGGTGGCGCCGCCCATCTTCCCGGCATGACCGCTTCGATGACGCGGCTGCCGGTGTTCGGCGTGCCGGTTGAAAGCAAGGCCCTGAGCGGCATGGACAGCCTGCTCTCGATCGTCCAGATGCCTGCCGGCGTGCCGGTCGGCACGCTTGCGATCGGCAAGGCCGGCGCCACCAATGCCGCCCTGATCGCAGCCGCCGTTGCCGCGACCGTTGACCCGGCTCTCGCCGCGCGCATCGAGGCATGGCGCGCCCAGCAAACCGCGTCCGTGCCGATGGAGCCGGAATGACGGCCGCGCCGCTTTCGACCATCGGCATCATCGGCGGGGGACAATTGGGGCGAATGCTGGCGGTCGCCGCTGCCCAGCTAGGCTATAACTGCCACATATACGCACCCGACGAGCGCTGCCCCGCCGCCGATGTCGCGGTCGCATGGACACGCGCCGCCTATGACGACGCTGAAGCGCTCGCCCGCTTTGCGGAGCAGGTCGATGTCATCACCTACGAATTCGAGAATATTCCGTTCGAGCCGGTGGCGGCCTTGTCGAAAATTCGCCCTGTGGCGCCAAACCCAAGGGCGCTCCAGATCGCTCAGGATCGTGTGCTTGAAAAGAGCTTCGTCGACGAGCTCGGTGCCCGGACCGCGCCCTGGGCAGAGGTCAACAGCCTGCCGGAGCTGGAACAGGCAATCGCCCGTGTCGGCGCGCCCGCGATCCTCAAGACCCGGCGCAACGGCTATGACGGCAGGGGACAGGCCCGCATCCATCATCCTGCCGATGCCGCGAGCGCTTGGGAGGCAATCGACGGCCAGCCGGCTATCCTCGAAGGGTTCGTCCAGTTCGAGCATGAATTCTCGATCATACTCGCGCGCGGCTTCAACGGCGGTACGGTGAGCTGGGACCCGCCCGAAAATGTGCATGCCAATGGCATACTCGACACATCCACCGTGCCGGCCCACGCCGATATCCTGGCGCAATATGAGGAGGCGCGCGCGCTCACGCTCCGCGTTGCAGAGGAACTTGGCTATGTCGGCGTGCTGACCTTTGAATTTTTCGCCGCCCAAGACGGGCCGGTGTTCAACGAGATGGCGCCGCGCGTGCACAACAGCGGGCATTGGACGATCGAAGGCGCCGTCACGTCACAGTTCGAAAACCATATCCGCGCGATCTGCGGCCTGCCGCTCGGCAGTACGGCGCTGACCGGCCGCAAGGTCGAGATGCGCAACCTGATTGGCGAGCAGGCCAATGACTGGGCGGCCATCCTCGCCGACCCCGACGCCCATCTGCACTTGTACGGCAAGCGCGTCCCGCGCCCCGGCCGCAAGATGGGGCATGTGACGCGGGTCACACCTTACATGCCGATCAATCCCGATCGGTAACAATTCTTCCGCGATCGGCGGCGTGGTCAATGTGCTTGCACGCTGTGACCGTTTGAACAGCGGGGCGGTTCCGGCTTATGGCGGAACGATGAACCGCCCCCTCTTGCTCGCTCCCGATGCTGACGCGATCGAGGCCTTGGCTCGCGCGGTTTTGGCGCGCCTCCCGGAGCCCTTCCGTCGGCATCTCGATACCGTGGTCCTGCGTGTCGAGGAGTTCGCCGAAGACGCCGTGCTGGAGGAGATGGGCATCGCGGACCCTCTCGCGCTGAGCGGCCTCTACACCGGCCGGCCGGTGGGCGAGAAATCCGTCGCGGATTCGGGCGCGCTGCCGGATATGATCCACCTCTATCGCCGTGCGCTGCTCGACGAATGGGTCGAGACCGGCGTCAGCCTCGACGCGCTGATCGCCCACGTCGTGATCCACGAGGTCGGTCATCATTTCGGCTTGAGCGACGATGACATGCACGCGATCGAGGCCGGCATCGGATGACACGGGCGCGGCTCGCCTTTCAGCAAGTTGCCTGCCTGCGCGGCGAGCGTCTCCTGTTCGAGGAGATGAGCTTCGCGCTCGAAGCCGGCGGCGGCGCGCTGGTCACCGGTCCGAACGGTAGCGGCAAGTCAAGCCTGCTCCGATTGGCCGCCGGCCTCCTTAAGCCGGCGGCCGGGAGCATCAGCCGCAGCGGCATCCTTGCCTATCTTGGCGAGCAGGCTGCGCTTGATGCCAGCCTGCCGCTGGCGCGCGCGCTCCGCTATTGGGCGGACATCGATCGAGCCTCCGCCCATGCGATCGAGGGGGTTTTGCAGTCGCTAGGCATCGCCGCGCTAGCCGAGGTGCCGGTGCGCATGCTTTCGACCGGACAGCGGCGGCGGGCCGGGCTGGCGCGGGTGATGCTGAGCGGCGCGACGATCTGGTTGCTCGACGAGCCCGGCAACGGCCTCGACGCGGAGACGCTGGACAGGCTCACCGGGATCATTGCCACGCATCGAAGCGCGGGCGGCATCGTGATCGCGGCCACCCACCAGCCAATTGCCATTCCCGATGCGCTTGCGGTGGAACTCGCGGCATGAGTGTGCTGGCAGCGATCGTGAGGCGGGATGTCGCCACCGCATACCGCAACGGCGCGCTTCTTCCACTCATCTTCTTCCTGCTGGTCGCGACGCTCTATCCCTTCGCGGTCGGGCCGGACGCCGCGTTACTCCGGCGCACGGGTGGCGGGCTGTTGTGGGTCGCCGCGCTGCTGGCGGCGCTGCTGCCGGTCGATCGGCTGATCGCGCCGGACGCGGAAACCGGCATGCTCGATCAATATGCGGTACGTGGTCTTTCGGACGAAGCCCTCGCCGCCGCCAAGATCGTCGCGCATTGGCTCAGCTTCGGCCCGCCGCTGATGCTTGCGGCCTTGCCGGCGGCGGCGCTGCTCCGCCTCGACGGCGCGATGGTCGCACGGATCGAGATCGGCCTCGCGATCGGTACGCCAGGCCTTGCCGCCCTGGCGCTTGCGACCGCCTCCCTGACCGCCGGATTGCGCGGCGCCGGCGCGCTTGCGGGGCTGCTGATGCTGCCGCTCGCGATCCCGTTGCTGATCTTCGCGGCGGGCAGCCTCGCCCCCAATGGCATGGGGGCGGTCAAGCTGCTCGCGGCGACATCGCTGCTCCTGACGGTCGGCGCTCCATTCGTGGCCGCTGCGGCGCTCAGGGCCATGCGGGATTGATCCGCCGAATCCCTTTCCTGTTTCCCAAATTTCTGCAATCCAGCGACTTAGTCAAAAGATTATAGCGCGCGATTCAGGGGGAACCGAGCGAGTGACGAGTAGCATTGCCCAGGTCGGCTCCGGCCACCTGTCGCACGGTCAAGACCAGCGGAGTTCCAGCCGCTATCGTGCCGACATCGATGGGCTGCGTGCGCTGGCGGTGCTGCCGATCGTCTTCTGCCATCTCGGATTGACAGGCTTTGAAGGCGGTTATGTCGGCGTCGACATCTTCTTCGTCATATCCGGCTATCTGATCGGCGGCATCGTCCTCAATCAGATTCATCGCGGAACCTATTCGGCGGCGGCTTTCTACATCCGCCGCTTTCGCCGTATCGTACCCGCGCTGGTGGCGATGCTCGTGGTGACGACAATCGCGATGTGCGTCATCGCTCTGCCCTATCCGCTCCGCGAATATGGCAACAGCCTGATTGCTTCGATGCTCTCGGTATCGAATTTCTATTTCTGGATGACGGCGGGCTACTTCGATGCGCCGGCGGCCAGCAAGCCCTTGCTCCACACTTGGTCTCTGGCGGTTGAGGAGCAATATTATCTGATCTTTCCGTTTCTGATGTGGCTGGTCGGGCAAAGGAGTCGGGGAACAATCCGGATTGCTCTCGGTCTGCTGGCGCTGACCTCCTTCGTGGCAAGCGTGCTCGGTGCGTTCGGTCTGTTCGAGCAATGGGATGCGACCTTCTACCTGTTGCCGACTCGCCTGTGGGAATTGTTGCTGGGCGTGCTGGCCGTCGAGACACGGCTCGCAATCCTGAATCGGCGCGGCATCCGTGAACTGGTCGGAGCAATCGGCATGCTGATGCTGCTCGCGCCCATCCCGTTGTACACCCCACAAACACCCTTTCCCGGTCTTGCCGCGCTGCCGCCCTGCCTGGGCACGGCAATGCTGCTTGTCACCGGCGCTCATGGCGAAACCGCCACCGGCAAGGGCCTTGCCTTCCCACCCTTGGTCTTCTTCGGCCTGATCTCCTATTCGCTCTATCTCTGGCATTGGCCCGTGATCGTCCTGATCCGGGAAGCGCTGCCGATCTCCACGCTCAGCCTGAAGCTTCAGATTGCGGCTCTCCTGATGTCGGTCGCGCTGGCCTGGGTTTCCTGGCGGGTAGTCGAACGCCCGTGGCGAGACCCGTCGATCAGCGGCCGGACGATCGTCATCGGCACTGCGGCGTCGGCTGCCGTGATCGTCGGCGCCGGCATCCTCCTGGTCGCAAGCAACGGCTGGCCGGGGCGCTATCCAGACCAGGTGGTGCGGATCGCGGGAATGCTTCACCCCTTGAAGGCTACGCCATCACAAAAGGGGCGTTGCTTCTTGAGTTCGGAATTCCCGACCTCTGACTATGACGCTGCCTTCTGCCTAAAGCGTGATCCAGCGAACCGTAACATCCTGCTGATGGGGGACAGCCATGCCGCGCATTTATGGTTCGGCCTGCATAACCGCCATCCGCGCCTCAATATCCTTCAATATACCGTGTCCGGCTGCAAGCCGCTGATCAGGCAATTGCCGGGCGCCGCGCCACGCTGCACCGGCATGATGCGCGCCCTGTATGATGATTATCTGGCAAAGAAGAAAATCGATTGGATCATCCTCGCCGCCAACTGGAGCAAGGCGGACGTGCCGGATCTCAAGGACAGTCTCGATTGGCTGCGCGAACACGGTATCCATGTCGTATTGGCGGGGCCGGTCGTCCGGTATCAGATGCCATTGCCGCAGCTTCTGGCATTGGCGACGCAACGTGCCAACCCAAAGCTGGTCGATGACCAACGCAACAAATCGACCAAGGATTTCGATCGAGCGATCGAGACGGTAGCGCGCGAACATGGCGCGATCTATTTCTCAACCTATCGGACACTGTGTCCCGCCGACCGGTGCAAGATCGTCGATCCCGCGGGCCTTCCCCTTGAATTCGACGCTGCCCATTTTACCGCGACTGGATCAATGCTGGTTGCGATCGGCTTTCCGATCGATAGGATTCCGCCACCGCAAGGGCGATGAAGTTGTCGCTTTCGATTTAAAGCAGGATCAACGTAACCGGCAGCGCGATCCCCGCGCCCAGCATCAGCAGGGATATGCGCCGCGTCGCCCGATTGTTCAGCGCGATGATGATGCCGAGAACGGACGACAGGATCAGCCCCACCGCCGCCAGCGCCACGAATGCCTTGAGCGCCAATGTGGACGGGCTTTTCTTCTTGGGCTTCTTCTTGCCTTCCACAGACTTTGCGGTCACCGGCTGCTTCGCCTGATCCTTTGCCTCGGTCTTCTCGGACTTGGGCCGAGCCTGATCGATATGCACGCTCGCCATCCACACGATCCAGCGCGGCGGCGGGCCGCCATAGCCGCTTTCCTGCTGCCAGCGGAATGTCTGGAAGGCGCCGCTGAGCGCGAACAGGATGATCAGCGGCGCGAAGAGCACGCCAACATAGTGGTGAAGCTGCCGGAGGCTGCGCAGGGTCTGGGCTTTCATTGCGTCGCCTGTAAGATAGGCTTGCGCGTTTCGGCAAGCGATTCAAGAAGCAAAGAGCCATGGACCGCAGGGCAATTTGCGGGCGTCTGGAAAAATCAAATTCGGTCGATGAGCGTCGCGAAATCTACGAGCATTGTTGGATGGCAACCAGATTTTTGCGCCGGCCATCCTTGGAAAATCGTCTGTATCGCTCGGTCAGATAACGGCGAATAATCGGATCAACCCAGAGCCCGGCGATCAATGCTGAAACAAATGTCGTTCCAAGAGCGAGGCAGGCCAGGGTAGCTGTATTGACGTCGGGGAGATCGGCCACTTGGAATAGCCGCTTCACGGGAATATGAAAGGCGTAGAGGGGAAAAGAAAGGAGGCCCAACAGATTGAATATCCCGACCGAGCGCGTCCGGATCGTGCATTGCGCCCCCAAAACGACAATCAGGGGCGATAGAACCAACGCGAAAGTGAGATCGTAAAGGAGGCGTGGCGTTCCGACAAAGTTCGGCACGAGAGCCAAGGCAGTTGCGCCCAATACCCACCAGGCGCTCACTCGCGGAATATGGGCCGACCACGAAAGTCGGGTACGGTAGGCCAACATTCCGACAATGAATGAATATCCAACCCGCATTGACCCAGCAAACAAGTCTTTCCGCCATGGACCTTGATTCAGGTCACCCTCAATTGTGCCCGCAATGCACAGTCCGATCAGGAAGAGGACCGCCACTATCAGAAGCACGCTGTTCCGCATTCGATATCCCACGATGGCAAATAATATATTTATCGCCAATTCGTAGAACAGCGACCATGCGGCGAAATTGAGCGGGAACATTTCACGATCAAATATATATGGCAGCAGCAAACAGTTAATGACCAATATCATTGCGAGAAATAATAAATCCCTCGCTGTGGAAATCTCATGATTAAGCCAGGGATATGCCAGACCGATCACTGTTCCGATTACAATAAGCGGCTGTAACCTGATCATTCGAGCGACCAGAAAGTCTTTAGTAGACAATCCCCCTAGCAAGCGCTTTTCATAGGAATGGGCAATCACAAACCCGCTGAGAACAAAGAAGAGATCCACGGCGAGATACCCGCTCAGGAAGCAATAGAAGGGGCTGATCCACGCCCGCGCGTGAAAGAGAACCACGGCGATAGCAGCAATGCCTCTTATCCCATCGAGTGCCATAAATCGGTGGGGTCGAGTCTCCGTCATCATTCACCCGAGCAGTTTCGCCTACGGCGGCTGATTGCCGGGCGGCGCGACCGCAAGGCAAGGGAGATCGAGCGAAGATCGTAATGGTTGCAACTTTACAACCTTTGGAGCGGGCTTGGCTCTCTCGTTGTGAGACGGATGCCCGCTTTCACGAGGACGCCGTTCAGCCCCTCGCCCACCGCGCAAAGATGGCAGTCGGCAACAACAGCCCCCGCGCCTCCTCGCGCACCGCCATCTCGCCCATCTCGACGGTGCCGCCGAGATCGGCGGTTGCCTGACGCAGCAGTTCGCCGATCGCCAGTGCGGACATGCGGACGGCATAAACGGTCAGCACGAGAAATTTCGATTTTTCGTCCAGCAGCGTGCGGCAATCCGCGATCAGGCCCGGGAGATCTTCTTCCAGCCGCCAGAGCTCGCCATCAGGGCCGCGTCCGAATTTGGGCGGATCGAGAAAGATGCCGTCATAGCGGCGCTGGCGGCGGACTTCGCGAGCAACGAACTTCGCGGCATCGTCGACCAGCCAGCGGATCGGCCTGTCCGCCATATCGGCCAGCAACGCATTGGCGCGCCCTGCCTCGACCGACTTCTTCGACGCATCGACATGAACCATGCGCGCCCCATTCGCCGCGAGCGCGAGCGTGCCGACGCCGGTGTAGCCGAACAGGTTGAGCACCTCGTCTTCCGGCTGCACCTGCTCGCGCATCCACGCCCATTGCGGCGCCATGTCCGGAAAGAAGCCGAGATGGCGGAAAGGCGTGCAGAGCGCGGTAAAGCGGACATCCTCCCACATCTGGTGCCAGCCATTGCGGGGAACGTCGCGCGAAAGCTGCCAGCGCCCTCCTCCATCCTCGTCGGAGGCGGCGATGAATTCGCCGTCGGCATCCCAGAAGTCGGATGCCGGTGCCCACATCGCCTGCGGCTCGGGCCGAATGAAGCGGAAGCGGCCGTAACGCTCCAGCTTGCGGCCGTTCCCGGAGTCCAGCAGGCCGTAGTCAGCCCATGGCTCGGCGATGAGGGTCTGGAGTTGGGGTTCAAGCGCCATCGCCGATCCCTATCCGTTCGCGCCGGGCGAAAGTCGAGACACATGTTCGATGCGGTGGTCGGCCGCTCGCACCCCGGCGCGTTGCGATTCCTTCGCTCACCTCCTAAGGCCGGGCGATGCATTTTCTCGATCAGGCGAAAATCTTTGTGCGCTCCGGGGCTGGTGGTCCGGGGGCGGTGAGCTTTCGTCGCGAGAAGTTCATCGAATATGGCGGGCCTGACGGGGGCAATGGCGGCAAGGGCGGCGACATCGTGTTCGAAGCCGTCGCCGGGCTCAACACGCTGATCGATTTCCGCTACACCCAGCACTTCAAGGCCCCGCGTGGCAAGGGCGGCGCCGGCGCCAACCGGACCGGCGCGGGCGGCGACGATCTGGTGATCAAGATACCCGTCGGCACCCAGATCCTGTCCGAAGACAAGGAACATGTCCTCGCCGATTTCACGCGGGTCGGGCAACGGCAGGTGTTTCTCAAGGGCGGTGACGGCGGGCGCGGCAACGCCAGCTACAAGACCTCGACCAATCGCGCGCCCCGCCAGCACGGCACGGGCTGGCCCGCCGAGGAGATGTGGGTGTGGCTGCGGCTCAAGCTGCTCGCCGACATCGGCCTGGTCGGGCTTCCGAACGCCGGCAAGTCGACCTTCATCAACGCGGTCTCCAACGCCAAGGCCAAGGTGGGCGACTATCCGTTCACGACGGTGCGGCCGCAGCTTGGCGTGGCGAGCCATCATGGCCGCGAGCTGGTCGTCGCGGACATCCCCGGCCTGATCGAGGGCGCTGCCGACGGTGCCGGGATCGGCGACCGCTTCCTTGGCCATATCGAGCGCTGCCGGGTGCTGCTCCAGCTTGTGGATGCTTCCGGGGATGATCCTGTGGACGCCTATCACACGGTGTGTGGAGAACTCGAGGCCTACGGCGCGGGGCTTTCCGAAAAGCCGCAGGTCCTGGCGCTCAACAAGATCGATGCGGTCGACGCGAAACGCGTTACCAAGCTGCGCAAGCAGCTTGAGAAGGCGAGCGGATCGGAGGTGATGCTGCTGTCATGCGCATCGGGGGAGGGACTGGACGCGGTGCTCGATCACCTGTTCGCATTGGTCCCGCCCATTGAAAATGGCCCGGAGGACAAGGCAGCGGGGGCTGAGACATGGTCGCCGATCTGAAAGCACTGCCCGCCGAACGTTTCGCGCCGGCCGCCTGCCATCGCCTCGTCGTGAAGATCGGTTCCGCCTTGCTCGTGGACGAAAGCGGCGCGGTACGGCGGGAGTGGCTGCAAGGAGTCGTGGCAGATGTCGCGGCGAGACTGGCGACGGGACAGCAGGTGATCATCGTCTCGTCGGGCGCGATCGCGCTGGGCGCGCGTCGGCTCGGGCTGGCGAAGGGCGGCCGTGCGAGCCTTGAGGACGCGCAGGCGGCTGCAGCGACGGGGCAGATCGCGCTTTCGCATTGCTGGGCCGAATTGCTTGGCGCTGAAGGCGTGACCGCCGCCCAGATGCTCGTGACGCTCGACGATCTTGAGGATCGCCGCCGCTATCTCAATGCCGCCTCGACGCTGGACCGTCTGCTGACGCTCAACGTCGTGCCCATCATCAACGAGAATGATTCGGTTGCCACCGCCGAGATCCGCTTCGGCGACAATGACCGTCTTGCCGCTCGCATCGGGCAGGCCGCCGGTGCGCAGGGCGTGATCCTGCTTTCGGATATCGATGGTCTCTACACCGCCAATCCCGACCGCGATCCGAACGCTGCCCATGTGTCCGAAGTGGCACGGATCGATGCCCGCATCCGGGCGATGGCGGATGGCGGTTCGCGATCGGGCATGGGATCGGGCGGCATGATCTCGAAGCTGGAAGCCGCCCGGATCGCGACGGCGGCCGGCGCGCATCTCGCGATCATATCTGGTCATGTGGATCGCCCGCTGACCGCTTTTGCATCCGGCGCGCGCGGCACGGTGTTCGTGGCCCAGAGGCCGGAACGCGCGCGACGTGCCTGGCTTGCCGGGCGGTTGACCGTGAAAGGCACGCTCCATGTCGATGCCGGCGCCGCGAAGGCGCTGGCCGATGGCCGCAGCCTGCTGCCCGCTGGCGTGGTGAGCGTCGAGGGCCGCTTCGCGCGCGGCGACGTGCTCAACGTGATGGCCCCCGATGGCCAGGTCCTTGCCCATGGCCTTTCGGAATATGATGTCGAAGACGCGCGGAAGATCATGGGCAAGCGCAGCGAGGCGCTGACCGACATCCTGGGCTATGCCCCCC
>Ga0157380_10003509_pt1 | contig 10777 bp, 8 predicted proteins | sample S35metaG_FD_119757 | JGI IMG/M metagenome (GOLD analysis project Ga0157380, IMG submission 119757) | Switchgrass rhizosphere microbial communities from Kellogg Biological Station, Michigan, USA - S3-5 metaG | ecosystem: Host-associated > Plants > Roots > Rhizosphere > Soil | place: USA: Michigan...
CCGATTCTGGCGCAAGAGGCAGCGCCGGCTGCTCAGCCAACGCCGGCCCAGGTCCAACCTGCGCCAGGACCTGCGCCTGTAGCACCTGCAACCGCGGGCGTGATCCGATCGATCCGGGTGACCGGTTCCGAACGCATCGAGCCGGAGACGGTCCGAAGCTATTCGAACCTGTTCCCGGGCCAGGAATATACCGCGGAAACGCTCGATCAGGCGTTGAAGGACCTCTACGCCACGGAGCTGTTTGCTGACGTGGTCATCACCGGCGCGGAAACCGGCACCCTGGTCATTACGGTGCGCGAGAACCCGGTCATCAATCGCATCGTCCTCGAAGGCAACAAGCGGATCAAGGACGACAAAATCTCGCCCGAGATCAAGCTTTCGCCGCGCCAGATCTTCACCCGGTCCAAAGTCCGCGCCGACGTGGATCGGATTATCGAGCTGTATCGCCGCCAAGGGCGATTCGCGGCCACGGTTGAGCCAAAGATCATCCAGCTCGACCAAAATCGCGTGGATCTAATCTTTGAGATCAGCGAGGGCGACAAGTCGAAGGTCCGCGCCATCAACATCATCGGCAACCAGGAATATTCCGACGGGCGGTTGCGCAAAGAAATGTTCACCAAGGAAGCCGGCGGCCTGCTCGGTATCCTCAAGTCGAACGACAGCTATGATCCGGATCGGCTGGCCGCGGACCAGCAGAAGCTGCGCGCATTCTATTTGACCCAGGGCTATGCCGATTTTCGCGTCGTTTCGGCGCTGGCCGAGCTGACCCCCGATCGGGAAGACTTCATCATCACCTACGTGATCGAGGAGGGGCCCCGGTATAAATTTGGAACCGTCGAAGCTGAAAGCGAGCTGCGCGACTTTCCTGCCGAATATATCAAGACCGCGGTCAGGATTAAGCCCGGCAGCTGGTTCAACGCGAAGCAGGTTGAGGATGCGACCACCGGACTGAACGAGTTGGCCGGACTGCAAGGCTATGCGTTCGCCGACGTGTCGCCCAATTTCGAGCGGGACGCCGAAAAGAGGTTGATGAACCTCACCTTCCGCGTCGCCGAGACGCCTCGCGTCTATGTCGAGCGGATCAACATCCAAGGCAACACGGTCACTCGCGACAAGGTGATTCGGCGGGAGTTCCGCTTGAACGAGGGCGACGCCTTCAACGCGTTCAAGCTGAAGCGCAGCCAGGACCGAATCCAGAGCCTCGGTTTCTTCCAGGAAAATCTGGAGATCAAGCAGACGCAGGGAACGTCCAACGACCGTGTCGATCTCAACGTAGACCTGGAGGAAAAGTCGACCGGCGAACTACAGCTTTCCGCCGGCTATTCGAGCCTTGAGCGGTTCATTTTGTCGGCGTCGGTCGCGCAGCGCAATTTCATGGGCAAGGGCCAGCAGCTGCAGACCGGAATTAGCTATTCGCGTTACTCGAAGTCGATCCAGGCCGGGTTCAACGAGCCCTATCTGTTCGATAAGAGCATCCTGTTGGGCGGTGAAGTTTTCTATCGCGACTTCAGCAGCTTCAATTTCCAGGGCGATGAACGCAACCAAACCTACGGTCAGCGGTCGATCGGAAGCTCGCTCCGATTGGGCTTCCCCGTCACCGAATATGTCAGCTTCGGCACCCGCTATGCGCTGGTACAGGACAAGATCACGCTCGACGAGGATCAGTTCTTCACCGACCCGGACATTGTGCTGGACCCGGACGGCAGCGGCCCGCTGACCTCCACCAACGGTCCGCTTCCCCCCGTGTGCGACCCGCGAAAGGCCAGCCGCTACCTTTGTCAGGAACTGGGGTCGCGAATTAGTTCGGTGATTGGCTATACGGCTGCCTATGACGACACCAACGGCGTCCATGCGACGCGCGGGCAGCGGGCGGTGTTCAGCCAGGATTTTGCCGGGCTCGGCGGGGACACCAAATATGTCCGAACCCGGGTAGACGGGACCAAATATTTCGGCCTGCCTGCCGGCTTCATCCTGTCGATCCACGGAGAGGGCGGCTATATTCATCCGCTCGAGAAAGAGGATGAGATCGGTCGCGACCCAATCCGTCTGACCGACCGTTTCTTCGGCCCGCAGATGCGCGGGTTCGATATCCGCGGCATTGGCCCGCGAATCATTCGCGTTCCTTATGTCGATGCCAATGTCCTGGATGACGAAGACTCCAAGGACGTCGTCACCGACGCGCTCGGCGGCCGGGCTTATTATATGGGCCGTCTGGAAGTTGAGTTTCCAAACACGGCTGCGCTCAAGAATCTTGGGCTTCGACCCTCGGCGTTCGTCGATATCGGATCGGTCTGGAACTTGACCAAGCCAGTGCTCCTTAACGATCCGGGCGTTTGCTCGGGACCTGACGGGCCGGACACCGGAGATACACAGGACATCGTTGACCTCGCACCGGGTCAAACCTGCGCCGAAGCCGCCGCACCACGGGCGGACGCCGGTGAATTTGATTTCGTTCCGCGGACGGGCTTCCGGGAGCTATATCGCGGCGATTCCATCAAACCTCGCCTGTCGATAGGTATCGGCGTGAACTGGGTGTCACCGTTCGGTCCGCTGCGGATCGATATTGCCAAAGCCCTGCTGACCCAGAAGGGCGATGAAACCAAGCTGTTCTCATTCAACGTAGGAACTCAATTCTGATGATTACTCGTCTAGCCACCGCGCTTCTCGCGGCATCTATCCTTGCTACTCCGGCGCTCGCCCAGCGGGTGCCCGCTGCTCAGGTTGCAGTTGTCGACCTGGCCCGGGTCGGCCGCGAGTGCACTGCCTGCAAGACGGCCGGCGCCGCACTACAATCGCAGGTAACCGCCTTCAACAGCCGGCGCACTCAGCTCAACACGCAGCTCCAGCCAGAGCGGCAGCAGCTGCAGGCCGCGGTTACCGCTCTTGCCGGCAAGCAGCCCGATGCCGCGCTAACTCAGCGCATCGGGGCATTTCAGCAGAAGGAAGCGGCCGCGGCGCAGGAACTGGAGCGCCAGCAGAACCAGATCCAGCGCAACCAGGCTTACATCAGCCAGCAGATCAACACGAAGCTCGCTCCGCTGCTTCAGCCGGCGATGGACAAGCGCGGCGCCAACATTCTGCTCGACAGCGATGCGGCTCTGCGCTTCGCCACCACGGTAGACGTCACCAATGATGTGCTGGCCGCGCTGAATGCGGTTCTGACCAGCGTTTCGACGACTGCCCCGGCGCAGCCGCAGCAGACCAACCCGCAGGGCCGGTGACCGAAGCCGCGACCGGCGCCGCTGTCGGCCCGCTGGACATCCGGCGGGTGATGGCGGCGCTGCCGCATCGTTACCCGATGCTGCTGGTCGACCGGGTCGAGACGATCGTTCCCGATCGGTCGATCACCGCGATCAAGGCAGTGAGCATGAACGAGGGCTTTTTCCAGGGACATTTCCCGGGGCGGCCGATCATGCCCGGAGTGCTGATCGTCGAGGCTCTGGCCCAGGCCGCCGGCGTGCTGGCGGTCGAAAGCCTTGGCCTCGCCGACAGCGGCAAGCTGGTTTATTTCATGGCGATCGAGGGGGCGAAGTTCCGGACTCCGGTCGAGCCGGGTTGCCTGTTGCAGCTCGATGTCGAATTCGTCCAGAAGCGGGCCGCGGTGTGCAAATTCGCCGGCAGGGCTTCGGTCAACGGAAAGCTGGCGGCGGAAGCCAATTTTACCGCAATGATCGCCGACCCGCCTAGCGCCTAACTGCCCAGCCGCCCTTGGCGGCTTGGATCCGGAAAATCTCTTCGAAGCGCTCGCTGGCCATCAGGCTGGTGGGCGCTTCGTCCATCTGGACCCTGCCGTCGGCGATCAGCAACGCCCGGTCGAAGCGGGGCAGGAGGGTGAGGTCATGGAGCGCCACGATCACCGCTTGGCCGGACTGAGCAGCTGTATCCAAAATCGCCATCAGCTGCAGCACCCAATAGGGGTCGAGGTTGGTCAGCGGCTCGTCGAGCAGTAGGATTTGAGGGCGAGCGGCGAGGGCTCGGGCGGTGAGGACCCGGGCCCGCTCGCCGGTCGACAGCTGGTCGATCGGGCGAGCTGACAGCTGATCCAATTCGAACAGGGCGATCAACTCCTCGACGCGGTCTTGGCCGGGGCGGTCGAGGCCCAGGGCGATCACGTCCCGGGCGGCGATCGGCCAGGCGAAGTCGCGCGAGGCGGGCAAGAAGGAGAGCAAATGGCGGCGCCTTGCCGGGGCCGCGGAATCGACATCCTCGCCACCCACCGCAACGGTGCCGGAGGACCGCTCGACCCGGGCCAGGGCGCGAAGCAGGCTGGTCTTCCCGCCGCCGTTGGGGCCGACCAGCGCTACCAATTGGCCGGCCTCGACCGTCAGGCCGGTTGGCTCGAGACGGCCGGCAATTCCGACTTGGGTTGTAACGAGTGACGTCATGACGCCAGCCTCCGCCGCATGGTCAGCACCAGCCACAGGAACAAGGGCGTACCGATGAGCGCGGTGATCACCCCGACCGGGATCGGCCGGTCGAGATGGATCGATCTGACCGCGAGATCGGCCAGCGCCAGCAGGATCGCCCCGATGGCCGCGGCCGGAAGCATCGCCCGGCCCGGATGCCCGCGGGTCAGGGAGCGGCCGAGGAAGGGGGCGACGAGTCCGATGAAGCCGATCGCGCCGGCGACCGACACGCAGGCGCCGACCGCGATCGCGGACAAGGCGATGACTTCCACCGACAGGCGTCCCGGGCGAACGCCGATCGACGCGGCGACATCTTCGCCAAGGGCAAGCAGGTCGAGGGCCTTGGCCCGCCGCAACAGCAAGACGGTGGCAATGCCTGCCGGGATCAGCGCCGCAGCCGCCTGGACCAGACTGCGGTCGGTGAAGCTGCCCATCAGCCAGTCGAATGCGTCGTAGAAAGCAAAGGGCGACGGGGCGAGGGCCAAGGCCAGGCTGGTCAGAGCTCCAGCGGCGAGCGAGATGGCCAGGCCGGCGAGGAGCAGCGTGGCGGTATCAGCGCGGCGCCCCGCGAGGCCCATGAGGAGCAGCAGGGTGCCGATGGCGCCGGCGGCGCCGCAGGCAGCGAGCGCCAGCGGCTGGGTCAGGCCGAGCCAATAGCCGCCGATCACTGCTCCAAGCGCGGCTCCGCTCGACGCGCCGCTGATGTCGGGCGACGCAAGCGGGTTGGCGAAGGCGGCCTGCAGCGCCGCTCCGCTGGCCCCCAGCACCGCGCCATAGCCCAACGCAAGCAAGGTGCGAGGCAGGCGGAGCTGGACCAGGATCAGGTCGGCCAGATCGGGATCGATCGCCTGCGCTTCCCTGAGCGGCGTCAACGGCAGCAGCAAATGCGCCGCCGCGGCGAGGATCAGGCCAAGAACCAGCGCCGCCCTCATAGCGCCGCCCGCAAACGTTCAATCTCGCCGATCATCAGCGGACCGGCGCAGGTCCAGGGCCTTCCGTCCACTGCAATGATTCGCGATGCCGTTGGCTGGGCCAGCGGATGGTCGAGCCAGGTCTGGCCGAGCGAGCGCTCGTTACGCCGGTAAGTGGATCGCAACAATATCTTAGGCGGCGTCGTTGCCAGCATTTCGAGGCTAGCCCGGCCGCCTGGAAGGGTGCGCTGCCTGAAGCCGGCCAGCCCCATCCATTCCGCCTCGACCGAGCGGGCGCCGACGCTGTTTCCGCCGGCGCCGAGGTAGATGGCGTCCCGCGGCGCCGGCGGCGCTTGGCGGAGCCGGGACAAGCGGCCAAGCCAGGCCTGTGCCCGGCTTTCATCGCCCAAAGCCCGGGCGACCCGGCGCATGCTGCTGGCGATATCCTGGATGGTCGCGGGGAAGGGGAGGTCGATCGTCTTCAGCCCCATCTTCCCGGCGATCATCGCGGTGGCTTTGCCGCCCCCGCCCATGGTGATCAGCAAGTTAGGGCGCGTTCCTAACGCGCTTTCGAGATCACCGCGATTTTCCGGGAAGCGCCGCCCAAGCCGCCACAGCGAGCTGTCCGCGGGGTCGCGCGACAAGCGGCTGACGCTGGCGAGCTCCCGCGGCCTGGCGAGCAGCAGGAGATATTCGTCGGTGCACATGTTGAGCGACGCGACCCGAAGGACGCCGCTAGCTGCCAAGAGCGACGCGAAGGCCGGCATGAACGCTCCTCCCTTCGGTGCGATAGTCGACGACATCCTCATAGTCGGCATCGAAGGCATTGTGGATGCGGCCGAACAGCTCAAACCGCCGATCGACGCGAAAGGCCACGCGCGCGCTTGCCAGCCAGTATGAGTCGAGGCCGACCAGGTCGAAGGGCAAGCTATCCCGCCGATCCAAATGCCTGCCGGTATAGGCAAGCGAGACGCCATAGCTCAGCCGTCCGCGGGTGCCGTCCGCCGAGACAAAGCCGCTGTGCTTCGGTCGCCGGAATTCCTTCTGCCCCGGCAGGCTGGGATCGATCTGCTGGGTCGCGTCGAGCCAGGCATAGCCGAGCGACAGGTCGAGCCACCCGCCCGGAGACCAATGCCCCTCGGCCTCCACGCCCTGGCGCTTGCTGGTCCCGTCCGCGTTCAAGACGCTGGTGAAGGTCGCATTTTCAACGATCTCGTCCTTCAGCCGCTGGCGGAAATAGGTCAGCGACGCTTTGAACGGGCCGTCGGCATAACGGGCGGAGAGTTCGTACCCCCGGCTCCGTTCCGGCTTGACGTCGGGATTGCCGGCGTAGCCGCCCGGGAAAAAGCCGAACAGGTCGGTGAAGCTCGGCTGGGCAATGCCCTCACCCCAGGATGCCGCCACCGCAAAACCCGCGCCGATCCTGGCAAGGGCCGAGGCACGGGCCGTGGTCGCGTTCCTGAAGCGGTTGAAACTGTCGTGACGCACCGCGAGGTCGGTGACCAGCCACTGGCCGGCCTCGGCTTGCCATTCGCCGGTCAGTGCGAAGTGATTGCGCGACTGGCGCTGGTTGGTGGCGCCGAAAAACGCCTCGTCCTGTGCCCGGAACCGTTCCCATTCGCCCTCGACCGCGCCGGTCAGCCGGTGCCGGACCGACCCCGTTACCAACTGCCGCGATAGCTGTCCGCTTACGGTCCAGCGCTTCGCACTCGTCTTGTTGAGGAAGGTCTCGTCGAGGAAATTGCGGTTGCTTGATCCCAGAAGGGAGGCGGCGACACGCGCATCCCAATCTTCTCCCTTATGCGCAAACCAGATTCGCCCCGCCGCGAGCCGGTTCTTGGTGTTGTCGAGCGTGTCGTCATGGGCGAAGCTGTCCTGATTGAAGCCGTCGAAATCGTTGTTCGCCCGGATCTCGAAGCCGTTCACCCCGACCTCATTGCCATGGCCCAGTGCCAGCGCGGCGCGGCCTCGCAAGGCGATGTTCCAATAGCCGTCGCGATCGCCATCACCCCCGGTATCGAATGCATCGATGCCATCGGATCCCTGCGCCGCGGCGCCCAGCGCCAGGGTCAGGCGCCCGTCTTGGAAGCCGGCATTTCCGCCGGCGCGGTAAAATCCGTGCGAACCCAACTCGCCGATAGCGGAAGGCGACGGCTTCGGATCGCCCTCGACCGCCACCACGCCGCCGATCGCTTCCGAACCCCACAGCGCCGACTGCGGTCCGCGAACAACCTCGATCCGCGATGCCAGATCGGCGTTCAATAGCTCGAACCGCGGCTCGTTGGCGGCCGCCGGGTCGTTGGCCCGGATACCGTCGACGAACAGCAGGGTGTGGTTGGCCTCCGCGCCGCGGATTCGCACCTGGGTTTGCGATCCGGTCGTGCCGGTAACCGCCACCGCGGCCGAAGGCGTCAGCCGCAGCAGGTCGAGCACCAGCGGCTCGCCAAGCTTCTCGATCGTGCCGGAGCCGATCACCGTCGTGCTGGCGGCGCTTTGCGATTGCGGCTGTTCGGTACGCGACGCGGTGACGACAATCGCGGGTGGTTCAATTGCTTGGAAATCAATCATTTGCGGTCCTTTCCTTCCATGACGAGTCGTCACGGAGGGAAGGCGCGCCTACCCACGTCCCAAGGCTGGTCCCGGCCGAGGAAACGGACGACGGGCCAGGGCGGGTATCTGACTACGCTCAGCGGGCGCTGAGATCACAGTTGCGGGCACAGTGCCGGATGTTCGCCGGCTTCCCCCTTCGCCCGCGGCATTACACCGCGGGACCCTGGTCGCTGGGCTCGAACTGCTCTTGGTATCGCTGCCTTGTCAAGCGAAGCGCTCTACGCTAGGGGCCCCGCTCACCTTTTGAGGCTGGTCGGAACCAGCCAATTTACAAGGAATTTGTCATGAAGAGCGGGACGCACCCCGATTATCACTTCATCACGGTCGAAATGACCGACGGCACCAAGTATCAGACCCGGTCGACTTGGGGCAAGGAAGGCGACACGCTGCACCTCGACATCGACCCGTCGGCGCACCCGGCATGGACCGGCGGCCGCGGCCAGATGCTCGACACCGGCGGCCAGGTCGCGCGCTTCAACAAGCGCTTCGGCGGCCTTTCGCTCGGCAAGAAGTAACGCGCGCAGCTTGTCCGGGGGACAGGCGAGCACGTTACTTATCCAGGCTTAACGATGCAGATCACACAGGCGCCGGTGGTCGAAACCGAGCGCCTGCGGCTGCGCCCGTGGCAGAAGGCCGATTTCCGGCCCTACCATGCCATTCTCCAGCACCCGGACGTCCACCGCCACTTCGGCCCCGAGCCGATGGGGCAGGAGGAATGCTGGCGCCGGTTGCTGGCGTCGGTCGGCGGCTGGCAGGTCAATGGTTTCGGCACCTGGGCGGTGGAGCGCAAGAGCGACGGCAAGCTGATCGGCAACGCCGGCTTGTTCACCGCCTGGCGCGGCCTCGATCCCGAATTCGGCGACGATCCGGAAATGGGCTGGATCTTCGCCCAGGAAGTCCATGGCCAGGGAATGGCGGGCGAGGCCTGCCGCGCGGTGCTCCAGTGGGCCGAGGCAAATCTCGACCCGACGCCCATTTGGGCGATCATCGCCCCGGCCAATGAGCCGTCATTGAAATTGGCCGATAAGCTGGGGTTCGAGCGGTTGCACGAAACGGATTACCACGGCGATCCAACCTTGATCCTGCGCCGCCCGGCGTGGTGACACTTCGACTAACGCCTACCACTAACGGTCCGTCATGCCGGGCTTGATCCGTCCGGGATGACGGGTCGGGGTTCATCACCAACCCCCGCCGCCGCCTCCGCCGCCGCCGCCGCCCGACGATCCGCCGCCGCCCGAGCCGCTCGACGAGCCGGGAGCGGTCGAAGCCGAGCTGACGGTGCTGGCCAGCGAGGAGCCAAGTGAATCGACAAAACCGCCGGTATCGTCCCACGGGCTGGACGACCCGGCGTACCATCCGAAGCTGTGGGCCGCACCCGGAGCCGCCGCGGCGGCGGCGAGCAGGCCGGTGTAGCGGTCCGCCCAGCGGTTCTCGACGTCGAGCGCGATGGCATAGGGCAAATAGCGTTCGAACAATTGCAGACTGTCCTTGGGCGCCTGCATCCGGTCGAGCCGCTCCTGTTCGGTGATCGACAGATATTGTTTGAAGCCGGCGATGCGGTCGAGGACTCCGCGGCCCGCCACGGTTGGCGCCGACATCCACCAGAAGCTGCTGATCACCAACGGCAGGCCGAGCAGCGGGAGGACCAGCGGGACCCAATTGCCAGTGGTCATCGCGTCGGGAATGACCGGGAAGGCGATCACCACGGCAATACCGCCGACGATGGCGGCGATGAGGTGGAGCAGGCAGCGGCCCGCGCTCTTGTCATTGGGAGCGGCGTGGAACAGCAGCGCGGCGATCGCCATACCGGCGGCCGACAGCAGCACCAGCAGCTTGGTGCTGGCGCCTTCTGCCCAGACCACCACCCCGGCGGCGAGCCAAAAGGCAGCAAGGAAGACCACCACCGCGGCGCCGATCCAGCCATAATTGCGCAGGAACATCGTGCCGTCATAGGCCTTGGCGTAGCTCTCGCTCAGGACCTTCTTGGCGGCTTCAAACACCTCATGGTTCTTCTGCTTCATGACCAGCGTGTCGCCCAAACCGACCAATGCATTGAGCGAGACCGTCTCGGCACTGCCGAGCGGAACGGCGTCGGGTCGATGGAGCCGCTCGATCCGCCGTTCATCGCCGCGAAGGAGACCGCGGTCTTCCTCGACCAGGCGGGCATGGCCCTTGACCGCCGCATCGACCAACGAGGAAGCAAAGGCGCGATTGTCGAGTTTTTGCTCGACGATGTAGCGCATCGCCGCCGGCGAGAGGCCGTCGGGCGGCGAGAAAAGCGGGACGACGGTGCCTGGCCTCGGGTCACGTCCGACCTTGCGCCAGGCGTAGAGCAGATAGCCAAGGATGCCCGCGAGGCCGGCTGCGCCTGCCAGCGGCGGCGCCCAGTCGGCGAGGAACCAGCCGAGGCGGGTCGATTCGGAAGGCTCATCGACCACGCCCTCAGGGAAGGCCGCCGCGACGGTCAGCCCTTCGCGGGCATAGAGCGGGCGAGTGGTCTCGAAGAGGATCGAGCCGGGCGCCTCTTCCGTCACCCGTGCCGCCTGCTCGCTCGAGCCTTGGATGCCGGTATAAGCCGAGCGCTGCCCGAAGCGGGCAGGCGAGGGGAGGGTGATGGTCGCCGAAGCCCGGTCGATCGGGAAGTCCCAGCCGTTGCCGGTCACGTTCCAGTAGATTTCGTGATAGCCGTCGTACCGTCCGATCATCCGGGTGGCGCGGTAATGGATGGCATATTCATGTTCGCCGGCCGGGACGAAACGATCGGCGCTGCCGATCTTGATGCGCACCCCGTTGGTCAACGTCTCGACATGATTCTCTTCGGCCTTGCCGTCGAGGGTGGTGCCGAGAAGG
>Ga0157380_10003510_pt1 | contig 10774 bp, 11 predicted proteins | sample S35metaG_FD_119757 | JGI IMG/M metagenome (GOLD analysis project Ga0157380, IMG submission 119757) | Switchgrass rhizosphere microbial communities from Kellogg Biological Station, Michigan, USA - S3-5 metaG | ecosystem: Host-associated > Plants > Roots > Rhizosphere > Soil | place: USA...
ATGTTGGATTGGCTGGAGTACGACCATCGCCTGGCTCACCTCATCTATAATTTTGGCATTCTCTTGATGTTGGCCTCGTTCGCGTGGGGCGGACTGCTTCTCCTGAAACACTATCGCCGGCTCTCACCCTAACCGTGCTTGCCTCATTATAATAGGAATGAGATTTAAGTCGGTGACGCGCTCATGTGGACTTTGGAGAGGTCTTCAAGCGCCAGTATCAGTGCGTGGGTTCCACTCCGGCCGTGCCCGAGTGTTTGGACGGACTGGTAGAGTTGATGTACCAATGCGAGGCCGGGTAGCACGAGGCCCATGCGCTTCGACTCCTCCAGCGCGAGGCCCATATCTTTGATGAAGTGTTCGACGAAAAATCCTGGGTCAAAGTTGCGCTGTAGAATTTTCGGCGCCAGATTGTCTAACGTCCAACAGGCGGCTGCGCCGCCGCGGATGGAATCCAACATCCGGCTCAGATCGAGCCCTGCCTTGTAGCCGAAGAGCAAGCTCTCGCAGGCGCCAACCATCGTGCCGGCGATCACGATCTGGTTACAGAGTTTTGCCTGTTGCCCAGTGCCAGGTCCTCCCTGATGCACGATCCTTTTACCTAATAATTCGAAGAGCGGCATCACAGCTTGTACGGCTTTGCGGTCGCCTCCCACCATGATCGAGAGGGTGGCATTCTTGGCGCCGACATCGCCGCCGGAGACAGGCGCATCGATGGCCGATAGAGCTTTCGCCGAAGCGGCTTCTGCAATTTCACGACTCAAAGAGGGATCCGTCGTCGTCATGTCGATGAGGATTGTTCCCGCTCGCGCGCCGGCCATGATTCCAGTTTCGTCGAAGTAGGCAGTACGCACGTCCTGAGGGAAGCCGACCATCGTGAAGAGGATATCGGATTCAGCCGTCACAGCGCGCGGGCTCTCGGCCCATTGCGCGCCGCGATCGAGCAATGGCTGCGCCTTCGACCTCGTGCGGCTATGGACGGTCACGTGATAGCCGGCCGTGAACAAGTGCCCACACATCGACGATCCCATCACGCCGACGCCGATCCAGCCGATTCTCGTTGCCATTGGTACAGCAAGTTGAACAGTCATCGTTTTCGTGCTCGTTTATTCGGCGAGCGGGATGATTCGATCCGCGACCGCCTGAATGATGCCTTCCCGCTCTCTCGCCACTTTTACCCCTTGAAAACTCAAATAGTAGCCCCCGTGACTCGGCGACTGGATCGTGGCAGTGAGTTCAATCCGTTGCCCGTCTTCGATATCGGGGTCTTTGACGGTCGGGACCCCGCAGCGTCCGTAGACGGCGACGTTGATCGAGGATGTCTCGTCTTCCAGGTAGAATAAATAGGCGCCATAGCACATCGTGCCGGCCTGGATCTTGTAGGGATCGAGCGGCGTCACATCGCGAACCGTGCCCCGCAACGTGACCTCTTTCAAATGAAAGGACTTCGGTTCGTCGATGATCTCGCGAATGGTGATGGGTTCTGCGGCTGAAGCACAGAAAAAGCCGGCCATGGACCACCCAAACCAAAGGGCGGCGAGGAGACTCACGAACGTGTATGCGCGAGATATATTGCCCTGTATCACGCTTCTATTCTACAGAAGGTCGCCACAGAAGTCCCTTCCGCCTCCTTGCCGAACCCGTTATACTCCGCTGACCTATTCTTGGAGAATCACCCATGATCGATCGCGCACGCCTTGACCGCTACGTCACAGATAGCCGCCGTCGGTTTGAAGATCTGCTGGGCCAGATGGTGGAGATTCCCTCGATCAGCATGGTCCCGGCCAAGGCCCCTGACATCAGGCGCATGGCAGAATTCGCGCGACAAATCCTCACCGGTGTGGGGGCTGACGCCCAGATCGTGGAGACCGGCGGTTATCCGGTCGTGTCCGGCGGCTTGATGACCGGAGCCCATCATCCGACCGTCACCATCTATAACCATATGGATGTACAGCCGGCGCAGGAACCGGAATGGACGCAGGCGCCCTTTGCGTTCAAGAATGAGAACGGGATGTATCACGGCCGTGGTGCGACAGATGACAAGGGGCCGGCGCTCTCGGCCCTATTCGGCGCACGGTATGCCATCGAGCAAGGGGTACCGATCAATGTTCGGTTTCTCTGGGAGTTGGAGGAAGAAATCGGCAGTCCGAATTTTTCCGCAGGACTCAGGAATCGTGACGCCATCCCCCGTCCCGATTCCGTGGTCGTGTCGGATACCATCTGGATCGCAAAAGGAAAGCCCGCCATGCCCTATGGTCTCCGCGGCCTGTTGGGCGCTCGCCTTACGCTTCGTACTGGAACGAAAGACGCCCATTCCGGTGTGACCGGAGGCGCCGCGCGGAATCCGCTCGCGGAACTGATGGACGTGGCCCATGCCTGCGTCGATGCCAAGACCGGCAAGGTGAAGATTCCCGGGTTCTATCAGGATGTGGTCGAGCCAACCAAAGCAGAGATCAAAAGCTTTCTCGCGTCAGGTTTCCAGGTCAAGAGCTTCAAGCAGGCCTATGGATTTCAGACGCTACGCACACACGATCCCGCCGAGATCATGCGCCGGATTTGGACCGCGCCGACGTTTGAGGTGCATGGCCTGACCGGCGGCTATCACGGGCCAGGGGTGAAGACGGTCGTGCCAGGCCATGGCGAACTCAAAGTGAGTATGCGGTTGGTGCCGAATCAAACTCCGGAGAAGGTCGTTGCGTTACTCAAGCGTCACGTAGCCAAGGTCAATCCAAACGTAAAAGTCGAGCGGGAAGGCATGCTTCAGCCGTTCAAAGGATTGTTTGAGGGGCCCTATGTTGACTGTGTAAAGCGGGCGGCGAAGGCCGGGTTTGGGAAAGAACCGGCATTTATCCGTGAAGGCGGCTCAATCGGCGCAGTGGTCACGATGCAGAAAGCCTGGAAGGTGCCGATCCTGTTTATGGGATTGAGTCTTCCCGAGCACGGCTACCACGCGCCCAACGAATACTTTGACTGGGGTCAGGCCTCCGGTGGCATGAAAGCCTTCGCACACTACTTCGCTGAGCTTGCGAGAATGAGGAAGCAATGAGATGCGGGAGACTTAAGCGGTATCGAATTGCCATCGTGCGTAACGTTCGGGGAGGGTGAGCGCCACAGCCAAATGATCGAGAAACTCTCGGCGGAGAATTTCTTCTGCCCCGAAGCCCATGACATGCGGCGAGGCTTGTTGGCAGTCGATGAGGCGGAATCCCCAAGCCTGTAACTGGCGCACCAGCGAAACCAACGCGACCTTTGAGGCGTCAGGCACACGGGTGAACATCGACTCAGCGAAAAAGGCTCCGCCCAGCGCCACGCCGTAGAGTCCGCCCACCAATTCTCCTTCTTGCCAAGTTTCGACGGAATGCGCATAGCCTTGTTCGTGAAGTGTTGTGTAGGCTTCGATCATTTCAGGAGTGATCCACGTGCCGCCGCCTGGGTATTGCGGTCTTGGTTCGGCGCAATTCTGCATCACGTCGCGAAAGCACCGGTCGAGTGTGACGTTGAATAGGCCGGGTCGAAGGCTTCTCTTCAGGCTGCGAGAGATATGGAGTTTGTCGGGAAAGAGGACGGTTCGAGGATCAGGCGACCACCATAAGATGGGCTGATGGTCGCTGTACCAAGGAAAGATTCCGTGTCGATAGGCTTTGAGCAATCGCTCAGGTCTGAGATCGCCTCCAACAGCGAGTAGGCCCTCGGGCGAGGCCTCCTCAACTGGTGGAAAGCGCAGATCCTGCCCGTTCGCAGTCAAGACAAACATACCGACCTACGATACGCAACGCGAGATAAAAAGGCTAGGGTCTCCCGAGCAGAATTGTTACCCCCTCGTTTCTTCTGCCTGCGCCAAGACCGGCTGGAAGATGGGATCTGCATCAAGCACTGCCTTCAACGATTCTGCTCCGATAAAGAATCTCCAGATCTCCGGTGTCTGTCCGGGAACTTCAGTAAACCATCGTTTGGCTTCCGTCAGTCGCTCCAAGAGCGCCCGATTGTCCCGGTTCGGGGTGAACAGTAAACTGTAGGCCTTGGTGTACTCAGTCATAAATTTATCGAGCGGCAGATCGGCGAGCGCGAGCGCCTCGTCGGCATCCTGATAGGCAGCCCGAATGTCTGAGTCGTCAAGGATGCGGTTCCACGCCACTTTGTTGATGCGGGACCAAGCCAACTGGAGCAAGGCTTCGGCTTTGCCGGCTCTTTGCTCAGGCGGGATGGCTTGGACCAGGGACCGGTGGGTTTCGATCGCGGCCTCTTGATCGTTGTTCCAGCGTAAGGCCACGCCTAACCGAAATCGGTTATCGAGTTGGTTCGGCCGTACCACGGCCAAGGTTCGCATGGCTGAGAGCATGCGGTACAGGTAGTCCGCGGTCGTCGGTTTTTCGAACCCACCCATCTCCATCCCCAGCGCCAGGTCCATGCGCGTGGATTGGGCATAGATGTTCCAAAAATGCTCGTTGACTGCCAAGGCAAGCGCCGGGTCTTTTACCGTGAGTTTGTGAAAGGGAATGGCTTCGCCGAGGACAATGGCATAGAGGTGTCGGCTCAGTATCATGAGGGCTTCGGCCTGATCGGGATCGATGATGAGCACACGATTCAACATGGCCACGCGGTCGCGTAGATCTGGAAAGGTCGCTGCGCGAGCGGCTCCGGCGGTCAAGAGACCGGGTAGATCCCTTGGTCCCCACCAGACGAGTGAATCAGGGAGAGCCCGACTGGTTTCGGTGACAAACGGAATCTTCTCCTGTATGCCGCTGCCGGAGATAGCGCCGCTGGTGACGGGAAGGTTCAGGACCGCTCGGTCATCCACGAAGCCATGCTTCTTCAGCCCGGAGAGGACGACCCATTGGGTAGTAACTTCCTTTAGCGCGCGCCTAGTCCGCTTAATCGTGTTTGTCCATTTGACCGAACCAGCTGCGTAGGTCAAAGGAGCGGTCAGGGGATCCTGGTAGCTGATGGACAATTTCACCAGTGTGGTCGGCACCGCCACGACTGGGCCATTCGGTCGAAGACGGAATGAGGCCGAAGGCAACGATGCACTTCCGACAACGTGCGTACGGAATCCGGTTCCCGGAGGCGTAAGGCCCAGCGAGTCGGTCACGAAGGCCGAGGCGGGGTAGCGGTCCAGGTCTTCACTAAAAAAGACCAGGTCGCCGTTACTAGGCCATAGGATCTCCATGCCCACGTCGGTTCTAACGAGGGTAGGAGCATGGGCATTTCTCAGGCGCTGCCAGCAGGAGTCATAGACGGGGTCGGAGTCGGCCGGATAGGTCTTGATACCATGGGGGGCCGCCGTTACCAGGGTATACTGACAGGCGAAGTCGAGCTGACCGAGGCCGACTTTCTCTCCCTTTCCCAGGGCTTCAGCGTAACGCTGAGCTGTCGACTCAGCTGCGGTGACGGTCTTCTTCGACCTCTTTGCAGCGGTAGCGGCTGATGCCGATGAGACTTCGATCAGGAGTATCGCAGTAATAATTGACAGGATTCCGGTAAGGAACAGGATCGTGAACCAGCCACGTTGGAAGATCTGCAGGCGCATTATGTTGTTGGCTCCTAGTATGAAGGCCGAAAGCCGAAAGAAGGAGGTAATGTACCATGCTGCTTTGAATACCTGGAATAGGTGCCCTGTTCCTTGTTATTCGACCGTAATGAGGGCTTTCATGTTATGGCCAGGCATGTCGCACAGATAGGAGAAGGTTCCGGTACGTGCCGGTGTGAAGCGAAATTCAAACAGGCCCTCAGGCGGGATGATCACCCGCTTGAGTCCATCTGGACCGTACTCCGGGGCTCCGTTGCCGCTCACGTCGAAGTCGACACCGAAGAAGAGCTCCTTGGCTACCACAGTATGGAGTTCTGTGTCGTGGTTGAGGAACCGTAGCACTGTCTTGCGATCATGGTGCAAGTGGACGTGCTGGGGAATGAATATCCGCGAGCGGATCTCTACGGTGACCGTTTCTGTCTCGACCTCAGTTTGGAGTGGGTTAGGAGCCTGTTCGACATTGCCGGACAGACTTTTCGTGGGGGTCGCTAGTACCAGAGCCAGGCACATGAGCCTGAGCGTATCTCTCACCGTGCGTGAGCCGCATCGAGGATCGTGCGGCGCATGTTCATCCGGTCGACCGACGTTAACTGTGGGACCGGACGATGTCGGCAGAGCGTGACGGTGTGCCGGAGGGAAGCAATGAAGACTTCGCAATTCGGACAAGCTCCCAGATGTTGGCGTATTTCCCCGCAAATGTCGGACGGGAGTTCGTCGTCGATATAGGCAGATAACTGCCGGAGAAGATCCAGACAATGGCCTTGGCCATGCGTATGGCGGGGAGACGATGGGTTGGTCCGTTTCTTTGGCGCCGACGGCTTTTTCTTGGTCATGAACGCAAGCCTCCAGAGTTCTGGTCCTCGTGGTGAGTGATGCCGCGGGCGCTGAGTTCCCTCCGCACAAACAGGCGCGCTCGGTGCAGTCGTGATTTTACGGCACGCTCATTCAAGCCCATGATGGTTCCCACTTCTTTGGCGCTCAACCCTTCCATATCGCGGAGGACCAGGGCCATCCGATATTTTTTGGGCAGCTTCTCGATTGCCTGGTCGAGGGCCTGCCGGAGTTCCTTGTTTTGTAGCGCTTCTTCGGGGCTGAGCCCATCCATCGGGATCTGGAGACGAAACTCTCCCTCGGAGGTAGGTACGAACTCCTCGATCGACAGCTCGTGTTCCGGTTGCCCTTTGCGCTTGCGTCGCATCCGTATGCAAGCTCGTGAGGCGATCGTATACAGCCAGGTAGAGACTCGAGCCTCGCCTCGAAAATCTTTGAGTCCTTGGTAGGCATTGAGAAAGGTCTCTTGAACGAGATCCTTTGCCGACTCTGTTTCGCCGCACAGGCGATGTGCGTATCGATAGATCAGATCGACATGGTCTCGATACAACTTATCAAATCCATCGGGCTCTTGCATGGCTGGGCGTTGGGGAGTCGTTTTGGAAACAGGGGCGCGCATAGCTGGGGCGAAGTCTAGGGGCTCGGCTGAGGCCTGTCAAGCCAACCGCCGGGAGTGTGTGGCCGCAAGCCCGGTCTGTCTGGTCTCTCTTGTTTATCTGGTTCATCCGGTTAGTTTCGTGCACCCAAACACACGAGATAGACCGAATAGACCAGACAGACCAAACAAACTAAATGGATAGGGCAGGCCGGCGGACCTTTTAGAATTCTATTAGGGGGTTGGAGAGGCGTTGCGTCGTGGAGTTGGTGTCTCAACCGATGGGGACGTGACAGTCACATGCTCGTGGTCGATATGCAACGTCAACGGTTGTCCTACCTTCACACGAGGGACCCCGATCTTCGAATTGAGCATGACCAGGCCTATGGGGGTGCGGACAAAGACGAAGTTGGATTTGAGCTTGGATACGGTTCCCGAGAGGAGAAGCTGCACGTCGGCGCCGGACGGAGGGGCTTGGCTGATCTGCAGGTCGAATTGTAAATCATGCACTCCGCTGATGGTATTCGTTTCGTCGACTTCGACGGTCACCGGATCTCCCTCGCGATAGTTAGTCAGGCGTTCTTCCTGTGTGCCGACACGGACAGTCTGGTCACCGTCAGGCCCCCACCAGCGTAACGTGTTCGGAGTATCGGTAACGGATGTCATGGGCCCGCTGAGGTAGCGATGGACTATCGACTCGTCGTCCCTCTTGCGGATCTCGACAACGAAATGGCGCTCGTGCACCCAAAAACGTACCTCCTGCGAGGCCTTGAGATCCTTCAACGTTGTTTTGGATGTGAGCGTCAGCAGTCCGACCGGGGTCTTGAGGAAGACGATTCCGGCTTTGGTCCGCCACACCGATCCCCGTAGCCGTATGAAAGGGTCAATCGTGGCTGGGTCAACGGCGGCAGGTGCTGGAGTAGGGATTTCAGCGGCTGGGGGCGAGAGCATTCCGTCTGGCGCAGGTGAGTCCTCGGCATGGACTGGGCCGAGGAGAGTCAGGATGACTACCCCGGAGCAGAGAGTCTCCATCGCTCGTCGTCGCAACCTGCGAGGAGAGGAATCGCGCATCCCGTTGGTCTGTGGGTTACCGTGAGCCGCAGGGTGATGAGTCGCTGTCTGTGCCGAATGCATCATCAGCTTGAGCGAATAACATGATGCCTGCGAGGAGTCAAGGCGAAAGCCGCGACCACAGCAACTTGGAAGGCGGTGCCCTTACGACACTGCGCCGTTGACGGGAGCATGTATGTTGGCCGGTACGTGGAGATGCTGTGAATTCGCGGCTGGGTAAGGAATAGAAGGAATGGGGGAGAGGGTCAGGATGATCCGGATCTCATGGTCGGTTGAGTTCGGCACTCCGAACCCTGTGAGCAGGAGAGATGGTGTGACCATATGGCAGATGCGACGCATTTCGAATTGTGCCCAGTCTTGCGCCTCGATTCGACGTCGGAGTTGTGCCAGCACGTCGTAACAAAACTCTTGTAGGATGGACGGCATGGATTCGGGCGCCATCTGCAGCCAACGCTCATGGGATGTACCGAACAACGCCATCAGCGCACGGGCTGGTCCATTCATGTGCAGGATGCGAGCGGATGAAGAAAACACGATCATGCCTGAGTCGGGGGAAGAGAGGAGGGGTTGTGTCATCACGTCTATGGCTTGGGAGGTTGTCTGCTTTGATCCTGTGACATTATTCTGCGGGGAGCTGGATTGGTTCTGAAGAGATGATCGTTGCACGCGTATCCTTTCTGGGAAATGGTCTCCGGACTGTGCAAGAGTTGCACCGAAGTGACACGGTGTAGGAAGCGCGATTATCCTGCGAATACCGAGTACAGCGTGACGCATAACAGCAACGTGCGCACAAAGATGGTGTCAGAGTGGCGGAAATTGAACCAATTACTTCTTCCGAACCAGCATGCGAATCGGAGTTCCCTCGAATCCATACTCCTCGCGGAGCTGATTCTCGAGAAAGCGGAGGTACGCGGGCGTGATATTGTCCGGGTGACCAACAAACAACGCAAAGACCGGTGGTTGTGTCGCGACCTGGGTCATGAAGGCAGACTTGGTGATCTTCGTCGGTTTGCCTTTGCGTACCGGCAGGGGGTGGGTGGCGAGAATTTCCTGAAGGAACTTATTTAACGCTCCAGTCGGGATCCGCTTTGAAAACGCTGCGAATACCCTATCGATGGTAGGAAAGAGCTGGCCAAGCGAATCAGGGTTAACCGCGGATACAAAAAGGACCGGTGCCCAGGTCAGAAAGGGAAAGCGCCGCCGAAGTTCCAGTTCAACCTCCTGCCTCGCCTGGCTATCGCCTTCTCGGAGATCCCATTTATTCACCAGTAGGAAGCAGGCCCGTCCTTGCTTGATGATGATCCCGGCGATCTTGGTGTCCTGTTCGGTCACGCCTTCCGTGGCATCGAGTAACAAGACCCCGAGGTCGGACCGGCCGATGGCCAAGTGCGACCGGACCACACTATAGCCCTCGATCCCTCGGTCGATCTTTCCGCGCCGGCGAATTCCAGCAGTATCGGTGAAGAGGTATCGCCGCTCTTGGTAGAGGGCGATCGAATCGATCGAATCCCTGGTGGTTCCCGGCACATCGCTGACTACCACTCGGTCTTCCCCAAGCACGGCGTTCACCAGGGTGGATTTGCCGACGTTCGGTCGTCCCACGACGGCGATGCGGGGCATCGTCGTCTGCTCAGGGTTCTCGTCAGGAGCCGGGAGGAGTGGATAGATCGCGTCCAGGAGATCGGAGACGCCGATGCCATGTTCCGCAGAGATCGGATAGAGCGTATCCGTGCCCAACTGATAGAAATCCGCCACGAGCGTTTCGACTTTGGGCGTGTCGATCTTGTTCACCACGACGAACAACGGTTTCGGTGTTCCGCGCAAAAGACGGACCACTTCCTCGTCCGGGGTCGTCAGCCCGGTCCGGCCATCCATGAGCAGGATCAACATGTCAGCTTCTGCAATGGCGAGCTCCGATTGGCGTTTGATAAGGGCCAGCATGCCCTCCGAAGCGGAGGGGTCCAGGCCTCCCGTATCTACAAGACGGAACGGCCGATTTCGATAGGTGGCATCGGCGTAGTTGCGGTCCCGGGTGACACCTGGAACATCGTCCACGATAGCCGTCCGTTTACCGAGCATGCGATTAAAAAGCGTCGACTTGCCGACGTTGGGGCGACCGATAATGGCGATAATGGGCGGGCGAGTCGTTGTGGCCGACGGTACCGGTGCTGTCTGTAAGGGGATGTTCTTGGTGCGTGGCATGGAAAATAGTATTTCGACCGTAACATAAGAATTTTGGCAAACACAACCATCGTCGGGTACACTCTCACCAAGATGACGCCATTTCAGCTGAACTGGGACGAGATCGACGATGTCCTGCTCGATATGGACGGGACTCTGCTCGACCGCCATTTCGACAATTTCTTCTTCGAGGAGGAGTTGCCGCGCCGCTATGCCGCGCTCCACGGTCTACAACTCAAAGAGTCTCGCGACGCACTGATGGCGATGTACCGTTCAGTCGAAGGTGAATTGGCCTGGACTGATCTGCACTATTGGACGCAGCGAGTGGGAATCGATGTCGTGGCTATGACCAAGGAACTGGATCATATGATCGGCTTCCTGTGCGGTGCGGAGGAGTTTCTGCAACATCTTCGACAGCTCGGGAAAAGAGTGACGATCGTGACGAATGCCCATGAATCTGGCGTAGCCATCAAAGTCGCCAAGACCGGGCTCGATCGGCATGTCGATCGAATCGTGAATGCGTTTGAAGTGGGGTATCTCAAAATGCGTCCGGAGTATTGGCCCAATTGCGC
>Ga0157380_10003511_pt1 | contig 10773 bp, 10 predicted proteins | sample S35metaG_FD_119757 | JGI IMG/M metagenome (GOLD analysis project Ga0157380, IMG submission 119757) | Switchgrass rhizosphere microbial communities from Kellogg Biological Station, Michigan, USA - S3-5 metaG | ecosystem: Host-associated > Plants > Roots > Rhizosphere > Soil | place: USA...
TCGAGAAAATACGCGAAAACCTTGCCGCGCACGCGATAGGTCGTGTGGTCGCCTTGATCCACGTGCTCGGCGCCAGGCAGCGCGCGGCAGATGGCTGTCACGCGCTCGCGCTTGCCTTGTTTCGCCATCGCAGCCACCCCTCGCGCACCGAGTCTAAAGCATCGCGATCGGTGAGCGGGCCTCCCCCTTAGTACTTCTACCGATGCCCCGCGCACCGGTGAGCCGTAAAATGACGGTTCTGTTACGGTTTTCCTCGTGGGGATATAGAGTTGCGATCACTCTCGCGAATGTTGTCGGCCGGCTTGCCGGGGCTCGTCCTGCTCGCCGCCTGCGAGCGCCCTCCGACCGAGCCGCTGGCCGCGCGCGACGTAAGCCAGCCCGCGGGCTGGGCCGACGAGCTCGCGATGCCGGTTCCGCAGGATCTGAACCCCGATCCCAACGTGCTCGAGCTCGAGCTCGAGGCACGCATCGAGAACGTCGAAATCGTGCCGGGCTTCAAGACACCCGCGTGGACGTATAACGGCACCGTGCCGGGGCCGATGATTCGCGCCAAGCTTGGTGACCGCGTCATCGTTCACTTCAAAAACTCCCTCCCCGAGGCCACCACGATTCACTGGCACGGCCTGCGTGTCCCGAACGAGATGGACGGTGCGCCGGGCGTCACGCAACCGCCGATCGAGAGCGGCGGCGAGTTCCGCTACGAGTTCCAGCTGCGCGACGCCGGAACCTACTGGTATCACCCGCACACAGATTCCTCGACGCAAGTCGGACGCGGCCTCTACGGCGCGTTCATCGTCGACGACCCCGCCGACCCCGAGGCCTTCGGCGACGACCTCGTCATGCTCCTGTCCGACATGGGGCTCGACGAGCAGGGTCAGCTGCTGCCCGCCGACAGCGGCGGCAACTTCGGCGACCTCTTCGGCCGCGAAGGCGCCGTCCTGCTCGTCAACGGCAAGGTCCGCCCGACGCTGAAAGTCCGCAACGGCAAGCAGCAACGCTGGCGCCTGATCAATGCGACGCGTGCGCGGTACTACAACGTGCGGCTGCGCAACCACCGTTTCATGCGGCTCGGCGGCGACAACGGCCTCGCGGCGCGCTCCGCGGACGTCTACAACCTCATCATCACTCCGGGCGAGCGCGCCGATGCCGTGTTCACTCCGGCCGATCCGCCAGGCAGCACCAACGTCCTGCGCTGGGTGCCTACGGAACGCGGCTACGGGAGCACGTTCAGCCGCCCGTCGGAAACGATGTTGCTGCTCGAAACGGTCGCCGACGCGCCCGTGACGCCGGAACCGATCCCGACCGAGTTACGCACGATCGAGCCGCTCGACCTGTCGAGTGCGAAGCACCGGACGCTCGACCTCACGATCGCGATCAAGTCGAAGGTGGAGATGGGCGTCAACGGCGTGCCCTTTTGGAACGCGAAGCCGCTCGAGATCGCACTCGGCGACACGGAGATCTGGCGCATCGTCAACAACACGGACTTCTCGCATCCGTTCCACCTGCACGGCTATTTCTTCCAGGTCCAGGACGACGCACGCGTGCCCGAGTGGAAAGACACGGTCAACGTGCCGACGAAATCGGAGCTGACGATAGCCGTGCGGTTCGACGAGCGGCCGGGAGCGTGGATGTATCACTGCCACATCCTCGATCACGCCGAGGCCGGCATGATGGGCCACCTCGTCGTGCGGGATCCGAACGCGCCGCAATCCCTCGCGACGCCCGCGCCGCACCACCACTGAGCCAGGGTCAGCCGGAGACGTACTCGGCCACCTCGATGAGGTTGCCGTCGGGGTCGCGGAAGTAGATGGATCGCAGCTTGCCGACGGCACCCTGTCGCGGCACGGGCCCCGCCTCGATAGGGATCGCGAGGGCCTCGAGATGGGCGAGCACGTCGTCGAGCGGCCCGGCGGCGATCAAGCAGAAATCGCCCGAGCCGAACGTCGGCCGCTGCGCCTTGGTCGGCGTCACCGTGGTGCGGTCCTGAAGGTTGATCTTCTGCCGGCCGAATTTCAGCGCGAAGCGCGGCTGGCCGTCCGGCCCGCGGAATGCCTCGCGCGTGAAGCCGAGCGCGCGCTCGTAGAACTGGGTCGTCGCCTCGATGTCGGCGACGGTGAGAACGAGGTGATCGATGCGGTCGGCGAGCAAGGCCACGGCTTGACCTTCAAGTAGTCGCCGGGTCGCCGCGCAAGCGCCGGCCGAGCGACAGCAAACACTTGTAGCGCGCGGAGCGCAGCATCTTGTAAGCCGCGCGCACGCCCTTCACGTTGCTCCACTCGCGCAGGTTCTTCTCGAGCGTTTCGGCGGAGTTCTCGGTCAGGTAGTCGCGCAGGGTGCGTTGACTGTTGTTCGACGTGTCGACGCCGCAGTCGGTGCAGCGCCAGCGCCGCCGTGCAACGGTGCCCGTGCGGTCGACGTTCAAGCAAACCGTGCACACGGTCCAGCCGTCGATCGGCTCCCGTTCCTCGATGAGGATTTCGTAACTCATGCGCGACGGTTAGTGACGGGCGGAACGTTCCCGCCACTGGTCGATGAAGGCCAAGAACTTCGCTCGGTCGTAGCTCTTGCCGCCGTCCTCGAGCGGTAAGGTGTTCTGCGAGGCCAACAGCGCACCGCCGGCCGAGAGCACCCAGAAGTGCGGCGCGCCGGCCGCCTCAGGCAGGCCGGCGAAGAACTCTTTGTTCATGTTCTCGCCGCCGACGTAGACCTTCTGGACGACGAACACGTCGTGCAGCGCGGCGTCGATCGCCTCCTCGCGCTCGAGAAACGCGGCAAGATAATGGCACCAGATGCACCAGTCACCGCCGGAGATCAGCAGCACCAGCTTGTCCCCGGCCGCCGCCTCCGCGACCGCCGCGGCGCGCTGCTCGAAGGCATTGGCGCGCGGGTCGTAGCCGATATCCTTCTTCGGCTGCGCCGCCGCGTGGGCAGCCAGCGATATCGCCGCAACGGCCAGCATGATCGAGTTGCGCATGGACTTTTCCTCGCCTTGCCGGCACTAGACCATGGGGTTCGCGCTGCCGTCAATCTGCCGGCACTCAGCGTTCGGACGCGAGATTTTTGCCTTGCCGTAGGACACAATGTGGCCGCCTCGGGTGTCACCGGGCTGCTAAGAACCCTGGCATGAAACTCAGCACCGAGCGGATTCTCACGACCCACGTCGGCAGCCTGCCTCGCAGCACCGAGGTGGTCGAGCTGCTATACAAGAAAGAAAACAGCGAGGCGTACGACGCGACCGCCTTCGATGCCGCCATGGCAGCCGGCGTCGCCGCGGCCGTCGCGAAGCAGGTCGCCGCGGGCGTCGATGTCGTCAGCGACGGCGAGACGAGCAAGGTCGGGTATTCCACTTATGTCAAGGACCGGCTTTCCGGCTTCGCGGGGCACCATCCGCGCCCGCCGCATCTCGATCTCGCGCCGTACCCGGAGCTCCGCGAAGCCATGGCTCGCATGCTGGGCAAACAGGCGTTCAAGCGCGCCGGTTGCGTCGGGCCGATCGCGCTCGTCGATCGAGCTGCGATGCAGAAGGACGTAGCCAACCTGCACGCGGCAATCGGCGCGCATGGCGCCGTGGAAGCGTTCATGAACGCCGCTTCGCCGGGCGTCATCTCCGCCTTCCAGTCGAACCACTACTACCCCAGTCACGAGTCCTACGTCGATGCAATCGTGGCGGCAATGAAACCCGAGTACGATGCCATTCACGCTGCAGGCTTGGTGCTGCAGCTCGACTGTCCCGATCTCGCAATGGCACGGCATACGGGCTTTCAGGAACTCAGTGAACGTGAATTTCTCGAGCGCGCCGAGTACCAAGTCGAGGCGCTCAACCACGCGGTGCGCGACATTCCGGCAGACCGAATGCGCATGCACATCTGTTGGGGCAACTATGAGGGACCGCACGATCACGACATTGCGCTCGAGAAGATCCTTGCGATCGTGCTCAAGGGCAAGCCGGCTGGTATCTTATTCGAGGCGGCGAACCCGCGGCATCGGCACGAATGGGCCGTGTGGCACTCCGCGAAGCTGCCGGAGGACAAAGTGTTGATTCCGGGCTGCATTGCGTCGACATCCAACTACGTCGAGCACCCGCGACTCATCGCAGAGCAGCTCTGCCAATATGCGCAGATCGTCGGCCGCGAGCGCGTCATCGCGGGCACCGACTGCGGGTTCGGTTCCTTCGCGGGTTACAGTCGCGTGGACCCTGCGATCGCGTACAAGAAGCTCGAAGCGCTCGCCGCGGGCGCAGCGCTCGCGACGGACAAGTTATGGCGAAGCAGCCGATAGACACTGGAACGCCTGGGGCGGAACCCACGGCAGCGGAGGTGCGAGCGGCGCTCGAGCGCATCCTGCACAGCCAGTGCTTCGCGCACGCGGGCCGCGCCTCGGACTTCCTGCGCTTCGTCGTTGCGGAGACGCTGGCCGGAGGAGCGGAGCGGCTGAAGGGCTACACGATCGCCGTCAGCGTGTTCGGCCGCCCGCCCGATTTCGACGCGCAGGCCGATCCTCTCGTGCGCGTCGAAGCGTTGCGGCTGCGGCAGCGATTGACCGAGTACTACTCGGGCGAAGGCTCCGCGGACCGCGTGAAGATCGAATTGCCGCGCGGGGGTTACGCGGTCAAGGCGGTCTATGCCGGCAGCGAACCCACGCCCTCCGTAACGGAACCGAGCGCGCCAGCGGCGCATCAGCGCGCAACCTGGCTCGGCGCGCGTACCGTGTGGGTCGCCGCAGCGCTCGCCCTCGTCGTCACGACAGGAATACTCGCGCTGCAACGGCGTGGGCCGACCGCGGAGCACACCGCGACGGAAGTCGCGACCGACGGCGCGCACCGCACGAAGATCGTAGTGGTACCGCTCGAGAACTTGAGCGGGAGCGCTGGTTTCGATCGGCTCGCCGCGGGCTTGACCGAGGAAATCATGCTGCGACTCGACGAGCTCGACTTGTTCGTCATCGCGACACAAGGCAAGTGGTACGGCCCCGGCGCCGCGCTCGAGGGCGTGCTCGGCACCGAGCATAGCTACGTCCTGACAGGCAGCGTGCGGGATCAAGCCGGCGGAGCACGCATTACCGTACGGATCATCGAAGCCGCGTCAGGCATGCAGATCTGGAGCACCGCGTACGACGAGCCGCCTGGCATCGAGAACCAACCCGCGCTGCAAGCCAAAATAGCCCGCGACGCGGCAGCCGCGGCAGCACCGTTCGGCCCGGTCTTCGATGCGGAGCTCGCCCTGGCGCGCCGCACGGCCCACACGCTCGAGCTGCAGGACTGTCAGACACGCTACCGTGCGTTCCGGCGCGCAACCGACCCGGAGCTATTCCCCGAGGCGGCCGCTTGCTTCGAGAGCCTGGTCGAACGGCGACCGCAGCTCGCGCACGCATGGGCCGGCCTGGCCATGATGTTCGTCGACGAGCACATGTTCCACGAGGGCGACGGCGAGTCGCTCCAACGCGCGCACGCAGTGGCGCAGAAGGCTTTGGAGTTGGACAGCGCCAACATCTTGGCGAACGCGGCGCTGACGCGCATTCAATACTACAGCGGCGACCCGGCCTTCGTGGCGACGGCCGAGAAAACCCTCGCGCTCGATCCACGCAACCCGGAAATGTTGGGTTTGCTCGGGATACTGCTCGCAGCCTACGGCGATGCGATGCATGGCACCGAGCTGATCACGCAAGCGCACGAGCTGACCCCGCAACCGCGTCCCATGTTCAACCTCGGCTACGTTTTCGCGTACTTGCTGGACGGCGACGGGTGTGCCGCGTTGCCGCTAGCCGAGGAGCTGGACGCGCCCAAGTGGTTCATCGCGCACATGGTTACGGCGGCCGCCGCCGGGCTGTGCGGCGATCACGCAGCGGCTGAGAGAGCCCGCAAGCGGTTGCTCGCCGTATCACCTCGGTTCGAAACCGAGTTTGCCGCGCTGATCGAGGTCTGGCGCTTCGACCCCCGCTTGCGCGAAGCCATAGCACGCGGTCTACACAAAGCCGGGCTTCACCTCAAGGACCACCGCTGATCGGCGATCGCCTCAGGCTATACGAGGTATGGCCGCGTGAGCTCCTCGGACACTTGCCACAGACGCGCCGCGATCGCCGGATCCTTCTGTAGCGCGCTCGGCTCCGCGGGATTGCAGTCGACGAAGTAGAGCCCCGTGACGCCCGCGAGCGATGGATGGCTCGCGAGATAGCAGCTCGTGGCTGCGCCCTGCGGCGGCTGCTCGAACGTGAACCCGCCGCCACCGCCGCCGCGATTCCCGCCGCCGGCCGGCGGCGTGAAATTCAGATTGCGCATGATGTTGGTCGCGACCACGCCGGGGTGCAGCGAGTTCGACGTCGCGCGCGTGCCCTGCAAACGCTTCGCGAGCTCGAACGAGAACAGACCGTTGGCGAGCTTCGAGTGACCGTACGCCTGGCGCTCCCAGCCCTGCCCCGACAGGTTGTCGAATTGGATTCCGCCGGGCGGCGCTTGCTGATGAGCCACACTGCCCACGACCACGACGCGGCCCTGGGGCGCAGCCGTCACGCGGTCGAGCAGGCGGTTGACGAGAATGAAGTGCCCCAAGTGATTGACGACGAATTGCGTCTCGAGACCGCGCACCTGCTGCAACTCGGTCAAGAGCACGCCGGCATTGCACACGAGCGCATCGAGCGACGGGGTGAGCTCGCGAATCGCGGCGGCGCAGGCCACGACGGAATCGAAGTCGCTCAACTCGAGCACGACCGGCGTCGCTTTGCCCTCGATGCTCGCGCAGGCTTCTTGGCCGCGTTCGAGCGTGCGGGCCGTGCCGATCACGTGCGCGCCGCGCAACGCCAGCACGCGCATCGTCTCGAGACCCAACCCCGAGTTGCAGCCCGTCACGACGATGGTCTTGCCCGTCAGGTCGATGCCTGCCGTCACTTGCTCGGCCGTCGCGTCGGCAGCGAACGAGCTGCGCGGCGCGTCCTGCGCGCTCGCGCGCCCAGCGTAGGCCGCAATGGCGAGCAGCGTGGCACGCTCGAGAAAACGGCGGCGGTCGAGAGTCGTCATCGAGTGCTCCGGTACGCGCAGCTGCGCGTCAGTTGCGAAGGGGATGGCTGACTGTACCGAGGCTCGCGACGGTACGACCGCAAAGATTTATCGATGGACGAGTGCCGTGAGGGCAGCGCGGACTTGCTCGTCCCAGAGCTCGGCCACCGTGCGGCCGGCCGGCAAATCCGTCCACGGCCGTCGGTACGCCACGACGCCCTTGCCGTCGACGATGAACAACCCCGGGATGTACTGAATGCCGTACGCGGCGGCAATCTCGTCACCGTTTGCAATGGCGATCGGCGCGAAACCCAAGCCTTGTACATAGGCGCGCGGATCGCCGCGGCCGTCCTCTTTGGCGTTGATCGCGACGACTTTGACGCCGTGTTGCGCGAAGTCGTTTTGGATGCCTCTGAGATACGGCATGAACGCTTTGCAGTAGCCGCACCACGTCGCCCAGAACACGACGACTGCCGGCTTGCCGTTGGTCACGGCGGGAAACTCGACGGCCTGCCCGGCGAAATTGCGCGCACGCCACGGCGGCGCTACATCGCCCTGCTCGAGGGCCGCGAGCGGGCCGGCAAGCACGAGCGCCAGCGCGCCCAACAGAATCCAAGCTCTCATCGGCGGCGGCATCGAAACGACTCCACGCGGAAACAGCCGCGATTATAGGCGCGCAGCCGGCAACTCGACGGTCGCGCGGACGGTCGCGCGCGCTTACTCTGCCGAGCAGCTCCAGTTCGCCGCGTCCTTGAGATCGCCCGAGCCATCGTACTTGGCGTACGCCGGGTAGGCGCAAATCGGCCGCGCAAGGCCCGATTCCCGGCCGGTAGCCGGCATCTGCTGCGGCGCGACGTCGCGCTCGCGCCATTGCTCGAGCGCGGCCAGCGTGTCGAACGTGTCGACACCCGGACCGCCGCGGCAGTGGCCCATGCCGGGCGCCAAGAACAGCCTCATCCAATCAGCCTGCTCGGGCCCCATCTCCTCGCGCACGCTCTCGTAGTAGAGCACCGTGTTCTCGGGCGTGATGCCCGTATCGCGCCAGCCGGCGTACAGCAGCAGCTTGCCGCTGTGTGCTTCGAACGCGCGCAGGTCAGGATCCACGGCATCGACAAAGCCGGCGGCGGCATCGACGAATGGCAGATCGCGATCGAGATCGAACTGCCGCCAGTCGTAGGCGGCGTTCTGGAAGCCGAGGATGCGGATGGAGTCGAAAGCGAAACCGGTCGGCCCCTCTTGCGAGCTCGTGAGCGCCGGCATCGGGTTGCCATAGGCTTGGCCCGAAAAAACCAGCTCGCCTTTGCTATTGCGCAAGCCGCCGTAGAACGTCTGCACGCTCTTGAGCTCGCCGGGCGTCAAGCAGGTGTCGCCGGCGCCGCTCGCGCCGCATGCGAGCGTGCTGAAGTCGAACGAGCACTGGCGCGGATTGTTCAAGAACCCTTCGCCGAGCGTGTCGCACTTCGCGAGCACCGCGTCGTTCACGAGCTTGGCTTTGGCTTCCGAAACCGCTTCATCGGGATGGCGCGCCAAGTGGATGCCGCGATAGGCGCCTGCCGTATGCATGTGGACGTGGCGATTGGCGAGCGCGCCCGCGATGATGCCGTCATAGTCGCCGGGATAACGCTGCGCGGCCATCACGCCCTGCCGGCCGCCGGTCGAGCAACCTTTGTAGTACGAGTAATCGAGCGGCTCGGCATAGAACACGTCGATGAGCCGCTTGGACTTCACCGTCATGTCGTGCAGCGCACGGTAGGCGAAGTCGACGATCTTCTCGGGGTGCCCCAGCGCAAACATGCCGGCCGGTCCGTCGGCGTTCGAGTGCCCGGTGTCGGTAGCGGCCGTGGCGTAGCCGCGCCGCAGCGCTGCTTGCATGTCGCCATAGCCCTGCATCGCGCCCGCCCAGCCGCCGTTGCCGACGGCGAGGAACTTGCCGTTCCAGTTCTCGGTCGGGAGCCACAGCTCGACGTTGATGTTCGAATCGGGCGTCGGCTTCAGCACCAGCGTCAGGCGGCAGTGCTGCGGAATCGGTTGCGGCGGCGGGCCGGATTGCTGGGGCGGGCCGTCCGCTGCACCGGCGGGTTTGAACAGCCCCGCGGCGACGTCGACGGCGCTCGTGATCGTGGCGCGCTCGAGCTCGATGTTCTTGAGCTCCGCGCACGGCATGTTCAGCGTTCCTGCCGCGGCAAAAACCATCATCGATAGCATGCTTCCCCCTCGGCCGGCGTTTTGCTGCCGTCCGCGTCCACATTGGCGCCGCCGCGCAGCGCGGTCAAGCGGGGACGGTCCCGGATCAGGCCGGTACTGAACGCACGAGCGCCGGGTAGTAACGCAACAAGGTCACGGCGCGCGCCGCGTAGCCGATCACGAAGGCGGCCCAGAGCCCGTGATTGCCGAGGGGGCGCAGCAGCCACCACGCGGCGAGGTAGAGAGCCAATGCTGCCAACGCGGCGCGGCGCATGTCGGCCGTGCGCGTCGCGCCGATGAAGACGCCATCGAGCTGGAACGCCCATACGCCAGCCGCCGGAATCGCTGCCGCCCACACCAGGTACTCGCGGGCGGCCAGACGTGCGCCCGGGTCGATTGTCAGCGCGTCGATGATCGGGCCGCCGAGCGCATAGAAGGCCGCGGAGCTGACGAGCGCGAGGCCGACGGCCCAATAGGTCGAGAGGCGCGCCGCGGCGAGCAATCCCGCGCGATGCGCAGCGCCGATCGCGCGGCCGACCAGAGCCTCGGTCGCGAACGCGATGCCGTCGAGATACGCGACGATCACCGAGGCACAGGTCATCAGCAACGCATTGGCGGCGAGCGTCGCATCCCCGAAGGTCGCGCCGGTCGCGGTGAACCAGACGAAGATCGCGATGAACGCGAGCGTGCGGACCATGATGTCGAAATTGATCGCGAACATCCGCTTGAGCTTCGCGCCATCGAGCAAGCGCGCGAGCGGGGCGATCGCACCGCGGGCACGGAGCTGCCGCCACGCGAGCACGCCGCCGACCGCCGCTGCCGCGACCTCGGCGCTCATTGCACCCGTGGCGACGCCTTGCACGCCCCAGCCGAGCTGCAGCGCCAACACCACGTCGAGCACGATGTTGGTGAAGTTCAATACGACCGCCATCACTAGGGCGAGACCCGTGCGGCCGAGCCCGATCAACCAGCCGAACAACGCGTAGGTTGCGAGTGAGGCCGGCGCCGCCCACACGCGGACGTCGAAATAGCCGCGCGCGAGCTCCTCGACCTCGTCGCTCGCGCTGAGCAGCGCGAACGCGATCTCCCTTATCGGCCACTGCAGCACGACGATCGCGACACCGATGCCACCCGCGATCAAGAGCGCCCGGCCGAGACTTGCCGCAACCTCGGTCTCGTCGGCAGCGCCGACCGCTTGCGCCGTGAGTCCCGTCGTTCCCATGCGCAAGAAGCCGAACGCCCAGAACACGAACGTGAAGATCAACGAGCCGATCGCAACGGCGCCAATGTGCGCGGGGTCGGGAATTTGGCCGACGACGGCCGTATCCACGACGCCGATCAAAGGGCCCGACAAGTTCGCGAGCATCGCGGGGCCGGCGAGCGTGAGTACCGCGCGGTGCGTCAGCACCGGACGAGCCGAGGCGAGCTCGCTCACCGGGCGTTGCCGGCGGCGAGGAGCATCGCAGTCACGCGCACCGCGGCGGTCCGCTGTTCGTGTGGCGCGAGACTCGTCGTCGAACCGTCATGGTCAGGGATTATGGCACCGAGCGTCGCACTGGCACCTCGGCTTGAGGTCCACGGCGCGCGCCCTCATGTGCTCA
>Ga0157380_10003512_pt1 | contig 10770 bp, 12 predicted proteins | sample S35metaG_FD_119757 | JGI IMG/M metagenome (GOLD analysis project Ga0157380, IMG submission 119757) | Switchgrass rhizosphere microbial communities from Kellogg Biological Station, Michigan, USA - S3-5 metaG | ecosystem: Host-associated > Plants > Roots > Rhizosphere > Soil | place: USA...
CCGAGATCGTGGAGCTCATCGCCTGCGGCTCACACCTCATCCTCTTCACCACCGGCCGCGGCTCGGTGGTGGGCTCGGCCATCTCTCCTGTCATCAAGATCTGCGCCAACCCGGATACGTACGAGCGCATGGCCGATGACATGGACGTGAACGCTGGCCGCATCCTGCACGGCGCCGAGCTCGATGACGTGGGTCGAGAGATCTACGATCTCGTGCAGCGCGTCGCTGCGGGTGAGCTCTCCAAGTCCGAGGCGCTCGGGCACCAGGAATTCATCCTCACCTACAAACAATTCGAACCCATCGGACCCGCCTGCCTGCCGGCAGCGTGATCTTTCGGAGACGCCCTTGAAACTCGTACGTTTTGGTGCCGCGGGTGCGGAACGCCCCGGCCTCGTCAATGCGGATGGCAGCATTGCGGATCTCTCGGGCGTCATCCCCGACATCGCCGGCGCCACGCTCTCGCCCGACTCGTTGAAGAATCTGGCGGTACTGGATGCGGCCAAACTACCGAAGGCGCCCGCGGGCACGCGCCTCGGCGCCTGCGTCGCGGGCGTGGGCAAGTTCATCGCCATCGGACTCAACTACGCCGACCACGCCGCGGAGACCGGCGCGAAGATCCCGAGCGAACCCATCGTGTTCATGAAGGCCACGAGTTGCATCGTTGGCCCCAACGACACGGTGCTGAAGCCACGCGGCTCCCTCAAGATGGATTGGGAAGTCGAGCTTGGCGTGGTCATCGGCAGCGTGACGCGCTACGTGAGCGAGGCCGACGCGCCGAAACACATCGCGGGCTACTGCGTGATCAACGATCTTTCCGAGCGTCACTTCCAGCTCGAGCGCGGCGGCCAGTGGGACAAGGGCAAGGGTTGCGACACCTTCGGGCCTCTCGGGCCCTGGCTGGTGACTTCCGACGAAGTCGGCGACCCTGCAAACCTCTCGATGTGGCTGGACGTCAATGGCACGCGCCGCCAGAACGGTTCGACGCGCACCATGATCTTCAAGCCGGCCTTCCTGGTGAGTTATCTCAGCCAGTTCATGAGCCTGCATCCTGGTGACGTCATCACCACGGGCACGCCTCCCGGCGTGGGCATGGGCATCAAGCCGAACCCGATCTTCCTCGACGTGGGTGACGTCATGGAACTGGGCATCGAGAAGCTCGGCAGCCAGCGGCAGGTCGTCGCGGCCGCCTGAGACCGCACGGCCCGGCGCGCGATGACGGTGATCAACAGCATTGCCGATCTGCGCGCGCTGGCGCAGCGGCGCCTGCCGCGCGCGTTGTACGATTACATCGAACGCGGCTCGTACGACGAGCTCACCTGGTCGCGCAACCGCGACGACTTCCGCACCATCCAGCTGCGGCAGCGCGTGATGGTGGACGTATCAGGACTCGACACCGCGACGACCGTGCTGGGCGAGTCCTGGAAAATGCCGCTCGCGCCCGCGCCTACCGGGCTCACCGGACTTTTCTGGCGCGACGGTGAAATTCACGCAGCACGCGCAGCCCGGCACGCCGGTGTGCCCTTCTGCCTGAGTACCATGTCCATCTGCCCCATCGAGGATGTACGCGCGGGTTTCGACGGCACCCTGTGGTTCCAGCTCTACGTGATGCGTGATCGCACCTTCACCGGGATGCTGATGACACGCGCGCTGGAGGCGCGATGCCCCGTGCTCGTGGTGACGCTCGACCTGCCGCTGCAGGCGTTGCGTCGGCGCGATCCCAAGAACGGTCTCGCGGTTCCGCCGCGCCTCACCTGGGCCAGCGCGCGCGACTTCGTCCGCCGGCCCGGCTGGGTGTTCGGCGTATTGCGCAGCCGCCGCCGGACCTTCGGCAACCTCGCCACTTTCTTCCCCCGCAAGGGCACCGCGGCGCTCTCCGAGTGGATGGGCAGCCAGCTCGGGCCGCTGACTGCGCAGGACCTGGCCTGGGTGCGCGAGCGCTGGCCTGGCAAGCTGGTATTCAAGGGCATCACTGAAGTTGCCGACGCGCGCCAGGCCGTGGACATCGGCGCCGACGCCATCGTCGTGTCCAACCACGGCGGCCGGCAACTCGACAGCAGCACCTCGACCATCTCCGCATTGCCGCGGGTCGTCGATGCCGTGGCGGGGCGATGCGAAGTACTGCTGGATGGCGGTATCGGTTGTGGCCAGGATGTACTCAGGTCGCTGGCGCTGGGCGCAAACGCCTGTCTCACCGGCAGGAGTTATCTCTACGGTCTCGCGGCCGGCGGGGAAGCCGGCGTGACCCGGGCGCTGGAGATCCTGCGCAGCGAACTCGAAATCTCCATGGCGTTGACAGGCATCACCGACACCCGCAAGGTAGATCGCAGGATATTGGTTGGATAGTTAGGGTGAAGTGCCTTGGGAAACCGGCTGCGCAAGATCCTGAAGTTCACGGGCTGGTCGCTGGGAGGAGTCTTTGCCCTGCTGGCCGCTTTCCTGGCGTTGCTCGCCTGGCCTGGCTTCCTGTTTGCGCACCAACTCGAGTACCGCAGTTTTACGGTGTATTCCGACGAAGACCTGCAGGGAAGTATCGAGCCGATCCTCGCGGCGATCGGCCGGCAGCTTTCAACCAGCGAAATAGCCGATCCCCGGCTCCAGTACGACTTCTACTTCGGCCATGACAATGAAGCCTTCCGGCTCATGGATCGGGCCCGCTGGGCCATCCTCACTCCATTGACGGACATCAGTCCCTCGCCGGTCTTCGCCACCGGGTGGCCGCCACATCTCAACCAGGTGGTGTGCCTGGACGTCCCTGACCCCACGAACGATGCGCTGTTGCGCGAGGGTTGGCGCTCGCGGCTCAACATGGTTCACCTGCTCACCCACGAATCGGGACACCTGCTGGTCGCCAACCGGCTCGGGATGCAGGGCGCCATGCAATTGCCGTTATGGAAGGCCGAGGGTTATCCCGAGTACATCGCCGCGCAGGTCATCCGCACGTCGCCAGGCTACTCGCTGCGCTCCAGTGTGACCCGCCTGTTGACGGCGAACCTGGCCGGCTTCAGGGATGCGCAGGGAAATTTCCTGCCGCTGCACTACGGACAACTCGGCCGCTCATTCCTGCGGGACGAGAATGGCGACCATTGGCACACGACTTACTACCTCGCGCGGGTGATGGTGGAGTATTCACTCGACGTCAGGGGTATGAGTTTTGCGCAACTCGCCGACGAACGAGTGCGCGAAGACGAGGTATTGCGCGATCTGCTGGCCGACTACGCGGCCGGCAGGTTCTGAACCCGATCAACCCGTCGCGGTCAGCAGTTCGTCCACTTCGCTGATGCGTGCAATCGCGACCAGCGGCGCGGGAAGATTCTGCAGGGACACGGCGCGCGAACGGCGTCGTCCCCAGGCCAGCCAGTCGAGCAGCACCGCAAGGCCGGCACTGTCGCCGCGCGTGACGCCGGCGCAATCGACCACGATGGGATTTTCGCGGGTGCCTTCGAGCATCAGCACGCCGAGTTCACGCGCATGACGCGCGGTGGCGAACGTGAGCTCGCCCTTGACCACGAGGCGGCCGGGGGCAGCCTCGTTGATCTCGATTGGTTGTTTTCTGGCCGCCTCCCTGGTCATGCGATCAGCCTGTCTTTACCTTCGCAGACTTGGCGCTGGCGGCCTTGGCTTCGAGGCGCGCGATGACCGCGTCCAGGCCCTTCTGCTGGACCTCGGCGCCGTAATCCTCGCGGTAGCTCTTCACGTAGCTGATGCCGTCGATGACCACGTCCCAGGCCTTCCACACGCCGTTGATCTTGCGCAGCGTGTAGTTGACCGCGACCTTGGTGCCGTTGGAACGCTTGATCTCGGTGCGCACCGTGGCGCGCGTGTCCTGCGGGCCGACCTTGGTCGGGAACACCTTGAGGCGATCCGCGGTGAAATCGACCATGGCATCGCCGTAGGTATAGAGCAGCGATTTGTAGAACGCATCGACGAAGCGCTTGCGCTGTTCCGGGGTGGCATTGCGCCAGTGCTGGCCGAGCACCAGCTGCGCGGCATAAGGCGTATCGAAGTTCGGCAGCAGGGTCTTCTCGACCAGGTCATACAGGCCGGTCGGGTCCTTGCGGAACTCGGCACGGCGCGAATCGATGCCCGACAGGATGATGTTCGCCGAACTCTCGATGAGCTCGGAGGGCCCGCTGGTGTCCACGGCCGTGGGCACGGGCTTGCCGTTGATGGTGGCCTGCGGATCGGCGGCAAATGCGCTGCCGGCAGCCAACACTGCAACGATGACCACGGGGGCGATGAACCTCACCTGAACGAGTGTCTTCACTGACGGCATCATTTCTTCTCCTGTGCATCCTCCGCTGGCGGTGCATCGCTCTTCTGCTCGTCCGAACCCTTGCTCGCCATGTTGGCGAAGAATTTGTTAACCAGGCTCTCGAGCACGATGGCCGACTGCGTGAATTCGATTTGACCGCCCTCCTTGAGGAAGGTTTCAGACCCCCCGGGGCCGATGCCGATGTACTTGCCGCCCAGCAGTCCTGCAGTCTGGATGCTGGCGTCGCTGTCCTCGGGTATCTCGGAGTACTGGTTTTCGATACGCAGCACCACGGCGGCCTTGTAGTCCTTGGGATCGAAGCGGATGGACTCGACCCGGCCGATGGTCACGCCCGCCATGGTCACGGGCGAACCCGCCTTGAGGTCGCCGATGTTGTCGAACTTGGCGGTGACAGCGTAGGTCGGCGGGCCGTTGCCGAACTTGAACGACGTGCCCGGCAACTGGGTGGTCAGGAACGCGAGCGCCGCGAAACCGAGCAACACGAACAGGCCGGTACCGATTTCCAGGGAGCGAGTGTTTTTCATGGCTTTCCGATCACTTCGTAGTTAGGAACGCGGCCGTCAGCAAATAGTTCAACAGCAGCACGAGCACGGACGACACCACTACCGTACGCGTGGTGGCGAGCCCGACGCCCTCGGGGGTGGGCTCGGCGTGGTAACCCTCGTAGACCGCCACGAGATTGACGGCCACGCCGAATACCACGCTCTTGGCCACACCCTCCCAGACATCGTGCAGGTCCACGGCATTCTGCGTCTGCGACCAGTAGGCGCCGGCGTCCACGCCCATCTGCTGCACGCCGATGAGTTGCGCGCCGTACAACGCGATCACCGTGAACGTGGCGGCCAGCAACGGCATGGCGATGAAGCCACCGAGGAAGCGCGGCACGACCACGTAGCGCACCGGGTCCACCGCCATCATCTGCATGGCGGTGAGCTGCTCGGTGGACTTCATGAGCCCGATTTCCGAGGTCAGCGAGGTGCCTGCCCGGCCGGCAAACAACAGCGCCGTCAATACCGGACCCAGCACCTTGAGATTGCCGAGTGCGGCGAGCACGCCGACGTAATCCTCCGAGCCGAATCGCTGGAACACGTCGAATCCAAGCAGTCCCAGCACCATGCCGACGAACATGCCCGACAACATGATGATGACCAGCGAGCGGGCGCCGGCATTGTAGATCTGGCGGACGATGAGGCCGGGTCGCGCCAGCGCCGGACCGATGCGCGCCAGGATCTGCATGAAAAACAGCGACACGGCGCCCACGCGGCGCACGGCCATCACCGGCAACGAGTCGGTGGCCGCGTTCATCGCGAACCCTCATCGCCATCGAGCAACTCGGTTCGGTAGTCAGGCGCGGGGAAATGGAATGGCACGGGCCCATCGGCCAGTCCGCCCATGAACTGCCGCACCTCGGGAATGTCGCTGTGGTGCAGTTCCTCGGGCGTACCCGAAGCCACCACCCTGCCCTGCGACAACAGGAAGCTGTCGTGCGCAATGCTCGCCAATTCCTGCACGTCGTGCGACACCACGATGCTGGTGATGCCGAGCGCTTCGTTCATCTGCTTGATCAAGCGGCAGATCACACCCATGGAAATCGGATCGAGACCGACGAAGGGTTCATCGTAGATCAGGATGTCGGGGTCCATGACGATGGCCCGGGCCAGGGCCACACGCCGGGCCATGCCGCCCGATAGCTCCGAAGGCATGAGGCGTGCCGCGCCGCGCAGCCCGACGGCGTGCAGCTTGGTCAGCACGAGTTGCCGCACCAGCGGCTCAGGCAGATCGGTGTGCGCGCGCACTGGAAAGGCGACGTTTTCGTAGACGTCGAGATCGGTGAGCAATGCGCCGTTCTGGAATAACATGCCCATGCGCCGGCGCATGGCGAACAGTTCCTTGTTCGACAGCGATGAGACTTCCGTGCCGAACACGCGCACGCTGCCGCGTTCAGCGTAGGCCTGCCCGGTGATGAGCCTGAGCAAGGTGGTCTTGCCCGTTCCCGACGGACCCATGAAGGCCGTGATGCGGCCGCGGCGTGCGGTGACGTCGAGGCCATCGAAGATGGCGCGTCCGCCGACGGCATAACGCACGTCGCGGACCTCTATAACGGCATCGCCGGCTTGCGCCGGCGATTCACTGTTTTCTGACGCTGAAAGTGGGTTCAAGCGGACAGGGCCTGGTTCGGAAAGGCGGCGAAGAATAGCAAAAGGCGCCCTCTGCGGCTTTCTGCCGAATTGAATCCGTACTAAACTGGTCCCACATCAAGGGCGAGGCTGAAAACATGCTTCGGATCGGAAAACTGACGGACTACGCAACGGTGATCCTGGCCATCCTGGCCGCGGACCGGTCACGCCTGCTCAACGCGGGAACCCTGTCCGAACGCACGCATATTGCGGCGCCCACGGTCGCCAAGCTCCTGAAACAGATGCATCGCGCCGGCCTGGTGAATTCGACCCGTGGCACGCATGGCGGATACCAGCTGGCGCGCGACCCTGAACACATCAGCGCCGCGGCCATCCTGGATGCCCTGGAAGGCCCGATCGCGCTGACCGAATGTTCCGCGGGCCGCGGCCAATGCGGCATCGAGCACACCTGCTCCGTGGGACGCACCTGGCAGCGGCTCAGTGTCGCGATCCGTCGCTCGCTCAGCGAGATCTCGCTCGCGCAGCTGGCGGGCCTCGACACCCGCGCGCCGACCATGCCCATCGAACGCGAGCTCAGGTACATGGGCCGCGCCAAGGCAGCGTCATGAGCAGTGATCCACGGCCGGTCGAAGCCGGTATCGACGCGCTGCTGGCCAGGACCTACCGCCACGGCTTCGTCACGGACATCGATTCCGACACCCTGCCCCCGGGTCTCGATGAAGACGTGGTGCGCTTCATCTCGCGCAAGAAGAAGGAGCCGGAGTTCCTGACGAACTGGCGCCTCAAGGCGTTCCGTCACTGGCTGACGATGAAGGAACCGCACTGGGCCAAGTTGCGCGTGAATCCGATCGACTACCAGTCGATCTCGTACTTCTCGGCGCCGAAGCGCGATCCGAATGCGCCGAAGAGCCTCGACGAGGTGGATCCCAAGCTGCTGGCCACCTACGAGAAGTTAGGCGTGCCGCTGCACGAGCGGGCGCGGCTCGCGGGCGTGGCCGTCGATGCCGTATTCGATTCGGTCTCGGTGGCCACCACGTTCAAGGAGCGGCTGGCCGAGGCCGGCGTCATCTTCTGCTCCTTCTCCGACGCGGTGCATAACCACCCTGCCCTGATCGAGCAATACCTCGGCACCGTGGTACCGCACACCGACAATTTCTTCGCGGGCCTCAACTCGGCCGTGTTTTCCGATGGATCCTTCGTGTACGTGCCGCCCGGCGTGCGCTGCCCGATGGAGCTGTCCACCTACTTCCGCATCAACGCCAGGAACACCGGCCAGTTCGAGCGCACCTTGATCATCGCCGCGCCGGGATCACACGTGAGTTATCTCGAGGGCTGCACCGCGCCCATGCGCGACGAAAACCAGCTCCATGCCGCGGTGGTCGAACTCATCGCCGAGGACGATGCCGAGATCAAGTACTCCACGGTGCAGAACTGGTACCCCGGCGACGAGAACGGCGTCGGCGGCATCTACAATTTCGTCACCAAGCGTGGTGAATGCCGCGGACGCAATTCGAAGATTTCCTGGACCCAGGTGGAGACCGGATCGGCCATCACCTGGAAATATCCGTCCTGCGTGCTCAAGGGCGAGAACTCCATCGGCGAGTTCTACTCGGTGGCCACGGCCAACAACTACCAGCAGGCCGACACCGGCACCAAGATGATCCACATCGGCGCGAATACCAGGAGCACCATCGTCTCGAAGGGAATCTCCGCGGGCCACGGGCAGAACAGCTACCGCGGTCTCGTCAAGATACTTCCGGGCGCACATGGCGCGCGCAACTTCACGCAATGCGACTCGTTGCTGATCGGTGGCAATTGCGGCGCGCACACCTTCCCGTACATCGAGACACGCAATCCCAGCGCCACGGTGGAACACGAGGCTTCGACCTCGAAGATCAGCGAGGACCAGCTTTTCTATTGCCTGCAGCGCGGCATCGAGGAGGAAGACGCCGTGAACATGATCGTGAGCGGCTTCTGCAAGACCGTTCTCAAGGAATTGCCCATGGAGTTCGCCGTCGAGGCGCAGAACCTGTTGGCCGTGAGCCTGGAAGGTGCCGTCGGATGAAGCCTTTGCTGAAGATCGAAAACCTGTCCGCGTCCGTTGGCGGCAAGAAGGTCCTCAACGGACTGTCGCTCGAGGTCAACGCGGGCGAAGTGCACGCCATCATGGGCCCCAATGGTTCGGGCAAGAGCACCCTGTCGTACGTGCTCGCCGGCCGCCCCGGCTACCAGATCACGGGCGGCACCGTTTCATTTGAAGGCCGCGATCTCACCACGCTCGAGCCCGAGGAAAGGGCGCGCGCCGGTCTGTTCCTCGGCTTCCAGTACCCGGTGGAAATCCCCGGCGTGAACAATGTCTACCTGTTGAAGGCCGCGGTGAACGCGCGCCGCAAGGCGCTGGGCCAGCCCGAGGTCGACGCCTACGAATTCCTGCAGCTGGTGCGCGGCAAGATGAAGCTCATGCAGATGGACGAGAGCTTCCTGTCGCGTGGCGTGAACGAAGGATTCTCCGGCGGCGAGAAGAAGCGCAACGAGATCCTGCAGATGCTGGTCATCGAACCGACGCTGGCCGTGCTCGATGAAACCGACTCCGGTCTCGACATCGATGCGCTCAAGGTCGTCGCCAGGGGCGTCAATACCTTGCGCTCACCCGACCGCGGCGTGCTGCTGATCACTCATTACCAGCGACTTCTCGACCACGTGGTGCCCGACCAGGTCCACGTGCTGGCCCGCGGCCGTATCGCCAGGTCCGGTGACAAGTCGCTCGCGCTGGAATTGGAGAAGCGCGGTTACGACTGGGTGCTCGAGGTTGCGTGATGTCGTCGCCCGCCCTGCCCTCCAATCGCGACGAGAACTGGCGCTACGCGAACCTGCGTCCGCTGGCGAAGGCCCGGCCGGACGCGATCAGCGCGACACTACCGCCCGCCGGCCTGGCGCTGCCGCCGCCGCTGCCGGGGTATGAACGCTGGGTCTTCATCGACGGACAGGTCGCGCCGGGCCTGTCCGCTGCCGCGCCGAACCCCTTCGTCTCCCTGCTGGATTTCCGCGACGCGGGCCGCGAGCTCGCCCAACTGCTCGATTCCGATCTCGCGCAGGCCGGGGCGGATTTCTCGCTGGCACGCATCAACCTGCAGCGCGAAGGCAAGGTGCTGCACGTGTCGGTGCCCGACGGCGGCGAGGCGCGCCTCGAGCTGAACTTCGTGGCCACGGCCGCGGCGTCCGCCGGCACTTCGTATCCACGCGTGCAGGTCCATGCCGGCCGCGGCGCGCGACTGCGGCTCATCGAACGCCACCTGAGCGCGGGCGCCACGGACTCGGCCATCAACGCCGCCTTTGACCTGGCTCTTGCCAGTGACGCGACCATCGATCATTGCCGCCTGCAGAACTGTGCCGACGGCGCCAGTGTGTTCGACACGCTGACCGCACACGCCGGCGAACGCGCAACCTACCGGCTGCGAACCGTGACGCTGGGCGGGCTCACGTCGCGCTCCACCCTGTTCGTGAAGCTGGCCGGACGCGCCGCCCGCTGCGAACTGGTCGCCGCCAGCATCGCCAATGGCATCCAGACCCACGACACCTTTGCGCAGATCGATCACGCCGGGGCCGCCACGACCACGCGCGAGCTGTTTCGCGGCATCGCCACCGAACGCGGCAAGCTCGCATTCAACGGCAAGATGATCGTGCGCGAGACGGCGCACGACGCGGACACCGACCAGTCGCTGAAGACCCTGTTGAACGGCAGCGGTGCGGAAGCATCCGCCCGACCGCAACTCGAGATCTACACCGACAAGGTGCGCGCCAAACACGGGGCAACCACCGGCAAACTCGACGAGCAGATGCTGTTCTACATGCTGTCGCGCGGCATCGACCGCCCGCAGGCGCAGGCGCTGCTGCAATGGGCCTTCATCGAGGATGCCATTTCCCACATCGAACTGGCGCCGCTGCGCCAGGAGATCGAGCAACTCATCGCGGCCCAACTCAACGAAGTGTCCGCGCTCGACGGACTGGTGGCCCGGCCATGAGTGCCAATCCGAAAACTGTCGGCGCCTACGACGTGGAACGCGTGTGGCGCGACTTCCCCATCCTGGCGCGCGAGGTTCATGGCCGGCCGCTGGTGTTCCTCGACAGTGCGGCCTCGTCGCAGCGTCCGCGCCCCGTGATCGACGCGGTCGATGCCTACGAGAAGCTGCACCACGCCAACGTGCACCGCGGCGTGCACCAGCTGAGCCAGGAAGCCACCGCGATGTTCGAGCATGCACGCGAGCGCGTGCGTGCCTTCGTGAACGCAGCTTCGACGCGAGAGGTCATTTTCACCCGCGGCACCACCGAGGCCATCAACCTGGTGGCGCAGTCCTATGC
>Ga0157380_10003513_pt1 | contig 10770 bp, 15 predicted proteins | sample S35metaG_FD_119757 | JGI IMG/M metagenome (GOLD analysis project Ga0157380, IMG submission 119757) | Switchgrass rhizosphere microbial communities from Kellogg Biological Station, Michigan, USA - S3-5 metaG | ecosystem: Host-associated > Plants > Roots > Rhizosphere > Soil | place: USA...
CGACGACGACGACGCCAAAAAGCGCGCTCCAACAGTGACGGGCGCCGCCGCGGCGCCGGCCGTCCCCGCCCAACGCACGGCGGAACAGCGCGAACTGATGGCGGGAGCCAGCATCGTGGCGCAGATCATCCTCGATTACAACGGCGACGGCAGCATCGGCGCGCGAGGCGGCGCGGGCGCGACCATCGAGGAAAACACGATGATCAGGGACGCGCATCTGGTCGCGGTGGGGCTCGATCCAGCCGCGCCGTCAGGGCCGCCGACCGGCGAGCCGTGGGTTCCGCCCGTGACGACCATGGCCGCTCCCAGGCACTCGGTCTCGGGCCACGCCACGCGCATGTCGTCGCTCGCGGCGGGCGCCATCGCCGAGCCGGGTGACGTTCCGCCGCCCCCGGCGGGCAGCGTGACCGGGGCGGCCAGTCGGTAACGTCCGATGAGCGTCCCGGTCTCGACCATTGCTGAACGTGCATTACGTCGCCTCAACGTGACGGTCGTCCCGCTCGATGACCGTCCCGTGCTCACGGAAATGGTCGCCGTCGTGAACATCGCCCTCGCCGCGTTGGTGGAACTGGGCGTCATCGCGGCGGAGGAAACACCGTCCTCCGCCGATCTGACGTTCATGCAGGAGCGCGTGGCGTCCGTTCACGCCGCCCTCGATGCTCAGGGGATCGTCTGGTGGACCGGTGACGCCGTCCCCCGCGCATTCGCCGAGGAATACACAAAACTGGCGGCCTCGATGGCGGCATCCAGCTTCGGCAAGACAACCGATCCCGCGCTCGTGGCACTGCTGGAGGGACGCATTCGCCGAGGCGCCATGGGCATCTCGTCGCACGACATCGCCGTCGAGGCTGTCATGGCGGTCCACACCGATCTGGTCGGGCGCGGCATCGCGCGTTGGAGTTCCCAGGACATTCCAGAGATGGCCGCGTTTCCCTACGAGTTGCTGGCCGCCTACGAACTGGCACCGAAATTCCCGCCGGCCAAGCAGGACCCGGCCGAGGTCGTGCAGGCCATGCGTTCGCTGTTCGCCATCACCGCGCTGCCGACGAGCGGCGAACGCGTCGTAGCCGAGTATTTCTGATGGCAGTCGGCGCCCTAGATATTGAGCGGATCTTCTTCCAGTCGCCATTTCGCTCTGAGCCGTTGCTTTTTCGCGCGGTCGCAGATGGAGCAATAACGCTGGCCGGAATAAATACGGTCGTAGGAGTGTCCAGCCGGACAGTGGGTCTTTTGGCTGTTGATGTAGCTGATGGCGGTGCTGTTGAGAAAGACATTCTCTCTGACGGTGACGGCCTGGAGGTGCTGTGGGTTCACGCAAGCCCGATTACGACAAAGATGATTGACCACGCGACCTTCCGGCAAATCACCGTAAGCGGAGAACCATGCGACACGATGTGCCCGGCGGTTCTTGCGGCGAAGAAAGAACATGCCATACCCGTCTTTGTCCAACTTGCTTTGCCACAATGAGCAATCCCCTTTCCTCTTCTGTTTTGAGGCGAAGCGGGCCGCTTCCGCTTCCGTTAGGTATGCCATCGCGCACTCCGTCGTGGGACCTCAAGACACTACAAGGCCCGCATGGTTGTTGGCAATGGACGAGAGATTGTCATGGCGTATAAAATCCACTATTCGGATTATCCAGGCACTGATACAGGGCCGCCGGATCCGTTGCGATGGGTGGGGCCTCAGGGCAATCCGGGGCCTCCTGGCGAGGACGGCGTCGCCGGACCACCAGGCGCTGCCAGCACCGTCCCAGGCCCACCCGGACCACCTGGCGCTGATAGCACCGTTCCCGGCCCCGCCGGACCTCCCGGCACGACGACATTCGCCGGACTCACGGGTTCCGCGACGTTTGAGCAGTTGCCCGCCTCGGTGTCCCAGGTGCCGGTAGTATTCGCGTTCTCCGGGAAACCCGCGACCGGCGCCCTCGTGAATGCCCCGATGGCGATGGCCGTCACGATCCCCATCGGCCTCGCCGGAACCGTCGTCTACAACTCGATCCAGACCACGGCGAACGCCGTCTTCGTCGTCAACAAGATCACCGGAGGGACCACGATCACCGCGTTGGGCACTGTCACCGTCACGTCCGCGAGCCACACGTCGGCCACGCTGGCGGGCGCGGGCGGTTCGTTGGCTGTTGGCGACGTGTTGCAGTGCGTCGCGCCGACGCAGGATGCTACTTTGAGCGACGTATCCATCACCATTCTCTGTGCGAGGACGTAATGGCATACGTCTTCGGAGATGGTTACGATTGCTACGCGGCGACAGCGGATGCGATCCTGGGTTACTGGGACAGTGGTGCTACGATTGGCAGCATCTCTCTCTCGGCGGGACGTTTCGCAGGCAGCCAATGCGTGCATTTCGCAAACGCGACAGCCTCCAACATGATTAAAAGCAGCGCGGTCAACGATGCAATCCATCATATATCCTGTGCATTCCGTCAGACCGCGACCATTAGCGGAACCACACTAGGGCTTTATTTCCAACTGACGGATGTTGCCGCCAATCAGTGCTGCATCGTGTTTCGCTCCGATGGCACGATCCTGCTGACATCCGCCACTCCCGGTGGCACGGTGCTCGCGACATATGCTGGCGCCGTAACCGCTGTAAATACGTGGTTTCAGTTCGAGTTCGAGGTTGTCATCAATAATACGACCGGCTCATTCAAAGTTCGCAAGAACGGCAGCACGACGGACGATCACTCGACAACTGGCATCAATACCAGACCGGGCGCCAATACTTACGCCAACAAGTTGACAGTGGGAATGCAAGCGGCTGTTAACGCCCAACAAATCGACGACCTCCTCTGGCGCTCCGACGCCTCGGGCGTGCCATGGTGCGGAGATATCCGTTGCTATACCAGAATGCCCGCGTCCGACGCGGCGGTGCAGTTCGCGCGGGCGCCGAACCCATCGCTTGTATCTCAGACGAACGCGGCGGGAGCCTCCACGACATCAAAGGCAGCTAATCTTGGCTGCATGTCGGCTTTCACCGCTTCCTTCGACGGCACGATCACAACCGGAACCGTCGCGGTCTCGGTTGGTGCGACCGGGAACATGAAGGTGGCGATCTACGACGCGGCCAGGGCTGTCGTGCTGGCGACCTCCAGTGCCATCGTCAATCCGGTATCGGGGAATAACACATTCACCCTGACGGCGCCGCTGACCGTAACCAAAGGGACTGTTTATTATCTGGCGACTGATCAGGATGTCACGATCGTCTACAACTCCACAACCGGCAACTTCACGTTTACCACGACATACGCAAGCTTTCCCGCCGCCAGTCCATCAACGACGGGTGCGTCGGCTGCTCCGACTTTCGTGGTTTCAATCGTCCCCACTAACGCTGGATTGGTCAACGAAACCCTCCAGGACGGCACCACGTCCTACGTCTACGACAGCACCGTCAACGACGCCGACTTCTACACCATCGCGCCGATCGCCGTGACACCGGTGTCCGTCGTCGCCGTAACGACGCGCGGGTTCCTACAGAAGTCAGACGCGGGCACGCGCGGGGCGCAGGTGCAGATGAAGAGCGGCGCCGTGACGGTGGGAAGCACGCCGACGCTGCTTAGTTCGTCATTCGGGTGGCTGTGGCGGACAGACCTCACCGATCCGAACACGACAGCGGCGTGGACGGCGGCGGCGGTCAACAATGTTCAATGTGGCGTAAAGGTAACTAGTTGACATGCGCCCATTTTTCCCGCCGCAGGATCTTGTGAATGGTGCTTTTGTTGACGGCATACTCCATGGCAAGGGCTTTTGGAGTTCCGCTGCCATCCGCGTGGCGCTTTCGGATCAGACGAATATCTGCCTCGGTCAGTCTGGCGGCGTAATGGGCTTCGCCGCGAGGCAGGGTCGGCCCTGGGCCACATCGTGCCTGCCTGCCCTTGCTGACTTTGTCAGCGGCATTGTCGGCGTGTGTTCCAAGGAAAAGATGATCCGGACGAATACAAGGACGATTGTCGCACCTATGGCAGACAAGCAGTCCACCGGGAACGGGGCCGAAGTGCAGTTCCCACGAAAAGCGATGCGCGGAAACCGTATCACCATTGATCTGAAGTCTTTTGTATCCACCACCGCCTGTGGCAGACCGGTAAACCCAACAACCCTCGGTCTTGGTCACATTCCTCCAAAACCGCTCTTCCGGCAGCCCGTAGCGTCGGGCGTCAGAGCAGGAACGACTACAGAAGTGCGATCTGCCGGTTTGGTAATGGCAAGGATAGGGGCGGTATTCAGTGCCGCAATGCAGGCAATTCAGTGTCGGTCCCATGCCGGTTATATTACCCAGATTGATCATGCTTCGCAAGGTTGGGTTGCGCTATGACGGACGTTCGCCTCACGCAGCAACCAGTAGAAGAATGGCTGAGCACTAACCCCGACGTGCGCGCCACTATCGTTTTGGTCGAGCAATGGGCGTCGGTGCAGTCCACCACCGGTCAGGTCGTTCTGAGCCAAATCCTGATCGAGCAATGGGCCAGCGTGGATCTGCCCGTCGTGCCGTCGCAAGCCGTTCGTGTTCAGGTGCTGGCATGACCGCGACCGAGGCCCTGAGCAACGTTAGCGAGAAGCTGGTCAAGGCGTTGCCGCCCGCCATGACCGCGCTCGTGGTTCTCAATATCCTGTTTCTCGCGGTCGCCATCTACAACACCCGCGCTCGTAACGAAGTCCTGACCAAGATCATCGACAGATGCCTGGAGATTCCGCAGCGATGACGACCATGGCCATGACCTTGCCGCTGGACCGCGTCTCCCCTGTCCGCGTGCCGATCCGCGATCTGGTGCTCGGCGGGACCGACAGCGTGACGTTGCTCGTGTCTATCATCGATCGGGACAGCTCCGACGCGCTGCCCATCGCGTTGACCGGCGGCATCGGCGGCCCCGCCATCTCCATGTTCGTCTGGCCGGCGGGGCGCTGGTGCGGCGGCTGGGGTGGCGACCACGACTACGGCTGGGGCGGTTGGCACAACGGCGGCGTGGCGGGGCCTGGGACGGCGCTCTGGACCGGCTTCGGCAGCGTCTACGACATGGCCACCGCCACGTTCCGTGTTGTCGTCCCCGCCGGCACCGTGGGCGCGTGGCCGAGGCGTTGCCGCTGGGCGATTTACTTCGATGCCGATGGCGGCGGTGAGGCTGAACTACTGGCCGAGGGACATCTGCACGTCCGCCCGATGCTCTCCCGCGCCATCGCGCCGCTCATCATGCTGACCGACCCGAACCCGGCGGCTCTGACTGACGGGTCAGAAGCGATCTACCTCGCGGGCGGCCCGGGTGTCGCGTCGCCCAGTTCCGGCGGCTCCGGCGGTTCCGGCTATGTCCTGCCGATCGCCACTCCGACAACGCTCGGCGGCATCAAAACGGACGGCACGAACACAGTCACGAACGCGTCTGGCGTGCTGACCGTCATCGCGACATTGGGGTAATGGCATGAGCATCACGACAGGCACGTTCCCCGGCGTCCGCATCGCCGACATGCCGGATCTGGGCTCCTTCACCAGCGGCTCCTCGGTCGTCGGCGAGTTGGCCGGCTCCGGGCGTTTCTCAGCGGCGGCGTTGCAAGCCTACATGAGCGCCGGAACGCTCACCGGGACCGTCACCGGGACCATCAACCAACCGCTGAGCGGCGAGTTCTTCGTCCAGGACGGCGCCACCGTCGCGCGCGTCGCTGATCGTCTGTTTGTTGGCCCCGCGACGCTGAATGACGGCAGATATCCCAACATCTCACAGGACTGGTTGCAGGCGTTCCTGGCCTCGCCAACCGGCGGCTCGGAGGTCGGCCCCATGGTCGGAACCACGATGTCGGTGTTGAGCATCAACGGTCAGTTCGGCTTCGTCAGCGGCAGCCGTTCCTCCGACAATCCGCTGGCGGGAAGCTCGAACACGATCGGCATCGCCGCTTATGCCATCAACGACAACGCGACCAGCGAAAGCACCGTCTATGCCTATTACGGCGAGGCGCGGCGGTTGGCCGGGGTCGATGACCAGATCACCTTTGGCATGGAGATCAACGTCAGCAATCAGGGCGGCGTTATCGCGCCATCGCCTTACGCGCAACCAGCGGGCTCGACGATCGGCCATCAGGTCGCATCCGGCTGCGGCATCCCGCTGCCCGGCGCGGCGAACACATCCGCCGGCATCGCGTTTCGAGCCAACCCGACATCGTTTGGAGCCGGTATCGTATTTGGCGCCAACGCCATCGCCGGAACCAACGGCGTCACCGGGACGGGCGATGCCATCATGTTCGCCAAGGGGCACACGCTGACGTGGTATGCCAGCGACGGGAACCAGACCAGCCACCTTCAGGGCAACATCAACGACCATACGCTGGCAACCAACCTGGAGTTCAACGACACCGGTCTGACAGTGCAGAATGCCACGGGCGGTAATCTGTTGGTCGTTCCGCCGGTCGCGAACTCGGTAAATTTCATTGTCCTGTCCGGCGCTCCGGCGGGCGGTCAGGTCGGCGTGCTGGCGGCCGGGTCGAACGCCGACATTGATCTGAAGCTCAACGCCAAGGGAGCCGGGTGCCTGGACGTGGTCACGCCCATTTCATCGACCGCGACGGCGGGAGCGGTCGGCGCGCTACCCGCGACAGCCTCGGGATACCTCACGATCAAGATAGGCGGCGTCCCCCGGAAAATCCCCTACTATGAGCCCTGAGGAACCCGTCACCATCTCACCCCAGGACGTGATGGCTATGCTGGAAGCGCAACGTAACGCGGCGCAGACGGCGCTGGCGGTCTCCGAGGCGCAAAAGGCGGCGCTCATGCGACTCGTGACGGAACTCCGCGCGCGACTTCCAAACGGACACGACCCGGATGTCTGACGCGCTCGCATCGCTGAGACAGGCACTCGGCCCGAAGACCGGCATTCAACGCGTGTCGATCCCACTGCAAAGTTACCCGCATTTCTCGCGGCCGCTGACGACCGAGCGACTGCTCAACATGTTCGCCGAGCAGGCGCCGAAGGACGCGCGGGCGGGTATCGTGCTGTCGCCGGTGCCGGGACTGGTGGAACTGTACGAGGCTGGATCAGGCCCCATCCTGGCGATGAACGCCGATCACCCCGGCCACCTGTATGTCGTCTCAGGCGATCATTTCTACCGCATTACGTTCGTGATCGGATCCCCTCCGGCACCACCCACCATCGAGGACCTGGGCTATGTCGGCTGGTCCTCCACCGTCTATGGCGTGCCAACAATTCCAACGATCGCGGTCAGCGAAAATGCCGCGGTCGTCTGCGTGCCGCCGAACGCGTTTACCTGCACGCACGATCTGGCGCTGAACCAGATCGGTGGTGATGTATTCGAGGGCGCATCATCAGTCGACTTCGTTGACGGTTACTTTGTCTTCACCGATGTGCCACCTTCCGCGCGCTGGTTCATTTCGCGTCTGGCGGACCCCACCGACTTCGACGCGCTGGACTTCGCGCACAGCGACGGCGTGACCAATCTGTTAAGCCGGGTGATCACGCATCGCGGCGAGGTCTGGCTCATGGGCCACGGCGGTATCGAGGTTTGGTACGACGCGGGCGAGGCCGACTTTCCGTTCCGCCGCCGCCCCGGTGGGGTTATCCCGTTTCCCATCGCCACACCGGCTGGCGTGGCTATCGCTGACGGCAGTCTGTGGTGGGTCGGGCCGGATAACGTAGTTTACAGGTCAGCCGGATATCAGGCCAAACGGGTCAGCACGCACGCCGTGGAAAGGACGATCGAGGACCACAATTCCGAGACGGCCGTGGCGTTCACCTATGAACAGAACGGGCACACTTACTACGTGCTCACGGTCGGCACGAGCGCCCCACGGACGCTGGTGTACGATGCGGCCACCGAACTCTGGCATGAGCGGTCCAGCTCGGCGGACGGGTTGGCGCCCTACCGGCTCCGGTCGGCTCCGGATGTCGGGCGTGGCCTGGTCTACGGACTGGGCGACAACTGGAGCGGTAAGATATTCGCCCCGCGCATGGGCCTGTCCACGGAGGACGGCCTCGAAATCATGCGTCAGGTCCAACTGCCGCCGATATGGGCCGGCACGAAACGCGATTTCTGCTCCCGCGTGGAGATCGAAATGGAGACCGGCGACGCGGCGCACGCACCCTCCACGCTGCGGCTCGACTGGTCGGACGACGGGTCCGAACTGTTCAGCCTGCCGCGTGAGCTGAACGCGATCCGGACGTATGATCACCGAACCAGGGTATTCACCACCCGCCTCGGCTCGTTCCGCGAACGCGTCTTTCGTATTACGTCTTACGGTATCACGCACATCTACGCGGTGGACGCCGATATCCAGCCGGGCGCGTGGTGATGGCACAGGTCCCGATCACGCCCAGGCCGCCGGCCAACGAGGCGCCATTACGGGACGACGGGCAGCACACGCACGCTTGGATCGCCTATCACGACGGCGTGGCGGATCGGCTCGGGGATTTGTCGAGACGCATGGGGATCACGGACGCCTCCGATGCACCCGCCGGCCAGATCGGCGAGTTTCTCCAGGCGTCGAGCAGCGGCACGGTGGGCCTGGGAAATGGCACCGTCACCGACATCGTGACGTTGCCGCTGACGGCGGGCGACTGGAGCGTTGAAGGGAATGTCGTGTTCAACCCCACCGGGACGGTGACCTACGCACAGGCCACCGTTAACGTCGTTTCCGCCACGAGCGGCAGCATCGTCACCCGCGTGGCCGGAGCGACGGCGGCAACGCAACTGCGTATCGGCACGGGAGGCGCCGTCCGGATCAACGTAGCGACCCCGGTCACCGCGTATCTCGTGGCGCAGTGCGGTTTTACCAGCGGCGCGGTAACGGCCACGGGTATTGTTTACGCGAGGCGCGTTCGGTGATGGACAGCCCGGCGAACCGTTTGATGATGGCGCAGGCCGATCCGCGATCTCCGGTGAACCGGCTGGCCCCGCAGGTCGACCCTTACGACTTCACGAACCGCTACAACACCACTCTGTCGACGGAGGACGAGGCCGCGTTCCTCGCGTGGGGGCAGCAGCAGGCGGCGGCGCGCGGCGGGCGCAACCCGGCCACCGATGTTTACGACTATGACATGCGCGGCTTTTGGAAGTCAGGCGGCTCGTTCGACGCCGGAAGCGGCCACGCGGGCGACGCTTACAAAAAACCCAACCACCCGACGTTCAGCGATCAATCGCGCTATCATGGCGTCGATGAATATCAGGGCGGCCAGTGGGGCGGCGGCCAGAACGGTCAGCCGTGGACCTATACGCCGTCACCGACGAATCTGCGGGTGCATGGCCCCGAGGGCTTGCTGCAATACTTCCAGCGGACTGAGCCGGGCAATCTACTGGTGCTCCCGCCATGAGCCGGTTCGTGCAACTCGCCTCGGGCATCGATGTCGTGCCGGTGCTGCTCGACCTGAACCGCGCCGCCGACCTCTGGGACCAGAACCCCGAGCGGCGGCTGTATCCCGGAACGCCCCACTCGGCCATGAGAGACGTGACCGTACGTTACATGCTGGAGGCGGATGTCTCGATGGAGACGCGACGGCTTGAGCATCGCAACGTGTTCTGGCCGGCGTGGCACCGGCTGCCCGCGCTGCGGCCGATGGTGTTCGCTCTGATGACACGAGTGCAGGCGGTGGAGCTTGGGTCGATCCTGATCACGAAACTTCCGCCCGGTAAGATGATCGAGCCGCACTCGGACAAGGGGAACTGGGCGCCGGAATACTACAACACAAAGTGCCACATCACGCTGGCCGGGTCAGCGCTGGTTCGTTGCGAGGATGACGCGGCAACGTTCGGTGCCGGATCGATCTGGACGTTCGACAACTTGTTGACGCACTCTATCGAAAACGTCGGATTGTGTGACAGGATAGTCGCTATCGTTTCGATGAGGTGCGAGTGATGAAACGCGCGGCGCATCAACCCGTGACCGAGGCCCTGACCATCTACGAAGGTATATACTGCAAAGCATACACCGTGCCCGACGCCGGAACGCTGCTCCCACAGCATGCGCACCGCTACGGCCACGTAACGGCCGTGACGCATGGAGCGGTCAGGGTGTGGCAAGACGGGCGGCTACTCGGTGATTTCCGCGCACCGTCGCTGATTTCGATACCGGCGCATACGATGCACTCGTTCCTGACGCTTGAGGCGGGGACAGGATTGTTGTGCATCCACAACGCCGACCACGCCGACCCAGACGGCGAGCCGCCTGTCGCCGAAGAACATCAACTGGTGATGGAGGAATAAATGCCGTGGGGAATCGCCGCCGCAGGAATATCAGCCGCAGCAGGGATCGGTGGCTCTCTGCTTTCGAGCAACGCGGCATCGAGCGCGGCCGACAAGGCCAACGCGGCGCAGGAGAAGGCGTTAGCGCAGTCCCGCGCGGATCTTGAACCGTGGCGCACGGCGGGCGAAGCCACGCTACCCGCCGTGACGAACGCGGTCGGGCTGAACGGACAGCAGGGCTACGACGACGCGATGGCGGCCTTCCATACGAGCCCAGGATATGCCTGGCAGCTTGAGCAGGGGTTGCGCGCGGTTGACGCGGGCGCGGCGGCGAAGGGGATGCTGCGGTCGGGCGCGACGCTGAAGGCGGAACAAACCTACGGAGCGGGATTGGCCGATAAGGAGTTCACCGATTACTATAACAGGCTGTTTTCACTCGCGAATTTGGGTGAGAACGCGGCGGCCGGGCAGGCGACGGCGAGCCAGAACACCGGGACCAGCATGGCGCAAACGGACCTGAGTGCCGGCAGCGCGCAGTCCTCGATCTATGGCAACGCCGCGAAGGGCATCGGCGACGCGGCGACCA
>Ga0157380_10003515_pt1 | contig 10768 bp, 12 predicted proteins | sample S35metaG_FD_119757 | JGI IMG/M metagenome (GOLD analysis project Ga0157380, IMG submission 119757) | Switchgrass rhizosphere microbial communities from Kellogg Biological Station, Michigan, USA - S3-5 metaG | ecosystem: Host-associated > Plants > Roots > Rhizosphere > Soil | place: USA...
ACCAGAGCCGCTTACTTCGAACATTGTGATTCCGTCCAGGAATCGCCATATTTGCTCTTGAAACCTTTTAGCTGCGTCAACAGCATCACGTCGCACCTGCAGCTATCCTGGCGCGCCGGGTCAATTCTTTCGCGCTTGGCTCGTCCGGTCCAACCGAGCCAAGCGAAATATCTCCAGCGGGAACATAGGTGCTCATTACAACGCCGGTTGTTGAGACCCTCGAAGCCGCGAGCCGCAGTGCACCTGGCCTTGCGCCATTTTCAAACAATCGCTTTCCACGGCCGAGGACCACCGGGTACGTCCATACGTTGTATTCGTCAATGAGCGATGCCGCTTGCAGCGTCTGAATCAGATTGCCGCTGCCAATGATTTGAAGGTCTTGTCCGGGCTGAACCTTGAGCGCGGTTATGGCTGAAACGATGTCACCGCCAAGTACCGACGAATTGTCCCATTGCAATGACTTCAAGGTGCGCGACGCCACATGCTTTTTTGCCGCGTTGAGCGTCCTCGCAATCGGATTATCCTTCGACTGGTAAGGCCAATATGCCTCGAATATTTCGTAGGTCTTGCGGCCGAGTACAAGCTCTCGATTCTTACCATCGAAACCTGCAGCAGAAAGATCCATCCCTGCGTCCCCGAAAGCGAACAACCAACCCCCCAACGTGAAATTTCCGGTTGGATCCTCGGTCGGTCCTCCTGGTGCCTGCATGACACCGTCCAGTGACGTAAAGGTGGACGCGATCAGTTTTCTCATATGACTCTCCTGCGATTGCATGACATTGTGTGCAATAACGTCCCGGCTCAGAGGCGCGCCGCAAGCAGGGCTTACCGCGGAACCTCGGAGTAGTAGATGTAAACGTCCTGAGTCATCGGTGAGATGGCGTAGGGCGTCCAGTTGATGACATCCATGTGCACGTAGATCGGAGTTCCTGCCGAGACGGTGATCCAGTAGCCTCCCGGAAACACGATGCTCGTGGTCGTCACGTTGGACCCGGCAAAGGAAATGTCGCACGCGGGATTTCGCAGGATGCCAGGCCCGGCGTACTTCGCGCGGAAGATGTGACCCTGCAACAGATACATCTCGGGTGCGGTGCTGACCTCAATGTCGGTGTAGAGAGTGACCTCGGATTGTTCCGGGATGTTCACAGCGTGAATTCGAATCGACTTGGCCGGAGTCCAGGTTGCGGCGCGGTCTTTATGGAATTTCGCCGAGGCGCACGGCTCCGCAGTCGGAAGAATGCACGAAGGGCATGCCTTCAACACCTTCACTTTGAGGTCCGTGGCCGCGGCCAGGGCCGGCGCCAGCACGAGTACCAGAAACACCGCAGCGCCTCGTGCCCACTCTGACTGCGATCGGAATCCTCGATAGATGACTGGCATGTTCAGAACCCTCCGTGAAGTGGAACTGCTGCCATGGCCGGCTAACGTCACCGTTCAGTGGCGAGGCGGTTTGCGCTCGGCCCGTTGGGCGGCACCGCACCCTTTTCCCATTTGGCAACGTTGCCACGCACGACCCGAAACAGGGGGTGCGGCCGTGGAGCTTTCACTGTCGCTAGCCGAGCTTGCCACTTCGGATCGCGCGTTCTTAGTTTCTCCATCAAGTGATGCCATTCGAACTCAAGCTGGCCACGCGTAACAGTGAGGTGGTTGGGCGCCCGGGAGCGACTGATCTGCCAGGCGGCAAAACGATAATCGCGGTTCACCGCCTCTGCGTGAACGGCCCGCAGGTACTCGGCGATGAAGCGGACGGGGAAGGATTGCTCCTGAAACCGAAGAAGTTGAGGGTGATGGACGTATCCTTTGGTTTCTCCTTTTAGTACGGCTTGGGCAAGAAGTCCTTCCCGCCATAAGGCAACCAACCCGCGGGCGTCGAGGTACTTCGGATGCAGGCTCCAGATTCGCACGTCTGTTACTTGTGAGTCGCCCAACGTCCCGGTTCAGGCGCGCAGAGCTTCTTGCGCGTCGCCGGCAACCGATGGTTAGACAGATCACATGCCCCGAATGTACTCAATGACACGCCCTTTCTTGTCGATGACGATAAGTCGGTCGCGCCAACCTTCGCGGGTACGCGCTCGACATCGAATGTCCAAGATTTCTCCGCAGCACGCCACTTCGGCTTGTCGAATTTGGCACGATCAACCCAACTGTCTCTCGCTGCGCCACGGTTAGCTGGCATATCGCTTCACGGGCCGACTCTTCGCGCCCGAGCTAGTTGTCTTCGGTTATTGGGACGATCGCGAACGCTCCTGGAGAGGTAAGCAGAAACTGACAATCAGAGCCTTCACCACATTTCACCGCGTGGACCATGTTTGCCGGGATCTCAGAATATGAACCGGGGCCGAGTGACTTGAAGTTTGCACCGCTGTAACGTACTTCGATAGTCCCGGAGACCACGACCACCCGCTCAGCTGATGGATGCTTATGAGGCGGTGGTGCGAATCCGGCCGGGAATCTGCGGAGCATCCCGTGCTCTCCGGTCTTGGGGTTTCCCCAAAGTAGAACGCTTTGAACTGAAGGAAGCACTTGATCCTTCGTCCACTGCATCTCAGCGTATGTCCACACTTTGGGCTCGTCCAGCATCTCCTTGGTCAATGCAATACCGACGAGTGCGGCCAACGCGGCGAAGATTGAGAGAGACGCGCCCCGCCGAACGGAGAAGTGGTATGGCATGTTCGATACCTCCGTAAGAATGTGGACCTGTCGATGCCAGCCAACGTTTGAGCTCAGCCGCCTGCTACGGCTGGCGAAGCCAGCCGTAGCACGTCGGGTGCAGCGAAGGGCTAGGCCACGCCGCCCTTGTTTACTGCTTGTACCTGTGTTGATAGACGAAGCCTTGGCATGACGGCGAACACGAGCAACAGGGCGATGTATACCGACCCCGATACCTTGTCTCGGCTGTTGATGAACTCGGTCAGTGTTTGGTCTTGAAGAGCGACCGCCATCCCCAACTCGGCCGCAACGGAGAGGGCGAGTGCTAGAAGGCCGGCGACCAGCGAACGATCAGGCCTACACACTTCCGGGTAGCGGCGCAGGATGAACCCTGCTGCGAGAAAGATGACTACTGCCATGACGGGCATTTCCGCAAGCTCAGCCCAGCGCTCACCGATGCGCGGAACAAGTATTGGAACGCGGAATATGCCAAGTACAAAGCCCGTGCCGAGCACGATCGCGAAGTACATGAGTGCGGCGAGAATGGTCTTTGACACTGGGCGTGGGCTGTGCAGGTGGACGCGGGGCCTAACGCTGATGCGGATCAGCGGCTGGCTAGGAAGCGGCGCGAACCGACGCCGCTAGACGGTCCGCTGCATTCTCTGGTTCGGCGTCTTTCGGCGTTGCCTCGGAGTATGCGGTAGCGACTGCACAAACCCCGCTCAGCGCGCATCGTGACAAGTCACTTTGCCGGCGGCGCAAGCGGTTGTCCCTTTTCGACGATATAAGTGGCTAGGACCTTGGCCTTGGCGCCGCCAGTATTGATGCCTTCGTGCACTAGACCGGCCGGGACGAAAAAAGTCTCGCCCGCCTTGACCACTCGCGGCGGCTGCCCGTCGATCCGCAGCTCAATCTGCCCTTCCAAAATATAGGTCAGCTCCTCCCCCGGATGCGTGTGGCGACCGGTCGCGAAACCCGGGTCGAATTCGCCGCGGGCTTGTACCGCGATCTTGCCCGCCGTGCACACGTCCTGCGTCTGTAATGCAATGCGGACAAAGCCGGCCTGCTGTGCAGCCGCTAAGCCAGCGGTCGGCAAGGCGATCGCAAAAATGCCATATAAGACTTTGCGCATTTACATTCCTCTTTTTCGAGTATGTGAAGCCGACGCGGGTCCACTAGTCTGGCCGCACCTGCTCCGGAAGAGTGTGCTCCCTGCGAATGAAGCCCGCAACTCGAACCACTGGAACATAAATACTCTCCACGACCCAGGGACACCGAACGCTCGTCGTCAGCGGCGCGCCGCTTGCGGTGCGTCCGCTGCAAGGCACGGTTCGGCACTGGAGGGCACGCCATCCCGAACGGCGCGTGGCCGCGGCAGCAGGCCCACCTCGCAGGCCTTGATCTGCAGCGCGAGATACTTCGAGTAGATGCGGCACTGCGCGAAACTCCCGGCGATAAACCACAGGCCCGGCTGCGCGGTGCGCGTAAACATGTTGCGTAACTCCTGTCCATCGCCAAATCCCCAGATGGGACCAACGCGGGCAGCAACATCGTCGCCGAACAGCTTGCGAACCAGGTGCTCCTGGCCCTTGTACCCGGTCGCCAATACGACCAAGTCCGCGGCAAGCGTAGCGCCGTTGCGCATCCGCGCCCCCTCCGCGACGAACCCGGCGATATCGGAAAATTGCGCGAGTCCTATCTTGCCTTCGACGATCAAGTCGGAACAGCCGACATTGAAGTAGTAGCCGCCGCCACGGGTGAGGTATTTGAACTGCCAGCCGGTTCCGTCCTCCCCGAAATCAAGCTTGAACCCCACGCGCTCCAGGCCATCGAGTAGTTCCCTGTCCAGTTTCTTCGCTTGCTCGGTCAGGAGCCGGTGGCTCTTCCGTGCCAGGAGAAGCGGGATGGAGACCGTGATGAGGTCGCAGTCCTCCAACGGAGGTCCTTCGGCGTACAGCGCGTAAGGAAGTTGCGCGCTGGGCTCGATATTGACGACCATGGTCGCATTGCGTTGAACAAGAGTGACCTTTGCCCCACTCGAGTAGAGGTCCTGCGCAATGTCGTGGCCGCTGTTGCCGGTGCCGATGACCAGGGCATTCTTGCCCTTCCAAGCCTCGCCGTCGCCGTATTGGCTGGAGTGCAGAACCTTGCCGCCGAAGTTGCCCAACGTCGGGATGTCGGGAAGGCTCGGAATTCCGCTTGCGCCCGTCGCCATGACGATGTGTCGCGGTCGCATTTCCCGCGTCGTCCCGTCCGCCCGGCGCAGCACGACATTCCATCGCCCCTCGCTTTCGTCGTAGGTGCCGCCGATGAATTCCGTGGCCGTCCAATAGCTGAGCTCCATGCTTTCCACATAGCCCTCGAACCAGCCGGCAAGCTTGTCCTTGGGAATGTAGGTCGGCCAGGTCGGTGGAAGGGCATGTACGGCAGGTGGTTGACGTGCACCTGGTTGTGCAGGGTCAGCGCGTGATAGCGGTTGCGCCAGTTGTCGCCGATGCGCTGCCAGCGGTCCACGATCAGCGCATCGACGTGCAACTGATTCAGGCGCGCGGCGATAGAAACCCCGGCCTGGCCTCCGCCAACGACCAGCACGACCGGATCCCTATCGACATACGCGGCGGCAGATTTCCTGAGGTCGAGCCAGTTGGGGCCGCGAAAGTCGCGCGAATAGGACTCGCCTTTCGGCCTCGATGTGCCGACCTGTTCCTCGAACCCCTTGATCTCGTCAAGCGCTGTAAGCAACGTCCACGCTTTCATGTGCCCATCGGCGGCATCGGGCACAAGCCGCAGGACGCCGCTGCCGCGGCCTTCGGCGGTTTCGAATCTGAAGATCGCTTCGATCGCGTTAGTGCCGGCGCGCGTGACATAGCGGGGCGCAGTCCTGCGTGGATCGGTCCTGAAACCAGTGGGATTCACCCGGCCGACATGCGCTTTCAGCTCTTCAAGAATAGCGTCAGAGCCGTTAACCGTCCTCAAGTGCCAAGTCAGCGCCAGTGCATCGCGCCAATGGCTGTCAGGGTGAAACAGGGTCTTGAGCAGGACGTCGTCGGGTTTCGCAAGAGCCCTTTCGAACTGGGCAAGCCAATCGTCTGCAATCGTCGCGATGGTGTCTGCTCTAGCTAGCATTCGCGCCCCCAAACTGTCGTTCTGCGCCGAATCCTCGCGCTCCATGACTTACGCTTATCTCTTCACTGACGCCGTATAGATTGGAGGGCATTCGTCACTACCATCGGCGCCACCGACAGAGTCAGTTGTTGATTCAGAGCGTATCCAGCAAGTCGCGCTACTTACTCGATAAATTGCGGCGCGTGCGCCAAGCCATCCGTCTGCGGCTTGTCGTGGTTGATCCACAGGGTTGCGTGTTCGCGCTCGAGGATGTCGGCCAGCTTCTGCATCGAGGCGAGGCTTTGTTCCTTGTTGAAGTTGCGCGCGGGCACGCGGCGGTTCTCCCAGTTCTCGCGGAAGTGGACGGCATCGCCGGACAACAGCACCGGTCCGGTCTTGGGCAACCGCACCAGCAGCGACTGGTGCCCCGGCGTGTGGCCTGGCGTCGAATAGATCACGACCGAGCCGTCGCCGAAGATGTCGCGATCGCCATCGAGTTTCACCATCGTGCTGTCGCGCAGCTTGTTGTAGAACGCGGGATTGAAATTGAACTTCGCCGGATCGGGACCGAAGGCCGCGTCGTATTCGGCCTGCTGGATGTACAGCGTCGCCGCGGTAAACAGATTGGCATTGCCTACATGGTCCCCGTGGAAATGGGAAAACCCGAGAACGGTGATATCGGTCGGCGCAATGCCCAGTTCCTGCAACTGCGAGCGCAGCGTCTTGCGAACGTGCAACGTCAGTATGCCGTTGCCGACCACCATGCCATCCGGCAACGCCGCGATCGCATCCGATACGCCGGATTCCCACAGCAGCAGACCTTTCGCGTGCCGGATCAGATAGCAACTGTCGCTGAACTCACGCGGCTTGCCGACATCGACACCGGGCGACCACATGGAAACATCCTTGGTCTCGCTCTCGCCGCAGTTCAACAGGTAGAGTCGCTGGACGCCTTGCGTTTCATCCGCCCGCGCGGGCGCCCCGAACAACAGCCAGACGACGGAAAGCAACGCTGTGCAGAACTGAAAGGTGGTGTGCTGCCAGTTCTTCGCCATGATTCCCCCGTCCCAGAATGGAGCCGACATTCTACTCGTTGTGAGACGGCGACCTCCGGCTGGAAATCGCCGCGACATGCAGCCCATCGCCGTCCCGTGGAGCCGGTTGCGGCAGTAGTCGCGCCGATCACGATGAGTCGAATTCCCGCTGTCACCGGGCTTTCGCCGCCCGTCCGGCACTTTCGCCGGCGATGCGTCCGAACACGGAACCCGACATCAGGCCAGTGCCACCCGGGTAATTGAAATAGAACAATCCGCCGACCAGTTCGCCGGCCGCATACAGTCCGGGCATGGCGGTGCCGTCGGTATCCGTTACCTGCGCATCGGTGGTGATGCGCAATCCGCCGAAAGTAAACGTGATGCCGCAGGATACCGCGTAAGCCTCGAAAGGCGGCGCGTCAAGCACGTTGGCCCAGTTCGACTTCGGGACCGCAAGGCCCTCGGTGCGGCGGCCATCCTTGACGTTGGGGTCGAATGCGATGTCGGTGCGGATGGCGGCGTTGTACGCACGGATGGTTTCCAGGGCCCGGCCTGAATTCACGTCGTCCAGTTTCGCCGCAAGTTCCTCGAGCGTGTTTGCCGTCACTTTGGTGACCTGGCGGATGCGATACTCGTCGCGCAGCAAGTGAGTGACTTTCTGGTCGAAGATCTGCCACGCGAACTGGCCCGGCTGACGCAGGATCACCGCGCCGTATTTCGCATAGGTGTAATTGCGGAAGTCCGCGCCTTCGTCCACGAAGCGATCGCCATTTGCATTGAGCATGATGCCGAACGGATACGAATGCTTCTGGAATCCATCACCGACGGCGAGATCGCCAAATTCGGGTGCGTTGCGATCCCAGCCCACGGCGTGACAACCGGACCAGTTGCCGCAAGGCGCCGCTCCCGCGTCCAGCGCCATGCGAATGCCGTCGCCCGTGTTGTAGCGGGTGCCGCGCACCTTGGCCAGATCCCAACCCGGCCCCAGGTAACGCGTGCGCCATTCCGGATTGGATTCAAACCCGCCGGCCGCCAGCACCACTGCCTTGCTGCGCAATGTGCGCGTCTTTCCCTGGTAGCGCACCGTCAATCCAGTTACCCCGTCATCGCCGTGCAGCAGCGACATCGCGCGTGCTGCATAGAAAATGCGGATGCCGTTCGCGTGTGCCGCCTTCTTGTGCGCATCGACCAGGCCGGGACCGCCTCCCCACGCTTCCACCGTCAATCCGCCCCAGAAGCGGAAGCGCCCGTCGACCTTGAACGCCTGCCGCCCGTAGATCGGCGCGAAACGAAAACCCTTGCCGCGCAGCCACATCAGGGTCGGCTTGCTGCGACGGACCAGCAGTTCCGTCAAATCCGGATCGGCGCGGTTCTCCGTGACACGCGCCATGTCGTCGAAGAACTGGTTTTCCGTGTACGCGCCGAAATCGGTGCGCGCCACCTCCTCGTCGGTCAGATCGGGCATCAGCGCGCGCAAATCTTCCACGCCGTCGTATGCAAAGCGAATCGCGCCGGCGGTGAAACGCGTGTTGCCGCCGGATTCGTCTTCCGGGGCCCTCTCCAGCACCAGCACTTGCGCGCCCTGCTCGCACGCGGCCAGCGCCGCGCACATCGCGGCATTGCCCGCACCCACGACCACGACGTCACAATATTCCGGAATCATCACCCTCTCCAGGTTTTGCGGACTCGTGTAGCAAATGATCCGACATCATCGCAAATGCTGTCAGAGCATCCCGGCTGCAATAATAGGGCTTACGAGGAGGAATACGCCATGCCGCGCATGAAAGGCGGAGATCTGATCTCCGATTTCCTGATCCAGGAAGACGTTCCCTACACTATTCACTCAATCACCCAATCACAATCACCCAATCACTAAATCACTCAATCACCCAATCACCGCTATCAACCCATGGAAAAAATTCTTCTCGTGCAGGGCGCCAACATGAGCTTCCTCGGGCGCCGCGAACCGGAGATCTACGGCAAGACCACGGCCGCGGAGCTCGACGCGATGTTGCTCGCGCATGCAAAAACCAACAAGTACCAGCTCGACATTTTCTACACCAACATCGAAGGTGAAGCCATCAATCGACTCTATCGCGCGGTCGACGAAGGAGTGCAGGGGCTGGTGATGAACCCTGCCGGCTTCAACCACGCGGGCTATGCGCTTCGCGACTGCGTGCGCGCATTGCCGTTCCCGTACGTGGAGGTCCACATGACCAATATCGAGAAACGCGAGATCCATTCGGTACTCACGTGCGTGGCGATCGGTGCAGTGTTCGGATTCGGCGTTCACTCCTACGTGCTTGGGCTGGAAGCGATGCTGAAGCTGCTGCGCAAGTAAACGGATATTTCGAATAGATCTTAGTTTTCACCACGAAGACGCGAAGACACGAAGAAAACAAACTCGATGCTGGCGAAATGGTTTGCCGATGCGGGGTGCGCGATCGAACTGCACGCTTACCGGTGCGTTACTAGCACCGAACGTCAATTTCATCCTTTGATTTTGCCTTTCTTCGTGTTTCTTCGTGTCCTTCGTGTCTTCGTGACGAGATTTTGAATTAGGCTAAAGTAGGACAGTCGTTAAATCGCCGACAGGCCGCCGTCGGCCATGTACACACCGCCGGTGCAGATGCTCGATTCGTCCGACACCAGGAACAGCATCAGATTGGCAATTTCTTCCGCGGTGCCATAGCGCTTCAACGGCAAGCCGGCGACGATCGTTTCGCGCGCCTTCTCCGGCGCGCCGGGAGAACGGCCCTGCTCGATGCTGCGCATCATGCGGGTATCGGTCGGCCCCGGCAGCACGCAGTTGACGCGGATATTCGACGCAGCACATTCCACCGAAGCCGCGCGCATCAGGCCGATCTCCGCGTGCTTGCTGGCGATATACGCGGAATTGCCCTGGCCACGCGCCTTGATGCCGCCGATCGACGACGTGATGATGATGCTGCCGCCGGAGCGTTTCTTCAGCGCCGGAATCGCGTACTTGAGACCGAGGAACACGCCGCGCACGTTGATCGCCATGACTTCGTCGAACACGTCGACCGGATAGTCGGCAATCGAAGCTGTCGTGCCTTCAATGCCGGCGTTAGCCACAAACGCGTCGATACCACCGAACTTCTGTTCCGCGGTCCTGAAAAGCCGCAGGTTATCCTCCGGCTTGGAAACGTCGGCAACGAGGTAAGCCGCGTTCGTCTCCCCCACGGCCTTGACGGCCGAGGCCAGCGCCGCCTCGTTGCGCCCCGCCAGCATCAGCTTCGCGCCTTCCTGTGCGAAGAGCTTGACCGCGGCCAGGCCGATACCGCTGCCGGCGCCGGTGAGGACCACCACTTTGTTATGCAGTTTTGCCATTTTTGTTCTCCTCTAGGGGCGACCGCAGCGGCCGCGAAACATCGCAAATCAGGGGATCCTGTATCGCCCGCCTGCCACTGCTCATGCCGAAGCAGCCTTGCGCCGCGCGGATCGCGCCAGAACCCAATCCGTTGCGCGGATCACGACAATGAGCAAACCATATTGCATCGAGTAAAGCACAAACTCGGCAATGAAATTGATCTGCAGGAAAGTGGGACCCGCCCCGCCTCCAGCACCGCCAGGCAGGAGCAGCAACTCGATTGCCAGCTTTCGACCGGCCATGTAGACCGGCCAGGCGAAAACCGAACAGAGCAGCAAACGCGGGTACTTGATATGGCGCAGAAACAAGCCCACCACCAATCCGACCAGCAGCACGACGGACATGCGATACACGAAGCCGGCGAGGACCAACTGGCCGTTGGGAAATGCGCTGAAAACATCGAACACGGGCGCCAGCAGCCTGTAGACGGCGTTGACTATCGACATGCGCACGCCGAATCCACTGTCCGCGAGGAGACCAGCCATGGTCCCCATCGCCGTCGCGACAAACGCGTCGAGTCCCCGACGAACATCACGGAGCATGGATTCGCGATGGAACGGCGCCCTCGGCTGGCTACTGGAAATTGAAA
>Ga0157380_10003517_pt1 | contig 10767 bp, 6 predicted proteins | sample S35metaG_FD_119757 | JGI IMG/M metagenome (GOLD analysis project Ga0157380, IMG submission 119757) | Switchgrass rhizosphere microbial communities from Kellogg Biological Station, Michigan, USA - S3-5 metaG | ecosystem: Host-associated > Plants > Roots > Rhizosphere > Soil | place: USA: Michigan...
CCAGTTTTTATCCGAAATGTGATAACCCCAGCTGTCATTCAGTGTCATGCACGATTCCCACGGCCGATTCTGTGATGCTTCGATGCGTTGTTCGGGCGTATCAAAGTCTTCCGGAATCTTCGAACGATTGTTGATGATGATGTCCGGCTGAAGTTTGCGGACCATCGTGTTCATCTCCACCGATTCCCAACCTTTTGCGTCGAGCGGCCACGCAACGTCGTACCAGAGAATGTCGACCTTGCCGTAGTTAGTCATCAACTCGCGGACCTGACCGTGAATATAATCGACAAACCTTCGACGCGCGGCCTCGTCTTTCAAACATCGCGCGCCGTCCGGGTGGTGCCAATCCATCAGCGAGTAATAGAAGCCGAATCGCAAACCTTCAGCGCGGGCTGCTTCCACATATTCACGAACAAGATCTCTGCCCGGCCCTCGCTTCGTCGCGCAATAGTCAGTCAGTTTCGAGTCGAAGTTACAGAATCCCTCGTGATGCTTCGTCGTCATCACCATGTACTTCATTCCGGCACGCTTCGCTAAGCGCGCCCAATCGCGCGCCGCGTTCGGTTTTGGCTTAAACTGATCCGCATACGCCTCATACTCACTGACGGGAATGCCTTCGTTCTCCATAACCCACTCGTGACGACCGAGCGTGCTGTAGAGTCCCCAGTGAATAAACATGCCAAACTTAGCTGCATGCCACCATTGCATTCGACGTGTTCGATCGGCGACGGTCGAAGTTGTCGGCGCACCGGAATCCGCTTGCCTGGCTTCCTGAGCGTTCACTAAATCGACTCTTGTGCTAATCGCTGCTGCGCCTGCAGCTGCGCCCATCAATGTTAGATATTTTCGCCTGTTCATAAGAGTCTCCTAACGAATCTCAAATTCGCCTGATATTCGAATATCTTCTGAAGATGAGCCAATCATGACGCGAAAGGTTCCGGGCTCAACCACGAAGCGCATGTTTCGATCCCAAAGCGCCAAATCTGGCGACGCCAACACGAACTTAAGTGACCTGGTCTCACCCGGCTTGAGTTCTACACGTTCAAAGCCACGCAGATTCTTTTCATAAGTCGTGACGCTGCTAACCATATCGCGCGTGTACAACTGAACTACCTCTGTACCCGTACGCGATCCAGTGTTCTTAACGTCGACGGAAACATTTATCTTCCCACCGACTGTCTGTTGACGAGGTGAGATGTGCAGACTCGAGTAGGTGAAAGTTGTGTAACTTAAACCGTGACCAAAATAGTAGAGCGCGCCATTAACTCTCGACTTCTCGTTCTCCCATTGAGCGTTAGGCTTCGTGGGAAAATTGAATGGAATCTGACCGACTGTCTTGGGAAACGTAACGGTTAATTTTCCGCCCGGGTTGTAGTCGCCAAACAAAACCTCAGCGATGGCCGTTCCGCCGTGGACGCCCGGAAACCAACCTTCGACAACCGCCGGCACATATCTATTGATCCAGTTGATGCTCATTGGCCGACCGTTTAGAAGAACAACCACCACAGGCTTACCAACAGCATGAACAGCTTGGATCAGTTCCAACTGCCGGCCAGGTAGATCCAAACTTGTTCGACTAAGACTCTCACCAACCGTGCGTGACGAGTCGCCGAGCACAACGATCGCAATTTCAGAGTTCCTGGTCGCCTCAACGGCTTCATCGATTTGCGCCCGCTCCTCCTTTGTTAGTGGCTCGGGCAGGACCTCAGTTTCGGGCCAATGCTCGTTCACAGCGTCACAGCCGCGGGCGTAATTGACCTTAACTCCCGCTCCCAACAACCTTCTGATGCCGTTAAGAACAGTGACACCTTCAACCGCCGATGGTCCATAACGGTATCGGTTGATGCTGTTGTCGTCGGCATTCGGGCCAATCACTGCGATCGACTTGATCTGCTTACCTAAGGGCAGTGTGTTCCCTTCGTTCTTGAGAAGCACGATGCTTTCACGAGCGGCTCTGAGTGCGACTTGCTGGTGCTGCGCGGAATTCACCAGCTCTTTGGTGGCGGCTGCGCTTTTGATGTATGGCTGATCGAAAAGGCCGAGCTTAAACTTCACTCGGAGGACATCACGGACTCGGGCATCCAGAATCGACTGCGAAAGTGTTCCCTCACGAACGAGCTCACGTAAAGGAAGAATAAAATCCTCGGGCTTGGTAAAGTTTGTCTTCACATTAAGCCCCGCGCGAATCGACTGCAGCACCGCTTCCTTCATATCGCGAGCCACGCCGTGCTTGTTGTAGAGAAACTCCACCGCTCCACTATCTGAAACAACGTATCCGCGGAAACCGAGGTCTTTTCGCAAACGAGTCGTCAACCAATACTCGCTGCCGCTGATGGGAATACCGTCGAAGTCGTTGTAGGAACTCATAACTCCAAGCAAACCGGCCTCCTTAATTGCGGCTGCGAATGGAGGCATGTGAATGTTCTCCACTTCACGAGGCGATGTTTGCGGATCGGTGCGAGCCTGCCCTTCACGCGCGCCCTTGCCGGCGCTATAAACGACAAAATGTTTCGCGGTGGACGCAACACCGTTCTCTTGAAGACCTTTCACCATCTCCACGCCGAGGCGTGATACCAGAAAAGGATCTTCGCCGAAAACATCTTCAACTCTACCCCAGCGTTGATCGCGCGCGACGTCGAGGGTCGGTGCGTAAATGTTGGTATAACCAAGAGCACGGGCTTCGCGTGCAGTGACGCGGCCAACTTCTCTGACAAGCTCTCGATCCCATGTATGACCAAGACCCAGCTCCGACGGAAAACTCGTTGCGACGGGCGCGGCTACACCCCGCAATCCTTCGTTGGTGAAGTCAACCGGAATACCTAAACGAGTTTCTTCGATAAAGAAGCGTTGGACTTCGTTCATGGCCCATACATGCTTCTCGATATCGTTTGCGTAGACACTCTTTGAACCGGCACTCCAGCCGTTCAAGTGTTCGTCGATGTTAGCTATGCCATCTTTCCAAATCTGGTTCTTCCAATCTGCAGTTGGCAACTCATCCTTTAGTACGCGGTTGTAGCCATACAGCGTCGCGGTTTGACATGTCTTTTCTTCAAGCGTCATCTGCGACAGCAGGTCAGTAATCCTTCGCTCAACCTCGACCTTCGGATCTTCATAAACATCCATGCGTCCATTCTTGTTCAGGTCGATCCATCCGGACTGGTAGATGTTCTTGCGCGTGGGTTGACCTTGTCCGTAGAAACTTCCACTGAGGGTCGTTGCCGCTACCAGCGCCGCTGTGAAAATGATGTTTGTAATTCTCATTGGTGGATCGAAATACTTTGTTTACAACTTCTCATTCACCCCAGGCTTCAGCCTGGCGTTGGAGCGATGCAGAAGGAGGGAAACCGTTTCAACGGTTTCGCGAGCTGCGTCGCCAAATGTTCCTCGGTCTCATGGGGAAACCGTTGAAACGGTTCCGATCATTGAACTCTTCTATAACCCCAGGCTGAAGCCTGGGGAGAATGAGACGTCGACGCTACCTGCGCCCGACTCTTCCTACTAGATACTTCCGGCTGACCTGTTTTGAGTCAATGCTCACTGTGAAAGTCTTTGCCAGTTCATCGACGGAGAGCTTAATGAATTCGCCACGACAGTTTTCCTCGTCGTTAGCAATGCAGGTAAATGGGGCGTTGTCGTTAGCCGTCGTAAGCACGTTTCGGTGCAGCTGATAGATGTCTTGAATTCCCGGGATTGCTCTAAGCGTGGCAAAGGTTTTCACCTCGCCGGCCTTGCGCGCGCCGTTGTTAATGATTGCTACTCGCGGACTGAGAGCACGCACTAGCGATGGATTGTTGCTGGTATCAGCGCCATGATGATCAACTTGATAAACCTCGACGGCACCTACGAGATCGCGCGGACACACAAGTTTGTTTTCAACATTCCACGTCAAATCTCCGCCGTCAAAAAACCGAAAGCGTCCGAAGCTGAGAAGAAAGCCAATGCTGTTGGCATTGTCAGTTTTGTCTCCAGGCATTGGTTTTTGATCAGGGTTGCAGGTGCGGATCTGCGGAGACCGAGGTGGTTCGCCTTCAACTACGCCATTGGCTGCTAACACTCGCAACCGCACAAGAGGAATTGGGCGAGCGTTGAGCAATTTAATTTCTTCGCCAGCGTTCAGTGTCTTAGTTTGGCCCTGCGTCGTCTTCTTATATGCCTCGACCAGATCCGGAACGATGTCGGGTGCCGGTGCTGCCGGCAATCCATGATCGTAAAAGCGTTTGACAGGAATCAGTTCTACGAGCTTGGCGATGCCCCCGACGTGATCTCGATGCCAGTGCGTTGTGATGTAGTGGTCGATCGCCGTCAGATGAGCTACATCTCGTGCGACACGAGCTATCCGGCCGGCGTCACGATCACCTGGGAAACCCGAATCTACGAGTATCGACTCACCCAAAGGAGTAACGATAAGCGTTGCGGCTCCGCCTTCAACGTCAATAAAGTAGATGTCGAGAGTCTTGGCAGAGACGCTGACGGAAGAAAGAATCAGTAGTAAGACGACGGCCACAACCGACAATCTATTCACTTAATTCGCTCCTTAGTTAATTTGCCATCGACCATCCGCCAGATTTGCAGCGGGTTCTCGTCTTTTAACTCATCCGGTAACGCAGATTGCGGCGCATCCTGGTAACAGACTGGCCGCACAAAGCGCAAGATTGCGCGCGTGCCGACCGAAGTCGATCTACCGTCGGACGTTGCTGGGTAGGGACCACCGTGGACCACTGAAGCGCAGACTTCAACGCCAGTCGGGAACCCATCGAAAACGATTCTTCCAGCCTTCTGCTCGAGTACGTGCAGCAACTCCTCGACGTGGTCGTTTGGCGTCGCGTGTATGGTCGCCGTCAGCTGTCCTTCCAGGCGACGGGCCAATTCCACAAGTTGATTTGAATTTGAGTAAGTAACCAGCAGGGTTGATGGCCCGAATACTTCAGCGCTCAGATCCGCGTTCGCTAAAAAAGTTTCAGCAGCGACTTTATACAGCGCCGCTCGCGCTTCACATTCGCTTGCCGGCTCATGTTCATCTCGCGACAGTGCTTCAACATCGGAATGATCAGCCAATGCATTCACCCCACGCCGGTAAGCCGAAGAGATCCCCGATGTGAGCATCACAAACGGCGATGTCTGTTGCATCTTGTTCTTCAACTCGTGAATGAAATCATTTGAGATCGTACCTTCAGGAATGAACACGAGTCCCGGGTTTGTGCAAAACTGACCTGCTCCCAACGTAACAGACGAGTGAAGACCGCTCGCGATCTCATGGCCTCGTTGCTGAAGTGCGTTTGGGAAAACAAATACAGGATTGACGCTGCTCATCTCCGCATAGAACGGAATTGGATCCGGACGGTCAGCGGCTGCTCTCATTAAGGTTTGGCCACCGGAACGCGATCCAGTAAAGCCGCCGGCCTTAATTAAAGGATGTCGGATCAACTGCATTCCAACCAGCTCACCTGGTCCATAAAGCAACCCGAAAACTCCTTCAGGAACATCGCAAGACTTCACGGCCTCGCTAATTGCCAGCCCAACTAGTTCGGCAGTTCCAGGGTGGGCATGGTGAGCCTTCACAATCACAGGATTGCCCGCTGCCAGTGCAGACGCCGTGTCGCCCCCAGCGACAGAGAAAGCGAGAGGAAAGTTGCTGGCACCAAACACAACAACCGGGCCGAGTGGAATCAACATTGAGCGAACGTCAGGCCTGCGTAATGGCTGGCGAAATGGATCCGCGCGATCAATACGGGCGTCAACCCACGAACCTTCTTCAACCAGGTCGGCGAAAAGACGAAGTTGATTACACGTTCGCGCGGTTTCCGTGTGAATGCGCGCGGCCGGTAGTCCGGTTTCGCTAGTTGCGCGCTCAACCAAACTTTCTCCGAGTCTTTCGATGCTCTCAGCGATGGTCCGTAAGAACGCAGCCCTCAATTGTGGTGTCGTGTGACGAAATTGCTCAAACGCTTCGCTAGCTAAGAGAACCGCTCGATCGACCTCCGATCTATTCGCCGGGTGATATGCGGGGTGCAACGAAGCAGCGGTTCCCGGATTGAAAGCATAGAACGCGTTGCCATTCTGCTCGCCGCGGCGAAAGCCTATGATCGATGTTCCCGAGAGTCGCACGTGTTTAATGTTGATCTTTGGTCTTGTACTCAGTGGCAAACCTTCAATGTATCTCCGGCTCCGGTGTCTCACGCCCGGCCAAAAGAAAGTCAAAGTCGCAGCCTTTGTCAGCCTGTAGGACATGTGCTGAATAAAGGGCTCCAAATCCGCGTTCATATTTCGGCGCTTGCGGCTGCCATGCACTACGACGTCGCGCGAGCTCTTCGTCATTAACCACGAGATCAAGTTTTCGAGCCGCAACGTCTAATTCGATCCAATCGCCTGATTTCACGAGCGCCAGTGGGCCACCAACGAAAGCTTCAGGGGAGACGTGAAGCACGCATGCGCCATACGATGTCCCACTCATACGCGCGTCAGAAATCCTCACCATGTCACGCACGCCTTCTCGCAGCAATTTCTTCGGTATCGGAAGCATTCCCCATTCGGGCATTCCTGGACCACCGAGCGGACCGGCGTTCTGCAATACAAGAACAGATTCCGAATCTACATCGAGCGACTCAGCATCGATGCGTTCAACAAGATCGTTGTAGTCAGAGAAGACCACCGCGCGCCCGCGATGTTTCAGCAAGCGTGGCTCGGCAGCTGTCGGCTTGATGACCGCACCACTTGGCGCAAGGTTGCCGTAGAGAATTGCGGTTCCGCCAGAAGATGAGACCGGATTGCTGACAGATCGAATCACCTGCGCATTCGAAACGCGCGCCGAATTTATTGCGTCCCCGATGGTCTCGCCGCTAACAGTGCCGCAACTGAGATCCAGTAGTTCAGAAATCTCTTTCAGCAAGGCGCGCAATCCGCCGGCGTAGTAGAAGTCCTCCATTAGAAACTCACCCGAGGGACGTAGGTTCGCGATCATTGGTGTACGTGCGGATATTTCGTCGAAGCGTTTGAGGTCGAGTTTGATACCTGATCGTCCCGCGAGGGCCACGAGGTGAATGATCGCGTTCGTCGATCCGCCAATCGCCATGTCGGCGGTGATTGCGTTTTTGAATGCAGCTTCCGTAAGAATGTCGCGTGGCTTGAGATCTTCCCAAACCATCTCGACGATCCGTCGCCCACATTTCGTCGCCATTCTCGAGTGGTTCGCATCCACCGCGGGAATTGACGAAGCGCCCGGCAGAGTCAAACCGAGTGTCTCTGCGATGGCTGTCATCGTGGAAGCGGTACCCATCGTCATGCAATGGCCTGGACTACGAGCGATGCCGTCTTCCATCTCCGACCACTCGCAGTCAGTGATGTTTCCTGCACACTTCTCGGCCCAGTACTTCCACATGTCGGTGCCACTGCCGAGCACCTGACCGTTCCAATTACCACGCAGCATCGGTCCTGCCGGTAAATAGATTGCGGGCACGTTCATGCTGATCGCGCCCATCAACAAACCTGGAGTCGTTTTGTCGCAGCCACCCATTAACACGACGCCATCGATCGGCTGGCTGCGCAGTAGCTCCTCCGTTTCCATCGCCAGAAAATTGCGAAACATCATCGGGCTCGGCTTCATGAAGGTTTCGTTAACCGGCATCGCCGGTAACTCGACTGGGAAACCTCCCGCTTGCCAGACGCCTCTTTTCACTTCTTCAGCGCGCGTGCGGAAGTGACTGTGACAAGTTGTCAGATCGCTCCAGGTGTTGACGACAGCAATGACGGGTTTGCCTTGAAAATCTTCGAGCGCATATCCCATCTGCTTCGTACGTGAGCGATGACCAAACGAACGCAGATCGTTGGTGCCAAACCAACGTTGACTACGCAATTGATCTGGAGTCTTCTTCATCTTGAATAGGTCATATAGTTCTATCGGTCGTATAGGTCCTATGCTTCCTGCTCAATTCCGACCTTCTCATATATCAAAAACCAATACGCCAGCATCCCCATCACCAACACAACTCCGACCAACCCCAGCGCTAATGCAAAAGAGTTGGTGGTATGAACAATGAAGCCCGTGATCGCCGGCGCAAGGACTCCCCCAATGTTTCCACCAAAGTTCTGAATTCCCGAGACCGATCCGACGATCTTCTTGTGACAAACCGCTTGTGTAAGTGTCCACGTGTTAGGAGAACAGATTCCTAATCCGCAAAGTGAAATCGTCAACAGCCAAACCGCTGTCATCTTGTCGGCAACAATACCAGCAGGAACTATCAAGCAGCCGACTGCTAGTCCGATGATGATGAAAACCTTTCTCACCAAGCGTTCCTCACGACCGCTTCTTACCAACCAGTCACTTAGTAACCCGGACGCAATGATGATTGCCGACATGAGCAGGAATGGCGCAGCACTGTAGATCGCCATCTCACTATCGGTGAATCCCCGTTCCTTTGTCAGATAGCGCGGCAACCAGGTAATAAAGACGAACCATGCGTAGTCGTAAGCAAAAAATCCGAGGAAGATGCCAAACACGCTGCGTCGCTTCAATAAAGCGAGACTGCTCCAGAATGAAATCTGTTTGCCGTCAATATTTGCGCGCGACGCCGTTGGTTCCCAGCGACTGAGAAAGATCCGCCAGGGCAGTAACCAAATCAGAGGCAGTAGGCCAATGACGATGAAGAATGTCTTCCAACTATAACGAGCGAGAAAGAACGCTCCCACCAAACTAATTAGCGCGGTGCCCAGGCGAACACCTGTCAGGTAGACGGCAGTAACAGTGCCGCGTTCGCGATGCGGAAACCAGTTCGCTACCGCCCTTGACGAAGCGGGAAACGAAATGGCCTGACCAGCACCCAGTGCGATTCTGATACCGAGTAACGTGGCGAAGCTGTTCACAAATCCAGTTAGCGCCGAGGTTAATGACCAGAAAAGAAAGCCAAGAGAATACGCGCGCCTGACACCAAATCGATCCACGAGCCACCCGGCAGGCAGCTGCATAAACGAATAGATCCAGAAGAAACCAGACAACAACAGACCAATGCCCGCTTCTGAAAGCTGAAGGTCGGCACTCATCGACGACGATCTGGCACCCACTGCGACACTCAATGCGCTGCGATGTGCATAGCTGATCAGCATTGCGACAAAAAGCAGCAGCAGAAGCCAGAATCGTTGTGACGACTCACTCAACGAGCGGCTCGGTGCTAACTCGTCATCGGCAATTTCATGGAGAGGAAGTCTCTCAGCCACCATGCCTGTAGATCTCCTCTTCTACTTCAGCGACAGCTTTCCCAACGTCGCCTGTGACTAGCGGTTGACGCTCGTCGAGTACGGCCCGAACAAAATCCTGGATCAGTGGTTGATGAATGTTTCGCGCTGGTTCATGTGTCTCGAATCGCTCCTGATCTCGCGTCCTAATGAGGAGCCTGCCTTCGTTTAGCACCTCCGTAGCGAACGAGCCCTCTGAACCCCAAATCGTCACAGAATCCCGTGGCTCCATGACCGCATGCGAGACGGTTACATTTGCGATCGCCCCGGTAGTAAATTCAAACGAGGCACTCGCCGTATCCTCAACTTCGCGAGGAAACAACGCGGTGGACCGTACTGCCTTCACGGCTTTGATAGGACCGAGCAAGTGAAGGAGCAGCTGAATGCGATGACAACCAAAGTCGAACATTGGTCCACCACCGGAAATCTCAGGATCCAGTAGCCATGCTCGTGGGTTTGATGGACCAGGGTTGAACCACTCGAATGCATTTACCTGGGCGACAATCGGCTTGCCAATCTCTCCGGAGCCGATCAATTCCTTCATTCGTTTGACGATCGGATAGAACTGTCGATAGTAGGCAATCCCAAGTTTGACTCCGCTTGCGTTTGCCGCGGTTATCATTTGATCACAGTCAGCGACATTCAGCGCCATCGGTTTTTCGCACAATACATGCTTGCCTGACTCAGCCGCAGCTATTGTTTCTTCCGCATGGAGATTTACTGGTGTGGCGATGTACACCGCATCGATGTCATTGCTAGCAACAAGTTCGCGCCAGTCCGCGAATCGGTTTGGCACTTCGAACGCGTCCGCAAACTGATCCAGCAGATCTCGGTTTGCTCGACTTACTGCGACAAGCTTAGACTGCGGGGACCCGGATAACGCAGGCGCAACTCTCTTCCGAGCAATGTCGCCACAACCAATTAGCCCCCAACGAAGACATTTTTGATCGTCGATTGCCGATTGTTGCTTTGTCGCTTTCTGATCTTGAGTCATGTTCTTTAGCGTTCTCGTCGCGCTAGCTTTCAATCGTCAATCGACAATCTACAATCACAAGAATTCCTCCCACTCGTTCAAAATCACCTTCAGTTCTTGCTTCTCTTCAACCGTCACATCAACGAGTGGTGGACGAACAGGACCGCCGAACAGTCCAACCATGTCCATCATCGCTTTCATCGTGGATACCTCGTAACCTTTTCGTCTGGATCTGATCCCGTAAAGCGGAATGACTGCTCGTTGCAACAGAGCCGCCAATTCTTCGAGACTTCCAGCGGAGCCTAATTCATGAAGCCTGAGCGACAGACGCGGAGCTACTGTCGCGATGCTCGACGTGAAGCTACGAATCCCTGTCGAGTAATAAGCAGCAACCATGTCGTCGCCTGCGCCTCCGATCCACTGCAGCCGATCACCGACACGGTTCATAATCGCTTGTAAGCGACGAATGTCTCCCTGGCCATCTTTCCAGGCAATCAGCGTTTCAATTCCCGTCAAGCGCTCGACTGCCTCAGGGCTAAACACCGCCCAGTCACGACTGTAGATGATGA
>Ga0157380_10003518_pt1 | contig 10767 bp, 7 predicted proteins | sample S35metaG_FD_119757 | JGI IMG/M metagenome (GOLD analysis project Ga0157380, IMG submission 119757) | Switchgrass rhizosphere microbial communities from Kellogg Biological Station, Michigan, USA - S3-5 metaG | ecosystem: Host-associated > Plants > Roots > Rhizosphere > Soil | place: USA: Michigan...
GATCTCGGCCGGCGACGCCGACCTCGCCGAGGCGCTCACCGTGGTGCACGTGTCGGGCGTGGAGCAGTGGCTCCGCAGCGCCCTCTGAGCGCGCGCCTCGCCTGACACGCAGGTGTGCCCGGCGACCGAGGTCGCCGGGCACACGCTGTTCAGCGGATCAGCGGAACGTTGCCGTCAGTGCACCGATCGCGTCCACGAGCTCCACGCTCGCCGCGCCCTTCCGGGCGGCGTTGTCGAGCTGCGCGATCACGGCCCGGCGCGACGCGGGCGAGTCGGCGAGGTCCTCCGCCTGCTCGACGCGCTTCCGCACGTCGTCCGCGACGTCGCCGGTGAGGTCGCCCACCTGCTCGGCGCGATCGATGAGCCAGTGGACCGTCGAGAACCCGGCGCCGTCCGAGATCCGGTAGGTCTCACCGCCCTCCACGTCGAACCGGATGGTGTGGCCGTCGAGGTCGCCCTCGTAGTCGGCGACCGCCTCGAACCGCACCTCGTCGCCGTTCGAGTCCGTCACCTTCATGCGGGCGAGGTCGGTGCCCTTGAGGGTGACGGTCTGCGAGACGTCGGGGGTCAGCACGGCCTCCGTGAGGTCGCCGCCGGCCCACGCGATGTCCACGCCGACGTCTCCTCGGGCCCGGAGTCCGGTCACCGAGCCGGTGCCCCAGACCTCCGGCATCGCCGGCAGGAGTTCGATGGCGTCGCCCTGGGACTGCAGGAGCATCTCGGTCGCACCCGCGGTGCCGCCGAAGTTGCCGTCGATCTGGAACGGCGGGTGCGCATCCAACAGGTTGTCGTACGTGCCCTGCTTCAGCAGGGTGCTGTACAGGACGTGTGCCCGGTCGCCGTCGCGGACCCGGGCCCAGAAGTTCAGCTTCCAGGCCATGGACCACCCCGTCGAGGAGTCGCCGCGCGTGTTCAGCGTGACCTTCATCGCGTCGACGAGCGCATCCTCCTCGGCGCTCCGCCCGGCCACGACCTGGTCACCGGGGTGCAGGGCGTAGAGGTGGTTGGTGTGGCGGTGGCTCCCGTCGCCCGTGAAGTCGATGGCGATGGGGTTCTGCCACTCCTGCAGCTGACCGCCCTGGTAGGTGCGGCCGCCCTGCGTGTACGTGCCCTTGGGCGCGATCTGCAGGCCGAGCATGCCGTCCTTCGCCGTGGCGATCTCGTCCAGGTACCCGTCCTCGGCGGCGCGCCCTTCGAGACCGGCGGCGGCGTCGGCCGCGTCGAGTCGGTCGCCGAGCACGTCGTGCGCCTCGATCACGTCCTCGAAGAGGCCGCTCACCACGGACTGCGGCTCCGTCGCGCCGGCGGAGTACGGTCCGTGCTCGGGCGAGTACGAGGGGCTCACGACGAGCTTGTTGCTCTTCGTGTCGAGCACGAGGGTGTCCACCCAGAACAGGGCCGCGTCGCGGAGCAGGTCGTAGTGCTCCGCGAGGAAGTCGACGTCCTTCGTGTACAGGTAGTGCTCCCACACGTGCTGCGCGAGCCAGGCGCCGTCCTCAGGGCTGAAGAAGGCCGAGGATGTCGCGGGTGCGGTGTTGCCCCAGGTGTTGTTCTCGTGCCACGTGGTCCACCCGCGCGTGCCCTCGCCGAAGACCCGCTCGACGCCCTCCGTGCCGCGCGGCACGAGGCTGTCGATGTAGCTGATCAGCGGTTCGGTGAGCTCCGAGAGGTTCGTCTGCTCGGCCAGCCAGTAGTTCATCTGCAGGTTGATGTTCGCGTGGTAGTCGCTGGCCCACGGCGGGTTGGTGCCGTAGGCCCAGATGCCCTGCAGGTTCGCCGGGAGCGACCCCTCGCGCGACGACGCGATGAGCAGGTAGCGGCCGAACTGGTAGTACAGCGTCTCGAGGTACAGGTTCTCGTCGGCGGTGTTGGTGCCGTCGCGGTACCCCTTGAGCAGCTGCGGCGTCGTCTTCGAGGTCGCGGATGCCACGTTGCCGAGGTTCAGCTTCACGCGGTCGTAGAGGGCCGAGTAGTCGGCGAGGTGCGTCTCGTACAGCTCGTCGAAGCCCTTGGCGGATGCCGCGTCGATGCGCTCCTCGACCTCGGGGAGCGGGTCCCGACCGTCGAAGTAGTTGTTCAGCGGGTCCTCGCCCGGGTAGGGCTCGTCTGCGGTGATGTCCTCCTGGTAGTTGGTGTTCGTGGTGGTGAGCAGCACGACCGAGTCGGCGTCCTCGACGCGGATCGCGTTGCCGGTCTTGACGAGCTTCGCGTGCTCGCCCTGCGGGATCACCTGGAGCTGCTGGGCGTAGTGCAGGGCGTCGTTGAACCGGTTGACGTCGTCGGCCGCCTGGTTGTGGCCGCCGACCCAGCCGGTCGCGGTGATGGTGTCGCCCTCGACCGTGAGCTTCTGGGGGTCGATGGGCTTGATCGAGAACGCCTGCGTGATCGCCCCGGGCTCGGAGGCGGTGAGGCGGATCGCCATGACCTGGTCGGGGTTCGAGACGAAGTACTCGCGCTCGAAGTCGACGCCGTCGCGCGTGTACGAGACCGAGGCCTTGCCGCCGTCGAGGTCGAGCTCACGGCGGTAGTCGGTGACGGGGTCCTCCTCCTCCTCGACGGGTGCGGTGGGCAGCACGTCGATCTCCGACATCTGCGGCTGCTGGCTGAGCTGCGAGAGCGCCGTGACCGTCATGCGGAACGCGTCGTACGTGCCGGGCACGTCGACCTCGAACTGCTTGTAGGCCTTGCGCTCGGAGCCGAAGCCCGCGTTGTCGACGCCGTCGATGAGCACCCAGGCGCCGGTGCCCGCCTTGCCGTAGAGCTTCCAGGTCTTGAAGTCGCGCCCGGGCACGTCGTTGCCGGTGGCGAGCCGGTAGGTCGTCACCGCGAACGGCGCCGTGTACGACCAGTCGACCGTGTACGGGTTGGCCTCGGTGATCTGCCCGGCGCCGTCGGCGTACATCTTCGTACCGGTGTCGCCGTCGAACAGCGACGGTGAGCGTTCGGCCGCATTGCCGGGGTGCTCTCGGCTGGCGGTGGAGCTGACGAACTTCGGCGCGCCGCTCCCGGGGATCGGCACGTCGATCTCCGACATCTGCGGGTCGCCGTTGCCTGCGGTCGCGGTCACCGACATCCGGTACTGGTCGTACGAGCCGGGCACGTCGAGGGTGAACGACTTGTAGGTCTGCCTGGCGGAGCCGAACGCGGCATCCGTCACCGTGTCGACGACGACCCAGGAGCCGTCGCCCTTCCTCGCGGAGAGCACCCAGCTCTTGAAGTCGCGGTTCGGGCTGTCATTGCCCGTCGCGAGCCGGTACGTCGCCGCGTCGAACGCCTTCGAGTACGACCACTCGACCTCGTACGGCTTGGCCGTGCTCGGGGCGCCGAACTTGTCGGCGTACATCTTCGTCTGCGTGGTGCCGTCGAACAGCGACCGTGTCGTCTCGCCGGCGTTGTTCGGGTTCGTGTAGTTCGCCGAGTACCCGGCGATCTCGATGACGTCGCCCGAGTTCATGACGATCGAGCTCAGCTGCCGGTAGCTGCCGAAGTTCGCCTTGTCGCCGACGAGCCGGTTGACGACGCCCGTGATCTCGTTCATCTTCGCCGAGCTCGGCGTCGTCGCGGGCGTGATGTTGCCGTTGGCGTCGACCGTCGCCGGGGCGGTCTCGTCCCACGCTGCCTGGATGAGGTCCTGGGCCTTCGTGATGTCGGCCGCGTTCTCCTCCGACGTCTTCGAGCTGAAGCCGCCGTCGTAGGCCGGGTTCTGCCCCGGCCCGCCGGTCCAGTACGTGTGGTCGTTGATGATGATCTCGTCGCTGTCGACGCCGCCGAGGATGCTGGCGCCGAGGAAGCCGTTGCCGAGCGGGATGCTCTCCTTCTCCCAGGCTCCCGCCTTGTCGTTCGCCGGTCCCGCGGGTGCGGCGTACCAGGCCTTCAGCGCCGGCTGCTCGCCGAACGGCGCGGATTCCTCCGCTGCAGCGGGCGGCGTGCCCAGTGCGACGACAGCGCCCGCGGTCAGTGCGAGGGCGAGCGAACCCGAGATCCACCTCCTCCCGCGTGGTCTCGCGCCGAGCGCGGTGGTCCCATCCGTATGCAGTCGATCCGATGTCAGCACAGTTCTCTCTCCATTGATCGGGCACGCCGAAGCGAGCCGGGTCGCGTTCCCAACTGGTTGGATGCGTCACCGCAGCGCGCGGTGGGAGTGGTGCATCACGACAGCGGGGCATCCGAGCCGCTGCGCGGGATCAGGGGAGGAATCCTCCATCGCTCGACATGGGACTGGACATGGAAGAGGCGGGATGCCTGCGACACCCCGCCTCTGCTCGCTCACTCGTAGAGGACGGCCTGGATCTCGTCGTCGTCGATGTTCGACACGTCGTACCAGTAGAAGCCGGTGTCGATCGTCTTCGGCAGTTCCTTGCCGTCGATCGCCTCGACGGCGGCCTTCACCGTCTCGTAGCCGATGCCGACCGGGTTCTGCGTGATCGCACCGAGCATGAGCCCGTCGCGGATGGCGTCCATCTGCGCCTTGCCCGAGTCGAAGCCGACGACGACGAGCTGCGTCGGGTCGATGCCGAGCTCCTTGACCGCCTGCACGACGCCGATCGCCGACCCCTCGTTCGAGCCGTAGATGCCCTTGAGGTCGGGGTTCGCCGCGATGATCGCCTTGGCGAGGTCGGCCGACTTGGCCTGGTCGCCGCCGCCGTACTGGATGTCGACGATCTCGATGTTCGGCTCGTTCTCCTCCATGTAGTCGACGAAGCCGTCGCGGCGCTGCTGGCCGGTCACGGACGTCTGGTCGTGCACGACGAGCGCGACCTTGCCCTCGTGGCCGACGGCCTCCGCCATGTGCTCGGCCGCCTCGGCGGCCGCGGCGAGGTTGTCGGTCGCGGCGGTCGTCAGCGGGATGTCGCTGTCGACGCCGGAGTCGAACGCGATGACCGGAATGCTCTGGTCCTTCGCCTGCTGCAGCAGCGGGCCGGCCGCCTGGCTGTCGAGCGCGGCGAAGCCGATCGCCGCCGGGCTCTTGTCGAGGGCGGTCTGCAGCATCTGGATCTGCTGGTCGACGTCGGCCTCGGTGTCGGGGCCCTCGAAGGTGATCTCGACGTCGAACTCCTCGGCGGCCTGCTCCGCGCCGGCCTTCACGGCCTGCCAGAACTGGTGCTGGAATCCCTTCGAGATGAGTGCGACGTACGGCTTCTCGCCGTCGGCGGCCGCGGAGCCGCCCCCGTCGCTCGCGCAGCCGGCGAGGACGAGCGCCGCAGCCGCGAGGCCGACCACGGCCCCGATCGTGCGCTTCTTGAACATGGTCACTCCCTTGTGTTGGTGGTTCGGTGTTTGGTGCTGTGTTGCGGATGATCCGGGGTGGGGTTCCCGGTGGTCTCAGGCCCTCCGGCGGCGCAGCATGTCGAGGTAGACGGCGATCAGGATCACGACGCCGACCGCGACGGACTGCCACTCCTGCGGGACCGAGATGATGCGAAGGCCGTTGGTGAGCACGGCCATGATGAGGGCGCCGATGACGGTGCCGACGATGGAGCCCTTGCCGCCCTGCAGCGAGGTGCCGCCGATGACGACGGCGGCGATCGCCTCGAGCTCGAGGCCCATGCCGCCCGTCGGCTGCGCCGACGAGAGGCGCGACGCCGAGAGCACCCCGGCCAGGCCGACGAAGAGGCCCGCCATCGTGTAGATGATGATCTTCCAGCGGCGCACGTTCACGCCCGACAGCTCGGTCGCGGCCTCGTTCGAGCCGATCGAGAAGGCGTACCGGCCAACGATGGTCTTCGACAGCAGGAGCGCGGCCACGACGATCATGACGATGAAGATCACGACGCCGAGCGGGAAGCGCAGCCCCGGGATGATCGACAGGTTCATGATCTGCTGGAACTCGGGGGTGTCGTTGAAGTAGATCGGCTTCGTGCCCGAGATGACCAGCGAGAGGCCCGCGGCGATGAGCATCATGCCGAGCGTCGCGATGAACGGCGGGATGCCGAAGATCGAGATGTTCACGCCGTTGACCAGTCCGATCAGCGCACCGAACAGGATCGTCGCGATCACGCCCGCCCAGAGCGGCCAGCCCCAGTACGTGAGGAACACACCGGCCATGACGCCGCAGAGCACCATGCCCGTGCCGATCGACAGGTCGATGCCGCCGGTGATGATGACGAACGTCGTGCCGAGCGCCAGGATGCCCGTCACGGTCGCCGCGGTCAGGATCGAGATGAGGTTGTTCGCGGTGAAGAAGTGCGAGCTCGCGAACGAGAAGAACACGACGATGACGATGAGGCTCGCCGCCGCGAGCAGCTGCTGCAGCGAGCCGCGCAGCCGCGCGAACCGGGGTGTGCCGGCCTCGACCGCGGCATAGGCCGACGTCGAGGGCGTCTCGGTCGTCGGGGTGGTGGTGGGGCTCATGCGATGGTCCCTTCGGCGCTGAAGCGGGTGGCGTAGTCCATGACGTTCTCCTGGGTGGCGTCGGCGTTGTCGAGGACGGCGGTGAGCCGTCCCTCGGCCATGACGGCGATGCGGTCGGCGAGGCGGAGCACCTCGGGAAGCTCGGAGGAGATCATGACGATCGCCTTGCCCTGGTCGGCGAGCTCGCGCAGCAGGACGTAGATCTCCTCCTTGGCGCCCACGTCGATGCCGCGCGTCGGCTCGTCGAAGATGAGGACGTCGCAGTCCTTCGCGAGCCACTTGGCGATGACGACCTTCTGCTGGTTGCCGCCCGAGAGGTTGCGCACGAGCTGCGCGGTCGATGGGGTCTTGATGCGGAGCTTCCGCACGTACTCCCGGCCGGTCGCCTCGATGCGGCTGCTCCTGACGAATCCGAGGGCGCCGACGTAGTCGCGGAGCGAGGCGAGCACGATGTTCTCGCGCACGCTGCGCTCGAGGAGGACGCCGAGCTGCTTGCGGTCCTCGGAGAGGTAGCCGATGCCGAGGCGCGCGGCGTCCGCGGGGTTCTGGATGCCGACCTCGCGGCCGCGCACGGAGACCACGCCCGCGTCGCGGCGGTCGGCACCCACGATGGCGCGCGCCACCTCGGTGCGGCCGGCGCCCATGAGCCCGGCGAAGCCGAGGATCTCCCCCGCGTGCACGTCGAAGCTCACGTCGCGGAGCAGCCGCTTCGTCGACAGCCCGCGCACGGAGAGCACGGGCTCCCCCTCGACACGGCCGCCGGCTGGCCGCTGCTCGCCGCGCAGCTCGCGGCCGACCATGAGCGAGATGACCTCGCGCTGGTCGGTGGCGGCGGTCTCGAGCGTGTCGATGTAGCGCCCGTCGCGCAGCACCGTGATGCGGTCGGAGATGCGCGAGAGCTCCTCCATGCGGTGCGAGATGTAGATGACGCCGGTCTCGGGCGAGCGGAACCGGCCGATGAGCTCGAACAGCACGTCGACCTCGGCGTCGTTCAGCGCGGCCGTGGGCTCGTCCATGATGAGCACCTTCGCGTCGAACGAGAGCGCCTTGGCGATCTCGACCATCTGCTGCCGTGCGACGGTGAGCTGCTCGACGGGCTCGGCCGGGTCGAGCGCGAGGCCGAGGCGGTCGAACAGGTCCTGCGCGCGCCGGTTGAGAGCCCGGTCGTCGAGGAACAGCCCACCGCTGCGGTGCTCGCGCCCGATGAAGATGTTCTGCGCGACCGTGAGGTCGGGCATCAGGTTGAACTCCTGGTGGATGATGCTGATGCCCTGCTCCTGCGCGTGCCGGGGCCCGTCGATGACGAGCTCGTCCCCGTTCATCCGGAACACGCCCGCGTCGGGGGTGTAGATGCCCGCGAGGAGCTTCATGAGCGTCGACTTGCCGGCGCCGTTCTCGCCCACGAGGGCGAGCACCTCGCCGTGCCGCAGGTCGAGCCGCACGTCGTCGAGGGCCTGCACGCCCGGGAATCCCTTGCTCACGCCCTCGAGCTCGAGGAGCGGCACGCCGCCGACCGCGCTCATCGGGCGGCCCCCGTCGCGACGTAGGCGTTCACGACGCCCTTGCGGAGCACGAGGTTGCCGTACGGGCGCAGCTCCCCCGTGCGGACGACGAGCCGCGCGGCGGCGGCGCGCTCGTAGAACGCGAAGCGCTCGAGCTCCGCGACGCGGTCGGCCGGCGCGCTCGCAGCCTCGACCAGCTCGTGCTGCACCGCGAGCCGCTCGTCGCCTTCGGCGGCCATGAGGAGCACGGACGCGCCCTCGTACCCGTCGAGCGGGACCACCGTGCGGATCGCCTCGACGACCTCGGGCGACGGGAGGCCCGGGGTCTCGACGACCTCGGCGCCCAAGCGGTGGGCGGGGAAGTTGGCGTCGGCGACGACGAGTTCGTCGCCGTGCCCGAGCCGATCGAGCGCGGCGAGCAGCTCGCCGGCGAGGATCGGGTGGATGCCGGTCAGCACCTGGGCCTCTCTTCCTTGAGATGGACGGGGATGAGTGTACTACTCATCCGATGTTTCGTGCGGATTCATCGATGATTCGAGGTGATAGGCCCGATTCCGGGACGATCGGTCTGATCTCTGGGGCGAGATAGACGCGTTCGGCGTTGCCTCCGAGCACCGCGCCGCGCTCGTCGGGCGCGAGGCGGTCGAGGCACGCGCGCATGACCTGCCAGGTCGACTGGTACCCGCCGTGCGGCACCGACATGGGCCAGTCGCCGCCGTAGACGAGGCGCTCGGCGCCGAACGCGTCGAGCGCGAGGTCGAGCAGCGCGCCCACGGTCGCCTCGTCGAACGGGACGCCCGGCAGGTGCAGGCCCGAGAACTTCGCCATGGTGTTCGGCAGGGACGCGACGGCCCGCAGTTCGGCCTCCCACGCGGGGAGCGCATCGGTGCCGGCCGGCGGCTTCGCGAGGTGGTCGATGACGACCGTGAGCTCGGGCACGGCGCGCGCGACGCGACCGGCCGCGGCGAGGTGGCGGGGCCACGCGTCGGGCACGTCGAACACGAGGCCGTGCTCGGCTACGCGGCGCAGCGACGCCCGCACGTCGGGCAGGTCGAGGAAGTCGTCGCGCGGGTCGTCGTGCACCAGGTGGCGGATGCCGCGGAGCAGCGGCTCCCCGTCGAGCGCGTCGAGCGCCGAGGCGGCCGCGCGCTCGTCGTCGAGCGGCACCCATCCGACCACGCCGACGACCCAGTCGTGCGTCGCGGCGACGTCGAGCATGAAGCGCGTGTCGGCCGCGGTGTCGTCGGCCTGCACGAGGATGGCGGCGTCGACGCCCGCGGCCCGGAGCTCGGCGGCGGCCTCCTCGGGGGCGAAGTCCCGGTCGAGCGGACCGAGCTCGGGCGTGATCCATGGATACCCGCCCCGCGATCGATCCCAGAGGTGCAGGTGCGCGTCGACGATCCGGCCGCTCACGGGATCAGCCCCTCGTCGTGCAGCTCGGTCCAGAACCCCTCGGGCACCTCGGCAGCGAGCCGCGCCGCGTTCTCGCGCACCGAGCTCGCGCGAGCGGAGCCGACGACGACCGTGCGCACCGCCGGGTGGCGCAACGGGAAGCGGAGCGCCGCGACGGGCAGCGACACGCCGCGTGCACGGCACGCCTCGGCGAGCCGGCGGGCGCGCTCGAGCACATCGCCGGGCGCCTCGGCGTAGTCGTAGCGGGCGCCGTCCGCGGGCGCGTCGGTCGCGAGCAGGCCGGAGTTGTACGGCGCCGCCGCGACCACGCCGACGCCGCGCGCCTCGCACAGCGGCAGGAGGTCGTCGAGCGCGGGCTGCTCGAGCAGCGTGTACCGGCCGGCGATCATGACGAGGTCGAGGTCGCCCTCGCGCACGGCGCGCGCCGCGGCATCCGCGTCGTTCGTGCCGATGCCGATGGCGCCGACGACGCCCTCGTCGCGCAGGCGCGCGAGCGCGGGCAGGCCCTCGGCCAGGCCGCGATCGAGGTCGTACACGTCGGGGTCGTGCAGGTAGGCGACGTCGATGCGGTCGAGGCCGAGCCGTTCGAGCGAGTCCTCGATGCTCCGGCGGATGCCCGCCTCGCTCGGGTCGAAGCGCCGCACGAGGTCGTTCGGCACTGCGTACGCGTCGGCGAGGTCGTCGCCGCCGGCGAAGTCGGGGTTCGGCTCGAGCACGCGGCCGACCTTCGTCGAGACGACCACCTCGTCGCGCGGCCGTCCGCGGAGGAATGCGCCGAGCCGTCGCTCCGACAGGCCGAGCCCGTAGTGGGGCGCGGTGTCGTAGTAGCGGATGCCGCCCTCCCACGCCGCCTCGAGGGCGGCCGAGGCGTCCTCGTCGGACACCGGGCGGTAGAGGTTGCCGATGGGCGCGGCCCCGAAGCCGAGCGGCCCGAGCCGTTCGGTGCTCGTCACGTCGTTCGCGGCTCCGCGCTGCCCGACGCTCATGCCGGCGCCACGGCGTGCGCGCCGTGCCAGGTGTAGGCGTCGAAGGAGGCCTGCAGCATCTCGGTCGAGGCACCGGGGGCGGTCGGCGCGAGGTAGCGCCCGCGCACGACCTCGGTGGGGACGGCGAAGTGCTCGTGGAGGTGGTCGACGTATTCGATCATGCGCCCGTCCATGCTGCCCGAGACCGCGACGTAGTCGAACATCGAGAGGTGCTGCACGGCCTCGCAGAGGCCGACGCCGCCGGCGTGCGGGCAGACGGGGACGCCGAACTTCGCGGCGAGCAGGAGGTTCGCGATGTTCTCGTTGACGCCGCCGACGCGCGTGGCGTCGATCTGCATCACGGCCATGCCGCCGGCCTGCAGGAGCTGCTTGAACACGATCCGGTTCTGCACGTGCTCGCCGGTCGCCACGCGCACCGGTCGGATGCCGCGGGCGATCGCCGCGTGGCCGAGGATGTCGTCGGGGCTCGTCGGCTCCTCGATCCAGGCCGGGTGGAACTCGGCGAGGGCGTTGAC
>Ga0157380_10003519_pt1 | contig 10765 bp, 12 predicted proteins | sample S35metaG_FD_119757 | JGI IMG/M metagenome (GOLD analysis project Ga0157380, IMG submission 119757) | Switchgrass rhizosphere microbial communities from Kellogg Biological Station, Michigan, USA - S3-5 metaG | ecosystem: Host-associated > Plants > Roots > Rhizosphere > Soil | place: USA...
CGACCGCCAGCACCTTGCCCTGCATCGGCTTCTCTTTCGCCGAGTCGGGGATGATGATGCCGCCCTTGGCGGTCTCCTTCTCCTCGATTCGGCGGACCAGCATGCGATCGTGAAGCGGTCGTACCTTCATGGCTTTCCATCTCCTAGCGGGCGACGTCCGGCTGCGCCCGCGTATCCGGCTGGACTCGGCACCAGGACGAGCGCCGGCTCGGCCGTAGAGCTTGCGATCACCTGCGCCAGAGTGGGAACCTGTCGGCTGCGCACGACGAGCGTGGTCGCTATCGCCGCCCCCACCAGGCCGAGCGCCAGAGCGGCGCTCCAGAAGATCCCGTCGGGAACCACGACGGCCCAGACGAGCGCGACCAGCGCCACGAGTCCCGCGCCTTGCGCCCAGCGATCGAAGGTGTCCGACGTCATCACTCGCATGGCTGCCTCTGAACCACAGTAGTCGTCGCGGAAGCAGTCGACTAATCGATTGTTCGGTTGCGATCCATCGGACCGAGCCGATGGACCTTCGGCAACCAGCGAGAAGCACCGCCGAGAACCTTCGCCGGATCGAGCTGGCCCTGATCTTGCTCAATCCGATAACGGATGCCGGCGGTGTCGACGGCACGCCATCGAGAATCGAGGAGATCCCATGAATGAGCGCATCGCGTACTCCACCTGCCTGCTCTACTTTGTGGCCGGCGGTATCGCCGGCGTCAGCGCCGGCCTGCTTCTGGCTCCGAAGTCGGGCAAGGTCACCCGCGAGGCGGTGCGGAGCAAGCTGCGTGAAACCGCCGACTCCGCCCGTGATTTGAAGGACAGGGTGGTTCGCCAGGGCGACCAAGTCCGTGAAGAGGCCGCGCGCCGCGTGGGTGCGGCGGCTTCCGCGCTCGCCGGCAACGGCAACGACGACGTCTCCGCCTGAGCGGCCCCGGGGCGGGCGCTCTCATCCCGATGGGACGCGAGCGCCTCCCCCGAGCGAGAGGACCTTTGCACAATGCGGCCCCTCCGAGTCCCGGACCTCACGGCAACGCCACTGGCTGGGGATCATGAAGCAACGCGCCTGGGCTGGTTCGGTTGGCTGCGGGGACGGTTCATCGGGCTGAGGGCCTTCGTCGGCGGGCGCCGGAGAGCCGAGGCGAGGGCTCGTGGGCTCGAGCCCGAGCTCGAGACGCTCAACCGGCTCGGACTGGAGCTCGCCGGTCAGCTCGACATCGACAGGCTGGTCAGAGCCGTGACCGACGCCGGCATCGCGATCACGGGTGCCGCGTTCGGAGCTTTCTTGTACCGGGATGCCTCCGGCGGCGCGACCCACTACGTCTTCGGAGCTCCCCCCGACACCTTCGTCGACTTTCCCCTGTTCCAGGATGCGAGCGCCTTCGGATCGCCGTTCCTCGCTGCCGTCTCTCGCAGCGACGACCTCGCCCGCGACCCGCGCTACGGCCCGAACCTGCCTTTCAAGCAGATGCCGCCCGGCAGTCGGCCCGCACGCAGCTATCTCACGGCGCCGGTGCGTTCGCACGCCGGCGAGCTCCTCGGGGGGCTCTTCTTCGGACATCCCGACCCCGGGTTCTTCCACGAGCGTGACGAGCGCCTGATCGCCGGCCTCGCGGCCCACGCGGCGATCGCCGTGGACAACGCGCAGCTCTACCGGGAGGCGCAGGCGGCGCGCGCCCTGGCCGAGGCCGCGAACGGCCTGAAGGACGAGTTCCTGGCGACCCTTTCCCACGAGCTGCGGACGCCGCTCGCCGCCATCGTCGGCTGGGCCGAGCTGCTGCACCGCGGCAAGCTCTCGCCCGACGACATCACGCGCGCCGTGGACACGATCATGCGCAACGCAAAGGCGCAGAACCAGATCATCGACGACCTGCTCGACGTGTCGCGGATCATCACCGGCAAGCTCCAGATCGATCTGCGGCCCGTCGACATCACGGCCGTCGTGAACGCGGCGATCGGCACGGTCACTCCGGCCGCGCGCGCGAAGGGCATCAGGCTCCAGCTGATCCAGAACCCGGCGGGCAGCTACGTGATGGGCGATCCCGAGCGCCTGCAGCAGGTGTTCTGGAACCTGTTCTCGAACGCGATCAAGTTCACGCCCAAGAACGGCCGGGTTCGGGTGAGCGTCGAGTCCGTCGGCTCGAACGTCGAAGTCGTCGTCGCCGACAACGGCCTCGGGATCGACTGCGAGTTCCTGCCCCGCGTCTTCGACCGCTTCACGCAGGACGATTCGTCGAGCACCCGGCACGCGCGCGGCCTCGGCCTGGGCCTGTCCATTGCGCGCCAGCTGGTGGAGCTCCACGGCGGCAGCATCGAAGCGGAGAGCCCAGGCGTCGGCCACGGCTCCACGTTCACGGCGAGGTTCCCCCGTTCTCCGGTCTCGGCCACCTCCCCCGATCCCCGCGTCTACTCACAGGCGGACAAGGCTGTCGGCCTGGACGAAGGGCCCGACCTCAGCGGGATACGCGTGCTGGTCGTGGAGGATGACGACGACGCACGGCGGCTGGTCGAAAAGGAACTCGAGACCCAAGGCGCCAGCGTGAAGTCGGTCCCTTCGGCCCGCGAGGCCCTGGACGTGCTGGGAAGGGAACGAGTCGACGTGCTGCTGAGCGACATCGAGATGCCGGGTACCGACGGCTACCAGTTGATCAAGGAGCTGCGCCTGCGCCCCACGCAGCAGGGCGGGTCCGTCCCCGCGGCGGCGCTCACGGCCTATGCCCGAACCGAGGATCGCCTGCGCGCGCTGCGCGCAGGATTCCAGCTACACTTGGCCAAGCCCGTGCAGCCTGCCGAGCTGGCCACCGTCGTTTTCAGCCTGGCCGCACGCCGCGAAGGATGACGAGCAAGCGCGAGGTACTGCCGGAGAGCGACCAGGAGCTCCGAGAGTTCCTCGATCACGCGACGGTCGGCTTGCGCTGGGTGGGCCCGGACGGGCGCATCCTCTGGGCAAACCGGGCCGAGCTGGACCTCGTCGGGTACTCCGAGAGCGAGTACGTCGGTCAGCCGATCGCGACCTTCTTCGTCCAGCCGGAGACCGCCGCCGACATCCTTGGTCGGCTCGCCCGTGAAGAGAGCATCCGATCCTACGAAACCCGCCTTCGAGCCAAGGACGGCTCGATCAAGCAGGTCCTGATCGATGGGAGCGGGCTCTTCCGCGACGGCCGACACGTCCACAGCCGCCTGGTCACCCGCGACCTCACAAGCCTCATGGAGCGGGAGCAGGCCGCGCGGCATCGGGCGGAGGCGACGAGCCATCTCAAGGACGAGTTCCTGTCGCTGCTTTCCCACGAGCTGCGCACGCCGCTCGGAGCGGTCATGGTGTGGCTCGGCCTGCTGCGGCAGGGCGGGTTCGATCCGGCCGAGAGGGAGCGTGCGCTCGAGATCATCGAGCGCAGCGCGCGCGCGCTCGAGCGCATCATCGAAGACCTGCTCCACGCTTCGCGCATCGCCGCTGGCGGGCTCATGCTCCACCCGCAGCTCGTCGACCTGCGGAGCGTGGTCCAGGTCGCCGTCGATGCTGCGGCAGGCGACGCGGGCGTCAAGGGCCTGTCCCTCACGTGGGCGACCGGGGACGTCCCGATCTGGGTGAAGGGAGACCCCGGCCGGCTGCAGCAAGCCGTGTCCAACCTGCTGTCGAACGGCATCAAGTTCACACCGGCTGGCGGCGACGTGAAGGTCGCCCTCGACAGCGTCGGCCAGCAGGCCCGGCTCTGCGTTGCCGACAGCGGCGAAGGGATGGACGCGGCGTTCCTGCCCTTCGCCTTCGAAAGGTTCCGGCAGCAGGACAGCACCAGCACCCGCGCCCACCACGGTCTGGGGCTGGGCCTCTACGTGGTGCGCCATGTCATCGGCCACCACGGTGGTTTCGTGAGCGCGGAGAGCCCGGGTGCGGGTCGGGGCAGCACGCTCACGGTGCTGCTTCCGCTGGCGGCAGACCTCCACGAGGTAACGAGTCCTTCCGGTCCCGTCGAACCCGATCCGAGGGGCGACCGCCCTCCGGATGGCGTCACGGTCCTGCTCGTCGACGACGAGCAGGACGCACGCGACGCCCTGCGGTTGCTCCTCCAGCAGAATGGCATGGTCGTCACGACCGCGGCTTCCGCACGGGAGGCGTTCGATCTGGTCCTTCAGCTGCAGCCCGACATCCTCCTGAGTGACATCGCCATGCCCGGAGAGGATGGTCTTTCCCTGATTCGTCGGGTACGTCTGCTGCCCCCGGGCGGCGGCGGTCTGATCCCGGCGGCCGCACTGTCGGCCTACGCCGGGGCCGCAGACCGAAGGAGCGCGCTCTTGGCCGGGTTCCAGCACCACGTCGCGAAGCCCGTGGATCCGGCACGCCTGCTCGCCGTGATCGCGACGCTTTCCCGAAAGAGCGCGGGGGGCCCCGCCTGACACCGAACGCGATGCCTCGCGCGTTGATCGTCGACGACGACCCCGGCTTCCTGGCGGGGCTCAGCGAGCTCGTCAAGCGCGAGGGCTTCGCCGTGCAGAGCGTCTCGAACCTGGAGCAGGCCCGCGCAGAGCTCGCGGCGAATCCGCCCGACATCCTGCTGGTCGACCTTCACCTGCCGGGCGGCAGCGGGCTGTCCCTGCTGGACGGCCTCGAGCCCGCCTCGGCCCCCGAGGTCGTCTTGATCACCGGAGCCGCGAGCGTCGAAACCGCCGTGGACGCCCTGCGCCGGGGCGTCGCCGACTACCTGACGAAGCCGGTGGACTTCGCCCGCGTCAAGATGGCCCTGGGCAACGTGACTCGCGCCCTGGAGATGAGGGGCCAGATCGGCACGCTGCGGGGCGAGCTGCGCAAGCTGGGCCGCTTCGGTGCGCTGGTGGGCGCATCCCCGCCCATGCAGAAGGTCTACGACCTGATCAGCCGCGTGGCAGGGACCGACGCCAGCATCCTCATCAGCGGCGAGACCGGCACCGGAAAGGAGCTCGTCGCCGAGACGATCCACAGCCTCAGCCGCCGCAGCAAGGAAGTGTTCCTGCCGGTGAACTGCGGGTCCCTGTCCGCGCAGCTGATCGAGAGCGAGCTGTTCGGCCACGAGCGCGGCAGCTTCACCGGCGCGGACAGGACGCACAAGGGGTACTTCGAGCGCGCCGACGGAGGAACCCTGTTTCTCGACGAGATCACCGAAGCCCCCGATATCCAGATCCGGCTGCTCCGGGCGCTCGAGACGTCCAAGGTCACCCGGGTCGGCGGGAGCGAGGCGGTCAAGGTCGACGTGCGCGTCGTCGCCGCCACCAGCCGCCGCGTCGACGAGGCCATCGCGGCGGGCAAGCTGCGCGAGGACTTGTATTACCGGCTGAACGTATTCCCGATCCTGCTGCCACCGCTGCGGGAGCGAGGCGACGACGTGGAGCTCCTGGCCGAGAAGTTCCTGAGCGAGCTGAACCAGGCGGAGGGAACGGCCAAGCACTTCACGCGAGCGTGCCTGGAGCGGCTGCGCCGGCACAGCTGGCCGGGCAACGTGCGCGAGCTGCAGAACGTCGTCCGCCGCGCCTTCATCCTCGCCGAGGCAGACGTGGGCGTCGATTCCCTGCCCCTCGGCGTCACCGAAGAGCTGGCAGCCGCGAGCCTGGTGACGCGCCTCGGGACCTCGATCGCCGAGGCGGAGCGCCGCCTGATCCTCGCGACGCTCGAGCACTGCGACGGCAACAAGAGGAAGGCTGCCGACGTCCTGAAGGTCAGCCTGAAGACCCTCTACAGCCGCCTGAACGAGTACCAGGTCGACTGACCGCCCGGCGACCTAGTCGTCGGCGGGGCCGAGGAACTCGCCGATGGGCGCCAGGGTGTCCACGTGGTCGCAGACGATCTTGAAGACGGCCAGGGTGGGCACGGCCAGCAGCGCGCCCGGGATGCCCCAGAGGAAGAACCAGAAGAGCAGCCCCACGAAGATGACCACCGGGTTCAGGGTGAGACGGCGGCCCAGAACCATGGGGGTGACGAAGTTGCCTTCCAGGAAGCTCACCACCAGGTAGACCGCCGGCACAGCCAGGGCGTGCCCGAGATCGTCGAAGACCAGAAGCGCGGCGAGGCTCAGGATGCCGATCCCCACCACCGCCCCCAGGTAGGGCACATAGGTGAGCACGCAGGCGAGCACTCCCCAGAGGACGGGGTTCGGCATCTTCAGCAGCCAGACCCCCGCTCCCACGGCCACTCCCACCCCCAGATTGATGAGCGTGGCCGTGAAGAGGTAGGTCGAGATGTTCTGCTCCATTTCGCGTGCGATCTCGACCGCCCGTTTCTTGTCCTTGAAGCTCGGAAGCACCTTGATGAGCTTGCGAAGGAAGAGGTCCCCCGAGGCCAGCAGAAAATAGAGCAGCACGATCACGACGGTCGCCTCGGTCACGAAGGCGGTGGTGCCGCCGAAGAGCGCCGGCTTGATCCAGGCGGGAGACTTGGCGGCGGACACCGGCCCCGTGGTCGAGTCTCCGTTGATCGCCCGCTCCACCTGGTCGGCGGTGCGGCTCATCTCCTCCATGGGGGCACGCAGGGTGCGCAGCTTGCGCTGGACCCGCGTCAGGCTCTCCGGGGCCTTGGCGATCCACTCCGAGGCCGGGGTGACCAGGGAATAGAGGCCGAGACCGACTCCCCCCACCAGCATCAGCAGCAGGAGCGCGGCTCCCAGCGCCTCCGGGATGTGGGCCCGCTTGAGCACCCGGAGGATTGGGCTCAGCAGGAAGCTCAGGAAGAAGGCCAGCATCAGCGGCAGGAACAGGTCCCGCCCCACGAGCAGGGTGTGGAAGAGAACCAACAGGAAGAGGCCTATCAATATCAACGAACGCGGTGCCACGGCCTGCAGTGGACCGACGGCCAGGACCTGCTGCGGTTCCTCGTCCACCCGTTCCTGCTCCACGTTCACCTCGACGCGTGCGCGGCGGCGCCAGGAACGTGGGGCCGCACGTGCGCTAGTCTTTGCGCGCGAGCAGGACGCCGCCCACGATCGCGGCGGCCACCCCGGCCCACAGCGGGATGTTCACCCGCTCCTTGTCCTTCACCTCGAGGTGGATGGGACCGACGTCCACCTTGTCGGTGTCCTTCGTATAGCTGAACCCACCGTAAGCCAGGGCCAGGATGCCCAAGGCGAGGAGCACAGCCCCCACGAGCTTCGTCCCTTTCATGCTCACCTCTCTGTCGATGACCGAGCCGGCCCTATCCGCTAGCCGGCTCGGTCAGGACGCGGTCAACGTGCACGGCCGTCAGCGGGCTGAGGCCAACCTGTTGAAGACGCCCAGCGCCCGCAGAACCCAGATCAACAGGGCCGCGCCGAGGACGGCGACGATCCAGGAGCCAGGCGCCGTGTGGGCCTGCACCCCCAATGCCCTGGCGACGAAAACGCCGAGGAACGACCCGAACACGCCCACGATGACGTTCGCCAGGATCCCCATCTGGGCATTGGTCCGCATCAGCATGCTCGCCAGCCAACCGACGACGCCGCCGATGATGACGGTTACCAAGAAGTTCGTCGAAGCCAAGTCCATTGTTCTCCTCCAGGCGTCCGTCTACCGGATCCGTACTCGATCCGGCGGCGGCCGCTGGCCTTGTACAACAGCAAGACACGAGCCAGACCGGTTCGGGGCCTGTTTCGCCAACCGCTACGGTCGTCGGGCATCCCTGAGGTCAATCGCGTCGTGTGTGAGCGGAGCTATCTACAAAGTCGTCGTTCGCCGGAAGCCGCGGAGCCGCGTCCACCCGGCTTCTTGACCAGGGGACCCGGCCTGCCGCCTCGTGGCCGCGATCTTGCTGGAGACGACCGTGCGGTCGCTCTCGCACCGGCGGCTGCCGCGAGGACACATGGCGACCACGAACAGACAAATCACACTGGCCTCCCGGCCGTCGGGCTTCCCCAAAGCCTCGGACTTCCACCTGGCCGAGTCGCCCATGCTCTGGCCTGCGCGAGGGCAGGTCCTCGTGCAGACGATCTACTTGTCGGTCGATCCCTACATGCGGGGGCGCATGAGCGACGCCGAGTCCTATGCGCCGCCGCTGGCGATCGGAGCGGTGATGCCCGGCGGAGCAGTGGGCCGGGTGTTGGAGTCGGCCGACCCGAAGTTCCCGATCGGTGACATCGTCCAGGGGATGTTGGGATGGCAGGACTACGCGGTCGTCGACGCGGGCGAGTTGCGAGCGATCGACCAGAGCCTGGCTCCGATCCAGACGGCTCTCGGAGTGCTTGGAATGCCGGGTCTCACGGCCTACTTCGGCCTGCTGGACGTCTGTCACCCGAAGGCTGGGCAGACCGTCGTGGTTTCCGGCGCGGCCGGCGCGGTCGGAATGCTCGTCGGCCAGCTCGCCAGGATCATGGGGTGCCGCGTGGTGGGAGTCGCGGGCTCCGACTCCAAGGTCGCTTTCCTGGTCAACGAGCTCGGCTTCGATGGAGCCTTCAACTACAAGACCACCAATGACTACTACGGCCAGCTCAAGACGCTGTGTCCCGCGGGCATCGACATCTACTTCGACAACGTGGGCGGGGACATCAGCGACGCGGTGATGCGGCTGATCAACGCGAAGGCACGGATCTCGATCTGCGGGCAGATCTCACAGTACAACCTGGAGAAGCCGGAGCTGGGGCCCTGCTGGTTCGGCCGGCTGCTCGTCAAGCGGGCGAAGGCACAGGGCTTCCTGGTTTCCGACTACTCCGCGCGCTTCGCCGAAGGGCTTCAAGGAATGAGGCAATGGCTGAGGCAGGGGAAGCTGAAGTATCGGGAGGACGTCGTCCAGGGTCTCGAGAACTCCCCTCAGGCTTTCATCGGGATGCTGCAGGGAAGAAACATCGGGAAACAGCTGGTCCAGGTTTCGGAGTGGACGGCTTGACCCGCAACGAACACGGCCCAAGGGGGTGGATATGTCGGTAGCCAAGGTTTCCGAGATCAGCGCGACCTCGAGCAAGAGCTTCGAGGATGCGCTCCAGCAGGGGCTCGCCAGGGCGAACAAGACGCTGCGCAACGTCAAGGCCGCCTGGGTGAAGGAGCAGCAGGTGCACGTGAGCAAGGGCGCGATCACCGAGTATCAGGTGAACATGATGGTCACGTTCGTCATCGACGACTAGCTCCCCTGCCAGGTTGGCTCAGTAGATGTAGACGGGAGTTCCCACCGGCACCATCGCGTACAGCTTGGCGATGTCCTCGTTGCGCAAGCGTACGCAGCCATGGCTGACCGCACGGCCCACGGTCTGCGGCTGGTTCGTGCCGTGTATCGCGTATCCGTCACCCAGGTTCAGGCGGTGGGTGCCCAGGACGCCTGGGTATCGCCGTTGAGTGGTGCCCAGGGGCGGTACCAGCACATTGCCGTCCACGACGATCTCGCGACCGTCCGTCGCCTGCAACACGCTCCGCTGTCCGTCGGGAAGCACCCGCACGACGTCGATCCCCTCCACCGTGATCCGAGAGCCGTCGGCAGCGGCCAGCGCCTGTCCGATCTCGAGGCGGGCCAGCCCCAAGCCGCGCTTGCGCGACTGCTCCACGTAGTGCCAATCCGGGGGCGCCCACACTGGCGCCTCCTCTTTGCTCTGCACCACCAGGCGCCCGCGCGGGGTTTCGAATTTCCAGACGCTGGCGCCGCCCTCCTTGACCATCGTCTTGCCGCTGCCGGTGGCGACGTCCGTCGAGAAGAGGATCGACCCACTCTCCTTGTACCAGAGGTGCCGCTCTTCGAGGCCGATCACCAGGTAGGGCCGATCGTGGGGCGGCTCCGGCGCGCCTTCCGCGTCGCGCAGCATCCGCCCGGAGCCGGCCACCCGCCACCGCGCGCTCTCGAGGACCTCGAGGCGATCCTCCAGCACCAGGCGGGCCACGTCGCGCCGAAGGCGCACGCCCACGGTATCCACGAGGAGTGCGGTGCTGGCAGCCGTCAAGGCCAACGTGATCCCGATGAACGGGATGGCCGCCCCGCTCGCCGGGGCCCGCTCGCCCATGTCAGTGGAAGTACACGGGCATGCCTGGCTCCACGTTGTCGCGGATGGCCTCGAAGTCCGACGCTTCCGCCCGGATGCTGCCGGGCAGGACGTAGCTCGCGTCGCTGAGGGGCCCCACCGCGGGCCGCGAGTAGAGAACGGCCCCGCTGTCGAGAAAGATGGCGAGCGGACCCAAGGCGCCAGGAAGCTGCCGGTCGCTTGGCACCGGCAACCCACGGTCGACGTAGACCCAATCCGGCACCGCCCAGCGGTACGAGCCGTCCACCACCCGCGCCACCGAGCGTTTGCCCAGGGGCGGAGCGAGGATCACGACATCAGGGGGCATCCCCACCGCCGCTTCGCGGCCCAGCCGAACGCGCATCTCGCGCAGACGTGCCCCCTGGCGCTCCAGGTACAGCAGACCGTTCGCGGTGTCCACCGCCAGGTGCAGCTCCGTGTCGCCCAGGGCCTGCCGGCGCGCCAGCTCGGCGGCGATGGCGAGGCGGTTCACCTCCGAAGCCGCGATGGCTTCGACTCGCCGGTGCTCGGCTTGCGTCATCGCGGCGCGCATGCGCGCGAACTCCCGACCGTACCGCACGCGCTCGTACACGAGGGCGAGATCCGTCAGGAGCAGGACGGCGACCCCCAGAGCCATCGCCACGAACAAGCGCGGGTAGGCCTCCCTGAATTCGCGCCAGCGCAGGGTCATCGAGATACGGCGGCCAGGTCTGACACACACATTCCAGAGGCAACGTCCATGCCACAGTCCAAAACGAAGGGGCGCCCCGAGACATGGGGCCCCCCTCCCGGTGGCCGATTCCTAGTTGTTCTCGACTGTCTCGATCTCGCTCGAAACGCCGCGCACGCCGGCGACGGTGTAGACGCGCTCG
>Ga0157380_10003520_pt1 | contig 10763 bp, 7 predicted proteins | sample S35metaG_FD_119757 | JGI IMG/M metagenome (GOLD analysis project Ga0157380, IMG submission 119757) | Switchgrass rhizosphere microbial communities from Kellogg Biological Station, Michigan, USA - S3-5 metaG | ecosystem: Host-associated > Plants > Roots > Rhizosphere > Soil | place: USA: Michigan...
ATACCCTCTGCAAACGTATTCTTAACAAAAGATTAAAATTGTAGATTATTTTTTAATGGGGTTTCGAAAATTCTAATAGATTTGGGCGCAAAATAAGTCTAAATCACAACCATCTATGGCCCATCTAAGATTTGAAGCTCTGAAAAAATTGAGCGAACGTCAACGAGTACATGTCGATTTGCCCAGCCCAAATGTCTCTAAATTTTTTGGAGAAAACGTATTTGGTGCGGAACAGATGCGCGGTACCCTTGCCCCCGCAGTATATAAGAAAGTAAGCGCAGCAATTAAGAATCATGAAAAAATCGACGAGACCACTGCTGACGCTGTTGCAGCTGCTGCAAAATCCTGGGCCATGGCTAAAGGCGCATCTCATTTTACCCACTGGTTTCAACCAATGACTGGCGGAACTGCAGAAAAACATGATTCATTCTTTGACGCCCTTTCGGGAATTGAAAAATTTAAAGGAAGCGAGTTAGTGCAGCAAGAACCTGATGCCTCTTCCTTTCCAAGCGGTGGTATTCGCAGCACATTTGAAGCCCGCGGCTACACAGCCTGGGATCCCACATCACCCATGTTCCTGTATGGTAAGACCCTTTGTATTCCAACTATATATGTTTCTTATACTGGCGAAACCCTTGATACTAAAGCTCCTTTGTTGAAAGCCTTGAAGGCCGTTGATAAAGCCGCCACCAAAGTTTGCCAGCTTTTCGATAAAGATATTCAACACGTTGTCGCTTCCCTCGGTCCTGAACAAGAGTATTTTGTTGTTGACAAGGCTTTGTATAATGCTCGTCCTGACTTGGTGATGGCGGGCCGTACTGTGTATGGTCACCCACCTGCCCGTGGTCAACAAATGGAAGATCATTATTTCGGCTCCATACCGCCACGGGTATACGACTTTATGAAGGACTTTGAAATTGAAGCCTGGAAATTAGGCATCCCCGTTCGCACGCGTCATAACGAAGTTGCGCCGAGTCAATTTGAAGTTGCTCCGCTGTTCGAAGAAGTGAACGTAGCCAATGATCATAACCAGCTCATGATGGACGTTATGAACAGGGTAGCCAACCGTCATAATCTGCAGGTGATATTCCACGAGAAGCCCTTTGCGGGATTGAATGGAACGGGTAAGCACAACAACTGGTCGCTCATTACCGATACTGGCGTAAACTTATATGCACCTACCAGTAGCGCACGCGATAATCTGATGTTCTTAACCTTTTTTGTCACTACGATAAAAGCCGTTCATGACCATGCGGACCTCTTAAGAGCTAGTATCGCCACTCCTGGAAATGATTTTCGTTTGGGGGCAAATGAAGCACCTCCAGCAATCGTATCTGCATTTATTGGATCTCAGATGAGCGCAGTCTTAGACGAACTAGAGAAAAAAGGAAACGTCAAAATCGAGAAGGGTGATAACATGTATATGAAATTGGGTATTGATCAGATTCCCGAAATTATCCTTGATGCCACCGACCGGAACCGCACCTCTCCGTTTGCTTTCACAGGTAACAAGTTTGAATTCCGCGCTGTTGGGGGAAGCGACAATTGCGCCGTAGCAATGACTGCGCTTAACACGATCGTTGCTGATCAGCTGGAAAAATTCCATGAGGCTGTCAATAAGGAGGTTGAAAAAGGTGAAGAAAAACGCCTGGCAGTGGTTAGTGTTCTAAGAAAGTACATCAAGGAATCCAAGGATGTTCGATTCGAAGGTAACAACTACTCTGATGAATGGGTGAAGGAAGCGGCCAAACGTAAACTTGGAAACGTCAAGAACATGGTTCATGCCCTGGACGCTTACCTTACCAAAAAATCAAAAGACCTTTTTGAAAGGCACGGAGTAATGACGGAAAAAGAAATCTAAGCTCGTGTTGAGATCGGGTTGGAGGCCTACATCAAACGTGTTCAAATCGAAGCTCGGGTAATGGGTGATTTGGCAATGAACCACATCGTTCCTACGGCCATTGTTTATCAGAACAAGCTCATCGTCAATGCTAATGGTTTGAAAGGCCTCGGTGTTGATAATAAAGCTGTGGTCCAGACCATAAAGGAAATCTCCGGACACATTGAAGGAATTAAAACCAACGTTCGTGCGATGGTTGAAGAGCGCAAGCGACTCAACAAAATCGGTGATACTCATAAACGCGCTATTGGTTACTGTGAGGACATCAAGGAAAAATACTTTGAAGTTATCCGGGACTCCGTCGATAAACTGGAATTATTGGTTGATAATGAAGATTGGCCTTTGGTAAAATACAGAGAACTTTTATTCTTACGCTAAGTATCTGGCAACCCAGTAAATAAATGCGGGTTCCTTTTAGGAGGAACCCGTTTTTATTTTGTGCCAATTTTTATCTTGCACTAATAATCAAACTTTATATGCGAGGTATTATCCTTCTGTTCCTGATGCTGATCGCCGCTGGTGCATCCGCCCAACGAAAAGTTATAGAAAGTGTAACGTCATCTGTCACAGCGCTCGAATCAGAAGCGTACATGTCATTTCTTGCCTCCGACGAAATGCGTGGTCGCGATACGGGTTCTCCCGAGATTGACATCGCCGCCAGTTATATCAGCACCCAGTTAAGAGTCTTTGGTGCGAAGCCTGTTCAAGGAGACTCAAATTTCTTTCAGGAAGTTCGTCTTGAAAAAATCATTCCTGCGACTTCCGCGTCACTGACCGTCGGAACGGATGTTTTCAAGTCTAAGGATGATTTACTTTATATAAATGGGGGTAGTGCCGCATTGGATTCAGAAATCATTTTTGTCGGTTACGGTTCATCCGCTGACTTTGAAAAAGCCGATGTAAAAGGCAAGATCGCTGTTGCGCTTGCGGGAACGAGTTCCACAACGAACGCGGTGCAAGCGCTTCTTACGGATTCTCCTGCCAAAGGAAAGATAGCCGCAACCCACGGTGCGGCTGCGTTAATTGAAATTATGTTGTTGCCTGGATTACCATGGCAATCGCTCTCAAACTTTCTTTCAAACGAACGCATGGTTACAAAGAAAGATCAAAAATCTATTCCGCATTTGTATATGAAAAAAAGTGAGGCCGCCAGCATTGCCTCTTTAATGGAAACAAAGAAATCGGCAGGCAAGCTAAGTGTGGATGCAAAAGCAGCGCTGCCAGTTCCAGGCAAAAATGTGGCCGGTGTTATCATGGGAACGGATCCATCGCTTAAAAATGAGTGGATTGTCATTTCTGCGCATTATGATCACGTTGGTGTCAAAAAAAATGCCACCACCGATTCGATTTTCAATGGCGCCCGTGACAATGCTATCGGTACCGTGGCACTTCTTCAGGCGGCCAAATTTTTTGGCAGAAATCCGCCCAAGCGATCCATCTTATTCCTGGCGCTTACAGGTGAAGAAAAAGGTCTCCTGGGAAGCGAATGGTACTCAAACCATCCACTGATTCCCCTAAAGCAAACCGTACTCAATTACAACTGCGATGGAGCGGGGTACAACGACAAGACTATTGCGACGCAGATAGATTTTAACAGAACGACAGTAGATGAACATCTAAAAAAAGCGTGTCAGGCATTTGGGCTGGAGTTAAAGGGCGATCCTGCACCGGAGCAAAATTTATATGAACGTTCCGATAACCTTAACTTTGCCGTGAAGGGCGTACCTGCGGTGGATCTTGCCCCCGGCGTGAAGGCTTTTGATAAGGAATTATTTAAATACTATCATCAGCCAGCAGATGAAGTGAGTTCCCTTGACATGAATTATATTGAAAAGTTTCATCGCTCATTTGTTTATGGCGCGTATCTGATTGCAAACGCTAAAGAACGGCCGATGTGGGTGAAGGGAGACAAGTTTGAGGAAGCAGGGAAAAAGCTATACGGAGGAAATTAATTGAATCCAGCTTCCTGCCCTTTGAACTAATGTGCCGAAACTGCCTCGTGTCGCGAAGTCGTGTCAATCATTTTCAGGATCGCGTCGTGGATTAAATAGGGATGGCTCCATGGAACAAAGTGATTCATATCTTCTACGAACATGAATTCGACGGGGGCATTCACCAGCATTTTCTTTGCAAAGTCTGCATTTTCAGCAGGAACCAACTCGTCTTTTTTTCCCTGGATCACAATAACGGGACATTTCACTTCTTTCCACAACGGAAGCATGCGTTCTAACTCGGGCTTAAGCTGATAAATTTCTTCATTGGAGGCACGAAAAGACTTCGGTAAAAGCCAGCTGAGAAAAGGAGTAGCTAACGGTGCCCGAAACCACACTTCATTGGGCTCCAGGTCAGGGTCAACGGAGCCGGCCACGATAATCAAGCCATCTACCAAATCCGGATATTCCGCAGCCATTCTGACGATGAGGGCGCCTGCCAACGAGTGCCCTACCAGGATAATTGGTCGGTTCTTTTTATACTCTTCCAAAATAGGCCTTAACGTTTCGCATTGTTTTTGTAACGAAGGTTCACCATTACCAAAGTTGGAGTATCCAAAGCCGGGACGGTCAGCCGTAACCAGCAACCCGTGTGTCAGTAGGGCGCTATCGGTGAGGAAATCAATGAAAGCGCTTAAGGATCCCGGGGACCCATGAAGAAAAAGCACCAGCGGCTTTGTGGGGTCACCCGCCCGCACATAATGGAGTTCGCGAAATCCTACTTTATAACTGTGCTGCGTTGCTGTTACATTCTTACTCTTAAAGAATGCATCAACTTCTTTGGAACTCATTCGAAAGGATATGCAGGAATGAAAGAAGATCGTAATACCAGCGATAACAAAAAAAATGATCCACCGGGCCTTACTGCCGATCCTGAAAATCATTTCTACGGAATGTTAAGGAGCTTTTTATATTGGGCGCTGTTACGAAGAACGTCGGATGCGACCTTAATGTCCTTGTCGTACTTAAATCCGGATTCTACACTTCCTTTTTCAAGGTGGTATCGGGAGACGATATCCTCCTCCAACAACATTTTGATTTCATCCTTATGAAGTACTAACTCATTCTTTTTACTTTCTGCAATTCGGGCCGAAACCTGATCAAGTTGTCCCTTGAGTTCAGAAAAGTATTTTTCTTTTTTTGCCTCTTCGGTAAATTGTTGAAGCTGGTACTCCATGTACGACTTGTAAGAATAGTTTTTGGTCTTCATCCAGTTCAAAAATTGCTGATATTCTTCATCGCTCAGCGAAAATGTCCTGGAATTTACTGGCTCAGGATGTTTGTAAACATATAGGGTGGCATAATCAAACAAGAATCCTTTTTCAAAGAGCACTTGCGTCAGCATATGCGCTTCCTGATTTTCAGTTTTGATATCTGGATCGATGCCACCACCATCGTAGACCACGCGGCCCGTAGTAGTTTTAAATGGTTTCTTAAGTGAGTCGGGAATTGATCCTACACTTCCATCGTCCCTGCGATGCCCGTAGTCGAGTACCTGGATACAACGACCGGTTGGTGTGTAATATTTAGCTGTCGTAACTTTCAGTTGAGAATTATACGACAGAGGTCTACTCACCTGCACTAATCCTTTTCCATACGATTTTTCTCCGATGACGATCGCCCGATCGTAGTCTTGCAACGTACCAGCTACAATTTCTGATGCAGAAGCACTGCCACGGTTGATCAAAACAGTTACCGGTGTTTCAGTGTCGATGGGCAGATTCAGTGTCTCATAGCTTAAATTGTTTTCCGGAATTTTGCCTTTCGTGCTAACAACAAGCTTACCTTTTGGAATAAAAAGATTTGTGATGTTTACGGCTTCAATAAGCAAACCGCCGGGATTTCCTCGCAAATCGAGAATTACAGCTTTGGCTCCCTGATCTTTTAAAATAATCAGGGCATTCTTTACTTCTTTGGCAGCGTCTGGCGTAAAGTCAGTCAACTGAATGTAGGCGATGTCGTTATCGATCATGCCTGAATATGGAACGTTTGTCAACTTGATTCGCTCGCGTTTAAATTCAAGCTTGATCGGTTCATTTGAACCCATCCGGGTCACCGTTAACGATACCGGTGTGCCTACCTGACCTTTCATGACCTGACCTGACTCTTCTCGCGAAAGTTTGGAGAGGTTGATATCATCAATCTTTACTATTTCGTCTCCAATTTTTAATCCGCCTTTCTGCGCACCATAACCTTCCATAAGCATGGTGACAACGGTACGGCTTCCAATCTCACGCGTAATCGCGCCGATTCCTCCGTATTGTCCCGTATTCACCGTTCGGAAATCTTCGACTTCGTCTTCAGGTATATAATTGGTGTATGGATCCAAGGAACCAAGCATTGCGTCGATCCCTGTACGCACGAGTTTATTTGGATTTACTTCTTCAACGTAGAGCGCGTTTACTTCCTTGAAAAGGGTTGCAAAAATGTCAAGGTTCTTGGCAATTTCGAAATAGCGTTCTGCCGGCTTTGTAAAAGCGAACGCTGCTATCAGCGCCGTGAGGGATGCAAACCAAATGACCTTTTTCTTCATACCATGGGGATCTCAGAGAAACGAAACAACACCGCAATAAGTTTTTTGGACAAGGCAATTTACGGATTTGAGTGAATTTTTTGCTTCTTATTTTCCCGGCAGTGGTGGTTCGAAATTGCGGAACGGGCCTTTTTGGCTTGAGATGACGATTGCGAGGGTCAAAAGGCATAAAAAACCCTTTAAATCCACGCTTTTCGTAAGAAACGGAGCCAGTTACCGTGCATCACATTTTCAACATCTTCCGTTCGATAACCCCTTTTAGAAAGGAGTTGAGGTAGTTTTTGAAGGTCTGCGATCGTTTCCAGGTCATAGGGACTTTGTTCCTTACCAAAAGCTCCATCCAGGTCGGAGCCAATCCCAATGTGCAATGCATTTCCTGCAAGCTGGCATATATGATCCATATGGTCGATGACTTTTTCGAGATCACAATTCATTCCTCTTGGGGTAGACTCCTTTCGCACCCAGTTCGGCACCAACATCCAGGCATCCAGAACGCCACCAATAACAGCTCCGCGGGCGATCAGTTCCTTGAGCTGCTCATCGTTGAATTGGCGATTGTGATCGACCAGCGATCTGCAATTGTGATGGCTGGCCCAAACATGACCACTGAAATTTTCCATGGCCTCCCAAAAGCTGTCGTCACACAGATGGGTGGCGTCCAGAATAATGTTCAATCTCTCCATTTCGCGAAGCAGTTCTTTTCCGGCATTACCTAACCCGCCCGTTGCGTTCGTTCCCTGCGCATATCGCCCGGGGCCATAATGTGCAGGCCCCAAAGCACGAAGCCCGTATGTATAGGCCTGCTCCAAATGCTTCATTGTTACAATCGAGTCGGCGCCTTCAAGACTTAAAACATAGCCAATCGATTTTGAAGCTTTGGGCTGATCATCATTCCAATATTTTAGATGGTCTTCCAATCCCTTCCGGTTCGTGATTTGAATTAGTTCACCAGCTTCTTCCATGGCCTTGTACCATGAGCGTTGAGCTTGCGTATGTGCCCACGCCTGTTCAGGAGAATGCCATCCCGGCAATGGATTGTCGATCGCTACATACCGCGCAATTTGCGTGGCCACCACGAGACCAACGTTGCCCGTTCGTAACTCCGGGAAACATACGACGCCATTCCCGCGATCAGGTTTGTCCGTCAGTCCTTTTTCTCTGTCTCGGATTTCCTGAATGGATCTTCGTAAATCACGATTCCATTCCATGGCATTCATGCTTAAATCCAGGTGTGCGTCGATGGTGAACATAGTGTAAAAGTTGACAAGGTACAGGAAGCTACCTCGGTTTTTTCTGGCGACAAATATACATTTTACAAACAATGGTAGCTAGACTTTCCCACCCAGGCTAAAGTACTTGATGCCTTACCGCGTCAACGCATACATGACAATATTTACACAAAATCGGGTGTTATCAACGCTATAAAACCGCTTGTTTCGAAAATCATAATCCCATTCGCATCCGTAGTCCTTATTACTGTACAGCACACCTATCTTGCCATTAACTTCTATCGCCTTCAGATAATCATGAACGATATCATCACCCCATCCATTGAGTTCCTGGGCTGTCGTGGGGGGACCATCAAATTTGAAAAATACTGAGTATAACGGGTGCGTTGCAGGAATTTTTTTCAGGGATTTAGGGAAAATCCGATCCATTTGTGCTTCAAATGATTTCGCGAAAAGGCCATCGATATCATGATTGCAATCGTCCACAAACATGAAACCACCATTGCGGACGTATTTTTCAAAATTCTCTGTCTCCTGTTGCGTAAATTCCACCAGCTTGTGTCCGGCCAGGTAACAGAAAGGACAGCGAAAAATTTCTGAACTGCTTAAGGGGATAATATTTTCTTGTGTATCTACCGGCAACGTTGTGTATTCAATCAGGGAATTAAGAACATTGGAAGGCATGCGTTGATCTACCTCCCAATCGCCTGATTCGTACTGGAGGCGTGTAAAGAAAAATTTCCCGCTATCTACCATAACGCCTTCAAGGTTACAAAAAAGATTTGGCAGACAAGTTCGAAAATAAAAAACCCCGGCAACATCCGGGGAATTTATATGATGTCAAAATAAGATCAAACCGCATCCGACAGACTCGTAAAAGTGAAGTCCCGGATCTTCATCGGAGGAAGTAAATAACTCGTATTGGATTCGACGCTTACGGTTCGCTCCACCTTTCCCAATTCCTCAAGGTTATTCAGCATAATCACTGGGCTTTCATTAAACCGAAAATTCTTGATGGGGAATTTAATGACGCCATTCTCAATGTAGAAGGTTCCGTCACGCGTTAGTCCAGTCAATAACAGCGTCTGAGGGTCAACGTTACGGATATACCATAATCTCGTCACTAGAATTCCTTTTTTCGTGCTCTTGATGAGTTCGTCCAACGATTTTGTCCCCCCTTCCATGATGAAACCATCTGGCGCGGGTATGGCCTTTACACCTTTCTTCTGCGCCCAATAGCGCGAATACGTTAAATTTTTGACCACTCCTTTATCAATCCACACGGTTTTTTCCTGAGGTCTGCCATCGCCGGTCCACGGGCTCGTGGGTAGTTCGGGGTTCCACGGGTCGGAGTACATCGTGACGCGTTCATCTACGAGTTTTTCACCTAAACTTGTTTTGCCACCGATTTTGCTCAAAAAGCTTCTGCCTTCGTCGGCTTGACGAGCATCGAGCCCATAAAAAATATTTTCAATTAGGACGGCGGCGGCAGCCGGTTCCAGGATAACCGTATACTTTCCCGGTTCTATTGCTTGTGCGGTTGCAGATTTTAATCCCTTATCAGCGGCGATCTTTGTGGCAGCCTTCGTGTCAAGTTTCGTAACATCATTATAACCACGGGTTGCATAACCTGAGCCTTTGCCATCCTGCGTCCGCATGGTAACAGAAAAATTAACATTGGTGGACGTGTTATAGGCAAATAATCCCTTCGAGTTCATCATCGCGGCAAAACCGTGCGCGTCTTCCAGGAAGCCAGCGGCGACAAGTTTCGAATCCTTAGCCACTTGTAAACTTTGTGCAACAGCATCTGCCCGCTGTTTAGGCGTGATGGCCCCGGTCGCTGGAACGTAGGTGATGGAATCCGGATATTTTTGCGGCCCAAGAAAGGGAACGTATTCTGGATTTTCGGGTGCCAATTGTGCAAGTTCCTCAGAGCGCCTGACCACCTTTTCCAATGATGCATCATCTAATTCATTGATCGTTGCAACACCAAGCTTTTTTCCAAAAGCAGAAGAAACGACAATATTGGTCTGGGTTGTGGAACCACTTGTTGACACAGAATTGCGTGCGTAGCGAATATTGCCGGTGTTGGTTCCCGACAAATTGATTTCGCATTCATCGGCTTTTGAATAACTCAATATTTTTTTCAGCAAAGCCTGCGCTTCATCTTTTGTGAGTATAACCATATTATCCCAATTTTCTTGCAGTATTGATTACGTTGACACCATTAAAACGGGTAGTTGAAGATCCATGCGATACGGCACTTACCTGCATCGGTTGACCCTTTCCGTCAAAGAACGAACCGCCAAATCGGTAATCGCTTTCATCGGCAATTCCCGCGCAAGAATTCCAGAATTCCTGCGTATTGGATTGATAGGCGACATCTCTGAGCATGCCAGCAATTTTTCCGCCTTTAATTTCATAAAATAATTGCCCGCCAAACTGAAAATTGTAGCGTTGCTGGTCTATTGAGAATGATCCGTCGCCGATGATATAAATTCCTTTTTCAACACCCTTGATCAGATCGTCGATAGTCTTTTTTTCTTTGCCGGGCATCAAAGATACATTCGGCATTCGCTGAAACTGTACGCTGCTCCAATTGTCAGCATAGCAGCATCCCTGAGAGGCAGTCAGGCCGAGGATATGTGCCTGATCGCGTGTGGCCTGATAGTTGACCAGCACACCTTCCTTAATGATATCCCACCGTCCGCATTTAACGCCTTCATCGTCGTACCCAACCGCGCCTAACGTTCCAGGCTGTTCTTTATCTGCGAATATATTCACCAGCTTGTTGCCATAAGTAAATTTTCTTGATTCCCATTTGTCGAGGGTTAGGAAACTTGTGCCGGCAAAGTTCGCTTCATATCCAAGTACTCGATCCAGTTCGGTAGGATGTCCTGTCGATTCATGAATTGTCAGCCATAAATGAGAGGGATCCAATACCAAATCATACTTGCCAGGCTCCACTGACTTCGCCTTGAGTTTCTGGCCGGCCTGTTCTGCGGCTGCTTTTGCATCCTCCAGTATATCGTATCGCTTCTTGTACAGTGTAGTGACACCTTGAATTTTGTCCTCGGGGCGTGGATAAAGGTATTCAAACCCCATCCCTA
>Ga0157380_10003521_pt1 | contig 10759 bp, 4 predicted proteins | sample S35metaG_FD_119757 | JGI IMG/M metagenome (GOLD analysis project Ga0157380, IMG submission 119757) | Switchgrass rhizosphere microbial communities from Kellogg Biological Station, Michigan, USA - S3-5 metaG | ecosystem: Host-associated > Plants > Roots > Rhizosphere > Soil | place: USA: Michigan...
AGAGTGCGGAGAAGAATTGCCAGGTCGAGACCAAGGTCCCAGTGATCGACATACCAGATGTCATGGTTAAACTTCTCCTCCCAACAAAGCGCATTGCGTCCGTTGACCTGTGCCCATCCGGTAATTCCGGGCAGTACATCATGGCGGCGCGCCTGCTCTGAGGTGTAACGATTCAGGTATTGCATCAACAATGGTCGTGGTCCAACTAGACTCAGACTTCCGCTTAGGACGTTCCATAATTGTGGCAGTTCATCGAGGCTGGAGGATCTGAGAAAAGCGCCCAAAGTAGTGAGACGTTGCGCGTCCGGAAGCAAGTCGCCGCTCGCGCTGCGCTCATCACTCATCGTACGAAATTTTATTAAGCGGAAGGGCTTCCTATTTCTGCCGGGCCGCAACTGTGAAAAGAGAATGGGGCTGCCCATGTTTATTCGAATAGCGAGACTGATTACCGCCAGTAACGGACTTAGAACTACTAATCCTGACCCGGCAATCAAGACGTCGATAGTGCGTTTCACCACCAGACGAAATCCTCTTTGCCTCAAGCCGAAACCATCTCCTTCATTATGTCCAGGTACTTGGTCGCCAGCATTTGTCTGGTAGCATTCATAAGCACCCACTCTCGGCCGCGACGACCCATAACTCGACATTCTTCTGGATCATCGGCCAGCCGGCGGATTGCTGAGGCGATCTGGTTAGCGTTTTCCGGCTCGGCAAAGACACCTGCCCGCGCCTCATCACAAACAAGTTTGCGGGCGATCCCATCAATGGCTAACACAGTGGGTCTCTCGCATGACATGTAGTCAAAAACTTTATTGGGATAGACAGTTCGAAAAGTGGGATTGTTTTGTAATACGGCAGCTCCCGCATCACAAGCATTGATGAAATCCGGCATCTGCGCTTTGGTCTGGGGACCATAAAAGAAGATGTTGGTGAGATTTTTTCGCTGAGCCTCTTCGATCAGCGCAAGTCGTTCAGGGCCGTCACCCACACACGCGATCAAAATGTCGGAACGATCTCGTAAAAGTTCGGCTGCGTGAAGTAGTTGACTCAAAGCGTTCGCTCGCCCATGCTGGCCAGCGTACATAACCACGAATCGGTCAGCCCACTGATGGTCGCGCCGCACAGCGTTGTCACGACTGGCAGGATAAAAAAGTTCAGTGTCGGCGCCGTTTGAAACAAAGACAACTTTTTCTGCAGAGACCAGTCCCCGACTGATCAGGTCATCCCGAAAAGCAGGCGTCAGTACATTTACACGATCGGCGCAGCGGCAAGCCCAACGCTCGAGTTTGAAAAGTAGCTTCGTCAAAACCGAATCGCGGGCTAGAACATTTGTGGTGATGGCGCTTTCAGGCCACAGATCGCGCACCTCAAAAATCATGCGTACGCGTGAGCGTTTGAAACGGGTAGCGAGCCATGCTGGAATCGTAGTGATTAACGGTGGAGACGTTGCTATCACAATGTCGTGAGCACCAGCTCGCCAGGCGGCAGTTGCAGACGAGAGAGTAAAACCAAAAAAAGCCCACATTCGACCCAGGTAACTCCGACCGTAAGAACTGGGAACGTGACAGCGCCACACCGTCACATCTCCATCCGATTCACATGTAGTCCAATGTCCGCGATATAACTCAGGGACCTTTCCAGTGACGTAGCTTAGATTGCCTGCGATGACTGTGACCTCGTGCCCCGCCGCAGCCCACAACCGCGAAAACTCATTGAAGCGCGAACCGCCGCCGTGTCCGGGCATAAGATAGTGCTGATGGATGACAAGAATTCTCAAGAATTGCCAGTCAGATAAGGCCAACTTAATCATTGGCAGTATCCTAATCTGAGAATTGGTTCCCCTCCACGAGTGGAGAGGGGCTAGGGGAGAGGTACTCAGTGTAAACCCCACCCCCACCCCCTCCCCACTTAGTGAGGAGGGGAGCAAGCTGCCGATTAGGACACCACCCTAATCATTCCATCGTTTCCTATCTCGAAACTTGTCACCGCTTGACCTGTGGAGACTGTCCAGATGTCATTGCTCATTTTCACCTTCGGATTTCCAGCGGCTAAGACTGTGACGAATGTCGTTGGGAGATCGCGCGTTCTTTCGATTGCGAGTGATGCAGTCGGTGCCTTCACTCCGTAGTAGCGCGAGACCCAACCGCGCGGGGGTTCTTCCTGACCTGCAACGACCGTGCCCTCCATTGGCCGGCCATTCCCGTCGAGTACCGAAATTGAAAACTCTCCAAGCGGAGTAGCAAGCTCAAGGCGGCCCTCCAAAGCTTGATACTCAAAGGGAAACTCGCCGCACAACCAATGCAAACGCACCTCATGACTACCTGAACCCAAGACATGGTCCACTACAACCCAAAGATCATCTTTGACGAAGAGAATCGACCGCCGATGGACACTGTTACCTGAGTGTCGCTGAAAGCCATAATGCTCTCCACTACAAACTACGTGATCGCCAGCATCAGCGAATTCAATGAGCTTAGCTTTAGTCCAGTAGAGGTTTTTGAATCGACGGTAGTGAAGCATTTGATCCCTGCGGTCGATCTGGATGGTGTTGTGACTGGCGGTATTGGCAAAATGGCTATGCCAGTTTTCCTGGCCGTTGTAGGAATAACTGCCGCCATCGACGAGAACATTCTGGCCGCGCCACCAAACATCCAGGTGAAGCATGTCAATTTGTGAGAAGCGATCGAGTATGGTGCCACAACGCAGCACACCGAAACTCTCCTCCTCATATCCTCGCAGCACGTGGTAGCCAGTAAGGTTGAAGGAAACCGACTTACGCGCTGGTTTGCGCAACGGTGCACTTGCGAGGGCTTTCGGCCCAAGCAGCCAGGCAGTAGTCTCATCCCAGGGACCCTCATCGTAAAGCCGTTCCCCGCGTACAGCTACTGACAAAGCCTGCAACACCGGTCGAAAGTCTGAGAAGTCACAAGTGCTAAGTACCGAAGGCAAAGCGCCGTCATTGGCTCCATAGTTTGGGAGCCGGCCATCGGTAGGATTTTGCTGCGCGACCAGAAAGTCCAGAGATCGCTCCATCGCGCTCTTCCAACTGTCTGGTACGGGCTCTCCAACTCGGCGACTGAGGTTCAAGGCCCAAAGATAAATCTGCAACGCGACTCGATGATAATTATGACTCTGTTGAATGTAACCGCCATCGCTGTAGCACTGACGCACAGCTTCGTGTTCCAGGATGGTGCGACCCTTATCACGCCATCGTTTACTTTCAGCAGCATTCGACAGTAGATGGCCGACAAGATATAGCGCGAGCGCTTCTGAAAGCAGATGATTGTTGTAGACGGCCTTATGGGCGTAATTGAGATGTCGTTCAATATGCAGGGCGCTTTCGTAGGCGGAAGACATTATGGCGCTTGCTGTGACATCCATCGGCTCGCCGGCGCGAGTGAAAAGGTTGACGCTGAACAGCCAGGCCATTAATCGAAAGGCAATCTCCTGTCCAGAGTTCCAATGCACGCCTCGCGCAAAAGGATTCTCTCTTAGGAAGTGCTGAATCTGGTCGGCTAAGGCTTCGGATAAAGGCTTGGCATATTCGGACGTGAATGCGGCTGCTCTGGAGATCGCATATGCGTGCGGGAAACGAGCGGCTTCCCAAGTTAGTTTTATGTCGCCTACCGCTTCACTGCGCAACGCTTTCGACCAGTGTTCGCGGACGTCCCATCTCTTTCCGTTGAGTGGATTGACATGCCAATCAATAGGTCGGCCAAAATCAGCACACGAACTTCCAAAACAAATAATGCGTCCATGAATCGCGTCGAAAGCTGTCCTTTGCAAATCACCAAGGTTCCCGAGTGGAATCCTTTCTCGCACGGCAGCAACAACTTCCTGGGGATGACCAAAACCAAGAACGCGCTCTATTTGAGCAGTTGCTGAACCGACCTCTAAGACGGCTGCTCGCCCATTACTTGCGTTACCGTTCTCGATGACGCGACTGCAGTTTTTCTGTGCGCTCTTGCCATTCAACTTTGGGTGTTGTTCCGGCGGGCTTTCAATCAATTCACCCAAACCGCTCCGCAGTTTGACTTCCCAAGCGGCTCGAAAAAGTGTTCCCCCGACGCCGAGTTCGCGTATCTCCTGTACCGCATCGCGCATACCTCCGACTCGAGGCAATGGCTCGAAGTGGTCAGCCGCCATATCTTCATTGCTAATTCTGGTCAACGATTGTTGATTCAGAAAAGTACTCGCCCAGGCCTCGATGCAGGTCGCCTTCCAAATGACATCAAACCAGCGGGGATGATTTGGCTGATCTAACCAGGTAGTTAGCTCTTTCGTATTCCAAAATCCGCGCTGGTTGGCTTTCGGAGAGAGCAGCAAGTCTCTAACGAATGCGTTGTGTGGACCTTTCATCCAGCTCTCGGCGGGCGTATCAAAGCCGATCTTCCGGCGATTGAGAACGACCTCGGGCAACACATCGGCTACTGCCTGGCGTAGAAGCCACTTCGTTGCACCGGCGCGAAATTTCAAATCAAATCCGGAGCGGAAAGCGAACTGCACCAGCCGTGGATCCGCGAGCGGCACGCGCGATTCGAGACTGCACGCCATGCTCATGCGATCATCCTGATGAAAGAGACCGGTGAGATAAGTCTGTAGATCCCAATGCATGACTTTGTCAGCGGCATCTATAGCAGGAGAGGCTTTTACGGTTTGCAGAAAAACATCGTAGCAACGCTCGCGCGAAACAATTTCATCCGACTGAAAGATGCCGTTCCAATCCGATTCAGGCACCTTGGCGAAGTGTTCAAAGTAACGAGTCTGCCAGGATCCAATGTTCGAAAGATTGTCCGCCAGGCGTTGGATGTTTTGCCGGTCGGCGATTTGTAACCAAAGATTGCCGCCGATGCTGGTTGAGCCTCCATTACCGGCCGCACCTTTCGCTTGCACACTTTGGCGACCCGAGAACCACGACTTTGCAACCTGCCACGGTCGAGCCAGCCCGTAACGCGCATAGCCTCCAAAAATCTCATCAGCCGCCTGGCCGCCGAGGCAGACCTTCACCTGTTGCGCCGCCAAACGGCTGACCGTGTACATAGGAAACATGGCGGCGCCAATCACCGGCTCGTCCTGATAATAAATAAGGCGCATCAGATCTTCGGGAAAGGACGAGCCATCAAGAGTTATCAGATGGAGATCCAGACCGAGTACTTTCGCTGCCGCTTCCTGGTAAGGCCGTTCATCGACTACGCCCTGATCGGAAAAATGGACTCCAAAGCAAACCGGTTTCTTTCCGGTCAGCGAAGCCATCGCCGCAACTGCACTTGAATCGATGCCACCGCTGAAAAAAGCGCCAACAGGAACATCCGCCATTAGTTGATCGCTTACGACATCCAAAAGCTTTTCACGTAGCTCACTGACCTGCTCCTCGACCGAACTGGCCAGCGGTTGGAAATCTTCTACCTGCCAATAGATTTTCCGACGCGAGCGAGTTCTGGAGATTTGTAAATACTCTCCCGCTCGCACTTGCTTGATGTGTCTAAAGAACGTGCGATCAAAAAGCGGTGTATGGAAATGGAGATACTGGTTGAGTGCCTCGAAGTCTACGTCGCGAGGAATGTCGGCGCATTGGAGCAGAGCTTTGATCTCGCTGGCAAAGATTAGACGCCGGCCATCGTCGTGGTAATAAAGCTGCTTGACACCCAGGTGGTCACGGGCAAGCGTTAGTTCCTGCCGGCGCACATCCCAGTAACCAAAAGCAAAGATTCCTGACACGTCGTGCAACGCCTCCGGACCTGATTCTGCGATCAAGTGGAGCAAGGTCTCGGTATCGGAAGTGCCTCGGAAAACATGTCCCGCGGAAAGTAGCCGCCGGCGGAAATCCGAATGGTTATAGAACTCGCCGTTATAGGTGAGCCACGAAGAGCGATCAGTGTTGGGCATCGGCTGGTGGCCGGTTGGCGTGAGGTCGACGATCGTAAGGCGGCGATGGCCGAAGCCGATTGGCCCATCCACATAAAAGCCCTCGTCGTCCGGCCCGCGATGCTCCAGGACACGCGTCATGCGCACGAGGAGCTCGCGGTCGACCGGACAGTCGGGCTCGGCATAGTTAAAGATGCCCGCAATGCCACACATGATAAGAAGTTGCTACAAGTTAGCTATGGAGGCTTTGCCGAAGAGTCTTAAATCCCACCTGCGCGAGCTGGTGGATAGTTCAAGTACGGCCTATTCATCCACGTCGCGCTCTACTGGTCGCCCTTCACGCAAGCTTCTAACGGCCGCCAAGGACGCCCAGGCGGTCGCATAAATATTTTGCCAATCGATTGGCCAATCACCGCCATCCCGGCAGGCGTTGATGAAGCTTTGCAACTCAGCTTTGTGTCCCTTGTCTTTTCCGACACGTTCACGCACAAGCTTGTTGTCGCTCCAAAGTTCGAGATCGTTCCAGGAATCGAGTATGCCGGTACGACCGCCTCCATAAACCTCGATTCGTTCCGCTGGTGCAGCTCGATCACCACCGGCTTGATACGAAACATTCGAAACGCTGCCGTCTTCGTGTCGCAAGGTAATGAAGACACGATCATCAGTAGTTTCAACTCCACCGACTCTCGCAACTGATTCCGCATAAACTTTCACGACAGAACTGCCGGTAAGTGCCAGGCACATATCAACAGCATGGCAAGCTTCGCCAACGATGCGGCCTCCTCCCACCTCTTCGTCCTGGGGCCAGGAACTGGCGGGTAGAGCGCCGGGCGCAAAACGATAGCTGATGGAAAGCGGAGTCGCTTGTTTGAAATGAGATTGCAATCTGAAAGTTGCCGGAGCAAAACGCCGATTGAAGCCGACCATTACTATTGGACAACGATCACCAAGCTCTTTAACGCAATCTCCGATTTCGCTAAGCTCTTCTGTTTTTATGCAGAGCGGTTTTTCAACAAATACATGCTTGCCATGGCGCAATGCCGTGATCACCAAATCCGCGTGCAAATCGTGACGGGTGGCAATGAACACCGCACTAGTCGATTGATCATTCAAAATTTCGGCGGCGTCGGTGGTCGCAAATGCGAAACCCATTTTTCGACCGCTGTGCTCGGCGTTCAGACCTTTTGCCGTGCATAAGCCTCGCCACTCAATGCCGGGCACTTTTGAAAGAATCGGAAACATGATCAAGCGCCCAAAGTTTCCGGCGCCGATTATGCTTAGACCGAGTTTGTCTGAGGTGGATTTTTCTGCACGCAGAGAAATCTTCCGCTTGGGAATCGCGGCGTCCGTAGGGAACTCGAGCACGATGCCAGTGAATGGTTCGCTTCGACTCGTGATTAAGTCATAGGCCTTGGCGGCATTGTCGATTGAGAACCGATGCGTGGTCAGTTTCTCAACCGGAAGCTTTCCGGCCGCCATCGTCTCCAGCACGGTTTGCATATTTCGCTGTGCGGTCCATCGCGCATAGCCAATCGGGTAATCATTTCCTTTTTCCTCATAAGCTGGATCCCCTCGACCTGGACCGAGCGAGGAAGATACCGTGAACTCGAGCTCTTTTTTGAAGAAAGGATCGCGTGGCAGATTCAGTCCGGCAACACCCACCAGGACAATGCGGCCCTTGGTCCGACAGGCTTCAGCTGCAAATTCAATAGGCTGATTGCTGTCCGTCGCAGCCGTGATGATTGCAGCATCGACTCCGAACGAATCGCTAAATGCCTTCACCGCTTCGGTGGGCGCCCCAAGTGCGACGTCATCGGCCCCGAGTCTGAACGCCAGTTCCAGTTTTCGTGGATCGATGTCGGTGCCAAATACACGGCAACCCTGCGCTTTCAACAGACCAATACAGATTTGACCAACCAGGCCAAGTCCAATCACAAGTACGCGCTCGCCCAACGCGACACGGGCCAGACGTACGCCTTCAAGAGCAATTGCGGCGACTGAAGTATAGGCTGCTTGCTCAAAAGAAACCCCGGCAGGTATCTGCGCGCATAGCTTGCTGCCGATGCTAATCACACCTGCATGAGGCCCGGCAGTGGCAACTCGGTCGCCAGGCTTGAACTCTTGTACGCCGCGGCCACACTCGATAACGACGCCGGCAGATGAGTACCCTAATGGCATGGGCTCATCCAGCTTGGCAAGCACCTGCGAGAACGTCGGAATCAGGCCCTCCTGCCTCACCTTCTGCAGCACGCGACGCACATGATCCGGTCGTTCGCGAGCTTTGCCTAATAGGCTCTTGCGCGCGAGGTCGACGACATAGCGTTCAGTGCCTGCGGAGACGAGTGAGGCTACGATCCTTACGACCACGTGGCCGGGTAGCGCGATCGGATCGGGAATCTCGCGAACTCCAGTGTCACCGGTACGAACGTCTTGAACGACTTGGAGCATTTATGTTTCAGTTATGCGGACGGGACACGGGTCCGCTTATGATTACTGTGGGCCGCCTCAATCACTTCACTATAGAATTGCTCCGCGCGAGCCATGACTTTCACATAGTCCGCTCGTTCGGCTATCAAGCAGCGATTGATCTGCGCGGCCTTGCGACGAAGGTCGGCGTCGCTTATCGCGCGCACAATCGCATCGGCCAGTGATGGTGGACTCGTCGAATCGCAAAGCAGCCCGTTCCAATCATCAGTGATCCACTCTCTGATTGATTCAATATCTCCAGCTACCGGAAAACACCCAGATGCCATTCCTTCCAGGAGAGTGTTCGGCGTTCCATCATGCAGGCTGGGAGAAACCATTACGCTCGCTGCGCGAAAAAGCTCGGCCATTTTCTGTCGCGGTACAACTGGTAGCAGTCTGACCGCATGATCCACGCCTTCCTTACTAATCCAGCGGTTTGCCAATGACGAGCCCTGCATCCCACTGCATAGGAAAATCGCTTGAGGATACTGTTGCAAAACTAACGGGATTGCCTTAAAGAAGATGTCATTGCGCACATAGCCACGTAAGCCTCGGGGGTTAATGACCACGGTTGATCCAGCCGGAATGTCGAACTCGTCACGAACAGCCTCAGTACTCCGTGGATCTGGCGCAGGATAGAAGACATCCAGTTGAACTCCTCCTGCACCGGGTAAGACCGAAGTGGGCTTTGTTTTATCAAAACCGCGAGCACGAGCCAGTCGCAGATCGCGAGCGCAATCCGAAAGCAAGCCATCCGCGCGTCTCAAAGCGCGTGTTGTAAGTACTCGTGTCGGGGATGGGTGGTTGTCATGTAGCGTAAAATCATTCCCCCACACCGAAATCAAGAGTGGAAATTCACCCGTGGCCAGTGCGGCCAGAATTCCTTCGACCGGAATGCGCAAGGCATGAGTGAGATCGGGTTTGATCTCATTTATCAACTGTCGAACGCGGCCTATGTGACGAGAGACTGTGATGGGCGCCAACCAATCGGACAAAACAATTCCTACCTGAGACAGGCGGCCGACCCGCGCTTCGCTTAACATTCGACTTACTCTCGAGCCGCCGTTTTGAGTTGAAGCCACGCTTGGATGCACGGGTTTCAATGAACGGGAGAAGAAGATGGGAAAATCACTCAAGGAAGCTTTACCAAAACCATTTCGAGGACTGGAATACGTAGAGATGATATGAACCTGATGTCCATGCTGGATGAAATAATCAATCCAGTTCCGAGTGATCGGACTACCCGCATCCGCGATGAAACAGATTCTCATTCAGACTGCTTGAAGGTGGAATAGGCGGCGTACGCACCTAGTCGGATGGCTTGAGTGACGTCTTTCATTCACACCCGGTTTCAACCGGGTGGTCCAGAAAGATAGAGCCTCCAAACCGTTTCAACGGTTTTGAGTAACCAAACACTGAGGGAAACCGTTGAAACGGTTCCTGGTTTGTTTTGGTACTTTATCCACCCGGTTGAAACCGGGTGTGAATGAGAGGTACGTACTTTCAAAACTGTACCACTACTCTAAGCCCCGGCGCGCCGCGGTAGCGCGCGGTAATCAGTCATCGACAGGGATTGCTTTTTCTTCGATATGAACAACGGCACTACATAATGTAAGAGGACGATTGCCGTTAACGGCATCATGTTGACCAGAAGGAAAACCACCAACCCAATCAACCCATCCCTGAATACTTGAATGAGAATGCAGGCAACTATCAGGTAAGCAAAGCGAACGACCGAGTAATAATCTGCTCTGTATGCGAAGAAATAAAGACGACCAAGTCCATAAGCAAACAATCCAGGAACCAACACAATGCCCACGTAACCAAAGTTGATATACGCCTCACCCCAAAACGTTACTACCATTCCCATCTCTTTCATCGGTCGCCATGGTTTGGAAATGTCTCCAAGATAATCCGCCAGTCCAGGCTTTTCCGGCCACCATTGTTTCGGAACAGGCATAGTGATCAGCGGTAGATAAGTGGAACCGTAATAGAATCGCCCAGCGTCATCGATCAATGTCAACGCCGAAGCAAATTGATCAAGAAATTGTTGGTCGTCATTCTCTCCCGCTAGTGCTCCTCGAGTCCGCTCTACCGAATTGTTTAGAATCGCCAAGAACGAAACCTCTTGTCGGTTATCCGGAGAGAGCGCTTTCTGTAATTCCAACCCGATTCCTTTGAGTGGAAAAAACAAAAGGGCAATAAAGATCAATAAGAGGATGAACCTGGTCGATGGCCACTTAAGCCGGTGGCGGTCGAGATAGATTTGCATCATCAAGATCACAGGGATTACTACCCTGAAGCGATGAAATCCCTGATACGACATAAGCAAGAGGAAAAGAGAGATGCCGAGTGTCAGCCACCACCGGAAACCATACCAATAGATCAGAGCCAAAATAATGAGTCCGCACCATGAGACGATGATTAA